>Ga0209148_1000261_pt1 | contig 82670 bp, 50 predicted proteins | sample AraplaCol_mMF_r2_2_FD_184288 | JGI IMG/M metagenome (GOLD analysis project Ga0209148, IMG submission 184288) | Arabidopsis root microbial communities from North Carolina, USA - plate scrape CL_Col_mMF_r2 (SPAdes) (version 2) | ecosystem: Host-associated > Plants > Roots > Endosphere | place...
GAGGCGATCCCCGCAGATGTCAGGCTCGTCATCATCCCCGGCTCAAAGTCCACCCGCGGCGATCTTGCCTTCCTGCGCGCGCAGGGCTGGGACATCGATTTGCTCGCACATCACCGCAGGGGCGGCCATGTGCTGGGCCTCTGCGGCGGCTATCAGATGTTGGGGCGCAGTGTCGCTGATCCTGACGGCATTGAAGGGTCGGCAGGTGACACGCCGGGCCTCGGACTGCTGGACGTGGAAACCGTGATGAGCCCGCAGAAGACGCTGACGCGAGTCGCAGCCGTGCACGCAGCGACTGATCAGCCGATCCAGGCTTATGAAATCCACATCGGCCGCACCGACGGGCCGGATCGCGCGCGGCCGTTCGCGAAACTCAACGGCGAGCCGGAGGGCGCGGCCTCCAGTGATGGCCGCGTACAAGGCAGCTATCTGCACGGCCTGTTCACGTCGGATGATTTCCGCAAGGCATTTTTGGCCAAGCTCGACATTCCCGCGGGCGAGGAGCCCTATCACGCGAGGGTCGAGAGCGCACTCGAAGCGCTGGCCGATCATATCGAGAAACATCTCGACGTCGAAGGCCTGCTCGCGCTAGCGCGCTAACATCTCGGCAACGCGCGTCCATTCGGACTCAGCGCCCGGAAGCCCAAGGCGCAGCCATGTCGGATTCTGCACGAAGATTCGCGACCAGATCTGGCCGCGTGCGAGCTTCTCCTGCGCGGCGAGCGCATCCGGCGTGTCGTAGAGACGAAACAGCCGTGCGCCGCCAACGAGTCGCCAGCCTTGCGACTGCACCATCGCGTCAAGGCGAACACAGTCCCGGGCAAGCCGTGCCGACGTCGCCTTGGCCCAGGCCTCATCACGCAAGGCGCGGCAGCCGATCGCGATCGCCGCGCCCGACACCGGCCACGGACCTGACGCTGCCGCGAGCTTGGCGATATCATCCGCATGGCCGATCGCGAAGCCGAGCCGCAGGCCGGCAAGGCCGAAGAACTTTCCGAACGAGCGCAGGATCAGCAGCCCGGGCACGCCGGATTCGGAAGCGAGCGAGAGCTCGGGAACGGCATCAACAAAACTCTCGTCGATGACGAGGTGACCGACACGCGGCAACAGCGCGAGCAAATCCTTCGGGTCGTGACGGCGGCCGTCGGGATTGTTGGGATTGACGACGATGGCAAGGTTCGCGCCCGAAAGCGCCTCGAGCTCCCTCACCTCTTCGACCTGCCATCCCGCGGCCGAGAGAACAGGCGCATATTCGTTGTAGGTCGGCGCAAGGATGCGGGCCAGGCCATTTGGCGCGAGCTGCGGCAGCAATTGAATCGCGGCCTGCGCGCCGCCCATCGCGACAACAGGTGCGCGCGTGCGATAAGCGCGTTGAGCGGCATGATGCAGCGCCTCGATCTCGGATCGGGACGGCAGCGCCTGCCAATGATGCGCTGATATCTCGCCTACGGGATAAGGCAGCCGGTTGATGCCGGTCGACAGGTCGATCCAGTCCTCTGCGCGCCCGCCAAAACGCTGCTGGGCCAGATCGAGATTTCCACCGTGCTCGCGCATGCCCTGTTCTTTCACGCGAAGGCCAGGATCGCAAGCAGGCCGGCGAGCAGCAGCATGGCGCGGCGATAAATCGCTAGCCCCTCGCCGATATCTGCGGCAAGCGGATCGCGCGCGCCCTCGTTGAGCCAGGGCTCGTTCGTAACGTTGCCATGGTAGATGCGGGGACCGCTGAGCCGCACGCCAAGTGCGCCGGCCATCGCCGCCTCCGGCCAGCCCGCATTGGGCGAGCGATGGCGGCGCGCATCGCGTGTCATGCACGACAGCGCCTGGGATCGCCGCGGCGCGAGCAGCACGAACAAAAATCCGGTCAGGCGGGAGGGGATGAAATTGGCGACATCGTCGATGCGCGCAGCCGCCCAGCCGAAAGCTTCGTGGCGCTCACTGCGATGGCCGATCATGGAGTCCAGCGTGTTGATAGCCTTGTAGCCGAGGATCCCCGGCAAGCCGAGCAGCGCGCCCCAGAACACCGGCGCGACGATGCCGTCGGAGGCGTTCTCGGCGAGGCTCTCGATAGCCGCGCGCGCGACGCCGGCTTCGTCGAGCGCGGCGGGATCGCGGCCGACGATGCGCGAGACCGCCTCGCGCGCGCCGTCGACGTCGCCACCCAGCAGAGGCTTGGCGACGGCGGCAACGTGATCATGCAGCGAACGCAGCGCAACAAGTGGCCAGGCCAGGATGCCGACCAGCAAGAGCTGAATCCAGCCTGAGGGAAGCACGGATTGGAGCAGCCAGCCGAGCACCGCCGCAATTGCAATCACCGATAGCGCTCCAGCGACGCCGGCCACGCGACGCAGCTCCGGCGGGGCAGACGCGCGATTCCAGCCGGCGTCGATGGCACCGATCAGCAGGCCGAGCCAGGTCACGGGGTGGCCGATCCGCGCGAACAGCCACGACGGCCAGCCCGTGAGGGCATCCACAGCCATCGCCACCACCATCGCGCCCGCAAAGCCCACACCCGCCTCCTGTCCCGCCCCTGTTGCGCAAAGCGGGCGGCGAGCGCAAGCCCCCGTCGGGCTGATTTCGGCTTTGTCTTTGGCCGCGATTGGTGATTAGTCAGGCCGCAGGAGAGATTTATGGCCGTCATCTTGATCACAGGCGGAGCGCGATCGGGCAAGAGCGCCCGCGCGGAAGCGCTCGCGCGCAGCTTTCCGGGCCAGCCCATCTACATCGCGACGGCCGAGGCGCTCGATACCGAGATGGAGGCGCGCATCGCGACGCATCGCGCTCGCCGCGGAACCGGCTGGATCGAGCGCGAGGAGCCGCTCAATCTCGTATCCGTACTGGTCGCAACCGATGGCGGCGGCGCGAGGCTGGTTGACTGCCTGACGCTTTGGCTCTCCAACCTGATGCATGCGAAGCTCAATTGGGAGTACGAGGTGGACGCGCTTGCCGCCACCCTGATCAACCTCAAGAGCCCGGTCGTGCTCGTCACCAATGAGGTCGGCCTCGGCATCGTGCCCGACAACGCTTTGGCGCGCAGCTTTCGCGACGCCGCCGGGATCATGAACCAGATCATCGCCGAGTTCGCCGACGAAGTCGAGTTCGTCGTCGCCGGCCTGCCGATGAAGCTGAAGTGATGCCGCGCGCCGAGATTTTGAAAGACGTCGTCGGCGATCTCAGGATCGCGGCATCCTTCGTCACCATCGTTCCGGTGGCCTCGTCGAAGCCGGCCGATGACGGCGCCATCGCGCGCGCGGCCTGGGCGCTGCCGGTCGCAGGACTCCTGGTCGGTCTTGCCGGCGCTGTCGTCTACAAAGCGGCCATCCGCGTCGGACTGGCGCCAAACCTCGCCGCCCTGCTCGCACTCGCCACGACCACGCTCATCACAGGCGCGCTGCACGAGGACGGACTTGCCGATACCGCCGACGGGCTCGGCGGTCGAACGCGCGAGCGCAAGCTCGACATCATGCGTGACAGCCGGATCGGCAGCTATGGTGTCTGCGCGCTCATCCTGTCGTTCGGCCTGCGCTGGGGTGCGCTTGCGGCGATCGCCAATCCCTGGGCTGTGATGTTCGCGCTGTGCGCGGCGCATGCCGCGGCCCGCGCGGGCCTGCCGGCCTTCATGTCGCTGGTCCCGCCCGCCCGTCCCGACGGGCTTTCGGCGAACGCAGGAGCACCGCCGGGCCGCAGCGTGGCCGTGGCCTTCGGTCTCGGAACGCTCGTGCTTGCGCTTTCGCTCGGGCCGGCCAAGGCGCTGGTCGGCCTGGTGCTGCTGTCAGCAGCCGGATTGACCCTGGCGCGGCTCGCCATCCGTCAGATCGGCGGACAAACCGGCGACGTCCTCGGCGCGTTCGAGCAGGTCGGCGAGATCCTGATCCTGATGATCGCGGCAGCCTTCCTTCACGGGGGAGGATGAGCCATGGTCGAGTTCGACGATACTTTCCGCCGACAGTTGCGCGAGCTCTTCGTGTGGCGCCGCGACGTGCGCCGCTTTTGCACCACAGCGCTGCCTGACGGCGCCGTGGAGCGGCTGATCGATACCGCCTGCCTGTCGCCGTCCGTCGGCCTGAGCCAGCCGTGGCGCTTCGTCATCGTCGATGATCCCGCGCGGCGCCGCGCCGTGATCGACGACTTCAAGACGTGCAACGCTGATGCACTCGGCTGCTATTCCGGCGAGCGCGCCGCGCGCTACGCCGCGCTGAAACTCTCGGGGCTCGAACAGGCCCCTGGCCACCTCGCCGTGTTCGCCGACAAGGTCAGCGACACCGGCCACGGCCTCGGCCGCGCCACCATGCCCGAGACGACGGAATATTCCGTGGTCGCGGCGATCACCGCGATGTGGCTCGCCGCGCGCGCCGAGGGCATCGGGCTCGGCTGGGTCTCCATCCTCAGTCCGCAGCGCATCCATGGCGTGCTCGACGTGCCCGCCTCCTGGAAATTCATCGCCTATCTCTGCATCGGTTATCCCGAGGCGGAGTGCGACCAGCCCGAGCTCGAGCGGGCGAAGTGGGAGCACCGGCGGGACGCCGGCGAGTTCACGCTGCGGCGGTAGTCTGGTCAGCCGCTCTATCCTCCGTCATTGCGAGCGGCTTGTCCGCCAAAGCTCGAAGAGCGAAGGAGGCGCGAAAGCCTACGACTTGCTCTTGTCGGCGACGGCAGCGACAGGCGTGGCGGTCTGCGGCTTCTCGAACATCAGCAGCGGCCGGAAGATGACGCGGCCATAGGCTTCGTAATGTCGCTGGGTCGAGATCGCATTCTTCAGCGGTGTCGCGTAATTGGCCTCGAACGTCATGAACTGCGCATAAGTCCAGGAGAAGCCGACGCCGGCGGAAGCCATTTCGGTGATGCCGGCGGCTGTCGAATACACCGCGCCCCAGTCGGTGAAGATGTAGGTGTCAAATCCGCGCAGCCATTGCGACCAGTTGTAGTGCAGCTCGGCGTTGAAATAATAGCCGCTGTCACCCGACGCCGCGTTGGTCGGATAACCGCGCACCGTGGTCGGGCCGCCGATCGTAAAGATCTGGTCGCCCGGCAGCAGCTTTTCGTGGGTGTACTGCCAGCTCGCCAGCACGTTGGCGCTGAAATTGGGCGGACCGGCGGCGCTGGTCGCGATCAGCGAGCCGGTATAGGTGTTGAACGTGCGGTTGTTGCCGAGCACATGGTCTTGCCATTCGATGTAGTTCACGGCCGGCGAGACCGTGATCGAATAGGTGTTGCCGGAATTGGTCACGGAGACGCCGGCCGTGGCCTTGTCGTAATGATCGTCGGTCACCGCGACCGTCGAGAAGCGGCTCACCGTCTTGCCCTCGGTCTCGGCGGCGTTGAGCAGCACCAGCCAGTTCTGCGTCACCCAGACCGGCTGGCTGAAATTGACCGCGGCCTGGCTCGACCGCCCGGTGACATCCAGTGCGACGAACGGCCCTTGGACGATCTTGATCTTGCCTTCGGTATAGCTGACGCCGACGCGCCCGCCCCAGGGATTGACCGGGATGCTGTAGGCAGCATTGCCGTTGAGGTTACCCTCGGAGGTGACGCCGTAGAAGGTCAGGCGGTCGTCGACGCCGAACAGGCCGTGGCGTTTGTAGAAGGTCCCGCCTTCCCAGCGGCCGGTGTTTTCGGAGCCCTGGTTGTCGATGAACAGCTGCCAGGTGTCGACCGGCGGCTCGATCACCGCGAACTGCAGATCGGTCAGGCCGAAGCTCGTTCCGGGCTGGAGCAGCGCCTTGATCTGGACGTCGTTGGTCCGGTTGAACCAGGTCACGTCGCGATTGAGCTTGGGAACGTCGAGGATCTCGCCTTCCGGCTCCTGCACCCGCTGGAGGATATAGTCGGTCCGGGTCTGCTTGTTGCCCTCGATGGTCGTCTTCTGCAGCCGGCCTTCGGTCAGCTTGATCTTGACGGTTCCGTCCTTGGGATCCTGATCCGGCAGAGTCGCGATGCCGGTCACGATGCCGCGCTCGGTGTAGATGGCGTTGATGTCAGCGACGATCTGCAACAGCGTCGCGATGTCGACATCCTTGCCGACATATTTCTTCGCGATCTCGTCGAGCTCGGCCGGCGTGATGAATTTGGAGGAGTCGAATTCGAGCTTGCGCAGGCGGAATTTCGGGCCGCCCGGCTTCATCAGCGGGGACTTCTCCCTTTGGCCGCCGACCACGGAGGGACCATTCAGCTTGGGCGGCGCGCTCTGCTGTTCGAACTGGCGGCGTTGCCGGTCGACGTCGTTCTGGATGGCGCCGGGATTGATCGAGGGCACCTGGGCGCGCGCGGCCGCGATGCTCGACACCGCAAGCCCGACCCCCAGTGCTGCCCCCCAAAACCGCATCCCAGACCTACCACGCCTCCGCAAGACGACTTGTCGCCGGTTTCGTCATGACACCGATTGCGGCATCTTTCCAGCCCGGGCGCACCGTGCGCTGCCCGTGGCGGCGTAGCTTGCGCATGTCGCTGAGCCCCTCGATGTTCACCGCGGGACCGGACCCGACGGTCTCGACCGGGCGCGGCGTCAGCAATGCGTCGAGCCGTGCATGGCCGGAGAGACCGAGTTGGTAGAACGTCCCCACGCTCTTCTGCGCCAGCCAGGTGTCGATGTTTTCAAAGCCCTCGCCGTCGACCGCGATGTTACGCACCATGCTGGCGCCGGTGTAGTCGTTGCAGCAGGTGTGGGTCGCCGCGTAATTGGTAACCGTCGCCGACATGTCGCCGCTATAGAACACCACATAGGTGTTGCTGACATTGGCGTTTGCGACCTGGCTCATCGTGAAGACCCCGCCCGGCTGGTAGAGCTGCAACGACGGCCAGCCCGCCGGCGCCGGGGACCGGTTGTTCAGCAGCACCTGCTCGGTCGCCGTGGTGAGGATGAGCTGACCCGGCACATAACCGTTCAGGATCGACACCGCGCGCGCATCGGTCAGGAAGTTGGCATCCACCACGTTGAACCTGTTGACCACGATGGTATCAGGATCGAGCGAGATGTTGGCCGACGTCGCCGTCCCGCCGTTGTAGCCGGTCACGTTCATGATCAGCGGAATCGGCGGCGTCGAGGGGATCTGCTCGCCCTTGACGTTGATGGTGTTGGCGGCGAGGTCGAGCTCCTTGACCACGCTGACGAAGCCGATCGTCAGGTCGCCGCGCGAGGACAGCTTGATCGTGCTGCCTCTGAGACGGTCCAGCGCGATCGGGCCGGCCGTATCGAAATGCGTATCGCCGTTGGCGGAGATCGATCCACCGCGGAGCGCGCCGGTGTCGGACGTGAGGTTGATGTCGCCGGCGTCGCCCGGGATGCCGGTGGTGGTGAGCTGGTTGAAGGCGATGTCGGTCACGGCATGCAGCGTCTGCGTGCCACCGCTGACGGCCGTTCCGAGAGTGATGCCGCCCGATGTCGCGGTGACGCCGAGCGAACCGCCGACATTGAGGTTGTCCCAGCGGACCACCGTGCCGCGCAGGATCGCGTTGCCGGTGGTCGTCGTGAGATTGTGCCCGGTGTTGGACAATGCCGCGATCAGCGTTGCCGAGCCATGGGCTGCCACGGAGCCTTGCGTCACGGCGCCACCAGCCGGGACCGTCTGCGCCAGGATGAAGCCGTTGTCGGCGGTGACGTTGATGCTTCCGACGTCGCCAGTGATGCCGGTGGCCGTCAGCGCGTTGAACGTCACGGCGTCATGGGCGTGGATGGTCTGCGTGCCGCCGCTGTGAGCGGTCTGGAACGTGATGCTGCCCTGGCTGGCGCTCGCGCCGAGCGTCGTGCCGACGTTGAGCGTGTTCCAGTTGATCGGACCGCCGGCGGTCAGGAGGCCCGAACCGGTCGTCGCCGCAAGCGTGTTGCCCGTGATGGTCGTGCTCGCAACCAGCGCCGCCGAGCCGTTGGCCGCGACCGAGCCCTGCGTCGTCACGCCGCCCGACGTCACCGTCGGCGCCAGGATGAAGCCGTGATCGGCGGTGACGTTGATGCTGCCGGCATCGCCGGTGATGCCGGTGGCAGTCAGACCGTTGAAGGTGACGTTCTGGCTGGCATGGATCGACTGCGAGCCGCCGCTGCTGGCGGTTGCCAGGATGATGCTGTCGGCCGTCGAGGTCACACCCAGCGTCGTTGCGGTCGTCAGCGAGGTCCAATCGACAAGGCCGCCGCTGGTGATCGAGGCCGAGCCGGTGGTGGTCGTCAGCAGCCTGCCGGTGTTGGTCGTTGCTGACGTCAGCGAAGCCGAGCCGTTGGCCGCGACCGAACCCAGCGTCGCCGTCCCGTTCACAGGCATCGTCTGCGCCAGCACGAAGCCGTTGGTGGCGACGACCGTGATGTTGCCGACGTCGCCGTTGATGCCTGTCGTGGTCAGACTGTTGAAGGTGACATTCTGGCTCGCCCGGATCGATTGCGAGCCGCCGCTGCCGGCGGTTGCCAGGATGATGCTGTCGGCGGTCGAGGTCACACCCAGGGTCGTTGCTGTCGTCAGCGAAGTCCAATCGACCAGGCCGCCGCCGGTGATCGAGGCCGAGCCGGTGGTGGTCGTCAGCAACCTGCCGGTGTTGGTCGTTCCTGATGTCAGCGAGGCCGAGCCGTTGGCCGCGACCGAGCCCAGCGTCGCCGTGCCGTTCACCGGAACCGTCTGCGCCAGGATAAAGCCGTTGGTGGCGTTCACCGTGATGTTGCCGATGTCGCCGGTGATGCCTGTCGTGGTCAGACCGTTGAAGGTGACGTTCTGGCTGGCATGGATCGACTGCGAGCCGCCGCTGCCGGCGGTTGCCAGGATGATGCTGTCGGCGGTCGAGGTCACACCCAGGGTCGCTGCTGTCGTCAGCGAGGTCCAATCGACCAGGCCGCCGCCGGTGATCAAGGCCGAGCCGGTGGTGGTCGTCAGCAACCTGCCGGTGTTGGTCGTTCCTGACGTCAGCGAAGCCGAGCCATTGGCCGCGACCGAGCCCAGCGTCGCCGTCCCGTTCACGGGCACCGTCTGCGCCAGCACGAAGCCGTTGGTGGCTGTGACGTTGATGTTGCCGACGTCGCCGGTGATGCCGGTCGTGGTCAGGCCGTTGAAGGTGACGTTCTGGCTGGCCCGGATCGACTGCGAGCCGCCGCTGCTGGCGGTTGCCAGCGTGATGCTGTCGGTGGTCGAGGTGATGCCGAGCCCGGCCGCCGCATCGACCGTCCCACCGTTCACCGCGGCGTAGGCGGTCAGCCCGACGGCTCCAGCCGTGATGCCAAGCTGCGTGAAGCGGAGTGCGCCAGCGCTGTCGACCGTCATGTTACCGCTGCTCGTCGCGCTTCCGATGACGACGTCGCCCGTATGGGTCAGCGTTTTGGCGGTGATGGTGCCGCTCGCGCCGGTCGCCGTGCCCGCCAGGACGCTGTCGAGCGTCAGCTTGCCGCTCGAGACGATATCGACGGACCCGTGCGTTGCCGACAGTTGGACTGCGTCGAGATCGGCGACAGAGCTCAGATAGATGCCTCCGGTGGAGGCGGTCGCCGTCAGCAGCGACGTGTTGACGCTGAGCCTCTGGGTCGAGTTGCCGATGCTGCTCGCAGCGAGCGACGCTTCGGCGTTCGCCGCCATTGCCGTGATGTTGGTGTGACCATCGCCATTCGCAGTGATGGTACCGCCGGTGCTGTTGACCGTGATGACGATCGCGGTCGAGGACGGGCTGGCGTTCGAGGTCAACTGACCGAGCACGATATCGCCAGGCGCGGTCAGGCTGATCGATTGCCCGGCCAGGATCGAGGCATTCGCACTCATTGTGATCGATCCACCGACTGCGGTCGAACCGGTCAGGCAGGGCCCGGAGCAGACCGTGACCGATCCCTGCGACGAGCCCGCGGCGCCGCTGAACGAGATGCCGGCATCGCTGATCAGCGTCAGTCCGCTCGCGGCCGTCAGGCTGCCGACGTTGAGCGACACCGGATTCTGCGTCGCCAGCGTCGGGCTGTAGAAGTAGCCGGATCCAGCGATCGTGCCGCTCAACAGGCCGGTGGCGCCGACCTGAACCGTGAACGGTGTGTTCTGCGTCCCGACATCGCCCGATGCATTGAGGATGATGTTGTTGGCGGCCATCGTGACGCCCGCCAGATAGCTGTCGATATTGCCGTTGGTCGCGGTCAGCGAGACGGTGTTCGTGGCAAACACCTTGCCGAAGATGGCATCGCCGCCGGTTGCGGTCAGGTAGGCGTCGGTGCCGGCCTGCGCCGAAACCAGCTTGCCGCTGATATGATAGGTGAACGCGTTGGCGGCCGAACCGATCGCGTTCGTGGCGGCCATCGTCAGGTTGCCGATCGTACCATTGGTCGGGTTGATCACGACCTGGTTGGCATAGAGCGACGCACCGGAGGAATTGGTCGCCGCCAGAATGCTCTGCGGCGCCAGCAGGGTGACATCGCCGCCTGCGGTGATCTGGCCGATCGTCAGGCTCGCGACCGGATGTCCCTCACTCGCGGCCGCCTGGACGTAAAGCGCAGCGCCAGCCGTCGCGTTGAAGGTGCCGCTGGCATTGACGAAGAGCGGCGCCGTCTGTGCCAGCTCGACGGAGTTCAGATCCGTGACCGTCACGCCGTTCGGCAAATTGCCGAGCGTCAGGCCGCTGAGCGTGTTTCCGTTGACCGTGACGCCAGCCGGGAGGTGGGTGAGGTCGATCCCGGCCAGAACCTGGTTGCTGACCGTCGCGCTGAACGTGATCGAGCCCGGCGTCGTCGCAACCGACAGGGCGGCCTGCTGCGTCGTCGTGATCGTGCCGTTCTTCAGATCGGTCAGGCCGATCGACACGCTGGGCGCGGTGCTGCCGACGCTGTTGCCGGCATTCAGCGTGACGTTACGGCCGACAACGCTGGCCGCGACATTGGTGCCCACGGTCCCTGCCGAGGGCAGCAGCGCGGCATTGCTCAGCGTGGAGACGATCTGTCCCGTCGAGTAGACCGAGTTGGCCACCAGGCTCAGGATGCCGGCGCTGACCTGCGGCGTGCCATTGGCCGTGAGGGCCTGGTACTGCGAATTGCCGTAGGCCTGGATCGTCGTCACGTTCGCCTGGTACTGCGTGCTGGCGTAGTTCTGGATGGTCTGGACGAGGCCCTGGTACTGGGTGTTGCCGTAGGCGCTGATCGAGGTTGCGTAGGACTGGTACTGGGTCGCGGCGTAGCCCTGGATCGAAGCCAGATCGGTGACATAGGACTGCGCTGCGAAGGCCTGCACCTGCGCGTTGGTCGGATTATATCCGAGGAACGCCGCGGCGGCAGCCGCAACGTTGGTGATGCCGGCCGAGGTCAGCGTCAGCGTGCCGTTCTGGATCGTGCTGTTACCCGCTCCGACGATCGTCTGGAACACCTGATAGGACTGATTCAGGATCGACGAGGTCGACGCCGGGTTCGCGTAGTAGCTTTGCAGGGCGGCCTGGCTGAGCGTCAGCGTTCCGTTCTGCACCGTCCCCTGCCCGAGCATCGCGATAAAGCTGTTGTAGTCGACGGTCGGCATCGTGCCGTAGCCGTTGTTGCCGCCGAACGGACTGTTGGTCGTGCCCTGATTTGCCGCCTGCGCCCACTCGGCCAGTTTCGCATTGGTGATCGCCGCCGGCTGGGAGCAATTATTGTACTGGCAAGTGCCGCTGAAATCGAAGCTGGTGCGGTATGTGCCGCTCGGCAGGTCGACCACGATGTTGAGGTTATTCGTGGCGTAGTTCAGCACCTCCTGCTGCAGCGGCTGGTACTGGCCGTTGGCGTAGGACGAGAACGTGTTGCCGTAGCTCTGATACTGCGAATTGGCGTAGGTCTTGATGGTGGTCGCGAAGCCCTGGTACTGGCTGTTCGCATAGGCCTGCACCTGCGCCGCGGTCGGAGCCGTCGTGCCCAGATGCAGCGCCGCAGCCGTCGCCGCCGAGAATTGCGCGATACCGGCGGCGGAAAGCGTCAGCACGCCGTTGACGACCTCGCCATTGGCGCTCGCGGTCAGCCCCTGGAGCGTCAGGTAGTTCGCAGCCGTCAGCGCTGCCGCAGCGTAGTAGTTCACGCCGGGATCACTGAGAACGAAGCTCGAGCTCGAGACCCCGTTCACGGTCGTGGTCTGGACCGATCCGCTCGCCAGGAGCTGCTGCAACGGATTGCTGCCCAGCGCCGTCGACGCATTGGCCAGGATGCCGGCGGTGTTGAACTGGAACAGCCCGGACGCCGCGCTGCCGCCGGTCGCCAATGTCTGAAGGTTCTGCAATACGGCCGCCGAGCTGAGCACGAACTGTCCGCCTTGCAGCGAGCCGGTGCTCAGGAGCGAGGTGAAGGCGGTCGCGAGCGGCGCGGAGAGCACCTGCGCGGACACCGGCGCGAGACCGGCCGCGTTCAGAGTCAGCACGCCATTGCTGACCGTGCCATTGGCAGTGAGCGTCTGATAGTTCTGCAGGTCAGTGCCGAACAGCGCCTGGCTGGCATATTGCGCAACCTGGGCATCGGTGGCGGTGGTCTGCCCCGGGGTCAGGATCGGACCCGAACAGCCGCCAAAGCCATGGCATCCCCCCTGCCGATCCTGCTCCTGCAGGTAAAGGAAGACCTTGTTGGCCAGCGCCGTGTACTGCGTCTGGGCGCCGGAGCTGATCGACTGGGCGTACGACTGGTAGATCGGGTTGGCGCTGCTGAACAGCGAGTTCTGGTACTGCTGGTTGGCGTAGGTCTGCACCTGCAGCGCGGTCGGGCTCGCGATGCCCAGCGCCGCCGCAGCGATCGGCGTGTAGGCCGACAGGCCGCTGCTCGACAGCGTGAACACGCCGTTGACGACCGCGCCATTGGTCATCAACTGCTGGAACGAATTATACGCGGCGGTCACGCCGGCCTGCGCGTTGGCGAACACGCCGGCGCTGCTGAACACGAAGTTGCCGCTCTGCAACGAACCGTTGGAGGTCAGGTTGACGTAGGACTGGTAGTTCGGCGTCAGCTGGGCCTGCGCCATGCCATTCAGGCCTGCCGGCGACAGCGACAGCACACCGTTCGACAGCGTGCCGGCGGCCAGCAGCGCATTGTAGGCACTGTAATTGGTCGCGCTCAGTCCGGTCTGGGCATAGGACGCGACGTTGCTGAGCACGAAGGTGCCACTCTGGATCTGCCCCTGCGCCATCAGGCTCGAAAATGCGGTCCTGTCGGCGTTGGGAAGCAGGAACAAGAAGGTCTGCAGGAACTGCATTGCGTTGGCGGGCGTATATGTCGCCGTCGGTCCGAGCAGATCGGTGATCGCGATCATATTGTTCGGATTGTACTGGTTGTATTGCGCCAGCAATTCGGAGGCGAAGTTCCGGTACGCCGTGCTCGCCGCGGTCGAGATCGACGTCAGGTAGCCCTGATACTGCACATTGGCCGCGCCGTTGATGTTCGCCGCATAGGACTGGTACAGCGCATTGGCATAGGTCTGAACCTGTGCGTCGGTCGGGTTCGGATTTTGCGTCGTCGCCGCCGCCTGACGGAAAGCCGCGATGCCGGCGGCCGTCAGCGTCCAGACCCCGTTCACCAGCGAGCCGTTGGCATAGAGCGTCTGGAAGTTCTGATAGTCCTGCGTCAGCGCCGTCTGGGCCAGCGAGGACACTCCGCTGGCGTTGAGCTGGAACGTACCGCCGCTCAAGCTGCCGTTGCTGAGAAGGTTGGCGAACTGGGCGTAGTTGGTGTTCGACAGCGCGGTCTTGGCGTAGCTCAGGATGCCGCTGTTGGTCAGGACGAAGGTGCCGTTCTGCACCGAGCCGCTGGCGCTCAGCAGCGAGAACGCGACCGCAGGCGTGGCATTGAACGTCGTGGCGGTCTGCAGCGGCTGGTAGAGGCCCGTGGCGTAGGTCTGGATGGTCCCGGCATAGCCCTGATACTGGCCGTTGGCGTAGGTCTGGATGGTCTGCGCGATGGTCTGGTACTTGGCGCTGGCGTAGGTCTGCACCGTCTGCGCATAACCCTGGTACTGGCCATTGGCGTAGGTCTGGATGCTCTGCGCGTAAGCCTGGTACTGCGCGTTGGCATAGGCCTGGACCTGCGCCTGCGACGGCGAGGCAACATGCAGCGCTGCGGCCGCGGCCGCGGTGAAGAAGGCGACGCCGGCCGAGGTCAGCGTGAGCACGCCGTTGCTGACGGATCCGTTGGCGACCGAGGTCAGGTTCTGGAATGCGGTATAGCCGGCGGACCCCGATCCAAGCGCGGACGAGGCGTAGGCGGACAGGCCGGCTGCGGTCAGCACGAGCGTGTTGCCGCTGACCGTGGCGTTGGCGTTCGAGGTCAGAGCCTGGAAGGCAGTGTAGGCCGTCGAGCCGAGTGCCGCCGAGGCGTTCGCCGAAATGCCGGCCGCCGTCAAGGTCAGCACACCGGCGCTGACGGTCGAGTTGCCGTTCGCGGTCAGGGTCTGGAACGTCGTGTAATTGGCGGAGCCCGATCCGAGCGCGGACGAGGCATAGTACGCAACGCCGGCTACCGTCAGCGTGAGAACGCCATTGTTGACCGAAGAGTTCTGCGCGGATGTCAGGGTCTGGAACAGGCCGTATTGTGTCGACGTCAGCCCGGCAGACGCATAGTGGGCGACGGCGGCGTCGCCGATCGCACCGGTGCCCAGCGTGAACACGCCGTTCACGACGCTGCCATAGGTGTTGAGCGTCAGCAGCGCCGACGAATTCGTCGCATAATTTGCGACCTGCGAATTGGTCTTCCAGTTCGACCCGTAAGCCTGCCCGAACACGGTGGCCATCGGCAGGTACAGCGTCGGCGCATAGGCCTGAATGCTGGTCTTGAAGCCCTGATAGGCCGTGTTGGCGTAGGTCTGGGTCGTCTGCGCATAGCCCTGGTACTGGCCATTTGCGTAGGCCTGGATGCTCTGCGCATAGGCCTGGTATTGCGCATTGGCATACGCCTGCACCTGCCCCGCCGTCGGCGAGGCAACATTGAGCGCTGCGGCCGCGGCCGCGGTAAAGAAGGCGATGCCAGTCGCGTTCAGCGTGAGCACGCCGCCGCTGACGGATCCGTTCGCGGCCGAGGTCAGGTTCTGGAACGCGGTGTAGCCCGGAGACGTCCCACCCAGTGCGGACGAGGCGTAGGCGGACAGGCCCGCCGCGGTCAGCACAAGGGTGTTGCCGCTGAACGTGGCATTGGTGCTCGAGGTCAGTGTCCGGAACGCGCTGTAGGCCGTCGATCCAAGTGCCGCCGAGGCGTTTGCCACGACACCGGCCGTGGTCAAGGTCAGTACGCCGGCAGCGCCAAGGGTCGCACCGTTCGAGGTCAGCGTCTGGAACGTCGTGTAGTCCGCGGCCGACAGCGCCGTCGGCGCATAGGTCGCGATCGACGCCAGGTCGCTCGCCAGCACGTAGGTTCCTTGCGCATTGGCGAAGCTCTGGATCGCCGTTGCAAAGGCCTGGTACTGGCTGTTGGCATAGCTCTGGATCTGCGCCGATGTCGGGTTGGCGATGCCGAGTGCGGTGGCCGCCGCCGCCCTGAACTGGTTGATGCCGTTCGCCGTCAGGGTCAGGGTGCCATCCGATCCGATCGTGGCGTTCGCCGCGGCTGTGAGGCTCTGGAACGTGGCGTAATCGGTCGAGCTCAGCACGCCGATGGCCAGACGCGCGATCCCGGACGCGTTCAGCTGGGCTGAGCCAGCCTGGATCGTGCCATGCTGCAGCAGCACGCTATAGGCCGCGAGATCGCGGTTCACCGTGTTGGAGAAGGCAATCACGCTGGCAAGCGCCGTATCGTTGGCACCATCGAGCGCCGTCAGATGCAGGGCCGAGGACACCGCCGCAACCTGCGCCGACGTCAGCGTCTGCGACGCGGTCTGCCCGCTCGCATCGAGGATCGTGCCATAGGGCACGTTCAGCAGCACGTCACCGCTGGCCGAGGCGATCAGGCCGACCCTGAGATCGCTGGAATAGGCCGAGGACGCTGCCCTTTGGGTCAGACCGATGTCGCCATGGGCGACGACGTTGACGACGCCGCCACTATAGGAACCGTCCGCCTGCTGCGACGCGTTGGCGCTGATCGAGAGCGGATTGGTGGTCGAACCGACAGCGCCGAGCGTGCTGATCAACGAGATGTTGCGGCCTGTGACCTGCGCATTGGCTCCGGCGATCAGATCGCCCGTCGCGGTGATGTTGACGTCGCCGAAGCCGGTGTTGCTGTTGCCAGACGACACCTGCCCGAGCGTCGCGCCCGAACCGAGATTCAGGTAGACGCCGCCGACGCCGGCCTGCGCCGATAGGGCACCCGGTGCCGATCCGGTATTGGACAACGTCGCGTTGATCGGGGCGACCTTCGAGCCGATCGCGCCGGAGGCCGTGAAGCTTGCGCTCTGGGTCAGGATCGAGCCGGTCGACGTCTGCGAGATGTTGCCGCCGGTCGTCGTGTTGAAGAGCTGTTGCTGCGAGGACGAGCTCACCGACATCGCGCCGTTCGGATTGACGATCCCGCCGCTGAAAATCACGTTGCCGTTCGAGGCGATGTTCACCGTGCCGCTGGCGTTGCCGCCGAAATTGATGCCGAACCGGTTGTCCGCCTTCACCGACGAGGTGAGGGTCAGCGTGCCCTGGTCCACAAGATTGTAGTTCCAGTCGGCGTAGCCGGGACCGTTCTCATAGAAGTGATAGTCGTGGCTGCCGTCGCAGTAGCTGCCGTCACAACTGCCATACCGGACGTTGCTCTGGGCGTAATGGTCCACCCTACCGGTGATGGTCTCCTGGAACACCGGCAAGCTCGTGGAATTACCCGTCGTGATGCGTCCCTGCGGGGTTGACGAAAGCGTGCCGTTCGCCGCGACGTATGACCAGGGCTGATTGACGTCGCCGGTGAATTGCCAGTCCGAGTAGGCCCCGATGACGTTGCCGGTGACCGCGCCGGTGACCGGGTCGGTGGTCTGAGTGCCGCGACGGATCGATGCCTGTTGCACCCACTGGAAGCGTAGCCCAGAAACCGGATCGTAATATCCGTCGGAACCAGAGGTCGTGGAGCAATTATTGGCCGCAGTACAGCCAGCACTGGTGACGGGCGGCGCGCCGTTCGCGGTCTTGTAGAGGTTGATGGCGTTGGTTGCCGGCGAATAGAGGTAGGTCGAGGTGTTGTTGCCGGACGTGATGTTGCGATCGACCAGAGCCACGGTGCTGGTCAACGCCGTGGCCGCGGCCGTGTTGCCGGTATTGACGCCCTTGACCACGAGGTCGAGGCCGGTCTGGTTGTTGATGCTGACGCTGCCGTAGCCGCCGTTGACGTGAATGTTGCCGAGCTGGTTGGTGCTGATGATCTTGCCGTCGAGCAGCACGCTGCCGCCGCCGGACGACGCATTGATATTGGCCACAGTGATCTGGTTGGTCGCCGCATTGTAGGTCGCCAGCGGCGCGCCGAACTGATCGGTGACCAGCGTCATCAGCGCGTTGGCGGTCGGATTCGTCAGGATCGCCTGTTGGTAGTTGTACTCGAACACGGAAATGGATCCGCCCGAGACGCTCGTGTTCGTCACCGTCGTCGCGCAGCCGCTCTGGAAGAACTGGCAGCTGAACGAGTTGTCGTTGCCGACGGTGGTCGTCGTCGTGGTGACGACGGCGGGCGCGGACAGGCTCGAGTCCAGGTTGATGCTGTAATTGGTCTGGCGGCCCGCAGTGATCTTGCCGTTGACGTCGATAATGTTGGCCTTGATCGCGACCTGCGAGCCGTAGATCTGGAAGCTCGCGAGGCTGCCGCTCAGGTTCGCCTGCGCATATTGCTGGGCAGTGGTCAGGCTCGCATCGGTCGACTTGGTCAGCGGCTGGAAGTACGTGATGTACGGCTGCATCGCGTCCCAGCGGCCATGATTGAAATCGTAGTTCTGCGACTGGTCGGGGTCCCCATTGCTGACGACTCCGTTCCAGCTGGATTGGTATCGCTCGTGGAAACCGATGCAATTCCCGCTGTAGTACATGACGCAGTTGCCGAACAGGATCATGCTGATATTGGCCGGCGAGCCGTCAGACTTCGTCCCGCTGTCGCCAGCTTTGCCGTAAAGATATTGGTTAAGCGCGGCAGCGCTGGTCGCACTCGGATCCAGCGTGTTTGCCAGGACCGCGGCCGCGATGTTGCCGACCGGCGCGCCGCTTGCGGGATTGCCGCCCGGGTACACCATGAAGTTCGACCATTCCGAGAACGGCGAGCCGCCGGCGATGTAGATGCCCGATGGATCGTTCGCCGACACCGCGACCGCACCGTTCGGCACCGTGATCTGGACCTGCTGGCCGGTCAAATTGGCCGACAGTCCGTAGGAGCCGAGCGTGTTGTTGACGGTCACGAGGCCGTTGACGTTGGTGACGTCGCCGAGGATCAGGAGCGTCGGGCCGTTGACGCTCAGATCGTAGTTTGGCGGATTGTACGAGTTGTTGATCGCGATCGTGGCGATGCCGCTGGTGTTCGCGTTGGCGTGAAGCGTCGCCGTCGATCCGCTCGCGAAGCCGCTGGCCGCGCCCGTGAAGAAGATGTCGCCCGCCGCGGCAATGCCGATATAGGCGCCTGTGAGCACCAGATTGGCGTCGCTCTGGTTGTTCACCGAGATCGTCGGCGCGCCCCTGGCGGTGACGGTGCCGCTGCCGGTGATGTGGTCGGCGTTCATGGTGACGGTGCCGCCCGAAGCGAACAACTGTCCCAGGGCGAACGCATTACCCGACGTGCTCAGCCCGGCCAGCAGAGTGCTGCGGACCGCCTGGTCGAAATGGCTGTTGATCAGCGTGGTGCCGTCGAAAGCATTGGTATAGCTGAAGCTGAACGGCGCGCCGCCGGGCGCCACGCTGAGGCAGCTGGCGCTGTTGTCGCAGGCGATGGTGATCAGAAGCGAATTGTAGATGCCGGCCGTCAGCGCGCCATTGACCGTCAGTTCGGCATGAGCGTTGTTGCTGCGGTCGCTGTGGCCATCGCTGGCGGGGATGAATCCGAGCTCATAGCCATGGCCGCTGCCGGTCGCGGTCGCGTTCACCACCCCGGCATAGCCGCCGGCGATGATGTTCTGGCCGCTGTTAACCGACGCGCCGGCCGCGATGGTGACGCTGGTGTTGTTGGTGAGGGTCGAGGACGCGCGCGCGTCCGGCACCGCGATGAGGCCCCTCGCGAAGCTGATCGCAGACGCGTCATCCTGCATGGTGGTCGGGGTCGACCCGTCGGGGCTCCGGCCGGCCGTGAGATCGATGTTGTCGAACGCGGTCAGCACCGACGAGCCGACCACGATGTTCTGGTTGGTGGTGATGTTGGTGTTGGCAAAGGCCGCAGCCGCGACGAATGCGACGCCGTAGGTGTTGGCGTTGGACGAGGTGTTGGCAGACGAGTTGGTGTAGGTGCCCGCGCCGATCGTGCCGAACGAGGTGATCCACACCTGGTCCGCCGCGGCCGCAGACGGCGACGTCAGCGTGCCGGAATCGAACGCCGCGGCCGAGCCGATATTGATGTTGTTGTCGACATTGGCTGATAGCGACGACGAGACGCCGGCACCTTCGATGCCGCCGCCGGTAACCAGGGTCACGCGGTCGGTGCCGGTGATCGTGCTGGTGGCGAGCACCTTCACGTTGCCCGGGTTGAGGACCGTATCGGTGCCCGCGGTGATGTGGGTGTTCTTGCCGATATTGACGGTCGCCACGCCCGCGAGCGTGATGGCGCTGGTGGCGCCGACGCCGTTGATGCCGCCGCCGGCGCCGGCATTGGCGCTGGCACCGGTGCCGACCTCGTTGAAGATGTTGTTGGCGGTGATCGTCAGGTCGGGGGCGCAGTCCGAGACGTCGCAATGGCCGGGGCTGGTACCCCTCACCGCGATCGTATTGTTGATGCCGATCCCCGCCGTCACGATCGAATTGGCGCTGTGTGTCGACGCCGCGCCGCTGGCGCCGAGGGCGGCAGCCTGCGCGGTATCGGCCATCGTCGTATAGTTGTCGATGTGGGTGGCGAGGATCGCCAGCGACCGCACCGAGAGGAAATTGTCGGAGGGGGAAGCCGTGGCGCCGCGGTTGCCATTGCCGATGCCGGCAATGACCGTCGAGTTCGCCGACGTGTTCGCCGACGCCCCGTTGCCGGCGAAGGTGCCGCCGCTGCCGGAAATCGCGTGGACGTAATTGTTGTCGGCGCCGATGGCGGAAATCTGCATGACGCCGGTGTTGGAGGCGTTGGTATTGTTGCCGATCGTGGCGACGGTCGTCGTGCTCGAGGTCGCGTTCGCCACGACTACGCCGACTGCCAGGACCCCGCCTGCCGCGATGCCGGTGGCATTGGCGCTCTGGCCGGTCGTGTTCTGGGCGAGAATGGTGACGTTACCGGACGACAGGGTGACGTTGTCGCCGATCGTGGCCGCGACGCTGGAATTATTGGAGGCAAGCGATGCCGTGGCCTGAACCCCGAGAAGAGCACCGCCGGAGGCGCCGATCGCGTTGGTATAGGCCGCGTTGCCATCGTTCTGGACCTTCTCGTAGGCGGAGACATTCACGTTGCCGGTCAGCGCGGCACCGCCAAGCACCTCCGACGTCACCGTGGAGCTGACGGTCGCGGTCGCAACCGAAGCACCGACCGCGACGCCGCCGGCGACAACGCCGAGCGCATTGGCCTCCGCGTCCGGCGTGTCGGTCGCGGTCATCGTCAGGCCGCTGCTGCCGCTGGTCGTGATGATCGCGTTGGAGCTCACTCGCGCGGTGACGTTCGCAAGGTCGGTCGCAAAGGCGGTCGATCCGTTGCCGCTCAGAATGCCGCCCGAGACCGCGACCGAATAGGCCCACAGCATGCCGGCGTTGGAGGCGTTCACGCTAAGAGAGGCGGCGGTGATCTGGGCAGCATGCAGCACCTGGGCCGTCACCAGGCTGGTCTTCTGCGCGGTCGTGACCGATGCGCCGATGGCGGCGATGCCGACCGAGGCGCCTTCGGTCTGGGCGCGCTGCGAGGAGGTGTCGCGAGCGCCGACATTGATGGTGGCGGCGGTGGTGTTGGTTCCCGAGATCTGCCCGCCGATCTGCGCCGTGACCACGTTGCCGATGTCGCCCTCGGCCACGGCGGCATCGCCACCGAAATAAAGTGCGCCGCCGCCGGCGATCGACTGGATGTCGATCGTGTGGCCGGGGTGCGAGCCACCGGTCGCATCCTGCACCGTCGCCAGCACGTTGATGGTGGGTGCCACCGCGCTGCCGGGATTGAAGCTGGCAAGGACGTTGCTGCCGACAGTGGCAAAGCCGATCGCGGCACCGACGCCGGCATTCTTGCCGAAGCCGGCGCCGAGCAGGAACATCTGGGCGCTGGTCGCGCTGGTCGCACCCACGTCGATCTCATTGGCGGTAACCGAACCACCGTCGATCTGCGCCGTCACGCCGTCGGCACCGCCGTTCAGCGCCCGGCTGACGTCGTATTTCGAACTGGCATTCGCGCCGGACGGAGCGCCGGCCGTGCCGCCCGCAACGGCGTTGCCGCCCTGGTCGGAATTGGTTCCCGAATTGGTCGCATCCAGGGTGCCGCCGAGCTGTCCCATTTGCTGAGCGAACACGGCGCCGTCGGCGAGGTTGATGCCGACATTGATGACGCCGATCGTCGCGGCAAGTCCGGCCGAGCCGCCGATGCCGGCGGTCACCGCGTAGGACTGGACCTCTCGCGTGCTCTGGCCGAGGACACTGACCGTGCCCGAAGATTTCAGGATGCTGCCACGGGCTTCCGCAACGGTCGAGCTCTCGAAGGAGATGATGTTGGCCGCCGCGCCGACGCCGACCCCTGCCCCGCTCGCCGCGATCGACAGCGCGCCGGCGATCTCCATGATGTTGACGGTTTCGGTGCCGCTGATCGAGATCGCGCCGACCGTACCGCCCGTCGCTGTCTGCACCGTGGTGTCGTAGAGCCCGGCGATCGTCGTGTTGTTGGCGATTTCGATATTCGCCATGCCGGCGATGGCGGCGGTGCCGCTCGAGACCGCGCCGCCGACCGAATAGGCCTGGAAATTGTCCGTGGTCGACGCCGCGACGTCGAGGGTTCCGGTGCTGGCGAGCGTGATCGCGGTGGTGTGCCCCGTCGTGCTGTCACCGCGATAGAAGAATTCGTCGCCGACATAGGCCTCGGTCTTATTGGCGCTGACCTGGACCAGGAATGCGGCACCGATCGCCGCCTGGCTGCCATACGCGCCGCTGCCATTGGCCGAGGCGATCCCCGTGCTGTCGGTGGCATGAACGGACAGCGACGTCGCGTTGAGCGCGCCGCCGTCCACATAGGCCTCAGTGGTCGCCTTGAAGACGTTGAGCCCGACCGAACCGCTGTTGAAGCCGAGCGCGATCGACGATGCGTCCTGCTCCGCATTGGACTTGACGGTGACGGCGCCGACCGCGGGCGCGCCGCCGATCATGGTGCCGATCGTCGCATTGGTGATGGTGGCATATGTGCTGCGCGCCATCGTCGTGCTGACGATGGTCGCGCCGCCGCCGACGCCGCCGCCACCGGTGACCACCGCGATGCCGACGCCGAACGTGCCCGAGTAGGAGAAGCTGCTGGCCGCGACGTCGATTTGCGGCAACGGCTGCGTTGTCGGCGAGGTATTGGCCAGCCGCGTGTCGATGTGCGCGCTATCGATATAGGCGTTCGTCGTGCCCTGCATCACGTTCACGATCGGGTTGATCATGATCGCGATGGTGCTGCCTGCGGCAAGACCTGCGACATTGGCGACCACCGCCTGATGCGAGCTGGCGACGACGGCAAGACCCTTCACCGATTCCTGGGTCTCGCTGAGATCGGGAATATTGTCGGTCGGCGCGCTGAAGCCGCCGATATTGAACGCGTGCTGCAGCGCCCCGCTATTGACCGACAGGGTGTCCGACGAGCTGGTGCCGAGCGCATCGACCATCGTGGTCTGGCCGGTGATGAAGGCCGAGGTGGTGCCGTTGATCGAGTTGGTGACCATCGAGCCACCGCCGCCGGCCGCGCCCTTCGAGATCGCGAAAGCACCGGCGAACACGGCGATGCCGTCGGTGTTGTTGGCGAGCACGCCGACATTGTTGGCCGCGAGCACGTCGGCGCCACCGGTGATGCTGGCGGTGACGTTGGTGCCCATCACATTGGTCGCGACCGATCCCGCAAGGCCGATCTGCGAGGACAGAGCCACGCCGACGGCGACCGTCGAGATCGTGGCGTTCGAGGCGGCGGTGACGGTCGCGTCGCTGCCGGCGACGATCTTCGCGCCCGTGACGCTGGCGTTGAGCTGATTGCTGATCTCGCTGTAGACGATGGAGAGACCGCCGGCGCTGCCCTGGGTGGAGGCTCCCGCGACCGCCGCCGTGGAGGTGATCCTGGAATTGTCGTTCGCCTGGACGGTCACATTGCCGGCGCTCACCACCGTATTGGAGGTGGTCGAATTGCCGTCGCCGATCGCGGCCGAAACGTCGTTTCGGATGGTACTGATGACGGCACCACCCTGCCCGGCCAACTGTCCGGTCGACAGGCCGAAGCCGACCGCAACGGACTGGATCTTCGAGGAATCTTCCGCCGCCACCAGCACGTCGCCGTTCGTGACGGTCATCAGCGTCTGGGTGATGGACGCCGAATGCGCGGTGCTGATGGCATCGACCACGATGGCGACGCCGACATTGTTCTTGCCGGCCTGAACGATACCGGCAATCGAGGTGATCGCAGCGCCGGGTCCGGCGCCGACGCCGCCGTTAAGGGCGGCGCCGCTGAAGTCCACGCAGGCCTGAGTGCCGCTCGAGGTCGTGCAATTGTCGCTCGCGAGCTGGCCGTGATTGGAGGCACGCACCAGCGTTCCGAGCGCATTGTCCAGCGAGGCGATGTCGACGCTCTCGGCGCTGACGTTGACGTTGCCGCCCGAGATCGTGATCGTGCTCGAGGTGATATAGGCGAGCACAGAGGGGCTGATCGAGTCGATAACGATCGAGCCTGCCAATCCGATGTCGGCGGCGTAGCCGCCGGACGCGCCACCGGCCGCGATCACGCTGGCATCGTCGCCGATGACCGTCAGGGCATTGAACTGCGTGACGGTGGAGCTGGCGATATGCGCGTCGACGGCGTTGCCGCCACCCGGGTTGCGAATCTCGGCATAGGTCAGCGCAAGGCCAGCGGCGTTCTTGTCGCCGTTGAGGTAGAGCGAGCCGCCGCCGATCGCGATATTGGAGGTCTGGTAGGCGTTGACATTGGCTGCGTTCGCTGTGCCGCCGGTCACACCGGTGATGGTCGAACCAACGATATAGGCGGTCGCCGTGTCCGAGATCGAGCCGACCGAAACCGATACCGAGGCAGCGGTGCCGCTGCGCGTCGCGGCCAGAGCTAGTGCGACCGCCGTTTGCGAACCGCCGCTGAGGGCGCGGACGTCGACGGTCTTTTCATCCAGAACCGTCGCATTGGCGATGTAGGCGGTGGTTGAATTGCTGGATAGCGCGATCGCGATCGCACCGGCGATCGCGGCGCTGGGCGCGCTTCCGCCAGCAATGTTGAGAGCGCCGGAGCCGGAGCCGTTGGTCGTGATTGTGTTGTTGAGCGCCTGGACCTGGATGGCGGGAGCGTCAGCCGACGTATAGGGGCTGCCGAAGTTGACGGTGACGTTCTTGATGAACGCGGTGGTGGCGAGTTCAGTATCCGAGACCGCCGAGCTGCCGGCGATATCGATGCTGAACTTGACGGAGCCCTTCTTCTGCGCGGCTGCCTGCTTCGCATCGTCGAGCGCGCTGGCTCCTTTGCCTTTATCCGCATCGGCAAAGGTCTTGACCTTGCTCATATACCCCATCTGCGCGAAGGGGTCGGACTCCACCGCTGCCACGGCCGCGACCGTGACCCGCCCCGCAGTCGCTGCATTGACCTGCAGGCTCTTGGTGGTGACGCTACCGCCCGCTCCGCTCATGGCGTTCGGATCATCGCTGCTGAACGGACCCGCCAGGATGTCGTTGCGGTTGTCGCCGATGTAAGCGGCGGTGTCGGCGAGCGCCGTCAAGTCGGCGACGGAAACGCCAACGCCGGCGGTGGTCCCAAGCTGGATCGCGCCCGACAGCGAGAAGAGCGACACGTTCTGGTTGGCCGAGAGCGTGACCGAGCGCGGCGAGACAACGGTCGCCATCGAACTGATCGAAGCATGGGTCGTGTTGTCGATGAAGGCCATCGACAGGATGCCGTTCAGCGCCAGGCTGCCGCTCGACGAGCCGGATGTCGGCGCGATCGCAAACAACAGATCGGTCGTGTTCGCCGTAACCGCAACATCACTCTGAGAGTCGAGCCTGGCACCGGAGGACACGCCGGCGATCGTGTTGCTGTCGGATTGGATCAGGTTGAGCGTTCCGCCGGCCGCAGTTCCGGGGCTGTCGGAGCCCGGCAGCAGGACGAGGGGTCCGAACACGCCGCCGATGTCGATCGACGTGTTGTAGGCATAGGCTGAAACCGTCAATGCCGAGGCGAAGCCCTGCGAAATGGTCACGCCGTCGATCTGGTAGTTCGTCGTCGCCGTCCAATTTGGCGTGCTGCCTGCCGCGCGGGTCGAGTACAGCCGCGCACCGCTGCCGACCCAGGCCGTGGTGTTGTCGGTCAGGCCGAAATAGGCGAACGAGCCGGCGATAGACACGACGCCGCCGTTGCCGGCATTCGCGTTGGCATAGGTGGTGACGATATTGTTGACGACACCGAAATTGGCATTGAGATGGTTGAGCGTGTCGCCGAGACCGTCCCACTGCTCCCAGGAGTTGGTGTTAGGTATCGTCGTCAAGGCCGCAACGCCGATGTCGGCGGCGTGGATCTCCACGTTCGCACCGACATAGGCGTTCGAGTTATGCGTGTATTCGCCGAAGGCGACCGCGGCGGCAATTGCAAATGACGGGCCCTTGTCCGGGCTGCTGACGTTCACCGTCGAAGACGAGTTGTCGCGGATCTGGTCATCGATCAACTGGCTGACCACGGCGACGTCGCCACTCGTGACGATCTGCGGCGCCGACCCACCGTTCGTGGCCGCGATTGCGGCGGTGGCGGATTCCGACGTCGTCGCGAGCGACAATGCTCCCGCTACCTTGAACGGCAGCTTGACGTTTGTAATCGGCGTCAGCAGTCCGCTCGCCACATCCTTGAAGCCCGCAGACGCTCCCGCCCCGGAGTTGATAATGAAAGCCAGCAATCCCGGCGATCCGAGCGTGACCGATGCGCTGGTCGCGTTCTGGGCAATGTCGGACGCGGCGGCGACCAGGAGGTTGCCGGTCTGAGCGGGAACGGAAATCCCCCCCGGCTGGGTGACGCCGAAATTACTGCCCATCGTCGCCGTGGTCGCGACATTGATGTTGCTGTAGGCAACTGCGCCGCCCATGCCGCCGGCGTCAGTGGTGCTCAGCAGCGGGTTGAATCCGAACGCGGTCGCGCTGACCGAGAAGTTGCTATAGTTGTTCGCGGAGACCTGAAGGCCCTGGTTGCCGCTGGAGATGGTTGCGCCTGAATTGACGGTCGCCTCGGTCTTGATATTGGCGAGGCCGACTGCCGTTGACGCCAGGAACATCCCCGCTGTCGTGACCGCAAGCGACGACACGTTCAACGTGGTGTCGGTGGCCGCGCCGACCAGGACGCCCCCGCCCGCGTGGATCGAGGCGCCTGATGACACGATCGTCGAGACGTCCGCCGTCACCTTGCCGAAGACCACGGCAACGCCGAGCGGCGATATGATCCCGGCCGCAATCACGGGATCTTCGGCGTCCTGGGTCCCGCGTGCGGAAATCAACACATTGCCGCTGCCGTTGATGTCGGCATTGCCGGTGATCGCCACCTTTGCGACCGTATTGGCGGCGACGTAGCCGCCGTTGATACCGCCGAGGTTCGACGCCACAGTCGCTCCGGCCACCGTCACGAGATCGCCTATGATGGTGCTCGTCAAATTCGAGGTCGCGGTCGAACTCGCCTGAATGGTGATGTTGGCGCCGGTGATCTTGCCGTCGACGGTGATGCCGGTCGTCGCGCTCGCCGCGCCCGACAGCAACGTCTGGCTGGCCGTCGCGATCAGGCTGACATCGCCGCTGGTGAAGCTGGTTCCGTTGTTGATGACCTGCGCCCTGATCTCGGCATTCTGCATTACCGAGATCGTCGGCGCGTTCAGTGAGATGCTGTGCACATAGTTCTGGGAGAAGCCGGAGGCGTTCAACAGACGCGTATCGATCACGGCGTAGGGATCGAGGGTAATCGAGTTGTTGCTGGTGATCGAGAACGTGCTGAGGCTCGGCATCGCCAGGATCAGATTGGCGATCGTGTCATTGCTGACGAAGCCGGTCCTGCCAGAGTTGGCGTCGCCGGTCGGGCCAATATAGACGTCGTCCTGGTCGAAGGCGAAGCCGACCGTACCTGCGATGACCTGGGCGCCGGGTGCGACTGAAAACGCCTTCGACGAGAACCCGATCTTGACGTTGCTGCCGCCATTGATCACGGCGGTGGAGCTCAGAGATGTGGTCCAGGAGCCGAGCGACGACAGGACGAAGGTCCCGCCCGCCTGCATCGCCGCGATATAGCTTGCGACCACGTTGTTCGACAGAACCCCGCTCGACCCGTTGTTGCCCGTGGTGTTGTTGACCGTCTCACTGTTCCAGAAGCCGAAGCGCACGCTGCCGCCGGTATCGACGAGCAGCGCCGCATTGCTTCCGACCGTGATCCCGCCGGCAGCAAGCGCGATCGAACTGGCCTTGACCGTCCCATTGATCGTGAGCGCGCCGCCCGTCGGCGGATCCGGCAGGTTGAGCGGATTGTGGACGGGATCGTTGAGGAAGGGCAGCGAGCTTGCGGCGATCGACACGGTACCGGACCGGTAGGTGGTCCCGTTCGCATTGGCGGCCTGGGCATCGATCACGGCGCCCGCAGCGACGGTCACCGTGGCCGCCAATAGCGAGACGTTGATGCCATTGGCCGTCGAGTGCGAGTTCGCGTCCTTGCGCGTCGAGTCGATCCTGCCGCTGGCATCGACTGTGAGCGAGGTTGTGGCCGAGTCCAGCGTCGTCGCCGCGATCGAGAGCGTTCCAACGCCGTGCAGCGCCGTGATGTAGCGCGCAATGGTCGCATTATCGATGAAGCCGGCCGCGCTGACATGCGCGGTGTCGGTGGCTGCATCTCCGATGTAGATCGTATCGGTGCTGGTCAAATTGACCTGCGAGGCCGTCAGTTGCAGCGGCGACTGCGCGGTGATCGTCGCGCCGCCATTGTAGGCGGCATTGACGGCGAGCGTGCCGGTACGACCGGCATTGAGCACGATCGTGTTGCCGGTCAGGGTGGTGTTGGCATCGAACGAGATCAGCGAGCCCGCGGTCAAATTGACGTTGCGGGTCGATCCCGCGGCGATGCTGCCGCCGTTGTCGACGTAGAGCGAATTGGTCGCGGTCAGCGCAAAGGTGCTCGAGCCGGCCAGCGAAGCCAGGTAATTCGCGATCGTGGCGTTGCTGAGCACGACCGCGCCGGTCGGCAGCGTACCGGAGGGCGGCGGCCCGACATAGATCGTCCCCGCCCCCGCGTTGAACGTCACGACGCCGCCGTTGATCGTGCCGGCGCCGGCCGTGATGTTCGTCGCCGACAGCGTGATGCTTCCCGGCGTATAGAAGGTTTGCCCCGTCGCGTTGCTGACGTCGGTGCGCAGGCTCGCGCCGGTCTCGATCGTGATCGTCGGCGCCGCGAGTGCAAGATTGCCGGAGACGCCGGACGAGTAGCCACTGCCCGCATCGAAGTGACGGAGGTCGATCACGCCGCCGGTCTTCACCGTGATCGAAGACGCAGCGCTCAGCATCAGGGTGCCGACCGAGCCACTCGTCGTCGAAAGATAACCGGCGATGGTGGCGTTGGTCAGGTTGACGGCCGCGTTAGCGCCGTCGCCGACCACCATGTCGGCCGAGCTGGTGAGATTGAGGACCGAGGCCACCAGCGAGAGCTGCGGCGAGATCACGGCGCCGCCGGTCACGCCGGCATTGATGGTCACGGTGTTGCTGTTGATGCCGACGCTGCTGCCGGTCAGGCTGCTGTTGCCGGCCAGCGAGATCGAGGTTCCTGCCTTGAGCGCGACGCCGGCCGAGCCACCGGCGATGACGCCGTGCGAATCGACCGCCAGCGTGTCGAGCGCCGACAGCGTGGCCACGCCATTGCCGCCGAGTGCGGCAATATAATTGGCGACTGTAGCATTGGAGATGAAGCCGGCATTGGACGCATCAGCAACGTCCTGGGTGGGATCGCCGACGATCACCGCGCTGCGCTGGATATTGTAGACGACGGAGTTGGCGGAGAACTGCGCGCCGCTGGCGACGCCAATGGTCGGTGCCTGCAGCGTGATCGCCGCCGTGCCTGAAGGAACGGAGACGCCAATCTGGGCCGCGGCGCCGACATTGACTGAGGCGCCCGCCATCATTGAGACATTGGCGCCGGTGATCGAACCGCCCGCGGTGACGGTGCCGTTGCTGACGGCGGATGCGTCCAAGGTGACGACGCCGCCAACATAAGTGTTGCTGCCGGAGTTGATCGTTCCGGCCTGGATCTGGCTGTTGGCAGCCCCCGTGATGTTGTTCGCCGTGATGGTGACGTCGCCGGAATTGCCAAGCGCGTTGCCGCTGGAGTCGCGATTGCGGGTATCGACGACCGCACCGGCGTTCAGCGCCACCGAAGTGCCCTTCAGCGTGACGCTCCCGCCGGAGAGCAGGCCTGCCACCGTCACGGCCCCCGGCGCTCCCGATGTCGCGTCAAGAACGATATTGCCGGCCGAGTACGTCACGTCCGACGTGTTGATCGATTGTGCGAGAACCTGGCCGCCGGCCGCGATGGTGATCGTCGGCGCCTTCAGTGCGACGTCGAGCGATTTTCCGTTCGAAACGCCATCGTTGCCGAGCTGGCGCGTGTCGATGATACCGGTGCCGTCAACGGTCAGGGCGGTGGCCGCGCTTACCGTGAGGTCGCCGCGCCCGCCCATCGCCAAGGAATAACGTGCGACGGTGGCATTTGAAATGAAACCTGCCGCGGTTGCATTGGGCGAACCGGTGCCGTCGCCCACGAACGCGGTGGCGGTGCTGGTCAGCATCAGATGCGCGGCGACGAATTGCAGCGCGGTGTTGCTCACCAGCTGCGCGCCGCCGTTGGCGGCAGCGTTGACGTTGATGGTGCCGTTCAAGCCGGAATCCAGCCGCACCGTATCGCCGCGCACGTAGCTGCCGCCCAACAGGGTCAACGTCGGCGCGCTCAGGGTGACGTTGACGCCGCTGGCACCGGCGTCGACCCGGCCATGCTGGTCGATCGTGATCGAATTGCTCGCCAGCAGCGTGAAGGTGCCGGTGCCGTTCAGCGCCGCGATCGCGGCTGCGACCGTCGCGTTCGACATATTCACATTGGCATCGCCCTGGGTCGCGTCGCCGACGACAATGTCGACGGGATCGAGGACCAGCGTGCCCTGCTTGCCATTCGGCGCCGCCAGGTTGATCTGCACCTTGCTGCCGACGTCGAACTTGCCGTCGGCGCTGAGGTCGACCACGCCACCATTGCCCTTGGCGGAGCTGGCATTGATCTTCGCGCCGCTCTTGACGGTGAGGTCGCCTTGCGTCTTCAGCGTGATAATGCCGGCATCGCCGGTCTTGCTCGCCGTGACGAGCCTGGCGTTGTTGCCGACCTCGATGCCGTTGCCGGCGGTCACGGTGATGTTGCTGGGCGTCGTGGTCTTGCTGCGCGCCGTCAGGCGCCCGTTGACCGTCGCCTTGTTGACGGCACCGATATGGATCGAGCCGTTGCTGACGGTGATGGCGCTGGCGCTGCGCAGGCCCTTGGAATTGACCGAGGCCGCGAACTTCGCGGCGTGATCGAGATTGGCGATGTCGCGCTGGCTCGCTCCGCCGACTACGACGTTCTGTCCCGTCAGGCGGACGCCGTCGATGGCATTGATGCGGCCGTAGATCCTGATATTGCCGTCAGGCGAGACCGGGAACGAGCCCGCCATCAGATTGCCGACCGCCGTGCCGTTGATCGCCCCGCCCGGGCCGATCAGGCTCTCGGTGAACTCGCGCGTCGGCGTCGAGACGTTGAGGCTGCCGACATTCACCGTGCCGCTGCGGCCGACCACGAAGCCCTTGGGATCGGCGAAATAGACGTTACCGCCGATCGCCCCGTTCATGTAGGAGTTCAGCGTGCCGTTAACGTAAACGGGCGCGTCGCGCACGACGTTCACGAGGTTTTGCGTCCCCGTAGGCAGCTGCAGATTGACGGTGTTGCCCTGCCCGACGCTGAACTGCGAGAACGAGTTGAAGGCATTCGCGCCCGCCACCGTCGAGGTCGTGACGTTGGTGACGCTGCCGGACGTATGCAAGGCGGTTCCGGTGCGCCCGTCCGGGACGATGACGTTCGCCGTCTGCGCCTGAAGGCGGACGCTGAAGACAGGCAGGAAGACCATCTGCATCGCGCAAAGCAGCGACATCGAGCGGAAGCGTGCAAGGCCTTGCAGCATCCGCTCGTTGTTTGCTCGGCTCGCAGATGGTCCGCGCATTTCAGATCCTCATCATCGGCATTTGCGCCGATCCACAACCGGGTGGGAGAACGACGTGAGAAGGTCCGAGATCAGAACTGGCCGGGCGGAAGCTTGAAGACGTCGGGGCTCTTGGCGTCGGCAACGTAGAACAGCAGCAGGCTCGTCGGCGTGAGCACGCGCTGGTTGTTCTCCTTGTTCTCGAACGTGCCCTGGAGCAGCAGGATCACCGAGCGGTCCTTGGAATCGCTGCCGCGGAACATCACGATGCCGCCGTTGACCGGCATGTTGACCGCGATGGAATCGGGCTTGAAGCCCTCGCTGAGGAAATGGGCGCGGAGGATGTTGGCGTTGGAGAACAGCTTCTCCGGCGTCATGGCCGCATCGGTCGCCTTGGACCAGACCGCGCCGACCTGGATCAGCGACTTGGACTTGTAGCCGAACACGTAGGAGAGCTCGGCGGTGCCGCCGTTCTGCAGGAGGTCCGGGACGGACAGCAGCACGCTATGGGTCAGCTCGGACGGATTGTCCTGGGCCTTGATGGCGTCGGCCTTCGGGTTGAAGTCCTTGGTTATCGCCGCGCGGACGTCGGCCTCGTTCATGCCGAACTTGGCGGAGCGGAAACCGTCGATCGCCTTGGTGTTGTCCTCGGCGGCCGCGCCCTCGCTCGGGGCCGGCTGTGCGGCGGCGCCAGGGGCGGCAGCCGCCGGCGCGCCTGCCGCGACCGGCTTCGGCGCCGCGGCGGCCTTCTGCTTGGGCGCCGCGCCCTGAGCGCCTTGAGCCATCAGCGGCCCGGCCGCAACGGTGGTGAATAGGCCAACCAGGGCCGCGACAAGATGGATTTTGCGCATCGTAAACCTTCGAAAACAAACCTGAAACAACGGCTCAAAAATCGGCAGTTCGTTCAATCGGCTTTCCCGAAACACCGCCTCGACCGGGACGGAAATGTTGCAACGCCAGAAGGCCTTGCAAAGCATCACGGACCGGACAACGATCGAGCCAGCGAGTTACGTAGCAATACGGTATCGGGCTGCCCGTGGCTGCGAATGAACATTCACAAGCGCATTTTTTCATCAATTGTGGTTGCCGTCCTTTCGCGTTATGCACATGCCCAGGGACAACTTTTGCGAAACATTTCATGACTGAACGGCCTGCTCCTGCCAGCGTCGTGCCGGCGGTCGCCCGCCGCGATTTCATTCGGCTTGCGGGAGCAACTGCAGCGGGATTCCTGACCCTCGGCGCAACGTCGGATCGCATGCGAATCGTCGCCTCGATCACCGTGCTGCCGTTCGATGACGAGCTGACCAGACGCAACATGAGCGAGAGCTCGACCACCCGCCTCGGTGCCCTGCTTGCAGGCCTGCGGCAGCGCGGCTGGGTCGAAGGCGTCAATTTTCGTTTCGAGGTCCGCTCGAGCTTCGGCGGGCCCGACAAGATGAAGAGCGCGGTGCAGGAGCTGGTCGACCTCAAGCCGGACGTCATCCTGACCGGCTCGACGGTCGAGACCGCAGCCGTCATGGCGGCCACCACCACGATCCCGATCGTGTTTGCGACTTCCAACGATCCGGTCGGCAACGGCTTCGTCGAAAGCCTTGCCCATCCCGGCGGCAATGTCACCGGCTTCACCAGCAGCACTCCCGAGATGGGCGGCAAATGGCTCCAGCTGATCAAGGAGGCCGTGCCCGACATCCAGCGCATCGGCGTGCTGTTCAATCCGGCCAGCACGCCGCGTGCCGGGCGCTATTACCTTGATTCCCTCGAGCAGGAGGCCGCGACGTCAGGCGTTGCGGTGGACCTTGCGCCCATCAGCACGGCGGCGGCAATCGACGGCACCATCGGCCGCTTCGCCGATCCGCCGAAGGCGGCGATGATCGCGCTGGTCGACAGCTTTCTCGTGGTCAACCGCAAAGCGGTGGTCGAGACGGCCGCGAGATATCGCGTGCCGATGATCTATCCGTTCCACTACTTCATGGATTCGGGCGGACTGATGAGCTACGGGCCGACGCTGGAAGTGCGCTCGGCCGATTACGTCGATCTCATCCTGCGCGGCACCAAGGCCGGCGACCTACCGGTGCAATCGCCACGCAAATACGAGCTGTTGATCAACCGCACTGTCGCCGGCGCGCTCGGACTGAAGATCCCCTACACGCTGCTTGCGCGCGCCGACGAGATTCGCGAGTGAACGAACAGGTCGACCAGGGACATTTGCGGACGCCTCCCGGACGGCTGTTCCGCAAATATCTCTACTCGATCGTCGCCCTTGCCTTTGCCGCGCTCGCCATCAACACCGGCTTTGACGTCTGGTTCTCCTATCGCGAGCAGAAGCAGCTTCTGGCGGCGAACCAGCGCGAGCAGGCTGCGAGCGCGGCGATACAGATCGGCCAGTTCATCAGCCAGATCGAGACCCAGGTCAGGTGGCTGTCGCGCCTGCCGCCGGAGCTTTCGACCAATGAAGACGTGCGCCTGAATGCCATCCGGCTGCTGCGCCTCTCGCCCGCGATTGCCGAATTGACCGAGCTCGATTCGAAGGGCCGCGAACAGGTCCGCGTGTCGCGCCGCGTCGCCGACAGGGTCGGCAGCAACATGGACCAGTCCTCCTTTGCCGCCTTTCGCGGCGCCAATGAAAGCCGGGCCTATTACGGGCCGGTCTATTTCTTCGGCGACACCGAGCCCTTCATGACGCTCGCCACCCGCGGCAGTGGCCGCACGCCCAACGTGGTCATCGCCGAGGTCAATCTGCGCTTCATCTGGGACCTCGTCTCCGGGATCAGGGTGGGCAACACCGGCAAGGCCTATGTGGTCGATCGGCTGGGTGTGCTGATCGCGCATCCCGATCTGTGGCCGGCGCTCCGCCGCAGCGATCTCTCCGCGCATCCCGACGTGCGCGCCGGGCTCGACGGAATAGGGCCACCCGCGGGCGGCCTGATCAAGGAGGATTTCGCCGGCCAGCGCGTGCTCTCGACCTATGCGACGGTCCCTTCGCTCGGCTGGCTGGTGTTCGTCGAGCTTCCGCTCAGCGAAGCCTATGCTCCGATCTACGCCTCGATCGGACGGTCGACGTTCCTGCTGATCGTCCTGCTCGCCTTCGCAGCGCTGGTGTCGCTCTGGCTCAGCCGGCGCATGGCCGTGCCGATCCAGATGCTGACCCAGGGTGCACGGCGGATCGGCAGCGGCGATCTCGAGCAGCGGCTCGCCATCAAGACCGGCGACGAACTCGAGGCGCTGGGCGACCAGTTCAACCGGATGGCCGCGCATTTGCGCGAGTCCTACGCCACGCTCGAGCGCAAGGTGATCGAACGCACCTCCGAGCTCGAGAAGGCGCGCGATCATGCGCTTGCCGAGCACGATGCGGCCGAGCGGGCGCGCAGTGTCGCGGTTGCCGCCAACGAAACCAAGTCGCGCTTCCTCGCCGTGGTCAGCCACGAGCTGCGCACCCCGCTCAACGGCGTCATGGGCGTGCTGCAGCTGCTCGACGACGGCAGGCTCAGCGAGGTCCAGCGCCGACACCTCGCAACCGCGGCCGCCTCGGGCGAAACGCTGATCGCGCTGGTGGATGCGATCCTCGAATATGCCCGCCTCGAGGCAAGCGCCGAAACATTGGAGACGCGCGACTTCCGCCTCGACCAGTTGATCGAGACGGCGGCCGATTTGATGCGTCCGCAGGCCTTCGCCAAGGGCCTCTCCTTCGATCTCGCCTGCGATCCGACGATCAGCACGTCGGTGCACGGCGACCCCGTCAGGCTCAACCGCATCCTGCTCAATCTGATCGGCAACGCCATCAAGTTCACCCCGAGCGGCGGGATTTCAGTGCATGCGTCGATCGAGCGGCATGACGATCAGGCGCTGCTGCGCGCCGTCGTTCGCGACACCGGCATCGGCATCGCGCCCGACATGCACGAACGGATTTTCGAGGATTTCGTGCAGGCCGACGACAGCATCGCGCGACGGTTCGGCGGCACCGGCCTTGGGCTTGCGATCGCGCGCCGCCTGACGCGGCTGATGCGCGGCGACTTGACGGTGGAGAGCACGCCGGGCAGCGGCAGCGTGTTCACGCTTGTCGTCCCGCTCGGCAACGCCGGAAGCGGCCTTGCGCAGGGCGCGCCGCCGCCGCCCTCGCGACGGATCCGCGTGCTGCTGGTCGACGACGATCCCGTGAATTGCGAAGTCGGCGAAGCGATTCTGGTCAGGCTTGGCCACCGCGCCGCAATCGCAAGGAATGGTGCAGCCGCTGTCGCGCTCGCCGGCAGCCAGCCGTTCGACGTCATCCTGATGGACCTGCACATGCCCGACATGGACGGCGTGGAGGCGGCCACGTGCATCCGGCAGCTGCCCTTGCGGCCGATGCCGCGGATCATCGTCGTGACCGCCGACGCCTCGCGCAGCACCCGCGAGCGGCTTGCAGGCGCTGGAATCACCAAGGTCGTCAGCAAGCCGATCCTGATAAATGCGCTTCGCGAGGCGATCGAGGACGAGCCCGAGCACGCCGCACCCGACGCGCCGCTCGTATCAGGGGCGTTGATCGACCGGCACTTTCTCGACGATCAGAAGGAGCTGCTCGGCGCCAGCCAGATCGCGAAGCTGCATCATCTGCTGAAAGAGACCAGCGAAAAGCTGATCGCCGACATCACCGCGGCGGCCGCGGCCGGTGATCACAATCAGCTCGCGCGTTTCGTGCACCAGCTCGGCAGCGGCGCAAGCGCGCTCGGCCTTATCGCCCTGTTCGAGCGCTGCCGCGAGATCGAGCTGGCGGCTCCCTCGATGTCCGCGCCCGACTGCCAGAGCGCCGCGCGCGAACTCGCCGCGCTGCGCGACGCCTCGATGAGCGCGCTGGACAATATGCTCGCGCCAGCCCAGGAAGGTACGGTTACGCACTGACATCAGGAATCACAGGACAGGCCTGTAAATGGCATGGTCCTTATAACGACTGGATGATGCGTAAAGCGGACTGCACTAGGTTCACGCCTCCTCCCGCCCGAACCGCTCCACCAGAAAATCAATAAACAGCCGCACCTTCACCGACAGATGCCGTGTCGGCGGATAGACCGCGTAGAGCGCGAGCGGCGGCGCGGAATAGTCGTCCAGTACCGTGCGCAGCTCGCGCTTCCGCAGCGCCTCCGCGGCGATGAACTCCGGCAGCAGCGCGAGCCCCCTGCCCTTGATCGCGGCGTCGCGCAGCACCTCGGCATTGTTGACGCAGAGCGACCAGGCCGGCTGGATCCAGTGATCGCCGTCGGCGCCTGAGAGCTTCCATTGATTGCCTGTGAGCAGGAAGCCGTAGGTCAGCGAGACATGCGCACGCAGATCCTGCGGATGCTTTGGCGTGCCGTGACGCGCGAGATAATCGGGCGAGGCGCAGATCATGCGTGCTACCTGCATGATCTTTCGCGCGATCAGGCTCGACGATTCCAGATCCGCGATGCGCAGCGTCACGTCAAAGCCGTCCTGCGCGGGATCGAGGAGATCGTCGCTGAGCACGATCTGCAACTGCAGCTCGGGATATTGCGCCATGAAATCGGCGAGCACGGGCCCAAGCCGCATGGTGCCGAACGACATCGGCGCGTTGACGCGCAAAAGTCCCTTTGGTGCTGACTGGGCCTGCGACACCGCCTGGTCGGCGGCCTCGATCTCCGAGAGGATCACGACAGCCCGCTGAAAATAGCGCTGGCCGTTCTCGGTGGGGCTCGCGTGCCGCGTGGTCCGGTTCAAAAGCTGGACGCCAAGGCTCTCCTCGAGGTCGGCGATGTATTTGCTGATCGCCGAGCGCGACAGCCGCAGCTGGCGGCCCGCCTCGGCAAAGCTGCCGCTTTCGACCACCTTCACGAAGGCCCGGAGGCTGGCGACCTTATCCAAGGACGGGCCTCGGCAATTGTTTCCAAATCGTAGACATAGACGTCATATTTGCATGGATTGTCTCCAATCCAAAGCGGAACGATACTTCCGCCCAGAGCAAGACCGCTCCCCGAGTTTTGGAGGACGACCATGTCTGGACTGCACCACGTCACCGCGATTGCCGGCGACCCCATCCGCAATTTCGGCTTTTACACCAGGGATCTCGGCCTGCGCTTCGTCAAGAAGACGGTCAATTTCGACGATCCCGGCACCTATCACTTCTATTATGGCGACGAGACCGGCCGCCCCGGCACCATTCTGACCTTCTTCCCCTGGGCCGGCGTGTCGCAAGGACGCCGCGGCGTCGGCGAGACCCACCAGACCGCCTTCCGCGTGCCGCAACGCTCGCTCGGCTACTGGACGCAGCGCTTCATCGAGAAGGGCATCGCCTATGAGGCGCTGGAGAAGCGCTTCGGCGAGTCCGTGCTGCCCTTCACCGATCCTGACGGCATGGCGCTCGCCCTCGTCGGCATATCAGGCGCCGAGAACGAGCCCGGCTGGAGCAATGGCGAGGTGCCTTCAGAGCACGCGATCCGCGGTTTCCACGGCGTGACCCTGCTGCTCGACAGCGCGGCGAAGACGGCCGCCGTCCTCACCGACGTGTTCGGCTTCAAGGAAACGGGCCGCGAAGGCTCGGTGATCCGCTTCAAGGCGCCTGGCGATGCCGAAGGCAGCGTCGTCGACATCTACGAGGCCAAGGGCTTTCTGCGCGGGCATCAGGGCGGCGGCTCGGTGCACCACATCGCCTTCCGCGCGGCAGACGATGCCGAGCAGGGCAAGATGGCGCAAAAGCTCGTCAGCAATCACGGCCTTCATCCGACCGAGCAGCGCGACCGCAACTACTTCCGCTCGATCTATTTCCGCGAGCCCGGCGGCGTGCTGTTCGAGATCGCAACCGATATCCCCGGTTTCGCCGTGGACGAACCCGTGGCGACGCTCGGACGCGACCTGAAGCTGCCTGGTTTCCTCGAACAGCATCGCAAGCAGATCGAGGGCGTGCTGCCGAGCCTGGAAGCGACCGCGTCATGACCGCCTTCATCCATCGCTTCGAGCCCGCGACCAGCGCGGGCTCCCCGCCTCTGTTGCTGCTGCACGGCACCGGCGGCGACGAGAACGACCTGCTCGGGCTCGGCAAGATGATCTCGCCGGGCTCCGCCCTGCTCTCGCCGCGCGGCCGCGTGCTCGAGCACGGCATGCCGCGTTTCTTCCGCCGTCTCACTGAGGGCGTGTTCGACGAAGAGGACGTGCGCCGCCGTGCGCTCGAGCTCGGCGACTTTGTCGCGGAGGCGCGCAAGCAATACGGCATCGCCGCGCCCGTCGCGGTCGGCTTCTCCAACGGCGCCAACATCGCAGCCGCGTTGTTGCTGCTGAAGCCGGACGTGCTGGCGGGCGCTGTGCTGCTGCGCGCGATGGTGCCGCTGTCGGATCCGCCCAAAGCCAACCTTGCAGGCAAGCCCATTCTATTGCTGTCCGGCCAGGCTGACCCGATCGTGCCGGCGACCAATTCGGCCAAGCTTGCGGCGCTGTTGTCGGAAGCGGGCGCGCGTGTCGACCACAAGGTCCTGCCGGCGGGCCATCAACTGTCGCAGGCCGACGTCACGCTGGCGCGCAACTGGATCGGCAGCGTCGACGCGAAAGCGGCATAAACGAAAAAAGCGGCGCATCGTCTTCGAACGGTGCGCCGCTTCGTATCTCCAGAGCGACGGCACCGCGGTCCGTCTGTCACCCCCCGGGACCGTCCTTCATGATGTAACCCATCAGGTCGTCCACGTTGTGCTCCAAATCCCGGATGATGTTCTTGACGACGTCTCCGATCGAGATCACGCCTACGACCTTGCCCGCGTCCAGCACTGGCAGGTGGCGAAAGCCGCGCCCAGCCATCATCGCCATGCAGGCGTCCAGCGGATCGTCCGGCTTGATCGTCACCGGGTTGCTCGTCATCACCTGACGCACCGGCGTCTGCGTCGCATCGAGCCCGGGCAGCAACACTTTGATGGCGCAGTCACCCTGGGTCACGATACCGACCAGTTTGTCGTCGTCGATGACCAGCACCGACCGGACCCGGTGGTCGCGCATCTGGCGCAAGGCTTCGATGACCATGTCACCGGAACGGACATGGATCAGTGCGCCACTCTTCTGAGCCAGAGCGCCTTTTACCGTGCTCATCGATCTGCCCCCGTGGGTCCTGTCATGTCCCGTCTGGATGAGGATAGTCGAAATAACTTGCCCCGTCAGCACCGCACCGATGCCGCAAAGACCTGGAATGGGGGAGCGGGTCTCCCAGGTTCTTGCGGCGCATTGTTCCGGACGGTGCCCCGCTTGGTATCTCCAGAGGAAGGGCGGAGCTAACGACCCGCCGCTCCCCGATAGTAGTCACCGATGGCGGTTCAGAGCCATTCGTACAGGCTCAAATTCCAGCAGCGGATCCCGTACACAGTCCCGCCATCTCGCCCTATGGCCTTCCGCTTGAAGACGGAAATAGACGACGCGCCGGACCACCGTAGACAGGTTTCCACCCATGTTATGGCCGAGCAAATAGTTTCCAAGAAAGAGATCGCCGGCCCGTCCCAACACCTGCTCAGGCGGCTGCATCGGGTAGGTCGGGTGCTCGATATCAAACAACGCGTCGGGCCCGTGCTCGCGCAAATAAGACGCAGCAACGTTGTGCGAGCCGGGCCAGACCCAGAGATTGCCCATATCGGACGCGGTCTGGTCGGTCAGGAATATGCCAGCCAGCAAGGTGAACGTTCCGGGACGTCCGCTTGGCTCAGTGACTTTGAGCCCGTCGATGTGCGGCCCACCTGGTCGATGTTTCCAGACTGGAATATTGAGCGAGACCTGAAGTTGCTCCAGCTTGGCCAGCGCCAGTGGCGCGATCAGGCTTTGAACGATCTCCCGGGCACCGCTCTCTTGCAGCAGAGCGACCAGGGGGTCGGTGTCGGCCGGATTCTGCTCCCAATAGAAGTGGAACCCGCGACGGTCGGCCGGAGGCGGATTTTGTTCGACCAACCGGTCGATCCGCCGCATCGCCGCTTCGAGCAGCGTCGGTGGAACGACGTCAGGAATAACCAGAGAGCCGCGTTCTGCGAATCTACGCAGATGGTCTTCGTTTAGGGGGGACATGACAGAACTTTCTCTACGTGCCAGCACCTGCGGCCCGTCGTGCGCGACTGCGAGGTGTGGTCGTTTCGATCGAGAAGACGTCGCTCGCAAGCACTTTGCTAGCAAGCACTTGCATCCCAAGCAATTGGATCGCAAGCACTTGACGCGCGAGGACGATCTCCAATTCCTGCCCGCAAAGGCGCGGACGAGCCGTTAGCGGCTCAGCAGGAAGAAAATCGAAGCGATGTTGAGAGTGCTGATCATCATGGTCCGAATATTATCAAAGCGGCGCACCGGCGCAAGCCGTCGATCAGAACTCACGTGGTCCGTGCTATATGATCATCAATTTCGAGGCAGGTTACCAGTGAACCTAACCAAGTTGGGATGTGCGATCGCGCTAGCGCTCTGTTTGCCAACAGCGGCGTTTTCGGATGATCTTGCTACGGTGAACGCGGAGAGCCTCGGCTTTTCAACGACGCGGTTGGCGCGGATTGAAGCCTGGGAGCAAGCTCGCATCGATGCCGGCGATCTGACCGGTGCCGTCGTGGTGATCGCGAGAGGTGACAAGCTCGCCTACATCCAGGCACTTGGCTATCAGGATCGCGCGAAGACGATTCCGATGAAATCGGACTCGATCTTCTGGATCGCCTCGATGACCAAGCCGATCACCAGCGTCGCAGCAATGATCCTTGTGGAAGAAGGCAAGCTCGGTCTCGATACACCAGTGGCACAGTACCTGCCGGCGCTGAAGGATATGGGGGTCGGCGTTGTGAAGATCGATCCGGCCACGGGAAACGCGGACATCAAACGCGAGCCGCCGGAGCGGCCGATGACGGTGCGTGATCTCCTTCGCCACACCTCCGGTCTGGTTTATCCCCCACAGTTCGCTGATGAACCGATCAACAGGCTTTATGGACGGGCGCACTTCCAGCCCGGCAACACCTTGGCCGAGTTTGTCGCCAGTCTCGCTGATTTGCCACTTGCCCACCAACCCGGGAAGGTCTGGGAATACAGTTGGGGAGTAGACGTGCTGGCGCGCGTGGTCGAAGTCGCGTCCGGTCAACAATTCGACCAATTCCTCAAGAGCCGGATCTTCGATCCGCTACGCATGGTCGACACTGGATTTTATGTTCCGGAGGCGAACATTGGCCGCCTCGTCGAGGCGCCCTTACCGCGAGGTCCTCAATTCGATGTGACGAGGCAGCGCAAGCTGCTCTCTGGAGGCGGAGGGCTCGTTTCGACCGCAGTCGACTATCTGCGCTTCTGTCAGATGCTGCTCAATGGCGGTGAACTGGACGGTGTGCGAATTCTATCTGCTAAAACCGTGCAGGATATGACCACGAACTCGCTGCCTCCGGACATCCATTTCGTTGGGAGCCTGACCGGGCCCAATCTCGGCTCAAGCTGGGGACTTGGCTTTTCAGTTCGCACCGACCCTACATCGAGCAATGTCCCGGGATCGGTCGGCAGCTATACCTGGAACGGCTTGTGGGGAACTTATTTCTGGATAGACCCGGCAGAACGATTAATCGCCGTGCAGATGATCCAGGTTGCACCGGACAAGGTCGGTCCCTATTTTGCCGCCATCCGCAATCTGACCTATGGATCATTGCGGGTCTCCGAAACTTCCAATGTAGTCCCGACGTCGCCGGTCACCGTGCCGCCGGACGTGCTTGCTGAGTATGTTGGAAGATACGACTTCGGCCTGTCGTCGAGTTCGCGTGACAGAATGGATTCGACTGCTGGCAGCTACGTTGGTGTCGGCATGGGGATCGAAATCGCGGACCGAGGCGTCAAGGTCGTCAACCCGCGTGCAGACGGACCTGCCGCCAACGCAGGGGTGAAGGCGGGCGACATCATCATCGAAATCGACGATGTGCAGATCAAGGGCTTCAACATCGATCAAATCATCAAGAAGCTTCGTGGAGTAGTCAATTCGCAGGTCCGACTGAAAATCTTGCGACCAGGGCACGACGATCCGATTGATGTTGTGGTAACTCGTGCGGCCATTCACCCCCCAACTATCATCTTGCAAGTTCAGGTCGACGCCGGGAAACTCGTGATCGAGGCAACAGGCGCTTGGCCAATTCTCGATTTTGAGAAGGGAAAGCCCGTGGTGTTGAGGGCAGCATCGAACGAGGAATTTTACGTGGATGGCGGCGATCATACGCGGATCGCTTTCGTCCGTGATTCGACAGGCAAGGTCTCTGGTGCGATTCTTGATCCTGGACCATCAGAGCAGAGGGGCTCGCGCACTTGACTCTGGCTAGGAGGTCCTACGCGCTTGGCGCCTGAATTTCGGTGACGACCGATATTTCACATCGCCTTGTCGCCGAACGCGGCGGGAAGCGTGGTGAGGAACGACATGACACGCTGTGTGCGCAAGGGCGGGCGGCCGCCGGAGGCGCGCAGCATCCATAGGGGTTCCCCGGACGCGCGCCAGGGCGCAAGAACTTCGACCAGCCGGCCGGCGCGAAGGTCTTCGTCGACGAGCCACGCTGGCCCCCAGCCGACCCCAAACCCATTCACGATCAAAGCGAGCGAAGCGTGCGCGTCGTCGCAAATGTGCTTGGGCTTGGGCGTGACACGAATAGGTCCTTTGCCGTGCGGGTCGGCGAACCGCCAGGTCAGGATCTGACCGCTCGCGGGATTGCGGAAGCCGACGTGGTCGTGCGCGGAAAGCTCGTATGGACTCGCCGGCACGCCGCGCGCGTTCAGATAGGCAGGCGAGGCGCAAGCGATCCAGGAGAATTTGCAAAGCCGCCGCGCCTTGTGGCCGGGCGCACGGTCGAGGGGCCCTGAGCGGATTGCGACGTCGACGCCTTCCGCCGCGAGATCGAGAATCTCGTTGCGGAATTTGACCTCGATCTCGATTTCCGGCCGTTCGCGCAGGAACGCGGGAAGTCGCGGCAGGATGCAGGCGCGCGCAAACGAGGCGGGGGCGGTCACGCGCACCCGTCCGCCATCGTCGCGCGCGACTTCGCCGAGCGCGGATTGGACACGGGCGAGACTTTCGAGCAACGCGCGTCCCGCCACCATCAGCCTGTCGCCCTCTTCGGTCAGCGCCAGCGAATGGGTGGAGCGATGCAAAAGCCGCAACCCGCGAGCCTTTTCGAAGCGGGCGACCGCTTTGGACATGGCCGAGGTGGTTGTCCCCGCCCGCCGCGCGGCTTCAGCGAAGGAGCCTGCCTCGACGACGCGGACAAAGGCGAGGAGACGCGAGACGTCGGGAGGCAAAGTCGTTGTGGACATCTAGTCCACATAATCATGGCTATACGGTCACTACAAGGGCCATTCTCGAGCGGCTAGACAGGGAGCGTCAGCACGCATTCTGCGGCGCTGGAAACGCGGGAAGTCCCATGAACCCCATCGAAATCACCCTGCAAGCGCTTGACGATGCCGAGCGCGCGATTCCACCCGGCTAGCCGGTCTATATGCTCAATCTGCTGTGCTACCGCGCGCATGCGCGTTACGAGGACGGATTCGACGCCACGCCCTGCTCGGGCCGCGAAGCCTTTCATGAACGCTATAGACCGGCATTCCGGCGTCTCGCCACCGGTAAGCCGCTCGTGCGGTTATTTTCCGGGCCAGTCCTGACGAGCCTCGTCGGCTCGCCAGGCGAACGCTGGGACGAAGCCGCGATCAATGAATACGGCGATTTCGCCACCTTCCGCTCGATCGTCGACACCGAGACTTACCGGCGCGAAGTCGCCCCACATCGGCACGCAGCTCTCGAAGATTTCCGGCTGTTCGCGCTCGCCAAAGCGATGTGAACGCGCTGGCGCGACGGCCTCTACATTCGCCTCAACACGGCCGGCACAGGCCTGGAGGGAGGCCTACGCCGCGATCAATTGTCGCCAGCCGACGTCACGCTTGCCCGCGACTGAATCGGCAACATCGAGGCGCAGGTCTAGCCGAGCTACGGCGCCTTGCAGACGAAGTTCGCCGCGTCCTCGATATCGCCTGAACCGGAGTAGGCCGCGTACGACGGATAGGGGCAGAGAGGCCGGCTGCGGTTTGCGCTCCATGTCGCCGGGATGTCCTTGTTGGCCGGATCGATCGAGGAAATGATCCGCTCCGGCGCCTTGCCGTGCTCAACCCACTCGGTCAGTGCCGTCAGTGCATCGAACTTGTCGAGTGCGACCCCGCCGCCGCAATGCGTCCCGCCCGGTATGGTGAAAAGGCGGGCGAACCCATCGGCATGGCCCTGCGCGTTCTTGTTCAGTCGGTCGTACCAGCGGATGGTGTCGTTGACCGAAAACACCGGGTCGGCCTGGCCGTGGAAAATGAGCATCTTGCGGCCGGCCGCTTGCAGGCCTGCGAGCTTGGGGTCGTCGACATCGGGCGGTGCCATGAAGTCCATGGCGGACTCTGTGAACGTGCCGTCCCTGGCGAAGATTTTTGGCGCGTCCTTGTCGAAATCGTAGGCCTTCAGCGCGTCGATGAGCTTGTCGGTGCTGCCTTCCACGGCAACTGGCGGGGTCGAGAAGATGTAATTCAGCGACGCCGCGCCCATCGTGGCGATGATCGGATAATTGTTCCAGGGTGGGACTGAGCTCTCGACTTTCCAGGCGCGCCAGTTGCCGGTGCCGATGCCGCCGTCGAGCGGCCAGTCCGAATAGAGCGCTTCGCCCTTTGAATTTTTCGGCCCGGCGAGGCTGGTCTTCAGCGCGTCAACTTTGGCTTCCGGCAGGCAGGCGGAGTTCTGGCCGGGCGCGCACACAAGGCTCTTGAGGTCGAAGGCCTTCTGGCAGGCGGCGAGATTGGACGTGAGCCCATCCTTGGCACCATCGAGTGCATCGCAGGCTTCCGTGATGCGCGAGGCAACGAGTTGCGCATCCTCCTTGGTGATCGACTTGCGAAGATCCGGATCGGCTTTCAGGAACGCCTGCACGTCCCAGGCGTGCTGGATCGCGGCGCGCGGCAGATCGAAGCCGGGATTGCCGACGAGGAAGCCGTCGTAATTTTCGGGCATGCGAGAGGCGGCGACCATCGTGTGGCGTCCGCCGTTCGAGCAGCCGGCCATGTAGGAGCGCTCCGGCTGGCGGCCGTAATGCAGCGCGATGATCTTCTTCGCAACCGGCGAGAGCGTCATGTCGGCGGCGTAGCCGTAATCGCGCCGCGCCTGCGGATCGAGCCCGAAGGCCGCGCCTGCTGCTAGTCCGAGTGGCTTGTTGGCGGGGTCGGAGCCCGAATGACCGCTGTCCGAGGACAGCACCGCGAAACCTCGCGCCAGCGGCACCGTGCCGCCCGACCCAAGACCCGCGGGGCTCGAACCTATCGCGGGCACGACCACGCCGTCATTGCCCCCGTTGACCTGGTGCAGGAAGCGCCCGTTCCACTCGGCCGGCAGCCTTATCTCGAACTGGATCGCGTAAGCCTTTCCGTCCGAGCCGGTGCGCGGGTTGGCGAGCCCTGTCACAATGCAATGCTTGGGCAGATTGTTGCCAGCCTCCTGCAGCTTGGTCGCGACGATCTCGATACCGGGGATCGCAAGCGATGCCGTGGTGACCGGCGAGCAGTTCTCGCCATCGGCGCGGGCGAGCGTCGTCGTTCCAAGAAGAGCAGCCAACATTGCTGTCGAAAAAGCACCAGACTTCACGACGACCTCCCAATTTAATTATATTGTATAACCATTATACCAACGCCTTATCTGTGGCAAGCCGTGTCGAACCGGAGGAAGGTGCAGGCGAAAACAGCTCCTGGCGCGCACTCCATTGCTTTCGCTGTCGCTGGTGGCAGCCACAGCGATTGCCGGCCGATCTGCCCGTCTATGAGTGTGATGTAGCAACGCGGTGGCGCTTCGTTTACGGACGATGCGCGGTCTGCCCGGTCGAACCGACCGTGCCCGCTCAGGCCGCCACGTTGGACAGGAAGCGATCCACCGACGAGCGCAACTGCGTGGCCTGGCTGGACAGGTCATGCGCTGTGGCAAGAACAATGTCGGCCGTGCGGTTGGCGTTATCAGTCGCCTCCGCCGTCCCGGCGATGCTGCGCGCGACCTGCGCCGTGCCGGAGGCCGCCTGCCCGATATTCCTCGAGATTTCGCCGGCCGCCGCATTCTGCTGGTTGACCGCGGCCGCGATCCGCCCGGTAAACCCGTCGATATCGCCGATGATCGTTGCGATGGCCCCGACATTGTCGACCGCCTCGCGCGTCGCCGACTGCACCTCGGTGATCTGGTTCGAAATCTCCTCCGTCGCCTTTGCCGTCTGCGTCGCCAGCGCCTTCACTTCGGACGCGACGACCGCAAAACCCCTGCCCGCTTCGCCGGCCCGCGCCGCTTCGATCGTGGCGTTCAGCGCGAGAAGGTTGGTCTGGCCGGCGATGGTCCTGATGAAGCCGACCACTTCGTCGATCTGCTGGGCGGCGCTGGCGAGCCTTCCAATGGTCTGGTTGGCCGCCTCCGCCATGCCGGATGCGCGCTGCACGATGGTGGTTGCGTCCGCCAGCTGGGAGGTGATCGCCTGGACGGATTGGCCGAGCTGACTTGCGGCTGTCGCCACGGTCTGGACATTGGCCGAGGTCTCCTTCGCCGTCGAAGCCGCTTCGTTCGATTGCGTGCCCGCATTGCGCGCGACCGAGGCGAGGCCCTGTGCCGTATCCGTCAACTCGCCGGTCATGCGCGCGGTGTTGCTCATGACCTCGCTGAAGGCGGACCGGAAGGCATCGATCTCGGCTTCGAGACGCCGCCGGTGAACGGCCTGCTCCGCGCTGCTCTGGTCCTTGGCGGCGATCAGGGCGTGATCGTCATCGGCGCGGGTCTTCAGGCTCGTCTGCATGACGGCAAGCGACTTCAGCAGGCGGCCGAGTTCGTCGCGGCGGCGCACCGCGATGTCGTCGGCGAAATTGCCGGCGGCAACGCGTTCGGCAACCCGCACCGCCGCTGAGATCGGCCGGCTCATCGAGTATGAGAATGCAAGCGCGATCATCAGTCCGATCGCGACGGTTCCAACCGCAACCGACAGCATCGTGGTGCGGGCCGCCTCCACGTCCTTCTCCGCCGCCATGCGATATTCATAGCCATACGCCGCCACGAGCTCGACGAGGTCGTCGATCGACGCCATCAGCCGGTCGCCCTGCTGGGCAAGCAGGAAGCTGGTCGGGATTTCCGTCGCGCCGCCGGGCGACGGCTTCAGAATCTGGAGTGCGGCGGTCGACCAGTCCTTCAGCTCCTTCTCGGTCTTCTCGCGCGCGGCCGCAACGCTTGGCGTTGCGGCGCGCTCACGCACCACTTTCAGGTCCTCGACACTGTCGCGGATCAGCGACTCGAACTTTGCAACTGTTTCGCTGGAGCTGCCGGCAACGAGGGCGCGCTGGAGCACCAGCCGCGCTTCGTGCAGCGCCGCGTGAGCGGAGCGCGCGTGGTTGATCCCCATCAATGGGCCGTCATAGAGACGGACCACCATGTCGCCGGAGCTGCCGATGGCGCGAATGCCGTAGAAGGCGATGCCGCAGGCCAGCAGAAGCACGACGCTGAAGGCACCGAAAATCTTGTAGCGTATCGACATCATCAATCTCCGGCGCTTCGGTAGAGCGTTTTCGAGCGAAGCGGATACCGGTTCGCGCAAGGAAAACGCGTCAAAACAAATTTCCTAGAGCATGATCCGGAAAAGTGTGAAGCGGTTTTCCGAAAAGATCATGCTCAAATAAAAAGCTAAAGCGCGATGACGATCCAACCTGATCTCATCGCGCTTTAGTCCGTCACCTTGACCATCATCTTCATGCGCGGATGAATGGCGCAGATCACCTGCACATCGCCCGCCTCCTTGAAGGACACGTCCGTCGAGGTGCCCGGCGCCTGCGATCCCAGATTGAACTCGTTGCCCTTGCTGGCCGACATGATGTTGTGCGGCACCGTGTCGTCGTTCAGGAAGGTGACGGCCTCGCCCTTCTTGACCGTGATGCTCTCGGAGGAGAAGGCGCGGCCTTGCTGATGAACGATTTCGGTCGCGGCATAGGCACCGACCGAAAAGCCGGCAACGATGACACAGGTGAAGAGAGCGATTGTGCGCATGTGAGGAACCTTCGTGGGTTAGCGTGGGAGGACCGGCACGGCCGTCGGACCGAGCTCGCTGGTCAACGTCTTGAGGAATGCGACGAGGTCCGCCTTGTCCTGCGCGGACAGGTCGAGCGGACGCATGAGATCCGATCGGCTGGGCCGCTCGACGCCGGCATGGTCATAATGGTCGATGACCGCTTCCAGCGTGGGGAGCGAACCGTCATGCATGTAGGGGCTGCGGCGGCTGATCTCGCGCAGGCCCGGCGTCTTGAACGCGTGCTGCATCTTGATGACGCCAGGCAGATATTCGCCGCGGCCGATATCCTTGCTCGGCAGACCAATGTCCTGAAAGCCCTCGTTGGTGAAGTTCCAGCCTTCGTGGCACGCGGCGCATTGCGCCTTGCCGTTGAACAATGCGAAACCGCGCTTGGCCTCTTCGGAGACGGCCTTTTCGTTGCCCTCGATCCAGGCGTCGAACGGCGCACGCTCCGAGACGACCGTGCGCTCATAGGTGGCGATCGCCTGCGCCAGCGTCTTCGCCTTCATGCCTTGTCCGGGAAAGCTCGCTTCGAACATCGGCTTGTATTCGGGGATGCTCGCCAGCCGCGCCATCAGATCGTCGAGCTTCATGTTCATCTCGCCCGGCGACTGGATCGGACCGAGCGCCTGGTCTTCCAGCGTCGGGAGACGACCATCCCACATGAAGATCGCACTCCAGGCCGCGTTGACGATCGTCGGCGAATGGCGGCCGAGCTTGGCCATGCCGTGACCGACGCCGACCGCAAGCCCGTCACCCCAGCCGAAACCCGGGCTATGGCAGCTCGCGCATGACTGCGCCGACGTCACCGAGAGGCGGGTGTCGAAATAGAGCTTCTTGCCGAGCGCCGCCTTCTCGGGCGTATAAGGATTGTCCTTGGGGAACGGGATCGTCGCGGGCCTGCGATACAGCGCCTTGAGCGCATCGACACCAGCAGGCGCCTTCTGCGTGATCTCGACCTTTCGGCTTTCGCCGACCACGGCGGCGCCAAAACCGATCGTCGCGAAACCGACAACGCCGAGTGTGGCTGAAGCGATCGTCGCAATGAGAAGTTGCGAGCGATAGGAGCCCTGCGTCGGCATGCAAATGTCCCCCAGAAAGGGTGTCATTCGCGACACCAAAAAAAATTTGAAGCAACGCGCGATGAGTTATCGTGATGAAAATAGCGGCAATTCGTTAAGCAGATCGTACCGGCTGCATTTATGCGCTATCGCTTTTCGGCATTTCAGCAATCACAAAGTGCGGGAAGAATCGGCAGCCAACGAAGAGTTGCGCAAGAGGGCGCGGAGCAGCCCGAGCGATCGAGCGGCGACCAACAAATGTTAGCCGACCGGGCATTTCTGAATTTCCGATTATGGCATTATGCCGGTGTTTTGCCCGACGGAGCAAGCCCTTTCGCCGAGTCCGAAATATCCTCAATCCTTCCAAACCCATCCCTACGGTGCATGGGGTTGTTTTCGGCTTTGTTACGCTGCGGCCAAACGAAAGGCCTCTTCCCGATCAGGAAGAGGCCTTTGCAGAAAGCGACGGGTTCGGCCGACCGGGGCGGTCCCTACTCCCAGGACCAGGCCGAGAAATCGTTCTCGAACTGCGGGACTTCCTTCCAGACGCCCTTCAGCTTCTTGTTGATGACCGTCGGCCATTGCGGCTGGAACAGGAAGCCGGCGACTGCGTCGGTCGCGAGCATCTTCTGGGCATCGCCGAGCAGCTTGGCGCGGCCGGCCTCGTCCGGCGTCGACACGATCTGCTTGTAGAGCGCGTTGAAGGCCTCGTTGTTGTAGCCGAGATAGAAGTCGGACTCGGTCAGCTTAACGAGATCGAACGGCTCGACATGCGAGACGATGGTGAGGTCGTAATTGTGCGGCCCGTTCGGCGCGAAGGCCTGCGACAGCCACTGCGCCCACTCGACGTTCTCGATCTTGGCGTTGATACCGACCTTGGCGAGCTGGGCCGCCAGGATCTCGCCGCCCTGCCGCGCGTAAGGCGGCGGCGGCAGCTTCAGGCTGAGCTCGAGCGGCGTGGTGACGCCGGCCTCAGCGAGAAGCTTCTTCGCCTTCTCGGGGTCGTAGGGATTGATTGCGGTGGTGTCGACATAGCCGAGCGAACCCGGCGTGTAGAAGCTGCCGATCGGCGAGCCGAAGCCTTCGACCGCGCCTTCGATCATCGCCTTGCGGTCGATGGCGGCGAGGATCGCGCGGCGCACCCTGACGTCGTCGAGCGGCTTCTTCTTCTCGTTGATGGCAACGATGGTCTTGGCCTTGGAGCCACCGACCAGCACGGTGAAGCGCGGATCGCTCTTGAATTGCGCGACGCCGCGGGTCGTGACGCGCGGGAAGGCGTCGACGTCGCCGGACAGCAGCGCTGCGATCTGCGCGGCGGGATCGCCGATGAAGCGGATCGTCACCTTGGACAGCTTGATCGCCGAAGCATTGCGATAGTCGGCCCATTTGTTCAGCGTGAGCGAGGAGCCCTTGACCCAGGCGCCGAGCTGATAAGGCCCGGTGCCGACCGGCTGCGTCACGTTGGTCGCCGCGCTCTTCGGCTCGACGATCGACGCGCTCGCCTGGCCCATCAGGAACGGCAGGTTCGGCTCGGGATATTTCAGCGTGAGCGCGATCGTGTCGGCGTCGGGCGCCTCGATCTTCTCGATCGCCTGGAACAGGCTCTTGTCCTTGTTGGTGCTGTTCGCGGCCGCGTTGCGCTCGAACGAGAATTTCACGGCGGCGGAATCGAAGGCCTCGCCGTTCTGGAATTTGACGCCCTTGTGCAGCTTGAACGTATAGGTCTTCAGGTCGGGCGACGCCGTCCAGCTGTCGGCGAGCAACGGCGAGACCGTGCCGTCCTCGTTGATCTTGGTCAGGGTCTCATAGATGTTGTAAAGGGTGACCTCGGCGATCGCGGCGGCGGCCGCGTTGGTGGGATCGAGCCCTGGCGGCTCCAGCGTCATGCCCATGACCACGCTGTCCTTCTTGCTCTGCGCCAGCACCGGCAGCGGCGCCGCGGCCAATGCGGCGGCAAAAGCGACGATCGTTAGCTTCTTCAACATGCCCTGACTCCCCGGCCTTCTTCTGTCGTTCTGAGGCTACGCCAATCCTGTAGCCGACATTAACCTTCCATAGCCGCCTGCGGCAATGCCATCACGGCCTCCGCCTTGTGGCAGCCGGCGAGATGTCCCTCGCCCACCCTGCGTAGCAAGGGCGGAACCTCCCGGCAATGCTGGTCGGCGAGCGGACAGCGCGCCACATAGGGGCATCCGGTCGCAGCCGCCGATTGCGAGGCGATCGCCTGGGCTCCGCGCCGGCGCCGGCCCCCACCGGCCCGTGCCCGCGGCACGGCATCCAGCAGCGCCCGCGTATAGGGATGAGCGCAGCGCTCGAACAAATCCTCCGGCCGCCCCTGCTCGACGATGCGGCCGAGATACATCACCGCGACCTCGTCGCAGAGATAATCGACCACCGCGAGGTCGTGGCTGATCAGGATGTAGCTGAGGCCGAACTGGTCCTGCAGGTCCTGCATCAGGTTCAGCACCTGCGCCTGCACCGAGACGTCGAGCGCGGAGACCGGCTCGTCGGCGACGATCAGTTTCGGCTGGGTGATCAGCGCGCGCGCGATGGCGATGCGCTGGCGCTGGCCGCCGGAGAACTCGTGCGGATATTTGTCCATGTCCGCGTCGCGCAAGCCGACCTGCTTCAGCACAGCGGCGACCCGGCCGCGGAACGCGGTCCGGTCGGCGTCATCAAGCACAGTGAGCGGCTCGGCGACGATGCGCGCAATGGTCTGGCGCGGGTCGAGCGATCCGTAAGGGTCCTGGAACACCATCTGGAAATCGCGCCGCGCACGGCGCAACTCGTCAGGAGAGATGCGGTTGAGATCACGGCCGAGCAGCGTGACCTCTCCCGCAGTCGGCCGCTCCAGCGCCATCACGACGCGCGCAAAGGTCGACTTGCCCGAACCGGATTCTCCGACGATGCCGAGGCTCTTGCCGGCTTGGACCTTGACGCTGACGCCGTTGAGCGCGCGCACCTGGCCTGGCGGACGGAACAGGCTTTCGCGCGGCAGTGTGTAGCGCTGCTCGATATCTTTGACATCAAGAAGAGGCGCTGCGGTCATGCGGACAGCGCCCCGACATTCGCGGCCATGGAGACATCGGTCCTGATGCAGCGCACGAGGTGACCAGCCCCGACCTCGACCATCGGCGGCAGTGCCGTGCGGCATTTGTCCTGGACCAGCGGACAGCGATCGCCGAAGGCGCAACCATCAGGCAGATCGGCGAGCTCCGGCACCGTGCCCGAGATCGTCGTGAGCCGCGTCCCCTTGCGCGCGCCTAGCTTAGGGCGGGCGCGGAACAGGCCCTGCGTATAAGGATGGCCCATGCGGCGAAACACTTCATCAGTCGGTCCGCTCTCGACGACCGTGCCGCCATACATCACCATCATGCGCTGCACGTTCTCGGCGATGACGCCGAGATCGTGCGAGATCAGGATCATCGACATGCCGCGCTCCTCGACGAGGTCGGCGATGAGATCGAGGATCTGGCCCTGGATGGTGACGTCGAGCGCCGTAGTCGGCTCGTCCGCAATCAAGAGATCGGGCTCGCAGGCGAGCGCCATCGCAATCGTGACGCGCTGGCGCTGGCCGCCGGAGAACTGGTGCGGATAGGCATCGATGCGCTTGGCCGGATCGGGCAACCCGACACGGTCGAGCAACGCAATCGCCTCTTTGCGCGCTTGCGCGGCAGAATATTTCCTGTGGCGCCGCAAGGGCTCTGCGACCTGATGACCGATGGTGTGCATCGGGTTCAGCGCGGTCATCGGCTCCTGGAAAATCATGCTGATGCGATTGCCGCGCAGCTTGCAGTAGTCCGCGTCAGCCAGCCGCGCGAGCTCGTTCCCATCAAGCTTGATGCTGCCGGTGACGACCGCGCTGTCAGGCAGCAATCCCATCAGCGACAGCGCCGTGACCGACTTGCCGCAGCCGGATTCGCCGACCAGCCCGAGCGTCTCGCCGCGCTTCAAGGAAAAGCTGACACCGCGCACGGCCTGCGCCGGGCCGCGGCTGGTGTTGAGGCGGACGCCGAGATTGTCGACCTCGATCAATGTTGCTGAAGCAGCCATCGTCACCGCTCCCGCGCCAGTCTGGGATCGAGCATATCGCGCAATCCGTCGCCGAGCAGATTGAGGCCGAGCACGGCGATTGCGATGGCCGCGCCAGGGTAAACCGCAAGCATCGGCGACTGGAACAGCATGGTCTGCGCATCATTCAGCATGCGGCCCCAGGACGGCTGCGGCGGCTGGGTGCCGAGGCCGAGATAGGACAGCGCCGCTTCAGCAAGGATCGCGAGCGCAAACTGGATGGTCGCCTGCACGATCAGGATCGACAGGATGTTCGGCAAGACGTGCTCGATGGTGATGCGGAAGGCGCCCTTCCCCGAGGCGCGCGCCGCCAGCACGAATTCACGCGCCCAGATCGCATTGGCCGAGCCGCGCGTCAGCCGGGTCAAGGTCGGGATCTGAAAAATGCCGATGGCGATGATCGAGGTCACCATGCCAGGCCCCGCGACCGCCGCGAGCATGATCGCCGAAAGCACCGCCGGAAAGGCGAAGGTGAAATCGGAAAAGCGCATGATGATCTCTTCGGTCCAGCCGCGCTTGGCCGAGGCGATCAAGCCGAGGCAGACGCCGAAGGAAAGACCGATACTGACCGCGATGATCCCGACCAGGATGGTCGAGCGCGCGCCGGCAAGCAGCAGCGAGACGATATCGCGACCGAAGGAATCGGTGCCGAGCCAGTGCGCCGCCGATGGCGGCCGGAGCTTCGAGGCGATGTCGATCTCGTAAGGCGACCACGGCGTCCATACCAGCGAGAGCAGTGCTGCGGCGACCACGAGCAGGCTGAGCACGCCGCCCAGCACGAAGCTGCGATGGCGCAGCGCGCGGCCCCAGAAGCCTCGCGCCGTCAGAGGGCGCGTCGCGACCGGCGCGTCAACGGAAGTGGTCAGAGGCGCGCTCACAGGTCGTGCACCTTGATGCGGGGATCGATGAAGGCATAGAGCACGTCGACCACGAAATTGACGATGACAACCATGGCCGCCAACAGCATCACGCAATTGCGCACCACGATGAGGTCGCGGTTGGCGATCGACTGGAAGATCAGCCGGCCGAGACCCGGCAGGTAGAACACGTTCTCGATCACGATGGTGCCGGCGAGCAGATTGGCGAATTGCAGGCCCATCACCGTCATCACAGGGATCATCGCGTTGCGCAGCACGTGGCTCCAGAGCACCTCGCGCTTGCCGAGCCCCTTCGCGCGCGCCGTTCGGACGAAGTCTTCGCGCAGCACTTCGAGCACGGCAGAGCGGGTCACGCGGGCGAGGATCGCTGCCTGCACCACGGCCAACGAGATCGACGGCAGCAGTAGCGACTTGACGCCGAGCCAGATGCCATCATCCCAGCCCGCAAAGCCGCCCGCGGAGAGCCATTGCAGCCGCACGGCGAACAGCAGAACCAGAAGGATCGCAAACCAGAAGTTCGGCAGCGCGATACCCACCTGTGTCAGCGACATCACGCCGACATCGCCGAGCTTGTTGTGGTTGGCGGCGGTGTAGATTCCGGCCGAGAGCGCCAGCACCACCGTGATCAGCATCGACATGATCGCGAGCGGAATGGTCAACACCAACCGCTCCGCGATCAGGCTGGCGACCGGCGTCCCATAGACGTAGGAATTGCCGAGATCGCCGACGATGAGGCCCTTGATCCATTGCAAATAGCGGACCGCCAGCGGCTGGTCGAGCCCGAGCTTGACGGTCAGCGCGCGCACTGCGTCGGCCGAGGCATCGGCGCCCATCAGCATCTGCGCGGCATTGCCCGGCAGCGCGTCCAGCACCAGGAAAATGATCACGGATGCGCCGACCAGCGTCGCCAGCAAGGTCAGGACACGTCGGAGGACAAAAACGCTCATGCGCGGTCGGGCTCAGGGCTCATCCGCCGCACGAACAACATGTCCCGACGCCGGACGCAAGCCCCTTTGCTGCATGCGCATGTCGTCATTCCGGCCGGCGGGACAGAAGGTCGCTCGACGCCTCGAACAGCGCGCTGGCACGAAGCAACTCCGCATCGGCCCGGAAGCGGCCGACAAGCTGGAGCCCGATCGGCAGGCCATCGCGACCAATGCCGCAGGGCAGACTGATCGCAGGGTGGCCGGTCATGTTGAACGGCATGGTCCAGGGGAACCAGTGCGGCCGGACGCCGTCAAACTGCACCCCGTCAATCTCGATCTTGCCGAACAGGTCCTGATCGATCGGCAGCGCGGTGCGGGTGATGGTCGGCAGCGCCAGCAAATGCCCGCGCGCAAGCAGGGATTGCACCCGGCGGAACAGCGCCGTGCGCGCGAACATTGCCTCCTGATAGTCAACGCCGCTGACATTGGTGGCCAGCGCAATCTGCTTGACGAAAGCTTCGCTTAAATCGCTGCCATGCTCCGCCACCAGCTTTGAAAAGCGCGAGCGCCAGACGGTGTGGTTGATGGCGCGCCAGATCGGCTCGACGTCGTAGCCCTCGCCGGAGAATTCCTCGAGCTCGGCGCCGAGGCTGGCAAGTCGGTCGAGGCTCGCCTTGAAGGCCGCGGCGACATTGGCGGAAACGGGTCGGCCGGGCGGCGAGGCGCAATACAAGATCTTCTGCCCGCGCAGGTCGCCGCGCGGCGCGGCTATGCCGATGAAATCAGGCACGGGCAGGCCGATCGACCAGGGATCGCAAGCATCCTCGCCTGCCATCGCCTGCATCATCAAGGCTGTGTCGGCAACGGTGCGCGTGGTCGGCGTGACATAGGTCTGGTTGCCGAACGCATCAAGCGCCTGGCTGTGCGCGATCACGCCGTTGCTTTGCTTCAGGCCAACGACACCGTTGCAGGCGGCAGGAATTCGCGTCGAGCCGCCGCCGTCGGTCGCAATTGCCAGCGGCGCGATGCCGCTCGCCACCGCCACGGCCGCCCCGCCGCTGGAGCCGCCCGAGGAGCGCTCCGCGCTCCAGGCGTTGCGGGTGCGGCCGAAAAGCGGGGAATCGGTCAGGCACTTGCTGCCGAATTCGGGCGTGGTGGTCTTGCCGATCAGGATCGCACCTTCGCTACGCAGTTTTGCGACGGCGACGGCATCCTCAGTAGGCACGTTGTCCTTGTAGGGCACGGCGCCGAAGGTGGTCTTCACGCCTTTGGTGTTGACGATGTCCTTGACCGTAACGGGGATGCCGTGCAGCAGGCCAAGCGGCTCGCCTGACATGACCTTGCGCTCGGCCTCGCGCGCCGCTGCCATCGCCTCGTCGCCACAGAGCGTGATGAAGCAGTTCAGCCTGGGCTGGAGTGCCTCGGCGCGCGCGAGCACCGCGCGCGTGACTTCGACGGGGGAAATCTGCTTGTTCGCAATCAGCGGACGCAATTCGGTTGCGGACAGCAGGCAGGGATCGCCGTTCATCGTCAGATCATGCTCCGAAGCGGGCCGCCGTTGGCCCCATGCATTGACATTGAGAATGACAGTTTTGTTAATTCGGCGTCCAATACGATTTTGGTGGTCAACCCATACGGTTTTGGTATGCCTATGGATCTTCGCCGTCTCCGCTATTTCGTCGCCGTGGCCGAGGCCCGCAGTGTCGGCAAGGCCGCCGAACAATTGCGGATGGCACAGCCGCCGCTCTCGGTCCAGATCCGCAAGCTCGAGGCCGAAATCGGCGCACCGCTGTTTCGCCGCGGTACGCGCGGCATGGATCTGACGGATGCCGGCCAAGCCCTGCTGGCGCGCGCCGGCGAGGCGCTGGCGCTTGCGGCCGACGGCATCGAAGCCGCGCGCGCCGTCGCGGCAGGCCGGCGCGGGCGGCTCTCGGTGGGCTACATGTTCGTGCTGGCGAACGCGGTGCTGCCGCGGCTGATCCCGGAGTTGCGGCGATCGATTCCCGGCGTCGATCTCGATTTCGTCGACCTCAGCGCCTCGACACGCGAGGCTCGGCTGCTCGACCGCAGCGTCACGGTCGCATTGTGCATGCCGGCGATCCACCATCCTGAAATCCAGGAGGCGCGGATCGGTACGCAGCGCTTCATGCTGGCCCTGCCGAACCGCTCGCCGCTGGCGCGCCTCGGTGCCGTACCGATGGCGCGATTGCAGGGCCGCCCGCTGATTGCACTGCCCCCTCCGGAGCGGGACCCCGCCTCCTCCGCGGTCGCGGCCCTGCTCCGGCGGCATCAAATCGTGATGCCGATCGCGAGCCGGGTAGAGACAGTGAATTCGGCAATGAGTCTGGTTCTCGCCGGCGAAGGTCTTGCGATCCTGCCGGCCTGCGCCAAGCTCGGCGCGCCGCGCGGCATTGTGTTCCGGCCGCTGCGCGACGCCACAGATACCATCGACATCGCCGTATGCTGGCGGCGGGATTCTCAGAGCCCGCTGATTCCCAGATTTCTGAAATGCGCTGAAAAAATCGTCGCGCGGCTGTAACGCGGACTACCAGTTCCAGTTGATCTCGTGGCTCCAGGGTGGATCGGCGCCTGGCCGGGTGCAGGTCAGTCCGGCGCAATTGGCGGCAAAAGACAATGCGCGTCGAAGCTCGTCTGCGCTGATATCCTTGAGTTGCTGCCGGGCCAGACGGCCCTGCTTGTGCAGGGCGAACAGCAATGCGGCCTGAAAGCTGTCGCCGGCGCCGATAGTGTCGGCGACCGCGACCTTCGGAGCCTCGACCTCGATCTCTCCGGCCTTCGCATGCCAACCGATGGCGCCGTTGTTGCCGCGGGTGATGACGACAAGGCTCGGCCCGTTCCCCAGCATCGCACTCGCGCGTTGCCGGTACGGCTCCTCGCCGAAGAGATAGGAGAAGTCGACGTCCGACATCTTGATAAGATCGGCGCTGCCTGCGAACTCCGCCATGCGGGCGAGATAGGCCGGCTTGTCCTTGACCAGATTGGGCCGGCAGTTCGGATCGAAGGAGATCGTCGACGTCGCCCGCGCATCTGCAATCAAAGCATTGGTCTCGGCGGCGCCCCGATCGTTGACCAGTGTGGTCGAGCCGACATGAACAGCTTCGACCTTGTCGAACGGAATGGTCCCGCGCGGAAACGCCCAATTCCGCGTCGCGGTCTCGGCGTCATAAAAGGCGTAATGCGATTCGCCGGCGACGATGCGGACGAAGGCAAGCGTGGTCTGGTGATCGCTGCGGGTGGCGAAAGCCAGCTCGACGTTCGACGCAGTGGCGTGGTCGGCGATCATGCCCCCGAACATGTCGTTCGAGATGCCGCCGACAAATCCGGTCGGCGCGCCAAGCCGCGCGATGCCGATCGCGACGTTGAGACAGGAGCCGCCGACCGCTGGCATCACGGCTTCGCGGCCGTCGGCATTCTTCGTCGGCACAAAATCGATCAGTGCATCGCCGCAGGAAATCAGCATGTCTCTCAACGCGTCCTTCTAGCTTTTGGCGATGTCGCGCATCGCCGCGCGACTGCCGCGATCGACCTCGCGCAGCAGCTTGTAAACCTCACGCTTCCTGGTGTGAAATGCGGCCATGTCGGGCGCCGTCGGTTCGCTCTTGCGCCCGAGCGCCGACATCTTTGCCATGGTCTCGCCGATCGAGGCATAGGCACCGCCGGCAACTGCACCGAGCATCGCGGCACCCAAGAGCACCGGCTCCCTGGTTTGCGGCAACGCGACGGTGAGGCCGGTGGTATCAGCCATGATCTGCCGCACCAAAGGGCTGCGGCTGGCGCCGCCGCCCATGATCATGATGCCGGCATGAACGCCATGCGCGGTAAAGGCTTCGATGACCTCGGCCAGCCCATAGGCGAGTCCACACAGACCTGCAATAAAAAGCCGCTCCATCGAACCGACATCGGTGTCGAGATCGAGGCCCGCGATCACCGCGCGTGTATCGGGGTCCGCGTGAGGCGAGCGGTTGCCGATGAATTCGGGGAGCACGTGAACGTCGCGGGCGAGCAGTGCAGCGCGGCTGGCGTCGCCGGCACGCGCGATGATACGGCGCTCGAGGAACTCGATGAGGTCGACGCCCTCGCTGCGCGCCGCCGCACTCGCCTCGGCATGGCCCGGATGCGATTTGAGCAGATGGTCGATCGCCGCGCCCGCCGCCGATTGGCCGCCCTCGTTGAGCCAGAAGTTCGGCACCATGCCGGAATAATAAGGACCCCAGACACCCGGCACGAAGCACGGATCCTTTGTCGTCGCCATGATGCAGGCCGACGTTCCCATGATGTAGGCCAGGCGATCGGTGACGTCGGTCGTTCCGCCCGGCCCGTCGCGTCCCCCAATCGCGCCGATGCCGCCGGCGTGCGCGTCGATCAAGGAGGCGCCGACCGGAACGCCCGCGGACAGGCCGAGATCGGCGGCGGCCGCGCGGGTGAGGCCGGCGCCGAGCCGCGTGCCAGGGGCCACAATTTCGGTGCCGATGCGGGCGTATTTTTCGGTAACGAAGTCGGAGAGGCCGATACGCTTGAAGAATGGCGCACTCCAGCCACCGCCGTCATGAGCCAGATAGTTCCATTTGCAGGTGACGGTGCAGGTCGAGCGCTGGAGCGATCCGGTCGCGCGCCAGGTCAGATAATCTGCGAGATCGAAGAAATGGCCGGCGGCGTCAAAGCTCGCCCGCAGATGACGCTTGAGCCACAACAGCTTCGGCATCTCCATCTCAGGCGAGATCGAGCCGCCCACATAACGCAGCACATCGTCGGCTGTCTCATTGATCAGCCGCGCCTCGGCGATGGCGCGATGGTCCATCCAGACGACGACGTTGCGCTGCCTGTCGCCCGAGGCGCTGACCGTGACCGGCTCGCCCTCGCGGTCGAGCACCACCAGTGAACAGGTCGCATCGAAACCGATACCGCCGACACTGTCGGGTGCGATGGCCGCCTCCGCCATCGCCGCCCGCACGGATTTGACGCAGGCCTCCCAGATATCCTGCGACGACTGCTCGACGATGTCGCCGGCCTCATGCCAGATCCGAATCGGGTGCTTGGCGGTCGCAAGCAGCGTGCCCGCCTCGTCAAACACCCCTGCCCGCGTGCTCGTGGTCCCTACATCGACGCCGATATACGCTCGCGGCATTGTCGCTCCCGGTGGCTTCCGTCAGTTTTGACGGCAAGCCTACCAGCAAGTGTAGCCGCCATCCACCAGCACGATGCTGCCGGTCATCAGGCTCGCGGCCTCGGATGCCAGGAACAGGACGACCGAGGCGATCTCCTCGACCTGCCCCATCCGCGCCATCGGGGTTCCACCGATCCAAGCGTCGTACATTCTCGGGGTGCTCTTCACGAAGGCATTGAGCGGCGTGTCGATGTAGGTTGGTGCCACCGCATTGACGCGGATGCCGCGCGCCCCCCATTCGGCGGCCAGCGACTTGGTCAGGTGGTGCACGCCAGCCTTGGAGGCATTGTAGAAGCATTGCTCCTGCGGCTTGTTGACGATGAAACCGGACATCGAGCCGACATTGACGATGGCGCCGCTCTTGGCCTTGAGCATGTGCTTGCCGAACTCGCGGCAGCACCAGAAGGTGCCGTTGAGGTTGACATCGATGACGTTGAGCCAGTGTTCGTCGGTCACGGTCTCGGCCGGCGTCTCGCTGCGGGCAATGCCGGCATTGTTGACGAGGATATCGACCTTGCCGTGCCGGGCGACGAGATCGTTCGCCACCTCCGCCACGCGTTTGGTGTCGGTGACGTCCATGATCGCGGTCTCGACGTCGTAGCCTTTCGCCTTCAGGCTGGCCTTGGCGTCGCCAGCGACTTTGCTATCGCGGTCGCCGATGATCACCTTTGCGCCGGCCTCGGCCAGCGCTTCCGCGCAGGCTAGCCCAATGCCCTGCCCGCCGCCGGTGATGAACGCGGTCTTGCCGCTCAGCTTGAATTTTTCCAGATACATGATCGTAGTCCCGTTTCTTGTTAGTTCCTGATCGCATTGCCGCTTGCGTCAAAGCGGTGGATGCGCGCGGGATCCGGCACCAGCGACACGCGGTCGCCGGCATGCAGGCTCAGTTCGCCGATGTAGCGCGCCGTCAGCATCCCCAGCGGCCCGGCATCGACATAAAGGAAAGTATCGCTGCCGAGGTGCTCGGCGACCGCGATCGTGCCCTGCCAGCCGCCGGCGCCCTCGCGCTCGATCTTGAGATGCTCCGGCCGCACACCGATGGTGGCCGCGCCCTGCTGCGCGGCGCTGTCGCCGGTGACGAAATTCATCTTGGGCGAGCCGATGAAACCGGCGACGAAGAGATTGGCGGGGCGCTCATAGAGCTCCAGCGGCGAGCCATATTGCTCGATCTTGCCGGCGTTGAGCACGACGATCTTGTCGGCCATGGTCATGGCCTCGACTTGGTCGTGCGTCACGTAGATCGCCGTGGTGCCGAGCTGCTTCTGGAGCCGCGTCACCTCGATGCGCATCTGCACGCGCAGCGCGGCGTCGAGATTGGACAGCGGCTCGTCGAACAGGAACCCCTTGGGTTCGCGGACGATGGCGCGGCCGATGGCAACGCGCTGGCGCTGGCCGCCGGAAAGCTCGCGCGGCTTGCGGTCGAGATAAGGCGTCAGGTTCAGCGTTGCGGCCGCCGCCTCGACCTTGCGGTTGATCTCGTCCTTGGGCAATCCCGCCATCTTCAGGCCGAAGCCGATATTGCCGCGGACGCTCATATGCGGATAGAGCGCGTAGGACTGGAACACCATCGACAGGCCGCGCTTGGCGGGCGGCGTGTCGACCACGTTCTTGCCGTCGATCAGGATGGCGCCGCCGGTGACGTCCTCGAGGCCCGCGATCAGGCGCAGCAGCGTGGTCTTACCGCAGCCGGAGGGACCGACGAAGACGACGAATGAGCCGTCGGCGATGTCGAGATCGGCGCCCTTGATGATGTGCACGGGGCCGAAGGATTTCTGCACGCCCTGAAGTGTGATCTGACCCATGATCCGGCAGCCCCTTTACTTCACCGCGCCGAAGGTAAGCCCGCGCACGAGCTGCTTCTGGCTGAACCAACCGAGGACGAGAATGGGCGCAATCGCCAGCGTCGATGCCGCGGACAGCTTTGCCCAGAACAGTCCTTCCGGACTTGAATAGGACGCAATGAACGTGGTGAGCGGCGCGGCTTCCGACGTCGACAAATTGAGCGTCCAGAACGCCTCGTTCCAGGCCAGGATCAGATTGAGCAGCATGGTAGAGGCAAGCCCCGGGATCGCCATCGGCGTCAGCACGTAGATGAGCTCGCGGCCGATGGTGGCGCCGTCCATACGCGCGGCTTCCAGGATGTCGCGCGGGATCTCCTTGAAATAAGTGAACAGCATCCAGATCACGATCGGCAGATTGCCCAGGCAGAGGATGAAGACGAGGCCGATGCGGGAATCGAGCAGGCCGAAGGTCTTGTAGATCAGATAGATCGGCACCAGCACGCCGACCGGCGGCATCATCTTGGTCGAGAGCATCCAGAGCAGGATGTCCTTGGTGCGCTTGGTCGGCGAGAACGCCATAGACCAGGCTGCGGGAATCGCGATCAAAAGCGCAATCAGCGTCGAGCCGCCGGCGATGATGATCGAGTTCATCGCATGGTGGAAATAGTCGCTGCGCTCCTGCACGGTCGCATAGTTCTCGGTGGTCCAGTGGAAGAACAGGAAGGACGGCGGGATCGCAAAAGCCTCCAGCTCGGTCTTGAAGCTCGTCAGCACCATCCACAGGATCGGGAAGAAGATCAGGAAGCCGAAGAACCACGCCCCGATCGTCGAGACCACCACCCGCTGCGTTGTTGACTTGCGCGCCATGGTTCTAGGCTTCCAGGTTGCGGCCGACGATACGGACGAGGAAGAAGGCGACGATATTGGCGATGACCACCGCGACGAGGCCGCCCGCCGAGGCGCTGCCGACGTCGAACTGGATCAGCGCCTGCGAATAGATCAGGAAGGCGATATTGGTGGTTTGCAGGCCCGGTCCGCCACCGGTGGTGACGAAAATTTCGGCGAACACCGTCAGCAGGAAGATCGTCTCGATCAGGATCACCACGGTGATGGGCCGCGCCAGATGCGGCAGCGTGATGTAGATGAAGGTCGAGATGGCGCTGGCACCATCCATCTCCGCCGCTTCCTTCTGCTCCTCGTCGAGCGATTGCAATGCGGTCAGCAGGATCAGCGTCGCGAACGGCAGCCACTGCCAGGCCACGATCAGGATCACCGAGAACAACGGCACGTCGTTGAACCAGTCGACCGGCGTCAGCCCGACCAGCTTGGCGAGCCAGGCGAACAGGCCCGATACCGGATGCATCAGCAAATTCTTCCAGACCAGCGCGCTCACGGTCGGCATCACGAAGAACGGCGCGATCACCATCAGGCGCACGAAGTTGCGACCGACCACAGGCTGGTCCATCAGCAACGCCAGGGGAATGCCGAGCAAGATCGTCAACGCCAGCACCGAGCCGACCAGCACCAGCGTGTTCTGGAGCGAGGCAAGGAATGCAGGATCGGTGAGGAAGTAGCGGAAGTTTTCCAGCCCGACGAACGCTTCCGAACCGGGGTCGAGCAGGCTGTAATGCAGCGTCGAGAAATAGATCGTCAGCGCGAGCGGAACGATCATCCAGATGAAGAGCAGCCCGACCGCTGGCGTCAGGAGCGCGCGCGCAAGAAACTGCGTCTGCCGGGTTGCCATCCTCGGGATCTCCCTCAGAGCGTTTTCGAGCGAATCGGAGACCGGTTCGCGGAAAGAAAACGCGTCAAAGTAAACTTCGGGAAGAAAGCGGCCATCCATCGCGCGAGGAGTGGATGGCCGCAAGTTTGAGCTCAGGGAGAGCTCGGGTTCACTTGATGTAGCCGGCGCGCTTCATCTCGCGCTCGGTGGCAGATTGCGCCGCGGCCAGCGCCGCATCGACCGTCATCGATCCCGCAAGCGCGGCCGAGAACTGCTGGCCGACTTGCGTACCGATGCCCTGGAATTCGGGGATCGCGGCATATTGCACGCCGACATAGGGCACCGGCTTCACCGTCGGCTTGTTCGGATCGGCCGCGTCGATCGAGGCCAGCGTCATCTTGGCGAAGGGCGCGGCCTTCACATATTCGGGGTTCTGGTAGAGCGAGGTGCGCGTACCCGGCGGCACGTTGGCCCAGCCCTCTTTCGAGGCCACGAGCTTGGTGTAATCCTTGCTGGTTGCCCAGGCGATGAACTTCTCGGCGGCGTCGGCCTTCTTGGAGCCAGCAGGAATCGCCAGACTCCAGGCCCACAACCAGTTGGCATTCTTGCCGAGCCCGGTGTTGGGCGCCAGCGCAAAGCCGACCTTGTCCGCAACCTTGGAGTCCTTCGGGTTGGTGACGAAGGACGCAGCGACCGTTGCATCGATCCACATGCCGCATTTGCCGGCGTTGAACAGCGCCAGGTTCTCGTTAAAACCGTTCGAGCTCGCGCCGGGAGGGCCGGCGTCCTTCATCAGATTGACGTAGGTCGTGAGCGTGGTCTTCCATTCCGGCGTGTTGAACTGCGGCTCCCACTTCTCGTCGAACCAGCGCGCGCCATATGAATTTGCCATCGCCGAGAGGAAGGCCATGTTCTCGCCCCAGCCGGCCTTTCCGCGCAGGCAGATGCCATAGACGCCGCCGTTCTTGTCCGTGAGCTTCTTGGCGGCATCGATGACGAAATCCCAGGTCGGCTTTTCCGGCATCTTCAGGCCGGCCTTGTCGAACAGGTCGGTGCGGTACATCACCATCGAGCTCTCGCCGTAGAATGGCGCGGCATAGAGCTTGCCGTCGACGGAGACCGCGTCCTTGATCTTCGGCAGGAGGTCGGCAACGTCGTAATCGGCGCCGAGATTGGCGAGCGGAACCAGCCAGCCCTTCTTCGCCCAGATCGGCACCTCATAGGTGCCGATGGTCAGCACGTCGAACTGGCCGCCCTTGGTGGCGATATCGGTGGTGACGCGCTGGCGCAGCACGTTCTCCTCCAGCGTCACCCATTTCACCGAAATGTCGGGGTTTGCCTTGGTGAATTCACTGGTCAGCCCCTGCATGCGGATCATGTCGCCATTGTTGACGGTGGCGATCGTCAGGGTCGTCTCGGCCATCGCGGGAACGGCAAGCAGTACGGCTGCGCCGCAGGCGGCGCCCAGAAATTGTTTCACGGTGTCCTCCCTCAACTCGCGTTTTGAGCATATGCCCACGCGTTGAGCGTATGTTCGGCTGAGGTACCGCGCTTGTCAAGAAGGCGCGCGGGCATTTTGGCAACTTATGAGTGCTGCGGTGCGACAAGCCTTCCCCGTCGTGCCCCGCGCAAGGGGGCATCCAGTACTCCGTTCAATCGGTTGGTTTGCCTCGAGAGGGGCCGCGGCGTACCGGATCGTCCGCTTTCGCGGACGATGACGGCGACGCAAGAAGCGAGCCGCGTGCCTTACCGCTCCAGGATCGCCCTTGCGGTGGCCTCGTCCGTGATCAGGCCGTTGATCAGCCGCCCGTTAAGCGCTGCCGCAATCGCGGACACCTTGGCCGCGCCGACTGCGGCGCCGATGGTCGCGGTCTTTGCAGGCACCTCTGGCGGAATACTGGTGAGGCGCTTGTTGGTGCCGGCCTTGAGCAGCCGGCCCCTGGAATCATAGGCCCAGCCGGTGATTTCGCCGATGGCGCCCTGCCGCATCATTTCGAACAATTCATCGCGCGTGACGAATCCATCGATATGGACCTGGGCCTTCTGGTCCATCTGGCCGATGCCGACGAGACGCAGATCCGCCTTGGCGGCGACCGCCTTGACCTTCGCGATCGGCTCGATGCGAACCATCTTGTTGCGCTCGTCCTCCGACGACATCAGGAACGGCAGCGGCATCGGGTAGTGCCGTGCGCCGGTGCGGTCGGCAAGCCGACCGACGGTGTCGTAGAAACTCGCCGAGCCGTCGGCGGAGATGTTGCCGACCAGCGAAACGATCTGGTGGTTGGGCCGATCGATCGGGGTGACGCGCTCGACCGCGGCGCGCACGGCCCGCCCCGTGCCAAGCGCGACGATCACGGGCGTCTCCGAGCGCAGCGTCGCATCGAGCAGATTGGCGCAACGCTCGGCAATGCCGGCGGTGGACTGCGGCGCGGCCAGATCGGCAGGCACGACCTCGCAATGGCCGAGATCAAAGCGTTCCTTCAGGCGCGCCGCCAGCTCCATGCAGGCCGCGATCGGATGTTCGAGCCGGAATGTGATCAGCCGCTCGGCGAGGCACAGCGAGACCAGCCGCTGCGCCGAGGCGCGCGACACCTGGAGCATCTTTGCGATCTCGTCCTGGGTGTGGCCGGCAATGAAATAGAGCCAGCCGGCGCGCGCGGCATCGTCGAGCCTGGATTTTTCGTTCTCGGCGGCCATGCGGCCTCACGCCTCCCAGAAATCGCTCATCCGCGCGAAGACCCGATCGGCCCCGGCTGCGGACAATATAGCGCGGCCGTCGCGGTCGCGATAATGGCTACCGCCGACAAATCCCCAGACCATCATCCCGGCCGCCTTGGCGGCCTGCACGCCGCTGACACTGTCCTCGATAACCAGCGAGCCAGAAGGATTGGCCTGCATTTTCCCTGCGGCGTGAAGAAAGAGATCCGGAGCCGGCTTGCCATGCCTGACCATCTGCGCCGTGTAGAGCCGGTCGCCGAAATGCGGCGCGAGACCGGTGACCTCAAGCGACAGCGAGACACGATCGAGGTCGCTCGAGGATGCGACACAGCTTGGCGCCTTCAATTCGGACAACACGGCGCCGACGCCGGCGATTGGCTGCAGTGCCCCGGCAAACGTCTCGAGCACGCGCGCCTTCAGGCGCGGCAGGAAATCACCGGGAAGGACCTGTCCGAGGTCGCGGTAATGCTGCTCGATTGCCCTCGTGCTGCGTCCGAGAAAGAGCTCGAGCGCCTGCTCCACACTGAGCTGAAGGCCGAACTCCGCCAGCACCTCCGACAGGCAGCCACAGCTGAGCAGTTCGCTGTCGACGAGCACGCCGTCGCAATCGAAGATGATCAGATCGGGTTTTGGCCGGCCAAGGTCCATCCGGTCATTCGATCATATACCCAGATTATGGGCAATAGTTCAGGCTGCGGCGTGGCGCGTAGGGGCAACCCGCGGCAGAACAAGCTGAAATTGCGTCCCCTCACCCAGCTTGCTTTCAAGCCGGAGCTGTCCGCCCAACCGATCAACGACGATGCTATGGACGATATGCAGGCCGAGGCCACTCGCACCATCGTGCCGGCGCGTCGTAAAGAAAGGGTCAAAGGCCCGCCGTTCCACGTCCGGCGCCATGCCGCAGCCGTCATCGGCAAACGAGAGCGCGATATCCTCCTGGCCGGAGGGGCCGATGGAGACGTTGATGGTCCCACCGCGACCGCCCGGGAACGCATGCGTCATCGCATTGACAGCGAGATTGGCCAGCACCTGACCAAATGGCCCGGGATAGCTGTCCATCGCAAGATCCGGCATGCAGTTGACGCTGAGTGCGATGCCACGTTGCCGAAGCTGTCGCGCGAATTGCGAGAGCACCTGTCCGGTCAGTTCGCCCGCATCGAAGCTTCGTCGATGGGACTCGGTCTGATCGGCCGCGACCTGCTTGAAGGATTGAACGCGCTCAGCGGCGCGTCCGAGATTGGTCACCAGTTGCGCCGAGGCGTCGTTCACCAGTCCCAGAAACCCGATCAGGGTTGAGCGCCTGAGATTGCCTCGCGCGACTTCTGCCGCGAACTGTTCGGCCTTGCGCTGGAGCGTCGAGGCCACTGTCAGGCTGCTGCCGAGCGGAGTATTGATCTCGTGCGCAACCCCGGCGACCATACGTCCGAGCGCGGCGAGCTTCTCTGCCTCGATCAGCGAGTCCTGGATTTCGCGCAAGTGACGAAGCGCGTTTTCGGCAGCATCTCTCGCGCTGCGGATTTCGCGTTCGGCCCGCTTTCGTTCGGTGATCTCCTCAGCCGCCACATTGACCGCGACGATCTCGCCATTTGGCAACCGCAGCGGATGCCAATAGGTGACCCAGGAGCGCTCCTCGAACTGATCAGCCCGCTGCCCCGCCACTTCGATGCCGATCACGGGTTCGCCGGTTGCCATGATCGAACGCACGATCTCTTCGACCGACGCTGCCAACGCCGGCACGCAATCCCGGACAGTATGTCCGAGATGTCCCTCGACTGAGATGCCGCAGATTTCGGTGAGGCGCTGGTTGATCAGCAGGTACCGGCAATCCGGTGACAGACAGGCGAGCCCGATCGGGGCGGTATCGTAGATCAGCTGCAACGCCGGCAATGTCGAGACCAGCATCACGTCCGATGCGGACGATGACCTCACTGTACTCGTCACTCAAGTTCCCCGTGATCCCCGCGCCAACCGCATGAAATTCGCGTAAGATCGGTAGGCGGTTGATCTAGATCAACAAGACAAGCGGCGGCCTACCCATCGGCCTTCCGGTCGCGGTTGCGGGATCGCCGCCTGGTCCTCGCGTCAAAACAGAACAAAGGCGCCGATCAGCAAACCCGCCGCGAAGGACATCAGTCCCAGGGTGCAGACGGAAACGATGCGCACGAGGATGCGAAGTCGCACCTCATACTCGTCGTCCGTCATCTCATGGATACGAGCCGCCACTGGTGCTGCCCTGCCCGTGTGCTGTTCGTCACATGCGGATTTATAGCCAAATCATGGTCAAGGCGAGGCATTGATCTCAGTCGTGATGCCGATGCCGTGATCGCAATTGAGGTAAATTGTACCGTAGCAGGCGGAGCCGGAGCCCCGCCCCGAAGATCATCTATTCCTAGCGTCGCTGGTTATATACGTCGATGCACACGGCACCGAGCAGCACCAGGCCCTTGATGACCTGCTGGTAGTCGATGCCGATGCCGAGGATGGACATGCCATTGTTCATCACGCCCATGATCATGGCGCCGACCACAGCGCCGCCGACACGGCCGACGCCGCCATAGGCCGAAGCGCCACCGATGAAGCAGGCGGCGATGACGTCGAGCTCGAAGCCGAGGCCGGCCTTCGGGGTCGCGGTGTTGAGGCGCGCGGCGAAGACGAGACCGGCGAGCGCGGCGAGCACGCCCATATTGACGAAGGTGAAGAACGTCAGCCGCTCGGTCTTGATGCCAGACAGGCCTGCCGCCTTGGCGTTGCCACCAACGGCGTAGATCTGGCGGCCAATCACGGTGCGGCGGGTGACGAAACCATAGAGCGCGATCAGGACGCTCATGATCACGAGCACGTTGGGCAGGCCGCGATAGGTCGCGATCAAATAGGTGAAATAGAGCACCGCACAGGCGAGCACGACACTCTTGCCGAGGAAGAACGCGTAGGGCTCAACCTCGATGCCATGTGACACCTCGCGCGCGCGGCTCTTGGCGCTGGCGTAGACCAGACCGAGTGCCAGCACCGCACCGATCAGCATCGACGTGGGATGCAGCGTGCCTGCCTCTGGCAGCACCTCCGGAATGAAGCCCGACGACAGCTTTTGGAAGGTCGACGGGAACGGTCCGAGCGACTGGCCCTGCAACACGGCAAGCGCAAGGCCCTTGAACACCAGCATGCCCGCCAGGGTCACGATGAAGGACGGGATCTTGAAATAGGCGACCCAATAGCCCTGCGCCGCGCCGATAGCCGCCCCAACCGCGAGACAGATCAGGAAGGCGAGCGTGTAGTCGACCTTGTATGTCACCATCAGAAGAGCGGCGACTGCACCGACGAAGCCCGCGACCGATCCAACCGAGAGGTCGATATGGCCGGTGACGATCACCAGCAGCATGCCGAGCGCCATGATGACGATGTAGCTGTTCTGGAGCACAAGGTTGGTCAGATTGAGCGGCTGCAACAGCGTGCCGCTGGTCATGACCTGGAAGAACAGCATGATCGCAATCAGCGACATCAGCATGCCGTAGTTGCGCAAATTGTTCTTGATGAAGCTGCCGTGCCGGCGCTCCTCAGGCAGCGACACCGTCTTGTCGGTCATGGCTGCGATCCTCCCATCTCCGCGGCCTTGGCCGCGCCGTTTCCGTTGCTTCGTTCGTTGCGCATGATAGCGCGCATGATGTTTTCTTGTGTCGCCTCGGCGCCCGGGAACTCGCCGACGAAGGCGCCGTCGTTCATGACGCAGATGCGGTCGCAGATGCCGAGCAGCTCGGGCATCTCCGAAGAGATTACCACGACACCGCGACCGGCCTCCGCCAATTCGTTGATAATACAGTAAATCTCGTATTTGGCACCGACGTCGATGCCCCTTGTGGGCTCGTCCAGGATCAGCACCTTCGGGTCGGTCATCAGCCATTTCGACAGGACGACCTTCTGCTGGTTCCCGCCGGAAAGCTGGCCGGTCTCCTGGTAGACGTCAGAGCAGCGGATTCGCATGCGGTTGCGGTAGTCGCTGGCGACCTTCAACTCGGCGATGTCGTCGATCACCCGCCCCGGTGCGACTTGGTCCAGGCTTGCCAGTGTAATGTTCTTGCGGACGTCGTCGGCCAGGATCAGGCCTAGCTGCTTGCGGTCCTCGGTGACATAGGCAAGGCCGGCGTCGATTGCAGCGGCGACGCTCGGCAGCACGATCTCATGACCCTCAAGGGCAATGCGGCCGCTGATATTGGTACCCCAGGAGCGACCGAACAGGCTCATGGCGAACTCGGTGCGACCGGCCCCCATCAGCCCGGCGATGCCAACGACCTCGCCGCGCTTGACGCCGAAATTAACGTTCTTGATCACCTGCCGTTCGGGATGAATGGGGTGATAGACCGACCAGTTCGAAACCTGGAGCACGGGCTCGCCGATCTTGGCGCTGCGCTCGGGGAAACGATGGGCAAGGTCACGGTTGACCATGCTGCGGATGATGCGGTCTTCCTGGATCGGCTCGGCGCGGCAATCAATGCCGTCAACCGTGCGTCCGTCGCGCAGCACGGTGATGTGGTCGGCGACGCGGGCGACCTCATTGAGCTTGTGCGAGATCAGGATCGAGCCGATGCCCTGCTCGCGGAACTTCATCAGGCGTTCGAGCAGGGCTGCGCTATCGGCCTCGTTCAGGCTCGCGGTCGGCTCGTCCAGGATCAGCATCCTGACGCGCTTGGACAGCGCCTTGGCAATCTCCACCAGCTGCTGCTTGCCGACGCCGAGATCGGTGATCAGGGTGTCAGGCGATTCCTTCAGGCCGACCTGCGCGAGCAACTCGCGCGTCCGGCGGTACACCTCGTCGCGATCGATCACGCCGAATTTCGACGGGGGATGCGAGAGAAAAATATTCTCCGCGATCGACATCAGCGGAATCAGCGCCAATTCCTGATGGATGATGATAATGCCGAGCGCCTCGGAATCGTTGATGTCGCGGAACCGGCGCTCCTCGCCCTCGAAGACAATGGTGCCTTCGTAGCTGCCGGCCGGATAGACGCCGCTCAGCACCTTCATCAAAGTTGATTTGCCGGCGCCATTCTCGCCGACGAGGGCGTGGATCTGCCCGGCCTCGACCGAGAAATTGACGTCACGCAGCGCCTGCACACCGGCAAAGCTTTTGCTGACGTCGCGCATCTCCAGCATGGCTGTCATCGCGTTGCGTCCCATCCGTTACGTCCCTCTCCCCGCGAACGGGGAGAGGGAAACTTGAGAGTCTTATTGGAACTGCGACTTCTTGTAGTAGCCGCTGTCCACCAGGGTCTTCTCCCAATTGTCCTTATACACCACGACCGGCTTCAGCAGATAGGAGGGCACGGTCTTGGCGCCGTTCTCGTAGGTCTTGGTGTCGTTGACCGTGACCTGCTTGCCAGCAAGCGCGGCATCGACCATGTCGGCAGTCACCTTGGCGAGATCGCGGGTGTCCTTGAAGATGGTCGAATACTGGTCGCCCCGCAGCATCGCCTTGATCGACGGCACTTCGGCGTCCTGTCCCGAGATGATCGGCATCGGCTGGTCGGGGCTACCATAGCCCACGCCCTTCAGCGAGGAGATGATACCGATCGAGAGGCCGTCATAGGGCGACAGCACAGCATTGACCTTCTTGTTGCCGTAGTAGGCGCTGAGAAGATTGTCCATGCGGGCCTGAGCAGTGGCACCGTCCCAACGCAGAGTGGCAACCTTGTCCATGCCCATCTGGCCGGAGACGACGACGAGCTTGCCGCTGTCGATATAGGGCTTCAGCACGCTCATCGCGCCGTTGTAGAAGAAGTAGGCGTTATTGTCGTCGGGCGAGCCGCCGAACAGTTCGATATTGAACGGGCCCTTGCCGTCCTTCAGGCCGAGGCCCTGCACGATCGATTCCGCCTGCAGCACGCCGACCTGGAAGTTGTCGAAGGTCGCGTAATAGTCGACGTTCGGCGTGCCGCGGATCAGGCGGTCATAGGCGATCACGGTGATGCCTTTCGCTTTCGCCTGCTTGAGCACGTCGGACAGCGTGGTGCCGTCGATCGCGGCGATCACGAGCGCCTTGGCACCCTTGGTCACCATGTTCTCGACCTGCGAGAGCTGGTTCGGGATGTCATCCTCGGCATATTGCAGGTCGGTGTTGTAGCCGCGCTCCTTCAGCACCTTCACCATGTTGTTGCCGTCGTCGATCCAGCGCGCCGAAGACTTGGTCGGCATGGAGATGCCGACCGTTGCCTTATCCTGCGCGGAGGCGGTCAGACCTGTAACCATCGTTGCGGCGCCGGCCAGCGCCATTGCGAGAAATGTCGTCTTCAGTTTCAGCATGCTTCACTCCCTTTGGGTGTCAGACTGTTTGTTAGTGTCGTCCAGTACATCGGTAAAGGTCGGTTTCGGATCTCCTATGCGAGCTTGACATCGGGCTCCGCGCGACCGCGCGCGGAGGCTTGTAGCACAAAAGTGCAGCCGGCCTGTGGGTCGGCGGCGCGCGCCTCTGCATCCATGTCCTGCCAGGCGGACGTGACGAGCAGGCGCGATAGATCGCGACCGACGAAAGCAGGGCAACTGGCCTGCTTGGCCGGCACATGCAGCGAGCGCAGGCGCTCGCCTTGCGGAGAATAGACATCGACGCGTCCGGCGCCCCAGCAGGCATTCCATATCTGCCCGTCGGCATCGCACACCGAGCCGTCAAGCCCGCCGACGCCGGTGTGGCGCAGCAACACCTCAGCCTCGCCGCGCGGCAGGCCCGTGTCGGGATTGAGCGGCACGGCATAGAGCACGGCGCGCGCGGTGTCGGTGAAATATCCCGTAGCGCCATCCGGCGAGAAGCAGATCGAGTTCGGGATACTGATGTCAGGAAACAGCGTCGAGATCTTGCCGCGGTGGAGCGCATAGATCGCCCCAAGACCTCGCTCGGCCTTGCGTCCCATCGTCCCGATCCAGAACGTGCCGGATTGGTGTACCCGGCAATCATTCGAGCGTGTCGCGGGATTGTCCGCTTCGAGCGGGCAGAACAACGTCATGGCGCCATCGGCGAGGGTGCGGATGTAACAACCATCCTCCGCGACAACGAGCTGGCGCTCGGCATCGACCCGCCCCAGCGCGCTCGCCATCCGGCCCAGCGCGTGGATTTTGATCGCGCCGCTGCCCAGATGCGCCTCGAACAACTTCCCCTCGCGAATGTCGAACCACCAGGCGGTGTCGGTGGCCAAATCATAGGTCGGGCCTTCACCGAGATGACATTGCTCGCTGGAGAGAACGGTCGTCGGCACCTCTTCCATCATGGCGCCCTCACCGCGAAGCGATAGACGGTGTGATGTCGATAGATGCCGCCAGGATCGAGGCGCGCGCTCGGAAAATCCGGCCGGTTCGGCGAGTCCGGCCAAATATGCGGCTCCAGGCACAACGCGTCCGATTGCCGGATCAGCTTGCCGCCCTTGCCCAAGATGGTGCCGTCGAGATAGTTGCCGGAATAGACTTGCAGGCCGGGCTGGTCGGTGAACAGCTCCATGATCCGTCCTGAAAGCGGAGCTTCCAGCCGAGCCGCAAGCGCGAGCTTGCCGTCGCGCGCGAGGCAATACGTGTGGTCATAGCCCCTGCCGTTCTGCAATTGCTGATCGCCCTCGCGGATACGCGCGCCGACGGCGTGAGACTCGCGGAAGTCGAACGGCGTGCCGGCTACGCTGCGCGGCGGCTCCGGCAGCGGGATGGCGGTGGGATCGATCGCGAGGAAGTGGTCGGCCTTGACCGTCAGCCTGTGATCCAGAGTGGACACGCCCGAGGTCGCGCCTTCCAGGTTGAAGAAGCTGTGATTGGTGAGGTTCACGATGGTCGACCGGTCGGTCCGGGCTTCCATGGTCAGCGACAGCTCGGTCGGGCCTGTAACGCGATAGGTCAGGCGCACATCGAGCTTGCCGGGGTAATTCTCCTCGCCATGCGGGCTCATATAGGTCAGCGTGACCGCAGGGCTGGCGCCGTCGTCGATCTCGGCGATGTCCCAGAGCTTGCGGTCGAAGCCGTCGAGGCCGCCATGCAAAGCGTTGGGGCCGTTGTTGACGGGAAGCTGGAAGGTCTCGCCGTCGAGCGAAAACCGGCCGTTGGCGATGCGGTTGGCATAGCGGCCGACGGTGGCGCCAAAGAACTTCCGTTCGGCGAGATAGCCGGCGAAAGCATCATGGCCGAGCACCACGTCGTCCGTGCCGCCCCTGGCGTTCGGCGCGATCAGCGCCTGGATCACGGCGCCATGGGTGATGATGCGGGCCTCAAACCCGCCCTCCCCGCGCAGCACGACACGCTCGACACTGCGCCCATCCGGCAGTGTTCCGAACACGTCCCTCGCTAATTTCGCAGCAACCATGTCTAGTCCACAAACGGTTCGACGATACTACGCTTGCCGAGCAGGAAAGAGTCGGCGACGAGGCGAAGCGGTGCCAGGTCGACATCGCTCGCGCCTGATGCCGCAAGCTTGACGAAGTGACGGTAGAGTTCTCGATATTCCTCATCGGGCGCGTCGGCAACAACCTTGCCGTCGACCGTCATGATCCTTCCCCCGCGGGACAAAGTCATCTGGCCCTGATCGGTTTCCGCGACGATATCCCAGCTCTGCGGCCCGGTTTGACGAAAGTCGAACTCGGCCCTGATGGGCAGGCCGCCGATGTCGGTGAGCGTCAGGTTGGCGGCAATCGGCGACTGGCAATTGGCCGGAAATGCGAGCTCGGCCGCGGTGACGAACACCGACTTTGGCAGGATGCGGGTCAGGATCGAGAGCGCATTGATGCCAGGATCGAACACGCCGAGCCCGCCTGGCTCCCAGATCCAGGTCTGGCCGGGATGCCAGACGCGGACGTCTTCCTTCCAGGTGATATGAACCGACTTGATCCGGCGCGTCGCCAGCCATGCGCGGGCCGGTTCGACCGCCGGGGCGTGGCGCGAATGCCAGGTGGCAAACAAGGTGCGCTTTGCGTCGGCGGCCATGGAGATCAACGGGTCGAGCTCGGCAACGCCGATGCCGGGCGGCTTCTCCAGCATGACGTGCTTGCCGGCGGCGAGCGCAGCGGCTGCCTGGGCGCGGCGCACCTGCGGCGGTGTGCAGAGCGACACGGCATCTATCTCCGGACCCTTCTCCAGCAGTTCCTCGATGGTCGCAAAATGCGGCAGGCCCGGCAGCGATGCGTTGCGACTGGCAACGGCGGCAAGCATGGCGCCCTGCGTCGCGGCGATCGCGCCGACATGCTGATCGCGCGCGATCTTGCCGAAGCCGACAATGGCGATACGAAGATCTGTCACGGATGTTCTCCAGATTCTGCGGGCGCGGCCGGCGCAATCTCGGCCGCCGTGCCCTTGTGCCGGCGCATGCCGTTGTGAATGACGAAGGCCATGGCCTCGGCCGCCGCGTCGGCGTCACCTTCTGCAATCGAATCGACGATCTTCTGGTGCCAGAGCAACGTAATTTCGCGGTCTTCCGACCCCGCGGGCGCACTGAGCATGAATGCCGTCCGCAAGGCAGCCTCGATCACATGACCGATGGAGCGCATGAACGGATTGCCGGACGCGCGTGCCACCGCAAGGTGCAAGGCGAGGTCGGCTTCGGCAAATCCGACCGATTCGGACGTTTCTAGCCGCATGCGGTCCATGCTGCGCTGAAGCTCGGCGATGTCCTCCTCCGAACGGCGCCTGGCCGCGAGCGCCGCCGCGCGCGGCTCGACCGCAAGACGTATCTCGGCAAGATCGTTGAGGAAGCGCCGGTCGATACCGGCGTCGAGATGCCAGGCCAGCACGTCGGCGTCGAACATGTTCCAGGCGGCGCGCCCGCGCACGACGGTGCCAACCCGCGCCTTGGTGGTGAGCAGGCCCTTGGCGACCAGCGTCTTCACGCTCTCGCGCAACACCGGTCGCGACACGCCGAACATCGCCGTCAGCTCTGCATCGCCCGGAAGCCGCACGCCTTCCGCATACCGGCCAGCAATGATGTCGACGCCGATCGAACGGGACACTTCCGCGTGGTTGGAATGGGCCCGTCGCGTCGGGATGACGACGATGCGCGAGGTCATGAGGTTGCTCCCGCGCGCTTTGCCACCGGCCTGCGCGCCAGCGCGACCAGGCCCTGTTGAAGGGCGATGAAGGCGAACAGCAAGACACCGGTCGCGATCTTGGTCCACCAGCTCGACAGAGTGCCGTCGAAATTGATGTAGGTCTGGATCATGCCCTGGATCAGCAGGCCGAGGAAGGTGCCGATCGCCGAGCCCTGTCCGCCCGTGAGCAGCGTGCCGCCGATCACCACGGCAGCGATGCTGTCGAGCTCGACGCCGACGGCGGAGAGCGAATAGCCGGCGCTGGTGTAGAAGGAGAACACGATGCCGGCAGTCCCTGCGAGCAGGCTCGACAGCATGTAGATCTTTATCGTCATCTTGCCGACCGCTACGCCCATCAAGCTCGCGGTCGCCCGACCGCCCCCGAGTGCATAGACATTGGCACCGAACCGGGTGAGGCGCAGCAACAGAATGCCGCCGATCAAGATCACGAGCATGATGATCGCAATCGCGCTCAGCCGCCCGCCCCCCGGCATCCGCAGTGCAAAGTCTGATACGGTCGAATAAACAGGCGCGGTGATCGGCACGGATTCCGTCGAGAGCAGGAAGCTCGCGCCGCGCGCCAGGAACATGCCGGCCAACGTCACGATGAAGGGCGGCAGGTCGAAGACGTGGATGACCGCACCCATCGCCGCACCGAAGGCCGCCGAAAGCACGAGGATGACGACGAAGGCGACCAGCGGCGGCACGCCCCAGCGTTCGATCGCCAGCGCGACGAACACGGTGGTGAAGCCGATCACCGAGCCGACCGAGAGATCGATGCCGCCGGAGATGATGACGAAGGTCATGCCGGTCGCGACAATGCCGAGGAAGGCATTGTCGGTGAGGAGATTGCCGACCACGCGCGTGGAGGCAATGTTGGGAAACTGCACCGCGCAGAGCGCAAAGCCCACGACGAGCACAATGGCCGTGATCAGGACGGGCGGCAGGCCTCTCATGGTTTCGCCCTCCGCAGCCGCGCCATGATGCCGGCAAAGCCGGACAGTTTTGGCGATTGTAGCAGCAGCACCGCGAGCACCACCACGGCCTTGACCAGCAAATTGAACTCCGGCGGATAGCCGGACAGCAAGATGCCGGTGTTCATGGTCTGGATGATCAGTGCGCCCAACACGGCCAGGACGAGGCTGAAGCGGCCGCCGAACAGCGAGGTGCCGCCGATCACCACTGCAAGGATGGCATCGAGCTCGAGCCAGAGGCCGGCATTGTTGGCATCTGCCCCCATGATGTCGGCCGCGGCAATCACCCCGGCGAGCGCAGCGCAGACGCCGCACCAGACATAGACCGCCAAGATCATCGCGCGGGTGCCGACGCCAGCAAGCTCGCTCGCCCGCGCATTACCGCCCGTCGCCTCGATCAGGAGGCCGAGTGCCGAGCCGCGGACCACCGCGCCGGTGAGGATCAGCATGCCCAAAGCAATCGCGATCGGAACCGGGACGCCGAGAATGGCGCCGTTGCCAAGCCAGACCAGGTCCGGCGAGGTAAAGGTCACGATGCGCCCCTCGGTGATGAGCTGCGCAATGCCGCGCCCCGCCACCATCAGGATCAGCGTCGCCACGATCGGCTGCATGCCGAGCACGGCGACAAGGAAACCATTCCACAATCCGCAGACGAGGCCGGCGCCGAACGCGGCCGCCAGCACCACCGGCAGGCTGTGACTATCGGCGAGACTCGCGGCGATCGCGCCGCAGATTGCCATGACCGCACCGACGGACAGATCAATCCCACGCGTTGCGATCACAAGCACCATGCCGAGCGAGAGCAACGCCACCGGCGTGCCGCGATTGAGCACGTCGATCAGGCTGCCGAACAGTCGGCCGTCCTGGAGGCGCAGATCGAAGAATTGCGGCGACACCACGCGGTCGACCGCGAGGATGACGATCAGGGCCAATATCTGAGCAAGGCCGCGGCGCGGCAACAGCATCGTCATGCCAGAGCCTCTTGCATCGCTGCGCCGTCGGCTGCGATGGCCGCGAGAATATTGGTGACGTCGATCGCCTCGCCCGCGAGCTCCTCGACATGAGCGCGATCGCGCAGCACGACCACGCGATCGGAATAGGTCACGATCTCGTCGAGCTCGGAGGAGATCACCAGCAGCGCCAGCCCGTCGTCGCAGAGCTCGCGGATCAGACGGATAATCTCGGCATGCGCGCCGACATCGATGCCGCGCGTGGGTTCATCCAGCACGAGAAGCCGTGGCGACGTCGCGAGCCAGCGCGCCAGCAGCGCTTTTTGCTGATTGCCGCCGGAGAGCAGTCCCACCGGGCGCTCGGGATCGGGCGGACGGATGTCGAGCATCTTGACGTAGCGTTTCGCGATCTCATCCTGCTCACGGCGCGACAGCGGCCGATGCAGACCGCGCTTGGCCTGAAGCGCGAGCACGATGTTCTCGCGGACGGTGAGCTCGGCGACGATACCGTCGGTCTTGCGCTCCTCCGGGCAATAGCCAAAGCCGTGGCGCACGCCGTCGCGCGGCGACTGCAGTCGCACTTGGGCGCCCTCCACCCTCGCCTGCCCGCCATCGGGGCGCTCGGCGCCGAACACCAGCCGCGCCGTCTCGGTACGGCCTGAGCCGAGCAGCCCGGCGAGGCCGACAACCTCGCCATGGCGTAGCTCGAGATTGAAAGGCGCGACATAGCCGGCCTTGCCGTAATTCTCGAAACTCGCACAGACCTCGCGTGGCGGGCGGTCGCTCGCCGCCGCCCGCGCGCTGGTGGTCTCCGCGAGCTCGCGCCCGAGCATCATCCGGATCAGCTCGAGCCGCGGCAGCGACGCCGTCTCACGCTCGCCGACCAGGCGGCCGTTGCGAAGCACCGTGATTCGATCCGAGATCTCGTAGACCTGATCGAGGAAATGGCTGACGAAGACGATGCCGATGCCGCGCTTGGCAAGCTGACGCATGATGCCGAAGAGGATCTCGACCTCGTGACGGTCAAGGCTCGCGGTCGGCTCGTCCAGAATCAGCACGCGCGCGGAAAGATCGACGGCGCGCGCGATCGCCGTGACATGTTGGATGGCGACCGAATAATTGCCGAGTGGTGCTGCGACATCGATGTCGAGGCCGAACTCGGTCAGCAGCGCCTTGGCGCGGCGGCGCATCTCGCCTTCGCGCACGATGCCGAAGCGCATCGGCTGGCGGTCGAGAAACAGGTTTTGTGCCACCGACAGGTTCGGCAGCAGATTGACTTCCTGGTAGACGGTGGCAATGCCGGCCTCGAGCGCCGCCTTGGACGAACGCGGCGCGACCTCGTCGCCGCCCAGCCGGACGACACCGGCATCGCGCGGGAACACGCCGGTGACGACTTTAATCAGCGTCGATTTGCCGGCGCCGTTCTCACCAAGCAGTGCATGAATCTCGCCGGCGCGAAGCGTGAAGTCGACCTCCTGCAACGCGCGCACCGCACCAAAGCTCTTGCTGATCCCGCGCACCTCCAGGAGGGGCGGAGCAGGATCAAGGCTGTTCTCCATAACGACGTCACTCCCACCGGCGCCCGCTTATGCTGCAGACACCCAGCCTATTCGTTCGCGCAACGATTGCGAAGGGGGTGCCGGACCACAGGGCGTGGTCCGGCGAGACGCCGCCTCAGTAACCGAGGCCCTTCTTGCTGTCGTATTCCTTCTGGGGATTGTCGGTCGCGGTCAGCAGCCGCGATTCGGTCTGGATCCACTTCGGCGGAACGGTGCCCTTCTCCTTGAAGGCCGCGACGGCGTCGAAGGCCGGGCCGGCCATGTTCGGCGTCAGCTCGACGGTGGCATTGGCCTCGCCGGCAACCATCGCCTTGAAGATGTCAGGAACTGCGTCAATGGACACGGTGAGGATGTCCTTGCCCGGCTTGAGGCCGGCTTCCTTCATCGCCTGGATCGCGCCGACCATCATGTCGTCGTTGTGGGCGTAGACCGCGCAGATGTTCTTGCCGCCGCCTTCGGCCTTGATGAAGCTCTCCATCACTTCCTTGCCCTTGGCGCGGGTGAAGTCACCGGTCTGGCTGCGCACAATCTTCAGGTTGGCGTGCTTGGCGATCGCGGTGTCAAAGCCCTTCTTGCGGTTGGCGGCGACGCTGGCGCCGACCGTGCCCTGCAATTCGACGATGTTACAGGCCTTGTCGCCGACGGTCTTGGCCAGCCAGTCGCCGGCGACCGCGCCTTCGTGGACGCTGTCCGAGGTGACGGCGGTGAGGTAGAGGTCCTTGCCCGAGGGATCGATGTCGCGGTCGAGCAGCACGACCGGAATCTTGGCTTCCTTGGCTTCCTTCAGCACCGCGTCCCAACCGGTCGAGACGACGGGGGCGAGGAAGATGGCATCGACGTTCTGAGCGATGAAGGACCGGATCGCCTTGATCTGGTTCTCCTGCTTCTGCTGCGCGTCGGCGATCTTGAGATTGACCTTGCGCTTGGTGGCCTCCTGCTTGGAGACCGAAGTCTCGGCCGCGCGCCAGCCGGATTCAGATCCGATCTGCGAGAAGCCGACGGTGAGCTCAGCGGCATTGGCCGGCAGTGCAAGCAACAACGCGGCGGTGGCGCTGGCCGCAAAAAGGGCTTTGAGGGTCATGAGGCGTGTGTCTCCCAAGTGTTATCCGGGGCATCCACGGTATCATGACACCCTCAGGCCGGCCTTCAGGGCGGCGGGAGGGACTATTTCACGGAAGCCTGCGTCCGTATAGTCATATTATTTGACTATTTGGATGAATGATGTGGATGCACGCGATCTACACGTCTTGCGCTATCATAGACAAATATACCACTTAAAGATGATCCCATTTTTATGAAGCGGCATCGTCACGGCCGGGCTCGTTCTGGCCATGACGATCTCATGAACGTTCGGGTGTGCGATCTGCTGCCAGAGGCAGCAGACAAGCGGAGAAGCTAGATCAGCTTCCGCTGCGCGAGGTTCGTCATCAGTGCGCCGATGCCGAACGTCCAGGGCTCGCACTCATCACTGGTTCGCATGCGGTTGACGAGCTTGCCGAGCTGAGGGGCCGAGATCGTGACGATGTCGTCGCGCTTGTGCGTAAAGCCCTGTCCCGGCGCATCGCGATCCTTCACCGGCGCGAACATCGTGCCGAGGAAAAGTACGAAGCCGTCTGGATATTGATGCACCTTGCCGATGGTCTGCGCGACAAGATCCGTCGGGTCGCGGCTGATCTTGCTAATCGAGGAATGGCCGTCGAGAACGAAGCCGTCAGTCCCCGTCACATTCAGACTGACGTCGAGCTTGCGCGCATCGTCGAGCGTGAAGCTGTCGTCGAACAGACGCAGCAGCGGGCCAATCGCGCAGGACGCGTTGTTGTCCTTGGCCTTCGACAGCAGCAGCGCCGAGCGGCCCTCGAAGTCGCGCAAATTCACGTCGTTGCCGAGCGCACCACCGACGATCTTGCCGCGGCTTGAGACGAACAGCACGAGCTCCGGCTCGGGATTGTTCCAGGTCGATTTCGGATGCAGCCCGGCATCCATGCCGGTGCCGACCGAGGACAGTGTCGGCGCCTTGGTGAAGACCTCGGCGTCGGGGCCGATGCCGACCTCGAGGTACTGGCTCCAGGCGTTCTGATCGATCAGCACCTGCTTCAGATGCATGGCCTGATCCGAGCCCGGCTTGAGCTTCGACAGATCATCGCCGATCAGCCGCGTCACCTCTGTCCGGATCGCTTCAGCCGAGGCTGGATTGCCCTTGGCGCGTTCCTCGATCACGCGCTCCAGCATCGAAATAGCGAAGGTAACGCCGGCAGCCTTCAAGGTCTGAAGATCGACCGGCGCGAGCAGCCAGGGTTTCTTCGAATCTCGTTCATCGGGCGCCGTGTTGGCGACGATGGCTTCGAGATCGCCGATGCGCTCGCCCTTGACTGCGGCGAGCGCCTTGGCCGGATTGTCCTCTTCGCAGAGGGCGCTGACGGTCGGGAATTTC
>Ga0209148_1000262_pt1 | contig 82647 bp, 74 predicted proteins | sample AraplaCol_mMF_r2_2_FD_184288 | JGI IMG/M metagenome (GOLD analysis project Ga0209148, IMG submission 184288) | Arabidopsis root microbial communities from North Carolina, USA - plate scrape CL_Col_mMF_r2 (SPAdes) (version 2) | ecosystem: Host-associated > Plants > Roots > Endosphere | place...
GCGCAACGCAAGGCGGTGTATCAGGCTGCGCGTGCCCGTCATCCGCAACGCTGGTCGGCAGGAATCCGCGACTGGGACTTGGCGCAGGCGGTCTATCTGAATCCCGAGCGCACTGACTTGGAGCCTGCTCGATACCGAAAAGCAGCATAGCGCCGGACGCGACAACTACCTTGACACACGCCGCCCAAAGAAAAGTAACCCAAAGAAATGGCCTGAAAAGCTCGTGGCGCTAAGGAAGTTACAAGCCTGGAAGTTTGGCGCCATGATTTGATCGTTGGCGGGCCAAGCCTACGTTCCCGCTATACCGCAACGCGCCGAAACGCTGAGGACTTAAAGCAGCACTCGGGCAAGCTCAGCCGATGCGGTAGCGGTTGTAAGTTTTAAAGCCTCAGCGTTTCGGCGCGTTGCGGTATAGCGGGAACGCAGAACCTGAGGGGGTCAACCCTCTCTAAAAAACCGTAAACGTCCAGGCTCTTACTTCCCCTGTGCCACGAGCCTTTGAGGCCGTTTCTTTGGGTTACTTTTCTTTGGGCCAGCAAAGAAAAGTGACTCGGGCGCCTACGGCGACCGAAAGCGCCGCAGGCAATGCCTCACTCGACCGCGCTATCCACAAGGTAAGCCAGCAACACATGCCAAGAGCTGCTGGGATTTCATCCCAGCCGACATGTTTCATCGACGTCGCTTGAATAAGCCGGAGCACGGTAAGTATTCGGTAAGCCGTCCAACCCGAGAGTGCAACTCCCGCCATCGATCCGGACCCCCGCCATATGCGATTCCAGCGCAACCGCACGACCTACCTCGCCTTGCTCGGCGCGCTCCCCTGGCTGCCGATCGTCCATGCCCAAAGCACAACCGAAGGAACATCACCCAGCAACGCGCAGGCTCTTCCCAGCACCGCCACTGGCTTTGACGGACAGGAAGGCACTTCTTATTGGGGATTGGGTATCGGTATCGCCGCGCATGGTTTGCCGTACAAAGGTTTCGGCACGCGGGTTTCGCCAGTGCCGTATGCGTTCTACGACAGTCGCTGGGTGAGCTTTATCGGTACGGCGCTCGACCTCAAGGCATGGCAGGGTGACGGCTTTACGTTTTCGTTGCGCACCAAGTTCTCGCTGTTCGATGGCTATAGCCATTCCGACGCCACCATTTTTCATGGCATGGCCGACCGCAATGGCGCGCTTTGGTATGGTCCGCATGTAGGCTGGCACTATGGCCAATTCAGCATATCGGCCGAGTACCTGTTCAGCAGCCGTGGACAGCAAGGTGCCCTGTCATTGGAACGCGGTTTTGATGTTGGACGCTGGCGCATTGCGCCGCATGTCGGATTCCAATACTTGAATCGCAAAGACGTCGATTACTATTACGGCGTGCGGCCCAGTGAAGCCACGTCCACGCGTCCCGTTTACGATGGCAAGTCGACGGTCAACGTGACTGCCGGCGTCAGCGCCACGTGGCGGTTGGATGCGCGTCAGTCCATTCGCGGCGATATCGGTGTCACGCGGTTCGGTACTGGCATTACCGATAGTCCGCTGGTGGGTAAAAAGACTGCGCCTGGCATCGTGGTTGGCTATGTCTATCGATTCAAGTAATGGGATGGTATGCATCGCGTAGCGCTGGTCGAGGATCACGAACGTCTTGCCGGGATGATCAAGGCGACGCTCGCGCGTAGCGGCATTGAGACGGATGTCTTTCCCGACGCCGCTGCCGCGCTGTATGCGCTGGCGCGATTCGAGTTCGCGCTGCTGATATTGGATCGCGGCTTGCCGGACGGCGATGGCATCGCGTTGCTGCGCCGGTTGCGGGCGAGTGGCACGACGCTTCCATGCCTGATATTGACCGCGAGGGATGCGATCCACGATCGCGTCGAAGGGCTGGAAAGCGGCGCTGACGACTATTTGACCAAGCCCTTTTCCATGGAGGAGCTGGTGGCGCGCGTGCGCTCGCTGATGCGCCGCCCTGCGGCGATAGCACCACTCACGCCAGAATTCGCAGGGCTCACGATCGATCCGAAGAACGCCTGCATGGGCTATCAGGACGAATGGGTGTCGCTGTCGCCGTCGGAGCTGCAGATCATTCTGCGCATGGTGTCGGCGGGCGGGAACGTGGTTCGGCACGCGCAACTGGAACATGCGGCGTGGGGCTTGCATGACGAGGTCACGCCTAACGCACTCGATGTTGCGCTCCATCGCCTGCGCAAGAAATTGTTTGCCATCGATGCCGGCATCAAGATCGTGAATGTGCGCGGCATCGGTTATCAATTGCAGAAAACCTCTGCCTATTCCTGACCCATCAAGCAGGTTGTCACGCATGAACATGTCACTCGACGCATTGCCGGCTTACGCGAAAGAATCGGCGCCACCCGCAACGCGGCGAGCTTCGTGGTTCGACAGCTTGTCTTCGCGCCTGCTGGCGACATGCCTGGTCGCGTTGGCGCTGAGTCTTGCCGTGGTGCTGTCGGGTATCGAATATGTTTTTGCGCACTATCCGGCGGAAGTCTTTGCGAGCGAGTTGATCGGGGAGACGGCGCAGCGGATGGCCAAGTCGGTGCAATTCGATGCCGAAGGGCGGCCGGTCTCGGTGCCTACCTCACCGAGAATCGAGGAGTTTCGTGCGGCGTTTTCGCAGCAAACGGGATATCAGGTTGTCGATGAATACGGTGATGCCGTGCTGGCATCGATGCCGATGATCGTTACCGTGCCGCATGAGGGCGATTGGAGGACCACGCAGCGCTCTCGCTTCGAAAGCGCGGGCAAGGTTTTTTACGTGGAAACCGTGCCCATTCCTGGTGCGCGCCGGCCCTACTTTCTGCAGGTCGTCACCAGCGAGATATTCGACACGGCGCTTATCCGGTTGCGGTTGGGCACGGTGCCCAAGGTCATCGGCATCAGTTTTGTGATTGCCGCGGTGATCTTCGGCGTCACCATGCTGATGACGCTGCGGCGCCTGGTAAAGCCGATCCGCGAGGCGTCGCAAGCCGCCGCGGGCATCACGCCGCAGAATCTGACCACGCGTTTGTCGCCGCAAAGCGTGCCGAATGAAATGCGTCCGCTGGTGGTGTCGTTCAACGATGCGCTGGTCAGGTTGGAAGAAGGTTATCTCGCGCAGCAGACGTTTCTTGCCGCCGCCGCGCATGAACTGCAAACGCCGTTGACCCTGATCCGCGGGCAGATCGAGATGCAGCCGGCTTCGTCCGACATGCATCAGATCCTGCACGATGTCGATGCGATGTCCCGGCAGGTGCGCCAGTTGTTGCATCTGATGGAAGCCAGTGTGCTGCAGAGTTACGAGTTTTCGCTGGTCAATGTGGAACACGTGGTACGTGACGTCACCGCCCAGCTGGCACGCAGCGCCGCCGCGCGTGGCGTGGCGATAGAAACCAGCCTGCGCGCGCCGGACGGGCAGGTGAGGGCGGACGAAGGCGGATTATTCATCCTGCTCAAGAATCTGCTGGAGAATGCGCTGGCTTTTGCGCCAAGGGGTTCCGCCGTGGTGATCATGGTGGATGCATCCTCGATCTCGGTCAGCGACGAAGGTCCGGGTATCGTCGACGCGCATCTGCCTTTCATCTTCAACCGCTTCTGGCGCGCGCCGAACAACAAAGCTGAAGGGTGCGGATTGGGTTTGGCGATCTGCAAGGAGATCGTGCTCGCGCATGGCTGGCGTTTGACGGCGGAGCGCACGCGGCCGGGGACGCTGTTCGCCATCCATTTCTAAGGCGCTTGGGATGCCCTCGTAGGCTGGGATGAAATCCCAGCTTTGATTGGCATGGTGATGCTGGGATTTCATCCCAGCCTACAAAAAGCCTGTGCACGGCCAAAACAAAACCGCCGCGATGTTTCCATCGCGGCGGCGGTTTGATCCAGGCAGCTAGCCCATTACCAGGGCGCGGCCACCAACGAAACGGGCTCCCAGAACACCGTCGCCTTCGAGCCACCGCCATGCGTATCGGTCGAGGCCACGGCTTGCTGGTGATGCACCATCGCCCAACCGGACGAACGCAGCAGCGCCATGGCTACCGTCAGGTTGCCGCGCAGGGCGGGAATGGCCTCATGAGCGAAATTTTTCACTGCCGGGTTGATGGCATTCATCTTCATCGCCTCGTAGGCGGAGATCATGCGGCAGTGGTTGCGTACCGCCGCGCTGGCGAAGGTCTTGTCGAATGTATCGCCGTTAAGCGACTGCATGCGATTCATCATCGGGTTGTTGTCCACCGCCTGGTGAGTCTGTTCGCTGGCGCCCGGTTGCAGTTGCGCCATGCGCGCGCTGAGGGCGGTGCGCTCCTGGATGATGGTATTGGCCAGGTCGATGACGTGCGGGTTGGTGGATTTGGTCAGGGCCAGCTTTGCCATGGCGATCTGGCTGGCGTTGTCGTTCTGGGCGCGAGCGAGAAAGGCCTGTTCATCGGCGTTCAACGGCTGGGCGGGTTCGGCGGCTTGTGCAAGTCCCGCTGCCAGCGTCATCCATACCAACACCAGCGAGATGGGAACGAACCGGGAGAAACGTGCAACGCGCATAACGAATCGCCTGTGTGATCGAGTTTTGCCCCTACGGTTGCCAATGTGGACTTAGCGAAGTTCAAAAGGTGTTTAGAATTCGTCAGACAAATAGTGGACGGCGCTAACGCACGTCCTTTTCTTCAGCAAGCTGCTTAGGGGTGCTCTGATCTATTCCATGCACCCGGCATGACGTCCAGAAGGCCCGCAGGGTGTGTTGCGTGGCGCAGGGCAGACTGGCCGTCTGTTCAAGCCGCGCGGCGCAGCCTGCGGGCCTTCTGGACGTCACCCCGTCGTTTTAATTCAACACGTTGGGGCCGCACTGTATGCGCGCCTCGCTTCGCCCCGCCGTCTCGACATACCACCAGTATGCCTTCACCGTCGGTGCAAACCGAGGCGCGCATACAGTGCGGTGACGGGTGCATGGAATAGATCAGAGCACCCCTAGGCATGCACCGGACGGCGATGGCGCATTAACAACTGCCACGCGACGAACTCGGCGGCGATGACGACCAGACAACTCACCGGCGGCCACCAGACGTAGCGGGTACGCAACAAAGTGACGCTTGCCGCCAGCACCAGCGTCATGCTGATCAACAGCAAGGGCCAGTTGCGGCCGATGCCGGGCAAGCCGTACAGCAGCAGCGGCACCGCCAGCATGCCGCCGGCCAGCGCGAACTGTTGCAGAAAGCCGAGCGGCGTAACCAGCGTGCCGCGCTCCAGTGATTCCAGCACGTTCGCCTGGTATTCCACGCCCGGCATCGGTGACTCGGGCGTCTGCAGAATGTCGCCCAGCCCTTCGGCAGTAGCACCGATCAGCACCCAGTGATCTTTGAGCAGACTCACCGGGACGCGGTTGTTGAGCACGTCCACGGCCGACAAATAGCCAAAGGCGCCGCGCGTGCCGGCGTAGCGCAGCAAGACGTAGTCGTCGCGCATCCACAAATAGGGTGACGCATCAGTGCGCAGCGGGTCATGCAGGCCTGGCAGGTTGCCGCCCGGTGCGGCGTGGCCGACCTGCAACACCGCCAACGCCAGCGAAGGCCAGTAGGGGCTGCCCAGCCCGGCTTTCAGGTATGCGCCGCGCACGCGTTCGTCGCTGTCTTTGGCGGCGTCCACATGTCCCAGCGCGGCCACGCTCTGCGCGATGCTGCTGACCGGCAAGGCTTCCTGCAGCTGACCGCCCAGCGACACGGCTTCGGCAAACACCGGCAACACCACCTTGCCGTTGCGGCGGATGGCGGCGGCGATCTGTTCGTCGTTGCTGGGATCGTTGGAGGGCGTGGACATGGTCACGTCCATGCCGATGCCGCGCACACCGTCCGCCGTAAGGCGATCGATCAGTTGCGCATAGACGGAGCGCGGCCAGGGAAAGCGGCCGATTTCATCCAGGCTCTTGGGATCGATGGCGACGATCACCACGCGGTCGTCCGGCGTGTAATGCCAGTGGCGTGCGTTGAGGTCGTAGAGCGCGTTATCGAGCGGCACGGTGACACCGCTGACGATCAACAGCATCAGCAGGCCGACGCCGGCCATCCAGAGCATGCCGCGGACGAGCCAGGTGAAGGCGGTGGTGGGCATCAGCCGTCGTTCCGCCGGTTGGGCGGGAAGTTGTTATCCCTTACGGCCGTCATTCCCGCGTAAGCGGGAATCCATCTTCGCCTTTGCATCAGAGCAACATGGATTCCCGCTTTCGCGGGAATGACGGCCATGAGAGGTACGTAAAACATGCGGCTTCAAGGCACCTCAATTACAACAACAACCACAACACCACCCCGCCACCCGCGGCAATGGCCCCAATCCGGCACGCCAGACATCCACTCAAGCGAATCTTCTGCACCGCACCCCACGGCCCGGCATAACCATCGGTATCGATCGTCTGCACGCGCACGTACCAGGTGCCGGAACCCGGCTTCTTGGTCTGCAGCAACGGCTGATCCAGCGTCTGGTCGATCTGCGGATGCGCAAAGTCGGGATGGCGGTCGAGCTGGATGTGGTACTTCTGCCCCGGCGTGCCGGCGGGCCAGCCGAGGCTTACCGCGTTCTTCGACGATTTGGGTTTGCCCACTTCCGGCGCGGGCGGTTGCGGTACCAGATCGAACGGCATCGGGTCGGTGAACGGACCGAGCTTGCCCTGTTTATCGCGGGTGGCGATGCGCCAGTAGTAGTGGCCGTATGGCAAGGCATTGGGCGCGCGTGCGTTGTCGCCGGTGAGTTGCGCTTCGCTGGCCAGCGGTTGGGCGAAGGATTCGTCGCCGGCCAACTGCCATACGTAGGAAGCGGCCTCCAGGCTTTCCGACCAATGGAAACGCGGACGCGTATCGCGCACCTTGCTGCCGGGCAGCGGATCGATCACCAGCGGCGGTTGCGGATGGGCGTTCATGTGCAGCGTGCACACGCCATCGTCGCCTTCCAGTTTTTGCGCATCGATGCCGCGCACGCGTATGGCGTAGTCGCCATCCGGCACATCCGGCATGCTCAATTGCGCGGCGCTGGTGACGTGATCGAGTTGCAGCGTTTCGAACTTGTCGTTCGGCGCCAGTTGCACGCGATAGTGCGAGGCGCCATCGAGCGGTGCCCAGGCCAGCACGAACGGCAGCTTGTTGATGGCTTGCGTGGGGCAGTGCAGCGTCGGCGCCGGCAACAGCGGTTGCGCCCGCGCAGGTTTGGCGCCATCGCTCACGGCCACGCCATGTTCCTTCGGCACCAGCACGTGTGCGTTATCGCCGCCCACGTCCACGCGACCTGTCAGCACCTCGGTGCGCGACTGGCCTTCGTCGGCCGTCACGCGAAAGTGCGTGCCGCGTACGCTGGAAATCGTTCCCGGTGTTTCCACGCTGAAATGCGCACCCACGCCGGTCATCGGCGTCACCGCATTGGTGACGCGGCCATGCTGCAGGCGCAGGCGCGTGTCGACCATGCCGGTGCGGCCGTAGGCGCTCATTTGATCCAGATCCAGCGCGCTGTTTTCTTCCATCAGCACGCGCGAGCCGTCGGCAAACTGCAGCGTGAGGCTGGCGTTGGCGTCGGTGCTCAGGTGCGTGCCGTAGCCGAGCGTCATGCCGGGCGTGACGTTTTCCGCCTGCGTTTCGCCGGGCAACTGCACGTGCGCGCCACCCATCACCGCCACCACGGTGGCATTCGCCGGCTGCACGCGCAGCCAGGCGATCGGCACACGCAGCGTCATGCCTGGCGGCAGGTGATATGGATCGGCCACCTTGTTGTACGCCTGCAGTTTTTGCCAGGGCACGTCAGGTTTCAGATAGCGGCTGGAAAGATCCCAGATGTTGTCCTGCGGCCGGACGCGATAGGTCCAGTCGGCGGCGGAGAGCATCGGTGCGATCGAAACGAGCAAAAGCAGCGCGGCCAGTCGTGGCAGCAACCTGTTACGGGTGGGATACATCATTCCCCCTGAGAACCATCAAGACGCCCCCTGTTCGTCATGGGCCGGCGACGGCGTGCAACCTTGATCCAAAGGCTGTCGCGTTGCCGAATGGTGGGGGAATTGTGAGGGATGTGCGGGCGGGGTGCCAGTTCCGTCAGGCATGGGGGTGGTGCGGTCGGACAAGCTTGCGATTAATTGCACCTGCCTTTGTAGGCTGGGATGAAATCCCAGCATCGCCATGCATGATGTGCTGGGATTTCATCCCAGCCTACGGCGCCAGTCCTGAAAGCGTCGCGCGCAAACTTTCGAGATAACCCGGCAGCTGTTGCCATGCCTCGTCCGCCGAACCATCGCCAAGCGCCGCCATCAACTCGCGCCCCTCCGCAATCACTGGGCCGTTCGTAAAAAGCTGCAGCGCGCCGAGCATGCGGTGCAGGGTGCGCTGGGCTTGCGCGCCGTCGCCCTGCGCCATGGCCTGTTCGAGCTTGGCCAAATCGGGGCCGCTGGTTTTCAACATCGCTTGCAGCATTTCCGCGCGCAGGTCTTCCATGCCCGGTTCGGCGAATACGTCGTCGAACAAGCCGGCTTCCGTTTTCGGCGCAGCCGTTACAACGGGCGCCCAGGTGCGCAGCTTGTCTTCCAGCGGGCGCAACTGCACTGGCTTGCTGAGGTAATCGTCCATGCCGGCGTCGAAGCAGCGTTCGATTTCGCCGTCGAGCGCGTTGGCGGTCATGGCGATGACTGGCAGGCGCGCACGTTGGATGGATGATTCGTGCTGCCGCCACGCCGCCGCCAACTCATAGCCATTCATCAGCGGCATCTGGCAGTCGGTGAGCAGCATCGCGTAATCGCGTTGGCGCAAGGCGGCCAGCGCGGCCTGGCCGTCGCCGACCACATCGCAATCCCAACCCAGCAGGCCGAGCTGGCGGCGGATCAGCGATTGGCTGATCGGATGATCTTCCGCCACCAGAATGCGGCCGCTGGCGCGCGGTGCATGGATCGGCGTCGTTGCCACAGGCGCCGCGACGTCGCGCGATGCCGATGGCGGCTTCAACGTCTGCATGCACACCCGCGCCACCGCCTGCCATTTCAGCGGATTGGTGTTGAGCCAGAGGCGCTCGTCGCGCGGACCGCTGATGCCGTTTGCACTGGCATCGACCAGGATCGGCTGTGCGGCAATCATCGCCGCGCTTTGCTGGTCATGCTGATCGATAAACAACAGGTTGGCCGCGGCGCCGCGACGCATCGGTTGCGTCAGCGGGATCTGCTCCACCGTCAAACCCAAGGTGGTGAGATGGGCGGCGAGCGCATTGGCGGTGTCGACCGACGCAAGCCGCACGATCGCATGCCGGCCGGCGAGTTCGGCAGGGCGTTCCACCTCGCGCTGCGCCACTGGCAAGCGCAGTTCCAGTGTTACCTTGGTGCCTTCGCCGAGGCGGCTGCTGAGTTCGATGCTGCCGCCCATCAATTGCACCAGGTGGCGGCAGATCGCCAGACCCATGCCGGTACCGCCGTAACGGCGCGTGGTCCAGGATTCGGCCTGCGAGAACGGCGTGAACAGATTGGCTTGTTTGTCGGCGGCGATGCCGATGCCAGTGTCGGTCACGCTGATGCGCACGCGCTGCGCGTGGCCGTCGTCGCCGATCACGCGCAAACCCACCGCAACGCTACCACGCTCGGTGAACTTCACCGCATTGTTCAAGAGGTTCATCAGCACTTGCCGGATGCGCACGCTGTCGCCCAGCAGCTTGCCGGCCAAGGTGGCGTCGGCGCCCACTTCTACGCCCAGGCCTTTCTTATGCGCCGAGCCGGTCATCATGCCGGCGACGTTGTCGATCAGCGTGCGCAGGTCGAACGGCGCATCGTCCAGGCGCACATTGCCGGCTTCCAGCTTGGAGAAATCCAGCACGTCGTTGAGCACCTGCAGCAGCACGCCGGCGGAGTCTTCCACCGCATGCACCAGTTCGTGCTGTTCTTCATTCAGCGGCGTGCGGCCGAGCAGTTCGAGCATGCCGATCACGCCATTCATCGGCGTGCGGATCTCGTGGCTCATGGTGGCAAGGAAGTCGGCCTTGGCCTTGGAGGCGCGCTCGGCGGCATCGCGCGCGGCGAGCAGCGTCTGGTTGTGCGCGTTGATGCTGGTGGTGTCGATGACGTAGCCGATCCACTCCACTTGGTGATCCGCCAGCTGGCGCGTGCCCATCACCAGATGGATCCAGCGCAGGCCCTCCGCACCGTAGGCGCGAAAATCCAGCGTAACGGTGCCGCGGTGGCGCGTTGCCCGCTGCAGCAGGCGGCGCAGGGCAGGCGCATCTTCCGGATGAATGCTGTCGTGGAACGGCCAGTCGCGCAGCACGTCGCCCTGTTCCAGCAGGTCGGCCTGGTTCAGGCCGAACAGCGCGTGCAGGTTGCCGGCGAGAAAAGCCAGTCGCGGCTGGCGGTCGTCGCCGCGGCGCACCGCGAACACCACCACCGGAATGCGCTGGGTGATGTCACGCAGGCTTTGCTCGGTGGCGCGCGCGCTGCGTTCGACCTGCCGGTATTCGGTGATATCCAGCAGCATGGCGATGCTGCCGTTCGCGCTGCCGTCCGGCGCATGCGTGGGTGCTTCCAGCAGGAGGCCGGTGCGCTGGCGGCCGTCACTGCTCACGTAATCCAGTTCGCAGCGCTGCACCTTGTCCTCGCGCAGCGCATCGAGGCTCGATTGCTGCAGGCGTTGCGGCGCCGAGCTGCCATCGGCCAGCGGAATCCAGCGTTGCGTCGGCAGCGCCAGGCTGCCGAGCCCCAACATGCTGGCCGGTTCAATGCCCAGCCGCAGCTCGCACGCGCGGTTGAGCGCCAGATAGTTGCCGGCGGCATCCTTGACCAGCACTGGGAACGGCACCGCATCCAGCTGCGCCTGCATGACTGCGCTTTGCTGCGCCAGTTTCTTTTCCGCGTCGGCCAGCTTTTCCCGCTGCAGAAACAGCATGCGCAACACCGCCAGCGCGAGCAGGGCGGTAACACTGAGCAGGGCGGCAAGCACCACCACCGCCATGCCGATCGGGCCGGTATCGAACCAGCCGGTGGCCGTGTCGCTGAGAAGAAGGGCTAGGGTCACGGCGTCGTGCTGAGAAAGAAGGTTGTCCCTGTGTAGCCGCTTCCCCGGCGGCTGTAGGCGCATGATGCCATGTTGGATGAGGAAGCGACTGCCCGTTATGCGGTTAGAATCCTACTCATGACGGCTGGACATGCCGTCGCTATGGGAATCCGAGCCTCCCCGCTATGCCCCCGATTGGCGAGATAACCCGGATCGTCATTGCTGACGATCATCCCGTCGTGATGCTTGGCATCCGTGCGCTGCTGAAAGAACACAGCGGCATGCAGGTGGTCGGCGAAGCCAGCAATGGCCGCGAACTGCTGGCCTTGCTGGCGAGCGAGCCGTGCGACTTGTTGATCACCGATTTCTCCATGCCCTACGAAAACGGCTCCGGCGATGGCCTGCCCTTGCTCAAGCGCGTGCGGCGCGAGCATCCGACGCTGCCGATCATCGTGCTGACCATGGTGCACAACGCCGCCCTGACCCGCGGCATGCTAGCCGCCGAGGTCAACGGCCTGGTTGCCAAGGTGGCGATGACGAAAGAACTGCAGCTGGCGATCGGCGCGGTGATGAATGGGCGCACCTATATATGCGAGTCGATGCGCGAGCACGTGATCGATTGGTCGCCGGAAGGCACCGAGCGCGCCGCCGACCCGGCCTCGCTCTCCCAGCGCGAGGCCGAAGTGGTGCGCCTGTATGCGCAGGGGCTGTCGGTGACGCAGATTGCCGAGCAGCTGCACCGCAGCGTGAAGACCGTCAGCCAGCAGAAGAACGATGCGATGCGCAAGCTGGGGATTACCAGCAATACGCAGTTGTTTGAGTATGCGCGGACGTATGGGTTGCTGTAGATAGCCATGCTTGCCGTAATGCGCTCCCTCCCCTGCGGAGGCAGGGGAGGGGTGGGGTTGCTTGTGCTTTAGCGTGCAAACAGATCTCGCCTGCATGGACCTTGTTGCGGCGTCAGGCACCTCGCCGCTCGCTGCGGTCGCACCCCACCCTAACCCCAATGCTCCGAACTTAAGGTTTTTCAATCGCCGGAAACTTTTGCTCGTCATTCCAGCGAAAGCTGGAATCCAGTGCCTTTCGGCCCCCAAGTCGCTGGATTCCAGCTTTCGCTGGAATGACGAATATGGAATCTGTGATGACTGAAGAAGCGCTAAGTTCGGAGCATTGCCCCTAACCCTCCCCTGCAAGCAGGGGAGGGGACAGTCCTTCGTAGCCCACGGTTGATGTGCAAAGCCAGCACCTGCGCCGCGATTCCACTTTAGGAATCGTCCGATACAGCCGTGCGCCACCAGATCGCATCCTTGCCGCCATAAAGCAACGCCATCGCCAAGGCGTTCGTGATTTCCCGCGCGCTCATGGATGAACGTGTGTCGGCGAGTTAACGCCGGCGGCAGGCATGCATTACCCCCTGTGAGTACTGCCTGCCGGGATCTCCTGTTCCAGCTACGGCTGCGAGGTATCGACAATGTTCAAGGACATGCAGGGCGCCGCGCTCGATCGGCTGCATTCGGTGATCCATGCGCATCCGGAATGGCGGTGGGAGATCGACGAGCGCCATCGCTTCACCAACGTCGCCGATGGCCTGCTCGAAATGCTGGGTCGCGAGCGCGCGGAAGTGCTTGGCGCGCCGGTGAACGCCTTCATGTCGCCGACCGAGGCGGTGCGCGTGCGGCGTTTCTTCGCCTCGCGCCCCAAGGCGTTTTCCTGCGCCATCAGCCGTCACTTGCATGCGGACGGCAGCACCGTGGCGCTGGAATCCGACGCCATGGCGTTGGAAAACGAGGCGGGCGAATTCTCCGGCTACCGCGGCGTTGCGCATGGCGTGATGGATCTCACCCACGCCGAAAACGTGTACCGCATGATGGCTATCTACGACACCGCGCCAAGCGCGCTGTGCCTGATCGGCCGCGACGGCCGGTACCTGGCCGCCAACACCGCGTATGCCGCCATCCACGGCGTGCGCGCCGAAACACTGGTGGGCCGCAAGGTGGCTGAGCTGATGCCAGGCGCCGGCCAGGTCATTCGCCGCAGCCTCAAGCTGCTTGAAACAGGGCAGGACGTGCCCGCGCACGAAATCGAACATCAAGGCAAGCACTACCAGGTGCTGGCCAACCCCGTGCACAACCGCATGGGGCAGGTGATCGGCATCACCACCGCGCTCACCGACATCACCGATCGCAAACAGGCCGAGCAGAAGCTCGCCGACATCAACCGTCAGCTCGAGTACTACGCCAACAACGATCACCTGACCGGCCTGCCCAATCGCCGCCGCATCGACGAAGTGCTGGCCGACGAAGTGCAGCGCGCGATGCGCAGCGGCCATCCGCTGTCGGTGCTGATGATCGACGTGGATTACTTCAAGAAATACAACGACCATTACGGGCACATGCGTGGTGACGACTGCCTGCGCATCGTGGCTGCGGAACTGCGCACATCCTTGCATCGTTACTGCGACGTGGTCGGCCGCTACGGCGGCGAGGAATTCATCGCCATCCTGCCCGACACCGACGCGATCGGCGCCTTGAAGGTATCCGGCGCGATCCTGCATGCCATCAATGCGCTCAACCTGCCGCACGCACAAAGCCGCTACGGCAAGCTCACCTTGAGCATCGGCGTGACCAGCCTGGGCAGCGTGCCGCACGACCAGGGCGTGGAAGACACCTGCGATGGCTTGCTGCACGCGGCAGATCGCGCGCTCTATACCGCCAAGTTGGCGGGGCGCAATACCGTGTATGGCATGTCCACCGCCGAGCTTGGCGGTGCGTGGAAGGGGCAGCTGGATTGAGTAGGTTGGGGTGAGGCGTAGCCGAACCCCAACATGCCATGCATGCATCGCGGGATATTGGGGCTCGCGTTCCGCTCACCCAACCTACCTGCTGCAAGGGCACGTCTATAAATTGCGCCGAATCGGAGCAGGTTCCTTAATCTTCGCGGAGGACAGACTCCTCCCCCTGCAAGCAGGGGAGGGAGCCGTTTTTCGCGATGATTAAGATGCCTACTTCGCCCGAAGCAATTTACAGAAGTCGCCTTGAATCAGTACCGCGTCGCCGGCCTCTGTCATAGGTGAAATATAGAAAGGCAACCTTTGCAGTTGCCCTTCCTATCCCCTAGACTGCAGCGCCATGACCACCCCAACCCCCGACACCGCCATGGCCACCGCCGGCGAACTCCGCGTGCTGCTGGGCAAGCTCAAACGCCGCCTGCGCGAAGAAACCGGCTCGCACGGCCTCAGCTGGTCGCAGGTCGCCGTGCTTGGCCATCTGGAACGCGACGGTTCCAAAACCGTCACCGAACTTGCCGAACTCGAAGGTGTGCGCCAGCAATCCATGGGCGCCACGGTGGCGTCGTTGGAAACCGCCGGCTTGCTGAAAGGTGCGCCGCATCCCACGGACGGCCGCCGCACCATGCTTTCGCTCACGTCGAAAGCACGTGCGTTGATCAAAGCCAGCCGCACCGCGCGTGAAGACTGGTTGTTCCACACCATCCAGACGCGGCTTTCGGCGGCCGAACAGAAAAAGCTCGCAGTTGCTGTGGAACTGCTGAAGCGACTCGTCGAGCCTTGATGAATCTTTCCGTTCGCGCGACAGCCACCTTATAAACGCATCAAGGAGTTTCCTCATGCACTACGTGGCTTATTTCTTCGGCGGCGCATTTCTGATCAACGCGTTGCCGCATATCGTCAGCGGCACGATGGGCCGCGCGTTTCAAAGTCCATTCGCCAAGCCGCCCGGCCAGGGGCTTTCGTCCTCCACCGTCAACGTGCTGTGGGGCTTTTTGAACGCGGTGGCCGCTTATCTACTGATCTTTCGCGTCGGTGACTTCGACCTGCGAAATGCCGCAGACATAACTGCCGCCGGATGCGGCGCCTTGTTGCTGGGGCTATTCAACGCCCTCGGCTTCGGGCGCTTCAACGGCGGCAATCTATGAGCATGTTCCGCTCGCTGCGCGGCTACAACTACCGCGTGTGGGCGGGCGGCGCGCTGGTATCCAACGTGGGCACATGGATGCAGCGCATCGGCCAGGACTGGCTGGTGCTGACGCAGCTCACGCACAACAATGCGTCGGCTGTGGGCGTGGTGATGGCGCTGCAATTCGGGCCGCAGATCCTGTTGTTGCCGCTGACGGGGTACGCGGCCGATCACTTCAATCGACGCAAGCTGTTGTTCATCACCCAGGCGTCGCTGGGATTGCTGGCGCTGGGTCTTGGCCTGCTCACCGTCATGGGCTTGATCAAGCTGTGGCAGGTGTATGCCTTCGCGCTGGCGCTGGGTTGCGTCACGGCGTTCGATGCGCCGGCGCGGCAAACCTTCGTGTCGGAACTGGTGAGCGAGGATGACCTCTCCAACGCGGTGGCGCTCAATTCCACCTCGTTCAACGCCGGGCGCATGCTCGGCCCGGCTGTCGCGGGCTTGTTGATCGCCGCCGTAGGCACGGGCTGGGTGTTCGTGGTGAATGCGGCATCGTTCGTGGCGGTACTGTGTTCGTTGAGCTTGTTGCGTGCCGATGAGTTGCACGTAAAGACGGAAAGCCTTCGCGCGCGCGGACGCCTCACCGAAGGCTTCCGCTATGTGTGGCATCGGCCGGACTTGCGCGCGGTGCTGGTGATGCTGTTTCTGTTCGGCACGTTCGGGCTCAACTTCGCGATATTTATTTCCACCATGTCGGTGAAGGTGTTCCATGCCGGCGCCAGCCGTTATGGACTGCTCACCTCAAGCATGGCGGTGGGCACGGTGATCGGCGCGTTGCTGGCGGCACGGCGGGCCAGGCCGAGCGTGCCGCTGTTGATTGCGGCGGCCGGATTATTCGGTGGGGGGTTGGTGCTGGCCGCGTTGTCGTTCGACTTCTGGATGTTTGCGGCGATGCTGATGGCGATCGGCGTTTCCGCGCAAACCTTCACCACCTCCACCAACAGCCTGGTGCAGCTCGCGACGGAGCCGGCGATGCGCGGCCGCGTGGTGGCGATCCTGCTGGCGATTGCGCTGGGCGGTACACCGCTGGGTGCGCCGGTGGTGGGGTGGGTGGCGGATACGTTCGGGCCGCGGTGGTCGTTGGGTGTTGGCGCTGCGGCGGGATTTGGCGCAGTGGTGGTGGGATTGCGTTATCTGGTGAAGCACCGTGCTTTGCGGGTGCGCGTAGAGGCGGGGCGCTTGCGTTTCAGCGTGCAGCAATCGCGAGCCGACGCGTGCGAGAGTGCTCATTCGGCCGAGGCGTAACTCCCTCCCCTGCATGGGGGCTGGGGTGGGGTTGCATGGGCTTGCGGTACAACTGGAATTCAACGCAAGGTTGCTTCACCCCACCCCAACCCTCCCCCCGGATCAAGTCCGGGGCAGGCTCTACGACACGTAGGAGAGGGGGCGGATTTGCCGCAAGAAGAATATTTACCGCCAGGTCACAGTCGTGTCGCTGCGAATATCCTGCGGCGGCACCGCGACCACAGCCGTCGCATCCTTCTCATCCCAACGCCAACCCGTCACCGCCTTGCCATTCACGCTCACCGACTGCGGCTTGCCCACCGCATGAATGCGCACGTCATAAGCACGCTGCAACGGCTGCCCTTGGTACGCACCTTTCACCGCCGCCACCGTCAACACATGCAGACCATCCGGTTTGCTGTCGTAACTCATTCGCGTCAGCGCATACTTGCCCTTCGCATCATCAAGCGACACGCCATCATCCTCATATAGATCGAACTTCCCCTTGCCTGAGCCATACACATTGACGATCAACGTATCCAACGGCTTGGCATCGGAATAATCACTGGGCTCCTGCTCCGGAATTATCGAGCCTTCGCGCACGAACACCGGCATCTGGTCGACGTCGTAATGTGCCGTGAAGGACTTGCCGCCGTGGTAATGCTTGCCACTGAAGAAATCGATCCACTCCCCATCCGGCAAATACACCGTGCGATTGCCGCTCGCATCCAGCACCGGCGCCACCAGCATCTCATCGCCGAAGAAATACTCGTGCGAGTGATGGTAGGCCTCTTCCGATTGCGGATATTGCAGGTACAGCGGACGCAGCAAAGGCAGCGACAGCATGTGCGCCTGCCACGCGTACGTATAGATGTAGGGAATCAGCTGCGTGCGCAGGGTAAAGTACCTGCGCATCAATGCAATACCCTTGTCGCCGTACACCCATGGCATGCGCACGTTGCCCTCATGCGGGTTCGCATGCGCGCTATGCATGCGCAGGATCGGGCTGAACGCGCCGAACTCGATCCAGCGTGCGTAGAGATCGAAATCGATCTTCGCGCCATGGAAGCCGCCAATATCGTGGCTGATATACGGCACCAGCACATTGCCGCCGCGCGCGGTGAACGCGACTTCATACGCCAGCACCGGCCATTCCGAATACGTATCGCCAGTAAAAAAACCGGGATAACGCTCGCTGCCCCAATCGCCATAGCGGCCCAATATGAAAGCGCGCTGGCCGGTGAACTGCTGCGAGAAATCGTAGAACACCTTGTTGGTCCAGAACTGCGGATTGAGCCCCGGCATCTGCGTGGCACCGCCGCCGCCATCCACCCACCAAGAACTGACGCCAGAGCGCATCAGTGGTCCATGCAGATCGCGCATGAACACATCAGCTTGCTGTTTGTCGGAAAGATCGAACGCGATGCGCGGCGGCGGCGTCACATCCCTGATCGCCACGGGCCCGCGAAAAATGCCACCGCCTTGCTCGCCCGACACCACGCGCAAGGCAATTGCATTGGCTTGCCCTGCGTGAACGTACGGCTTGATATCGGCATACGTGAGCCGTCGCGGCCATTGCACGTGATTGTGCTCGACCTCCTTGCCGTTGACGAAGAGGCGATAGCTCTGGCCGACCTCGCCCAGATACAGATACAAGGCATCCGGCAACTGTTCCGGTAGAGACACCGACGTGCGATACCAACCGATGCCCTGGTAGTCCGGATAGCCCTGCCGATTCCATGATTGATCGGTATGCATCGGCTTCCACGCACGGTCGTCGTAGTCGGCGGCGAACCAATGTTGATTTACACCTTCATCGTGCGCATCCGGCATGAACTTCCAGCCCGCGGAAATATCCAGATCGAACGAAGGCTTGGGCGGCAATGGTTGTTGCAGATCTTTCAGCACTTGCGCCGCGTGGCTGTCGTCATGCGAAAGAATGCTTTCCTCCGTGCCCGCATAACCGGGATGATCGTTGAGGCTGAGCTTGATGCCACGCTGACGCAGCCATTGCAGGAACTGCGTCGGTTGCGAAATCAGTGGACTCCAGTCGTAACCGCCTTGCCAGCCATAGTCGTGCCACGCGAAATCCAATACCAGCGTATCGAACGGAATATGGTTCTCGCGCAAGCGCGTGAGTTCATCTTCCAGATACTGCTGGTTGTAGCGCTCGAACTCAGGCGTATGCGCATCGGCGGTATCGGGGAAATATTCAAAATTGAAATCGGTGATCCAATTGCCCAGCACGTAGCGCGGAATCATCGGTATGCCGCCGCAGAGTTGCGCGTATGTCTGCAGCACGCGTTGGTAGTCGCGGTCGTAGGTAAACAGATACCAGTCCTGCCCATATGGCGTTGGGCGCGGCGTGATCCACGCCATCTTCTCGTCCCACAGCGGCGTCTGGCTGTCATCGATAAAGGCGTAGCCGCTGCGGCTGAGTAGGCCCGGCTTGGCCGGCAACAACGGAATGTCGATGCCGGGAATCACATCGTCTACCGGGCTCTTCGTGTCATCTCGGGTCAAGTTGCTGCCGCTGACGTGATCGAGCGAGTAGGTGAGGCCGCCGAGATTTTGCGTATCGACCTGGCCGGGGTGCCAGATATGCGGTGCGCCGTTCGGATTGGCCCAACTCACCTCAAGGTTGTCTGCTTTGAACGGCCCGGCGTTCAGGCGGTAACGTAAGGTGACACGGCTGGTGTGTACCACCAGCCAGCCGTTTTCCTTGGCGGATTCCACATGGACGGGCGCCCAATCACGCTTTTGCACGACCGCGGTCGATGCGTCGACAAAAATACCGTTCGGTGCGTATTCCATACGCAGCAGTGAGGGCGTGAGAAATTCGAAACGCGCGTTGCCCGCGACGATGGCGGTGGTGTTCTGCGTCCGTGCATGAGACGCCAGCGGCGTCGATACGAATCCAACCAGCGTGATCAGAAGCATGCGGCGGAACATGTTCATGCGAAGGTCTCTTGGTAAAAGACCCCGCATTTATACTCGCCTTGGCGTGGAACATGGGGCCGTAGGTTGGGTTAGCACAGCGTAACCCAACGAATCGCTGCGAAAATGTTGGGTTACGCTGCGCTAACCCAACCTACTGCTCAAGGCATTTGCGAATGGCAAGCGAAGACCATACCAGGCTCATCCACAGGCGAACACCGGAATCGGCAGCCATGGTGGCAAACGTCAAACGCGCAATGGCGATCACCGCCGCACTCAATCGTTTGACGTTCAACGATGCCGACGAAGTTCGTGCCCTCTTCAGCGAACTGATTGGCAAAAAGGTAGATGAGAGTTTTTCACTGGTCCCACCGTTCTATACAGCCGGCGGCGATGAAATCCGCGTCGGTCGCAACGTCTTCATCAACCAGAACTGCACGTTCTATGACCTTGGCGGTCTCGATATCGGCGACGACGTGATGATCGGGCCGAACGTGAGCATCATCACCACGGGTCATCCGCTTGAACCCTCGCAGCGCCGGGCTGTCACCATAGGCAAGCCGATCGTGATCGAGCGCAACGTATGGATCGCAGCGGGTGCAACGATTATCGGCGGGGTGACGGTGGGCGAAAACTCGGTGGTGGCGGCAGGTTCGGTCGTTACCAAGGACGTCCCGCCGAATACGCTGGTTGGCGGGAATCCGGCGCGGGTCATTCGTTCGATTGGTGAGGAATGAGTACACGTTCACGCCAACTGAAAACCCAGCCCTGCCGATCGGCACATCACCGCTGTTGCGAAGCATCTGCCGGCACGACCGCCATGACGCGCACCGGAAAACCATCGCCGTCTTTCACCTTTGGCCACATCGCGATGAGCACCGCACCGGTCGCAGGCACCTGATCGAGATGCGCCATGGCTTCGATCTGGTAATGGCCGTGGCGTAGCAGCCAGGTTTCGGAATCCATGGCGGGCGTGGTGTCGGTATCGAGCGATTCATGGCCGATCGCCACCACGCCGCGTTGTTCGATCAAAAACTTGACCGCCGCCAGCGACCAGGCCGGGAAGGGCGAGCGCTTGAATCGCGTCGGGTTGGTATCCCAATCTTTGGACATGTCAGTGCGCAACGCAGCGAACGATCCACTGGGAACGCGGCCATGCAGCTTTTCCCAAGCCACGATGTCGTCGACGCTCAAGGCATGGTCGGGATCCTTTTGCAACAGCCCGGTGATGTCGAAAACCACCAAAGGCAGGATCATCTTGTTCAAAGGAATGGCGTCGACCGTGGTGCCATGCGCGTCGAAGTGCGCCGGTGGATCGATGTGCGTTCCATATTGACCCACCATCGAAAAGTAGTTTGCCCTGAAGCCATCCTTGTCGATGGTGTAGGGCCGGCCGGTCTTGGGATCTTTCGCTGGCGTAATGACAGCTTGGCCGAAGCCGCTCCACACGGGCGTGGTGGCACTGAAGGCATGCGTGAGGTCCACGAGCTTGCTGGCGTGGATGATCGCGAGCAATTCGCTGGCCTGACTGTCGTGGACGTTGCCCGCTTTTTCCTGCGCCACGGCGCCCATGCTCAGCAAGCACAACGCAATGGCGGCAAATAGACGATGGATCACGTTTGGACCTCCGTATGAGCATGGCCACTTGTAGTGGATGCGCGAGGTGGAGGCAATGCACCTATCCCAGCCTACTGTTCAACGCGCTCGAACGCATCAATGGTCGAGCAGCACCACGCAGTCGATGCCGGCCCGGGCCATTTTTGCGTAGGGACAGATGCGTTCGGTGTTGCGCACCAGTCCTTCGGCAATCGTACGCTCGACACCCGGCAGGCGGATGCGTATCTCGGCAGCCAACGTGAACAGGCCATCGACCGGGTCGCGGCCGAAGCTGCCTTCCGTCGCGACCGCGATAAACGCCACCACGCCGGCGTAGCTCGCCGAGAAGCTGGAGGCGAGCGCGTCGCTGTTCGCACAGTGGGGTCGATCGAATGCGTCGAGGGTCATGGTCGTGTCCAGTCAGGGCGTTGCGCAGGTCACGCATCGCACCGGCATTGGGCCGGCTTATCTGACAGACGTTTCGGTGGCCGCATCCGTGACAGCGCGAGCCCCATTGTTTCCTGCGGGGCAACACGAAGAGCCCGTCGCCGGATCTACCGGGTCGATCACGCCGAATCTACGCTGGGCGCCGTTATGTCCCCGTACGCGAGCGGGCATCTTTAGTCAGCCGGCCGGTAAATGGCCATTCCACCGAGGATTCGCACCATGGCACAGCGCATCGACTACCAAAAACAATCGCCCGAGCTCTTCAACAAGCTGGTCGCCTTGAGTATGCAGATCGGCCGATCGGGACTGGAAGAAACCATCAACTACCTGGTCGAGATTCGCGCCTCGCAGATCAACGGCTGCAGCTTTTGCCTGGACATGCATATCAAGCAGGCGGTGATTCACGGTGAGCGGCCGCTACGCCTGCATCACATTGCAGCATGGCGCGAATCGCCGTTGTTCTCGCCGCGCGAGCGTGCAGCCTTGGCCTGGACCGAAGTATTGACGCAACTGCCGCCGCATGGCGTCTCGGATGAGATCTATGCGCATGTGCGCGAACAGTTCTCGGAAAAAGAGCTCACCGATCTCACCTATGCGGTGATGACGATCAATGCGTGGAACCGCATCAACGTCGCGTTCACTAGCGTACCGGGCACCGCCGACAAAGCTTACGGACTGGATAAAGCCGGGCTGGAATAACGCTTGGCCGGCGCGTCGTCGCCGAGCATCGCGGGTCACATCATGAGGAAACTATCCATGCGCACGTTCGTATCGTTCGGTTTGCTGTTCCTGTTCGCCATAGGCATCGCCGAAGCCCAATCCGCCAGCGATGCCGCCGCATCCCAGCCGCACGCCCAAGTGGCCACGTTGATGACCAAGGCGCTCAAGGATTATCCCGGCAAGGAAGGCAAGATGATCGTGGTCACCTATCCGCCCGGTTCAGTCGACCCGGTCCATCGCCACTACGCCGACGCGTTTGTGTACGTGCTCGAAGGTTCCATCGTGATGGGCCTGAATGGTGGTAAGGAAGTCACGCTGGGGCCGGGGCAAACCTTCTACGAAGGGCCTGACGATGTGCATACCGTCGGCCGCAATGCCAGCGCCACCAAGCCGGCGAAGTTCGTTGTGTTTTTGCTGAAGGATCAGAACAAGCCGGTGTTGGTGCCGGTGCATTAAGTGTTTGCCGCGTTGAGAAACTCGGGCATTGAGAGCTGTGCAAAGCTGGGATTTCATCCCAGCCTACGCGGGCTCACACCCATAAGGCCCCGCCGTACTGTGTGGCGCCTGTGGGCTTGCGGCTTGCACGTGTTGCGCAAAAACCTATAGTTTCTGCCTGCCCATGAAATCCAGGACAAGCGCGGCGATCTCGTCCAGTTTTTCATCCCATGGGAAATGGCCGGCATCCAGCAGATGGATCTCGGCATTCGGCAGGTCGCGCTTATACGCTTCACCGCCGGCAGCGATAAATGAGGGATCGTTTTTGCCCCATACCACCAGCGTTGGTGGCCTGTGCTGCCGAAGCCATGCCTGCCAGGCGGGATACGCGGCAACGTTGGTGCGGTAGTCGTAAAGCAGATCGCCTTGGATCTCGCGTTGGCCCGGTTGCGAGAGATGTGCGTATTCGTCCGTCCAGGTATCGGGGTTGTAGCGTTCGGGATGTGTGGTTCCGAGTGTGTGGCGCTTTTCAGCGGCGTCGAATGAGATGAAGGCATCCAGCACTTCCGGGTGCGCCTTGGGGTTGGCCCAATACTGCGCGATGGCGCCCCACTTTTTGCCGAGACCTTCCTGGTACGCGTTGGCATTGGAAACGATCAAGGCCTGCACGCGCTCTGGATGGGCGAGCATGATGCGAAATCCGACCGGGCCGCCGTAATCGTGCATATACAGCGTGTAGCGGTTCACGCCGAGTTGTTCGAGCAAGTCGTTGGTGGTTTTTGCCAGATGGTCGAACGTATAGGTGTACGCAGACGGAGCCGGCGTATCGCTTTGGCCAAAGCTTGGGTAATCCGGCGCGATCAGATGAAAGCGTGTGGCGAGGAGCGGAATGAGCGCATCGAATTGCCGTGACGATGACGGAAAGCCGTGCAGCAGCACGATGGTCGGCGCGTTCTTGGGGCCGGCCTCGCGATAGAACATGCCAACGCCGTCGACGGTTGTGCGGTGGTAGGTGGTGGTGGCGGACGTTGACGTAAGCGAGGCTGCATGCGCCGAGGTGCCAAGCACCATGCTTGCTGCCAACAAGGGAAGCATTTTCATCATCTGCATACTCCAGCGTGCGTGCCATTGAGCCGGGTGCCGATGGTAACGCCATGAACATCAAGCGCGTATGTAACCACGTAGGCTGGGATGAAATCCCAGCATGGGATACTGCACGAAAGCTGGGATTTCATCCCAGCCTACAGTGACATCCACGGTTCACATCGACTCCCTGTCGAAGCGTGTCGTCATTCCGGCCGTCGCCCACTGCTGTCCAAGAAATTTTCGCAACATTCGCGAGAGCGGAAATCATGCGGAGAATCAGCTCCTCCCCTGCTTGCAGTGATCTCACCGATCTCGCTTTGAACATACTTTTTTGCGAGTTGCATCCCGTATGGATTTGCGCGGAAGCATTCCTTCTCAACGCTGTGCCACTTCGTTTACAAATTTTCCCTGGACAGCAGTGGGCCTTCGCCGGAATGACGACACGCTCTGAAAACAGCGCTCCTACCCGCCATTAACCCAACGCACGCACGCGCAAATTTCGGCCTTTGATCTTCCCCGCACGCAAACGCTCCAGTGCCTTGTTCGCCAATGCCCGCTTCACCGCCACATAAGCGCGCGTGGCAAAAACGTCGATCTTGCCAACGTCATCCGCGCTCAAGCCCGCGCTGCCGGTCAACGCGCCAAGGATGTCGCCAGGACGAAGCTTGTCCTGGCGGCCGGCATCGATCACCAAGGTCTTCATTGGCGCGAGATTCAACGTCTTGCCGCGCGGTGCCTGCAATTTCAGTGGATGCCATGGCAACGGCTTGCCGAGCACCTGTTCGATGTTCTGCGCCTTGGGTTGCTCGCGCGGCGTGCACAGCGTTATCGCCAGACCAGTTTGCCCAGCGCGGCCAGTGCGGCCAATACGATGCGTGTGTGTATCGGGGTCATGCGCAACGTCGTAGCTGATCACCAGCGGCAGCGCCGTGATGTCGAGCCCGCGCGCCGCCACGTCGGTGGCGACGAGAACGGCGCAGCTGCGGTTGGCGAATTGCACCAGCACCTCGTCACGATCGCGCTGTTCCATATCGCCGTGCAACGCCAGCGCGGAAAAGCCGCGCGCATCCAGTTCGTTCGCCACGGTATCCACGTCGCGGCGCATATTGCAGAACACCAGCGCGTGCTGGCCGCGTTCGCCGGTCAGCAGCGTGGCGAGTGCGTCAAGTTTGCGGGCGGGCTCGACGTCGATGAAGCGTTGCTCGATCGCAGGTTGCGCATCGGCTGGTGCCTCGATGATCACCTCGACCGGATTGCGCTGCATGCGCCGGCTGGCTTCGCGAATGTCATCCGGATAGGTGGCGGAAAAAAGCAGCGTCTGATGATGCTTGGCGATACGCCCAACGATGTCGTCGATGGCGTCGCTGAAGCCCATGTCCAGCATGCGATCCGCTTCGTCCAACACCAGCACTTTGATGCCGCCGCCGTGCAGGCTGCCGCGCTTCAAGTGCTCCTGCACGCGGCCGGGTGTGCCGACCACGATGTGCGGATCGTGCGTGAGCGACGCCAATTGCGGCCCCAGCGGCATACCGCCACACAGCGTCAGCAGCTTGACGTTGGGAATGTTCGCGGCGAGCTTGCGGATGGCCTTGCTGACCTGATCGGCCAGCTCACGCGTGGGACATAGCACCAGCGCCTGCAGACGAATCGTTTCCACCTGCAACGTCTGCAACAAGCTCAGCCCGAATGCGGCAGTTTTACCGCTGCCGGTCTGTGCCTGGGCGATGACGTCGCGCCCTTCCAGCATGGCGGGCAGGCTTTGCGCCTGGATGGGCGTCATCTCGCAGTAGCCGAGGGTTTCGATGCTGGCGAGCAAGGCGGGTTTGAGCGGAAGTGTGCTGAAGGCGGTCATGCAGCATGATCGCATAGTCTTCCGATCGAGCGATGGAAGCGGCATGTTCCACCCGCTTGCAGGTCATTTGCTCGATGCGATGCTTTTTGCCGCGTGCTGGGCCAGCCAGCGGTCGAGTTGATTGGCGAAGGCCTGCCGATCGCGTGCATGAAAGGCCGATGGGCCGCCGGTTTGAACACCGGCGCCGCGCAACTCTTCCATGAAGTTGCGCATCGACAGGCGTTCGGCCATGTTGTCGGGCGTGTAACGCTCGCCGCGCGGATTGATCGCCACGCCGCCTTTGTCGATGACGCGCGCGGCAAGGGGAATATCCTGCGTGACGACCAGATCACCGGCCTGCATGCGTTCGACAATTTCGTTGTCGGCCTCATCCAGGCCGCCTCTCACCACCAGCGCGCGAATGTAGCGCGATGGCGGGCGCGACAAGCTGTGGTTGGCGATCAGTGTTACGTAGATCTGAGCACGTTCGGCGGCGCGAAAAAGAATCGCCTTGATCACGCCAGGGCAGGCATCGCCATCCACCCATATCTGCGGGGCGGCGGGCTCAGCTGCATTCATACGTAACCTTCGGGCGGCGCGGGCCTGGCATCGCCGGGATTTGCGCTGTCGCGCGAGGCTTTCTTCTTCGCCTGCTTCGCGTCTTGTTGTTTTTTCTTCGCCAACTCGCGCTGGCGCTTTTCAAAGGAATAGTTTGTTTTTGCCAAGTGACTATCTCGCTTGATCAGATGATGGAATGAGCTGCACTCACGACGGCTTTCAATGCCGGGTAATGTCTACTTCTTGCCAGAAGTGGAATCGGCAGCTTGCGGGGCGCCTTTTGCATCGGCGGGTGCTTCGGCCTCTTGCGGTTTGCGAAACGGCGTGTTGCCAAGCACTTCAATATGCCCGCCCGCCTTGTTGAACGCGGCGATATCCGCGGCGATGCGTTCGCTGGTCAGCGTCTTGGGTGAGGCAGAGCCGGTATAAGGCGTGCTGGGTTGGCGATAGTTGGACATGGTGCGTTCCTTTCATTCAGGGATGATCTTGAGTGTTGCCAGGATGTTGTTTGCCGTACTCGGCGCGGATGGCTTTGCAGTACGGCCCGCCCATCACAAACCGTCGGCAGACGGCAGGGCGGTTTTCATAGATGCCGCAATTCATATGCGTGCGATCCATCGCGACACACCAGCCGTCTTCGCCATGCGCCATCACTCGATGGCCTTGCGGCATCTGGCGGGTGAGGTGAGCGGGAATGTCGTCACCGTCTTCCAGCACCACCACCAGGCGGCAGCACACCGCATCGCAAATGGAGCAATGCGCTTTACCTTTTACGTGCCTGATCGGTGGAGTTGTGTTGGCGATGGACATGGCATGGGTGCTCCCGAAGGGCGTCACTCTCACAGCGGAGTGGGATAAGGGAGCGAAGCGGGCAACCGGGGAACAGCCGCGCGGGACGCCGGGAGAGGCAGGTGGCTTGCGTGGCCCATGGTACATCATGCCTGCGTGTAGAGATGCTGTACTGGAAAAGCGGAATTGCTATCAAAAACAACGGCGCAGCGCGCTTGGCCGTTTAGGTGTATGGTCGATAGTTCAAGCCGTCCATCTCCAGGTGCTCGTATGAACAACTCACCCAAGCCTTTGTCGGTAGCCGCCATTCACTCGGTTTATTCCGGCAAGAAAATTACTTCGGTGGTCGAGCAGGCTAAAGAATTCAAATCCACGAACAACTTTGCGCGCGATGCGCAGCATTCGGGTCAGGCGCCTGAGAAAGCCACGGTGGAAAAGAAAAGATGATCGCCATCGCGTGCAGGTTTGACGCGGGATCATGTCACGGCTGCAGGTGTAAGACTCGTTGGTGAGCGCAACGGTCAGTGATGTGCTGACTGATGCTGCATAGACTCTATGGCCGTGTATGCATGGTTCCTCCCCCGCGGCATCGGCCAGCAGGGGAGGTGTGCTATTGAATGACGGCCTACTGTCTCGGATGTAGCAAATCTTCCAGACCGATCCGACGCAGCAGTTCAGCACGTACACGGTCGGCCACGCCATTGACGATTTCCGCACCGTCCTGCGATGGATCGATGTGCACGCGGAACGGGCGTTTGCCGAACGGCGCGTCGATGACTTTGACGATGGCATCCGCCACCGTGGCAGCATCCGCGTCTGCAGGCTCCAGTGCGGTCAAGCCTTTCATCGCGACGTCGGGAATGTCCGCCGTGGGGCCTGCGGCATATTCGTCCGCCCGTGACGTATCCGCCGGCACGCCCGCATGTGCGAAGTGATGGGTGCCTTTGGTGAAGGCGCCCGGCACGATGATGGACGTCTCGATGCCCCAGCGCGCCAGCTCGCCGGCGTAGCTCACAGCGATCGAGTCCATTGCCGCCTTGGCTGCGAAATACGGTGCGAGGTAGGGCGGCGTGCCACCACGCGTGCTGGTGGAAGATACCCACACCACCAGTCCGCGATGCTGCCGGCGCAACACCGGCAGTGCCGCGCGGTTCACGCGCTGCGTACCGAGCACGTTGACGTCATAAAGCTGCGCATACTGTTCCGGCGTGAATGCCTCGGCCGGACCGAACACCATGTGGCCGGCATTGTGAATCACCACGTCCAGGCGCTGATGGTTCTGCACGATATGTCGCATGGCCGCTTCCACCGATGATTCGGACTGCACGTCCAGTTCCACCGTGCGCAAATCCACTTGATGCTCTTTGCCATACGCGATGGCCGCTTCGACCTGCGCTGCGTTGCGGCCGGCGGTGTCGCGCATGCCGGCGTAGACGGTGTGCCCGGCATCGGCCAGTGCACGTGCGGTGAGTGCGCCGAACCCGCTGGAGGCGCCAGTGATGACGATGACCTGTTTCATATGTGTTCTCCCAAAGTGGATTCAGACGAGCATGCCGCCGGAGACTTCGATGCGCTGGGCGTTGATCCAGCGGGTGCTATCAGTGAGCAGTGCCGCGACCGCCGGGCCGATGTCGTCGGGCACGCCCGGGTGGCCCAGTGCGGTGACGGTGGAAATGAAGGCGTTGATCTGCTTGTTGTCGCGTACCGAACCGCCAGCGAAGTCGGTTTCGATGGCGCCGGGCGCAATGGTGTTGACGGCGATGCCGCGCGAACCGAGTTCCTTGGCCAGGTAGCGCGTCAGTACTTCCACGCCGCCTTTCATCATGGCGTAGGCCGCATATCCGGGCAGGCTGAAGCGGGTGAGGCCGCTCGACAGATTCACGATGCGTCCGCCGTCGGCAATCAGCGGCAGCAAGGTTTGCGTGAGAAAGAACACGCCCTTGAGGTGGATGTTCATCAGCCGATCGAAGTCGGCTTCGGTGGTCTGGGCGAACGGTGCATCGATGCCGATGCCGGCGTTGTTGATGAGGTAGTCGAGGTCGGCGCGGTTCCAGGTGGTGGCCAGCACTTGCTTCAAGTCGACGGCGAAGGCCGGAAAGGCGGTTACGTGGCCGGTATCCAGCTGGACCATCGCCGCCTTGCGGCCGAGCGCCTCGATGGCCGACTGGGTGGCGGCGGCCTCGGCCTTGTTGCTGTGGTACGTGCCGATCACGTCGACGCCCTGGCGGGCGAGGGCAAGCGCCATATTGCGGCCCAGGCCGCGGCTGGCGCCGGTAATCAAGGCGATTTTCGGGGTTTGGTTCGACATGGTGCGTGCTCCTGGTGACGTGTGGGTGGTGGCCGGCTTGACCGGTGGCGCTACCTTGTCACTTCGGAATAAGGAGATAATCGGGCCAAATTCGGGATGACTATCCGGAAATAACGAAGAATGGATCGGTTCGACGCCATGCAGGTTTTCGTGCGGGTCGTGGAGCGCAGCAGCTTCAGCCGCGCCGCCGAAGACCTGGGCCTGCCCGCCTCCACCGTGACGGATGCGATCAAGCGGCTGGAAGCGCGCTTGCACGTGCGCCTGCTTGAGCGCACCACCCGCCAGGTGCGCCCGACGTTGGATGGCGAGGCGTATTACCAGCGATGCCTGTCGATCCTTGCTGACGTGGACGAAGCCGATAGCGCTTTCACCGACGCAAAACCCAAGGGCCTGTTGCGCGTCGGCGTGCAGGGGACGCAGGCGCGGCATTTCATCGTGCCGGGATTGCAAGGCTTCTTTGCCGATTACCCGGATGTCGAGCTGTTCCTGAGCGAAAGCGATCGCTATGTCGACCTTGTGCGCGAAGGCATTGATTGCGTGTTGCGCGCAGGCCAGCCGAGGGAGAGCGATCTATCGGCGCGCCCCATCGCCTTGCTGGATGAAGTAACGGTGGCCTCGCCGGATTACCTTGCGCGCCATGGCACGCCGGCGCAGTGGAATGCGTTGCAAGGCCATCGCATGGTGGGTTTTCGATCCTCCGCCACCGGCGGCGTGTTGCCGCTGGAATTCATGGTCGAGGGACAGATCAAGACGGTGACATTGCCTATGACGCTATCGGTCGATGGCGGCGATACGTACAGCGAAGCCGCGCGCCATGGCCACGGCTTGATCCAGGTGCCGCGCTACTCGGTGCAACGCCACCTCGCCGCAGGCGGCCTGGTGGAAGTGCTGCGCGATACGCCGCCGTCCTCGACACCCGTGTATGTGTTCTATCCACGCAATCGCCAGCTGAGTCCGCGCGTGCGTGTCTTTATCGACTGGGTGGCGGAAGCGTTCGGTGGTGGGGTGAAAGCGACGCGTGCTTAGCGGTAATCGCGCTCGTTCAAGGGCGTTTACAAATTGCGCTTTGACTCAGCCAAGATGCGACGATTCACCGGATGCCACGGGCTGCGATCGTAGGCTGGGATGAAATCCCAGCACTGCCATGCATGGTTATGCTGGGATTTCATCCCAGCCTACAGAGCTACGTTTTCTTTCGTCAGCTCGCGTAAATCCAGAGGTCTATCGATTTTTCGTGTCGCTGTGAAACAAGCTTCTCGTACGTTACAAAAAAACTGACCTGCGATCATTCGGAAGGGGCGGGGGATGGATGTTTTTTCCGAATGCCGCAGGCCAGGGTGCAGCCACTTCGTCGGCTGGCAATTACTTCAGGTGCTCGCGTACTTCCTCGTTGATCAGATCGATGGCGGCCTGCGTCGACGGCACATTGCGCAATGCGTTCAGCAGTACGAAGTCGTGAATGGTGCCATTGAAGCGAACCGCGGCCACGTTCACGCCGGCTTCTTTCAGCTTGCGGGCATAGGCTTCGCCTTCATCGCGCAGCGGATCGTTTTCCGCGGTGATCACCAGTGCCGGCGGCAGGCCTTTCAGTTCGCCGAGGCTGGCGCGCAACGGCGATACGTACGGGTTGTCGCGCGTCTTCGCGTCGGGAGCGTAGAGATCCCAGCCGTACTTCATGAAGTCGCGCGCCAGGAAGTGGCCGTTGGCGAACTGATGGTAGGACTCGGTATCGACGCTGGCGTCCGTAGCCGGAATCAGCAGCACCTGGTAGCTGATCTTCGGGCCTTGCTTGTCTTTGGCCATCAGCGAGATGGCCGCGGCCATGTTGCCGCCCACGGAGTTGCCTGCCACGGCGATGCGGCTGCCATCCGCGCCGAATTCGCCGGCATGCTTGGCGACCCATTGCAGTGCCGCGTACGACTCATCCAGCTGGGTGGGGAATTTTGCCTGCGGAAGCGGCGTGTATTCCACGAACACGCCGACATCGCCGGTACCCACTACCAGGTCACGCAGCAGGCGCTTGTGGTTTTCGAAATTGCCGACGATCCACACACCGCCGTGAATGAAGAACAGCACGCCGGGTGTGCCGGTCACGTGCTCGGGCTTCATGATGTAGATCTTCACCGTGCGGCCGTTTTCAGTAATGGTCCGTTCCGTCGTGACCACGCCGGACATATCGACGGGCGTCTGGTTCTGCAGGCCGGTGAGAATGTCCTGCGGCTTGGGCTGCGGCAATTGCCAGAATGGGCTGCTGTCCTTGTTGAGCTGCACAAGGAATGAGCGGACTTGCGGATCGAGATGGGGATCGTTCGCGACATCCTGGGCGAAAGCTTGCTGAGTCATGACGGCTGCTCCGAAAAGAAGGGGAATAAGGCTTTTGAGACGGTTCATGGTGTTTCCCTCGTGCGCTTGGGTGAATGGCGATCGCGGAGTGTTCCGCGTCGTGTCTCCATGGCGCCGATGGCGTCGTTGGTGAAGACGGGGCGAATCAAATCACCGTTGCTTGGGGCGCGAATATTCATCCGAAGGTATGGGTTAGCGCAGAGTGCGCTCGCGTGAACGCTAAAAAGCCCAGTTTTTCTGGGGTTTTTGTACTGTTTGATGGATGCGCTAATACGTAGGTATAGGCAGGAAGCGAAGCATTCGCCCGTTACGCTCCGTCGCGCAACTCAACCCAAATCAGGAGCGCGCAATGTCTACGTTTACAACATCCGATGGAACCAAACTGTTCTACAAGGATTGGGGTCATGGGCAACCGGTCGTTTTCTCCCACGGCTGGCCGCTGTCGGCTGACGCGTGGGATGCGCAGATGCATTACCTCGCCAGCCAGGGGTTTCGCGTGATCGCCCATGATCGCCGCGGCCATGGACGTTCCGACCAGACCTGGCAGGGCAACAACATGGATCAGTACGTGGCCGATCTGGCCGAGCTGCTCGATCATCTCGACGTTCGCAACGCGGTGCTGGTTGGCCATTCCACCGGTGGCGGCGAAGCAGCGCGCTACGTGGCAACGCGCGGTGCGGCGCGTGCCGCCAAGCTGGTGCTGGTGAGTGCCGTTCCGCCGATCATGGTGAAGTCTCCGCAGAATCCCGCCGGCACGCCCATTGAAGTGTTCGATGGCATCCGCCAGTCGGTGTTGCAGAACCGCTCGCAGTTCTACAAGGACCTGACGTTGCCGTTCTTTGGTTACAACCGTTCTTCCGCCAAGGTGTCCGAGGGCATTCGAGAGCATTTTTGGCTGCAAGGCATGATGGGCAGCATCAAGGGCCAATACGATTGCATCCACGAGTTTTCCGAAGTGGATTACACGCCCGATCTCACGCGCATCCAGGTACCGACCTTGGTCATCCATGGCGATGATGACCAGATCGTGCCCATCGATGCATCGGGCAAGCGATCGGCGGAACTCGTTTCCAACGCGCGGCTCAAGATTTATCCGGGTGCCCCGCACGGTCTGCCGATTACGCATCAGGACGAACTCAACGAAGACCTGTTGGCCTTTATCAAGGAATAGGCAAGAAGCCGACCTCACTGCGGACTATGGCGAGATGGCATGCACCGACTATCTTTGCGGGCCAGTGATGGCCCATATGGATAGACGCCTGCATTGAGTTGTAGTCTTGGCAGCCTGGCTGACCGCAGCCGGGGTGCCTTCCGCTCGGACAGGCGTGGTGCCTCGATAGGGCGACGGCACCCTTGGAGGGCAAGGTCACATGCATAGAAATGTTCGGCTGACTGCCGCGGTTTTGGTGACCGTGGCAGTTTTTGTCATCGATACTTTTTTGCCGTTTTACGGCGCCGTTGCCGTGCTCTACATCATTCCCGTGCTGCTGGTGGTGCCGCTCAACGCGCGCGCTGCAATCTTTACGGCACTGCTTGCCGCGCTGCTTACGGTCGGCGCCTTTTTCGTCCAGCACCATGCCCATTTTGCGACCGGTGCGATAACGCGATTCTCCATCAGCCTGACCGCCATCGCCGTGACGACAATCCTGGCGCTGCGCGACCGCTCCTCGCGCATATCGTTGGAGGAACAGGCGCGAATCCTCGAGCTGTCGCATGACACCGTCATCATCAGGGATAAAAACAACGTCATCCTTCATTGGAACGCCGGCGCAGAGAAGCTCTACGGCTGGTCTCGCACCGAAGCCGTCGGCAGGGTTTGCAGCGAGTTGCTCGAATGCAGCTATCCCATTCCCGAGGTAGACAGCGCGTTGAAGGATGCAGGCGAATGGGCCGGCGAAATGGTGCGCACACGGCGCGATGGCACACGATTGGTGTTGGCCAGCCGCTGGCTGCTCCACTTCGATGCGGACCGCAAACCGGTTGGCGTCATCGAATCCAGCGCCGACCTGACCGAGCAGCGTCGTGCCGATGCCGAGCGCATGGCATCGGAGCAGAAATACCGCACGTTCTTCGAGACGGCGGGTTTTGCGATCTGGGAGGCGGATTGGTCTGAAACCATGCGCATGGCCGCTCGGGGCACAGCAGGCTCGCCCGATTTAAGGGCGTTTCTGCTTGCCAATCCGGAACTGGTGCAAGCTGCGGTAAGCAAGGCCGTCATACGGCACGCCAACCAGGCAGCGGCTGACCTGTTCGACGCGTCTTCGCGCGCAGACTTGGCTGGCTTGAATCTCTGCGGGCGCTATCAGCCTGATTGCATGCCGGCGTTTGCGGATCTCCTTTCGCGCTTGGCGGGTGGTGAGCGCGAAGCGGAGAACGAAGTGCGCTTGAAGACTTTGCACGACAAAGTGCTTGACGTGGTGCTGCGAGTTACGCATCTGCCCAATTCGGGCGATTGGTCGCACGTGCTGGTGATGGCTTTTGACGTAACGGAGCGCAACGAAACGCGCGCACGCATTGCGCAGACGTCCGCCGAACTGGCCCACGCATCGCGCGTATCCCTGCTTGGCCAATTGGCGGCTTCCATTACGCATGAGGTGAACCAGCCGTTGACCGCCATCATCAACTACGGCAAATCGGGCCTCAGCTGGATGTCCAGGCCCGAACCCGACTTGGCGGAGACGGCCACGTGCCTGGCGCGCGTCGTCGACAACGGTAATCGTGCTGCTGACGTGATCCGCAGAGTCAAGGCGCTCGCGCGCAAGACCACGCCCGAAGCCGAATGTTTCAACGTGAAAGAGCTCGTCGCCGATGCGCTTGGCCTGGTGCAGGCCGAAGCGCGGTCTCTCAATGTCACGCTTTTGACCAACATCGAGGAGCCGGTGCCGCAGGCGTACGGAGATCGTGTGCAGATCCAGCAGGTGCTGGTCAATCTGCTGGTCAACGGCCTGCATGCCATGCGCGAGGTTGAGCAGCGCAAGCGGGAACTTCGCGTGGACGTACGCCAGGACGATGGCGGCATGTTGAACATCGGCGTCCACGATGTCGGAACCGGTTTGCCTGATGGGGATGCCGCGCGGATTTTCGCGCCCTTCTTCACCACCAAGCAGGACGGCATGGGCATGGGGCTGGCGATATGCCGTTCGATCATCGAGGCGCAGGGCGGCAGCATCCAGGCCAGGAACAACGCAGGTCCAGGCGCGACCGTCTCCTTTTCGGTGCCCGTGGCGCTGCCTTACGAGGAACGGCTACGCACTCATACGTTGATATGATTGCCGGAGCGCAGAGCATGAGCTGCAATGACCCTATGGAGCAGCGTCCCGCCGCTCGGGAGTGTCGTTCCTTGTGCGCAGCTCATGTCATATGCGTGGTCGATGATGACGACGAGGTCAGGGAGAGCATCGGCGCTTTCTTCCGATCCGTGGGCATGTCCGTCAAAGGATTTGCCGCGGCCGAATCGCTCTTGTCCTGGCCGGAGCTCGATGCGATGGAATGCCTGATCACCGACCTGCACATGCCCGGGATGAGTGGCTTCGATTTGCAACAGCAACTTCGCCTGCAAGGGCGAAGCGTGCCCACCATCATGATGAGCGCCTACGCCACATCTGAAACCAAGCGCGAGGCGGAGCGCCTGGGTATCGCTTTCTTCCTGGAGAAGCCGGCCGATCCGGAGCTGCTGCTCGACCGGGTCGAATCACTGCTTGGCACATGATCTCTCCTTGGCGCGGATAGGGATCATGTTGAACACAACCACCGACATCAGCTTGGGTTACACCGTGAAGCAGGGATTGATCTGCGTACTCGATGACGACGAAGGCGTGAGGTTGTCACTGGATAGCCTTTTGCGTTCCGCCGGATACACCGTGCGTTGCTTTGCCAGCCCGGAAGAATTCCTGGCGTGCGACGTGGTGGATGCGGCGACCTGCCTGGTGCTGGATGTTCAGCTGGGCAAGGCGAATGGCCTGGATTTCCAGCAGGAACTCGTCAACGGCGACAACCAGATCCCGGTGATACTCATCAGCGGCCATGGCGACATCCCCATGACGGTCAGGGCCATGCGTGCCGGCGCCGTGACTTTCCTGGCGAAACCGTTCAATGACGACGAACTTCTTGCGGCCATTGGCGAAGCTGTCGCGCGCGATGCGCTTCGCCGCGATCAGCTCGAAGCCGCGGCAACGGTGCGCTCGCGCCATGAAAGTTTGACCTCGCGCGAGCGGGAAGTGATGGGCCTGGTAGCCGCGGGCCTGATGAACAAGCAGATCGCAGGCAAGCTCGACCTCAGCGAGATCACGGTAAAGATTCACCGCGGCAATCTCATGCGCAAGATGAAAGCCGAATCCCTTGCCGACCTGGTGAGGATGGCCGAATTGCTGGGAGTGCGGGAGTCGGTTTCTCGTTATCGGCATGATTGATCAATCGTGGCCGGCGAGAGACAACGCGTCGTCATGCAGGCGCGTACGTCAGCCTGATTAGATCCACGACAACGCGTGGAATACGTTCAGCGGACGTGACGGCTGTCGTTTCCACTGCGCAATCACTGCCCTTTCTTGAACAAATCCTGGAAAACCAGCGGCGCCCACGTCCCGTTCCGCCCCTGCACAAGCAAACCACCCTCCGCGATCTTGCCGAGATTGACCGGCGCATAGCCAAGTTGCTCGGCCAGCGCGGCAACCGTTGCGGACGCGCTTTCATCATCGCTCGACAGGAATACAACCCGTCGTCCGCCGTGGACAGCAGGCTCCTCCGCGAGGATGCGGGCGGGCAGATGGTTGAACGCTTTGACCAATTGCGCGCCGGGCAGGGCTTGGGCGACGACTGCAGAAGAAGGCACGCCACCTAAATCGTCGAGCGTGTTCATCACGTCGACCACGATCTTGCCCTTCCAGCTTGCCCGTGCCTTCGCGACCTCAGGATGCTGTTCGTAACGGACAGCCAGCAGAATGATGTCCGCCTCGAGCGCGTCCTTCAAAGTCTTGGGCATGATCGTGGGACCGATCGCGTTTGCCTGTGGTGCGAGTGCTTCAGGTGGATGCCTGCTTGCGACAGCCACGTCGATGCTCTTGCGGGCGAACTGGTGGGCCAGCGCCTGGCCAACCGCGCCGAAACCTACGATGGCGTATTTCATGTGGGTATTCCCATTCGTGTTGAGGTTGGTTGCCCCGCGTGATCCAGGCGAGGCACCAAAGCTTTTTATGCGCGACGTCAGATGGCCGAGAAGCCACCGTCGACAGACAGCTCCACCCCATTGACGAAACTCGAATCGTCCGAAGCAAGAAACAGCGCGACTGTCGCGATCTCTTCAGGACGTCCCATCTTTCCGCGCGGGATCAGTGACTCGAACATCTGCTTTGCTTCCGGGGTGAGAACCTGATCCTGCATCGGCGTGGCGATCGGGCCCGGGCTCAGCACGTTCACGCGGATATTCCTGTCCTTCAGTTCGTTGAGCCATGTGCGTGCGAATGAGCGCAGCGCCGCCTTGCTCGCCGAGTACACGCCGTAACCAGGAAAGCCTTTTACCGAAGCCACCGAGCCGGTCATGAAGATCGATCCGCCATCATTGAACAGCGGCAGGGCCTTCTGCACCGTAAACACGGTGCCGCGCACATTCAGGCCGAACGTTGCATCGAAATGCTGCTCGGTAATTTCGCCCAGAGGAACTGCTTCACCCGTGCCGGCGCTGGCATACAGAACGTCGATCTTGCCCTTTTCACCCTTGACGATATCGAACAGGCGGTCGAGGTCGTCGAGATTGGACGCATCGCCGCGCACGCCGGTCACGTTGCGGCCAATCAGCTTGACGGCTTCGTCCAGTACTTCCTGCCTTCGGCCGGTGATGAAAACGTACGCGCCTTCTTCAACGAACCGCTTGGCGCTCGCCAGCGCCATGCCGCTCGATCCGCCCGTAATCACTGCAACTTTGCCTTCAAGCTTTCCCATGAGGTCTCACCTTTCGTCGTGTCGGACAGCGGCGCTGTTTCCATTTGCACAGGGGCGCTGTATCTTGTGGATCACCGATCCATATAAACGGATCATTGATCCGAATATATGGAGCACTGATCCGCTTGTCAAGACAAGCCATGCGAGCCGACGCCAAAAAAAATTACGACCACTTGCTTGCCGTTGCGCGGGATGTCGTCACCGAAGAGGGTGTCGATGCGTCCATGCGGGATATCGCGCGCCGCGCCGATGTGGGGCTGGCCACACTGCTGCGTCATTTCCCGACGCGGGAAGCGTTGTTCGAAGCGTTGATGAGCACGACGCTGGATGCGCTGGCGCACAAAGCAGATGAACTCGAAACGTCGATGTCGCCGGGCGAAGCGCTCGTGTCCTGGTTTCGCGAAGGGGTGGCATTCGTCCAGAGCTATCGCGGCGTGGTCGACTTGATCGCGAGCGCGCATGAGGATCCAGAGTCCGCGCTTTACACGTCATGCGCAACAGTGCACTCGGTGGGAGAGCGACTGTTGCTGCGCGCTCAGGCCGAGGGAGCCGCGCGCGCCGACATGGATGGTGCCGACCTGTTCGCCCTGATGTCGTCGCTCGGCTGGGCGGCCGGCCAACCTGCCTTCGCGCCGCGCGCCGATCATCTCTTTCACATCATCGCGAGCGCCATCCTGATCAAGCCGTCGAGCAACAGTGCCAAGAAGACACCCGCTAAATCAGCTCGGCGATCGGGGGCTCGAGCACGGTCCGCTAGGTGAGATAGCGGCGTCTACGCCTTTCATCTGATGCGCCACGAAAGCGATTCAGCTATCTCGATCGTCGCGAAAAATAGTCCCCTCCCCTGCTTGCAGGGGGCTAGGGTCAATGCTCCGAACTTAGGAATCAGCGGCGGCTACGCAGGTTGTGTTAGCGCAGCGTAACCCAACAATTCTGCTGCGAACATGTGGGGTTACGCTGCGCTAACCCAACCTACGCCGCTACGCGCCACGTCTGGTCCGGCGACGTTGATCTCACGGCGAGCGAAGCTCTTGGGCCAGTCCGATGAGCAACCCTTCCGGGCCGCGGATGTAGCAAAGCCGATATACGTCCTGGTACTGGACCACTTCGCCCACGAGTTGCGCGCCGCGCTTTTGAAGCCTTGCGAGCGTATCGTCGATGTCGTTCACGGCGAACATTACACGCAGATAGCCGAGCGCGTTTACCGGTGCGTTCCGGTGATCCGCCACGACGCGTGGCTTCAGAAACCGGGAAAGTTCGAGCCGGCTGTGGCCGTCTGGCGTGCGCATCATGGCGATCTCGACGTGCTGATTACCCAACCCTGTTACACGTCCCGCCCATTCCCCTTCGATCGTGGCGCGGCCTTCGAGATCAAGGCCGAGCTCTTGGAAAAAAGCGATCGTCGCGTCGAGGTCTTCGACGACGATTCCGACGTTGTCCATGCGTTTGAGAGTCATGTGTTCAACCTGCCAAGTTAAGCCGGCACGTACGTCAATCGGACGATGTCCTCGCCGATGACATCGCTGGCCATGAGGCGGAGCGGTGGTCGCGGGCCCATGAAGAACGGCGTGCCGCGACCAAGCACGACGGGGCGGAAATAAAGTCGATATTCATCGATGAGGCCAAGGTCGGTCAGGCTTCGCGCGAGGTCGGGTCCGGCGACGTCGATCTCCCCGGCGAGTTTGTTCTTCAGTCCGCGCACCACCGCCTCGATGTCATCGGCGACAAGGGTGGCATTCGGGCCGACTGACGTCAGCGAACGCGAGACGACCCACTTCGGCTTGCTTCGCCATATCGCTGCAAAGTCGCGGGCGTCCGCGTCCCAAGCCGGTAGGTCCTCATCCCAATAACGCATGATCTCGTACATGCGGCGGCCGTAGAGCATGCCCGCCAGGCCGCGTACGTGCTCCACGAAATGACGAAAGGTCGACGGGCCAGGAGGTCCCAATTTCAGATGGTCGACATAGCCATCCAAGGATTGCATCAATCCGAACACAAGCTTTGCCATGGGAGTCTCCTGTCGAGAGTCTTTGGGATGATGAGTGGCCTCACTCCCTAAGTCGACGGATGACCGAACCGGAACTCGACAGGCTGCTGCCCCGCGTTTTTTTCCTCAGACCTGAGCCTGGCCACCGTCGACGAACAGCTCGGCGCCATTCACGAAACTGGCATCGTCGGAGGCGAGGAACACCACCGCCTTGGCGATTTCCGCCGGGTCACCGACGCGGCCCATCGGAACCAGCGAAGCGAGGTAATCCAGAAGACCTTGCTGCTGATCGGCGTCGGGGCCGGCCAGATCAACAAGGCCAGGGGTTTTGGTGGCGCCCGGGCTGACGACGTTGAAGCGAATACCGCGATCCTTCACATCCAGGATCCAACTGCGGACGAGGGCGCGGACGGCTGCCTTGCTCGCAGAATAGACACTGAAGGCAGGCGTGCCACTGATACCCGCCGTCGAACCCGTAAGGATGACCGAAGCACCCTTGGCCAGCAGAGGCAGTGCCTTTTGCACGGTAAAGATGACACCTTTGACGTTGCGGCCGAACGTGTCTTCATATTGCTCTTCCGTGATGTCGCCCAGGGGCAGCATGCCGCCGCCACCCGCGTTGACGAACAACACATCGATGTGGCCCTTGCTGTTCTTGACCGCTGCGAAGAGCTGATCGAGCTGATCGAACTTGGAGGAGTCCACTTGAACGCCCGTCGCGTTGCCAACGGCAGCGACGGCTTCGTCGAGTTCTTTCTTGCGGCGACCGGTGATGAAGACATGGGCGCCTTCCGCAGCGAACTGCTTTGCGGTGGCCAGCCCAATGCCTGTGGTACCTCCGGTGACTACGGCGATCTTGCCTTCGAGCTTACGGGTCATGACTGCGTTCCTCGTCGATTGGAAGTGGGGGTTGCGGGACGAGAGATAGGCTATCGACGACGCCTCACGAACAAAATAGAATTAATTAAAACTCATCATTGCAAAAATGAAATGAGCCATCTCCCCGATCTGGAAGGCCTCGCCCTGTTTGCCAAGGTGGCAGAGGAGCGCTCTTTCGCCGGCGCGGCGAGGGAGTTCGATCTGTCGGTGGCGACCGTGTCGCGAGCAGTGACACGGTTGGAAGGGCGATTGGGTGGGCGGCTTTTTAATCGCACCTCTCGCCAGCTGGCCCTGACAGAGTTCGGTGCGTCGCTGCTCGACCAGGCAAGCCGGATGCTTCGGGATGCCGAGGAACTGGAGGCAACCGCGCGCGAGCAAGCCGCGCGTCCGCGAGGTCTGGTGCGTCTCGCTGTGCCGATGACCTTTGGGATCAAATGGGTGGCCCCCTTGCTTCCCGAGTTTTTGGAGCGCTTCCCCGACATCAGTGTCGATCTGCATTTATCGGATGCCTCGGTCGATCTCATCGGCGATGGATTCGACGCGGCCTTGCGCATCGCATTGCTTCCCGACTCGTCGCTTGTGGCGCGTAAGCTCTGCAGCGTCTCGCGCTTTCTCGTCGCCTCTCCTGAATACCTTCGTTTGAACGGCAAACCGAAGCATCCTGGCGATCTGAACCGCCATGACTGCGTCGGCTACGCGTATCGGTCTCAGAACGACACTTGGAAGCTTGTCGATCGCGAGGGCAACGAAGAGTTGATCAAACCGCGGGGCAAGCTGCGCGTGACAAACATCGAAGCGTGCATCCCCCTCCTGCTTGCAGGCAAAGCAGTAGGTGAGCTGCCCGAATTCATTGCGAGTGAATATCTAAAGCGCGGAGAGCTTCAGGAAATCCTTCCCGGTTGGTCACAGGCAAAAGGTGGCCTCTACTTCGTCACGCCCACGCTGCGTTCCCGGCCCGCGAAGATCGAAGCCTTGGGGACTTTCCTGGCAGAGAAACTCTCCGAGCCGGAGTGGCGGTGGTCTCCGAAGAAACGGGCGCATCCATAAACTACCAGCAACCTCATGCCTCTATGACAAGCCTCACGCTGTAGGTTTTCCCCAAGCCATCCATCACTGGCTTCTGACAGACACCTTGCGTGTTTTTATGCGAAGGTGGCAGTCGGGCGTGCCCATCCGTGTGATGACAGCGACACGCCCGACATGATGTGAAGTAGCGCGGATCGCCTGGGCGGCAACCCAAACGATCCGCTGGCCACCACTAACTAGAATGGAGTTAACGATGGTTGTGACGAATCATACGGCACCCGCACACTTACGTGCCCCCGCCATGGTGCTTTTTCCCTGCTTCACCGCCGCGCACGCTGCGCGATGTCGAGCCCAAGTGGGCACTCGCCGAACTGGAAGCAGCTGATTCCGACATAGCGAGCAGGATTTTTTCCTGAGAGCCCTTCACGCCGCGCGCAATACGCGGCGTGACCTAAGCGCATGGAGAATGCTATGGATGACACGCACGGCGGCCACTGCGGGCCGCAACTTTATCTATTGTCCGAAGCCGGCTACGAAAGCCTCAAAGACCTGCAAGCCATGTTGACCCTGATGGCGCAGATTGCCTACAGCGCCGGCAGCGACGATGGCAGCACCACGTTGATACTTGGTCGCGCGGAACTCAGCTTTGTGTTCGAAGCGATCAATGGCCGCATCGACGAGGTGCTCAACCGCCTCGGTCAGGAAAACGGCATCGGCTCGAACCGTAACGTGTGGCAGTAAAGCGCGCTTCAACTGCGCTTGGATTTCAGCGCGGTTATCGAATGACTTTGAAGATCAGAACCTAGGCGCGAGGTCGCCCGGCGAGCCTCGCCCTTTTCGCTGCTGAAAAGAAAAAGGGCCTACCGCGAGGCAGGCCCGGGGGTGTCGGAGGCATCAATTTCGCTGGAGGCGGCGAAATTTTTGTGGAGAGCGCGGCACTTCTAAGGAGATCCATAGAACGCGTAAAGGCAAGCCAGATGGGATTAGGATACTGGGATCTGCGAACCCACGAGATATTCTGGGGACTAATTGCCGCGCAGCTGCGATCCGCCCGCCTGCGGAGTCCATCTGCGGCTACTGAAAGCTGAGGACCCACCAGCCACCGCAGTATAGATCTAACTATATGATATAAAAGGTCTTGAAGTCGATCAAAATGTAACCGTATCCCGTCCAGTATCCCTTCACGCAGAGCACCTACCGGACTTTTTTGCTCAGGCCTTCGTTAACGGGGATGGGCGGAAATCGTAACCTTCGCCCCATAACGGGCTTTCCTCATTTTTAAAGTAATACGTGGCCCCTGCACTGGATGTTAGGCCGGGTTCTCGCTCGCCAATCTCACTTTCACTCAGAAACCATATCGATACCAAATGATCATGCTGCTTTTGCCGCAGAAGCCTTGAGGCTATGACTTGTAGAGTATTTGTGCCTGAAATTTGCGCTTCCTCGTGACTCGCGATCCTCACGAGTCCATCAATATCGATGCCGTGTAGCATTGCTACTAACAACCCCGGCCGCGTGGTTGTTAGTTGCCTCTTCGAAGCTTCTGAAAGAGTTTCATAGATTGACTCAAGAATTGTATCCCGTTGCTCGCTGCGGATCAGTAAAGCGAATTTGCGGCCGAGGCGATTCTCTCGAATCAGCAGGTTCTCGTTTACAGTACCGGTAATTCTCTCAACAGCTCCACGATTGCTTTCTATAGAAGACAAAGCATCAATCTCGTCAAGTGGATGATCGACAACTTTGATCTGCGAGACTATCCCGTTCGCAACGTTATCCTTGCCGTTCAAGGCAGCCTTGACACTATCTGCAATGGCTACTTTATCTTTGTGGGCGCTTGGAAACCTGTCCTTCACCACTATGTCTACGACGACATTGGATGATGACTTTGCTAAATAGTCATCTATATGTGGAACAACGAATTTGTGAAATTCATGAAGATTTCGCCTGTGAATTTTCTTTCCCTTGTCGCGGGTAATAAATTTGCACTCGATTTCTACATCATCTTTTCCTGCGCCGCTTAGAAGTAAGTCAAAGCGCTCAACTCCGGCTGCGTCCGGAAATTTGACCTTCAATCCACTCATTAAAAAATGAGTTGCAGTCGCTAGTTCGAGTTGGAGTGCTCTCACATCGTCAGGATGATTCTTGAGTGCTCCAATGATGCGGTGTACTAATCGAGTGCCTTCTTGCCGGGGAAGTGCATCTATAAGTGATATGGTCTGAGTCACGAATGCCATCGCAAAGAGAACGCTTGGTGTTCGACAAAGTTCCATCGTGAACTGGCCGTATCTCTCCCATATTCCCTGAAGATCATCCAAAGCAAACGCAAGTGAGTTGTCTTCCGTCAAAAAATCTTCAGCGTAACGATTTCCACGGATGACTTGACGAACATTTTTCACCGTATGTTGCCAAACTCTGGGTGATATCAGGCTGGTAAATCGCTGAAAAAAATTTTTGAACTCCGAAATGTCGAGGTTGGTCGCGATCATTGGCTGGGCTGTCAACTAAAGTGCATAGCAAGGTGCATCAGGACGGTGGTTGGCGACTTATTCGGCTCTTTCTTCATAGTCTTCAATAACCTTATCCGAAAGATGAGAGAGATGTTTTAGTTCTCCTATTGCCTTAACGTTGTCGTATGACAAGTACGTGCACATCTCATATAGAGCACGTCCTTCAAGTAAGGAAAATACTGGGCGTTGAATCTCCTGAAGTACCTTGTCGCGCTTTTCAAGAGGGGCAACTATATGAAGACGTATGTCGATATTGGGTTGCAATGCTACAAGATCGGCCATCCTTAGAAGGCCAGAGTACACAGACGTGGTGTGCTCAACTTCAAAGGCGCGTACTATCGATCGTCTTCTAAGCCATAAGACGTCGATCTGTTCTATGGTTTTTGTTGTGGTTGAGTCGTAACCGAGTGGAAGCTCGTTTAGTAACTCCCCAGGATCGGCCTTCCATGCTTGTAGAACACGACCTCTATCAGCTTTGGGCAGCCATATTTTAAAACCCATCAACGTACCAATCTTCGCGATGAGCGCCTGCATCTGCATGGACTCTCTTAAAGATTCAACGCGATCCATCTCGCCATCGTCGTCCGACGTCATTGGCACAGTAACACTAACGTCCTTATCCTCACGTTTTACAGTGTCCTCTCCTTTCCAAAGGGCCTTGGCAGCAGGAAAGTAGAAAAATCTGGAAACGGTGCGGGCGGAGCCGCTCAAGCCAAGTTTTCGTGCGGCGTCGAGAATGATTTTGTTTGTTTCAACAATTCTAGTGCCAGTTGAGCTGTCGTCCCAATCGAATGGGAGGGGTAGCCCGAGAAAGTCGATGATCATCCGGCGATCAGCAAGCGAGATAACACTTAAGTTGTTCACTGGGTCATGCGCCGCTAAGAGGGCGTTGACTGTATTTCCGCTTGGCCCGGTTAGATAGTTTCTCTGCTCTTTATTTAATTCATAAAGTTCATCTATGTAGGCAGCCTTCTTTTTTGAATCGGTTTCTATAAGCACATTTGAGAGAATGGCCTCTAGATTTGGGTCGCCGTGAAGCTCGTTGATAATTCGCCGCCAAGCTCCCTGCGGAACCATCACCTTTGCGATCGCCTCCGAATCTTTCGCATTACCCTTTCCGTTTCGATCAAGAATACGAATTACTTCGTCACAGTCGTCATCTGAGACGTGAGAGCCATCATGATCTTTTACTCTTTTCTTCCAAAAGGAAAGAAAGCGCAGACTAAGTTCATTCCAAATCTTGTCTTTTTCGTCAGGACTGTACTCGGTTAAAAATTGTCGATACAAAGTCGTCAACTGCGTTGAGTTCATCGTGCATCCATCCTTTAAAGCCGCTTGATTGTTGTTTCATCAAAATCAATGTTTGCACTTTTTGCCAACGCCCGTATGGCAAGCCTTAAGGATCATTACGACAGGCCAGTGGGTTGCCGTAGACGGTCATTGCTAGTTCGTACTCTGGAGACCGATTTTGCGTTCCGACTTGCTTGTTGGCCAGAAAGGTGGCCTCCATGACTGACTTGCCAGACAACCACTCTTTCATAAATTGTGGAAGCCAATGTGCCGGCACATACACATCGAGAGGCCAAGGAGACGCAATGACCGCCTCAACGCCCGCACTCAGCAACTCTCTTGGTAAGCCGAGAGTAGAGTGAGAAAATGGATGATTGTCGATTCGTCCGCCACTGCAAACGAAGAGGATGACAACTCGGGTGCCTTGCAATGCAGAGGCGAGATTATCGGGAGCAATTCGCCCGTGATTCTCGTCTGATACCACGCGGAAATAGCGATTTGTACTGGAAAGCCCCCCGTGCGCCCCAATAATGGCCAACTCAGCATTTTTTAGTGATTCGGGTGGCTTTGTGGATCGGTCCAGCGAAATTGAATGTTCCATCAGAGTGTAATGTACTCGTTCTGCTAGAACATTTAACGTCGCATTCCATTCAGCCTTGCCGGCAGAATCTGATATCCATGCAACCGTTCCTTTGCACGTTGGCTTAGGAATACTTATCGACTTTGATAGCCAAGTTAGGGATGGTGCGACCCCTACCGAGACTTGTCTCCCAAGGAAGTCGCTGTTGTTCACATAAAGGTTTGGTGGAATGCGTTGGAGAAATGGATCTGCAACGAAGATGGTTGGTCGATCAATCATTAGGCCTAGACTCAAGTGCTGCATAGAGTCAAAAAATCGATCATCGTCGCCATAGAACAGTTCCATTCTTCGGCGCCTTGCCTTCTCAAGTTCATCTTCCTCATCTGAGCTAGGAAATGATGCATAGCCGTAAGGATAAGTGTCAGACCATTGATCAAATTGATCAATGGAAAATATATTTTCTTCCATTTCGCGCGAAGTCAAAATGTTTCCGTCACTTATTTGAGTGACCATAAGGCGTCTTTGATCGTTGGACGCCAGCATTACGATATCTATTCCCAGCGTAGATAGAGTGCGAGCAGTTTCAGCGGGGCCGCTCAACTTAGTAGGCAACCAGCAAGCACCCTCTTTCATTTGAGTCGATGTGTCGATGCCTAAATCGCTCAACAGTTCAGAAGCAAACACTACGGTTTCTGGATCAGAGCATGCTTGTGGCGAAGAAAGGACGCGCCTCGCAGCTAAGCACGCGTTTCGGAGGTCGTAGCCCACATCTAGTCCGTAGCGGGCTTCTTCCAAGCTTTCGACATAGGTAAGTAGGGCATGGACTTGGTCTTGTGTCCCACACGCAAGATCAAAGAGAAGTGCCTGATGGCCATCTAATAGGGATCGCGCATGCTTAATTGTGAGCAAGGCGTCTTGGGAAAGTGGGGTCGATTTTTCGGAAGCTTCGTTCGCCAACTGTCCAAGCAAAATCGCAGCTGGCAATGGTGAATCTCCAAGGCTCAACGTACTTTCAAGGTGGCTGACTAAGTCATCAATCAAGGTGCCTAAGGTTGACGGTGTTTGATCTTCGCCGTGGAGTGCTTCTTGAGCTCGAATGGAAAGGCTAAGGAAGTCAATCCGACTCCTCTGTTTGGCACCCACATTGATAGACTTGGCAGTCGTAGAGAGGAATTGACTCGCGATACGGGCAAGTGGCGGCATGCCCATATCGCGCATAGAGCGAACGACCAACTCTAATTCGCGAAGAATTTCATCTGGTTTTCTAGGAATATCTATGGCGAACGTACAGCAAAGGCCGACTAGGGCTTCGAAGGCATTTCCGCCTCGATGATAAATGTCTGCGTAGCCGAGCCATCCAAGCCTGTTTCTCGCGTCGCTTCCACGAGAAACCCTAAGAAGGGTTTCCGCGATGTCTCTGCTATGTTGTAAGAGACCTTTTTGCGCAAGGCGTTCGCCCCAAACCCTCAAAATGACGAGTGCTATATCTGGGTCGCTGGAGTGCTTGGACAGAGCGACGCCAACCGTAGCGAACAGTCCAAGTGTCTGAGTATCTAAGTCATCCTTATCATGCGATTCGCTGTAGTCAATCAAGTTGCATAAGCAATCCATGAGTTCGTCCGCCGACGGAACAATTAAGTCTTCTGGAATTGAGAACGTTTCTACGTCTAGAGCTTGTCCTTGGTGAGGTGTCAGAACTTGATCAACAAAAGTCATGAACTCATCGGGGGTCGCAGGAATGATATGAGAGCTCGATTCGGGTGCAACCTTAGCTGGCCTCATTGATAACCTCATCAACGAGTGCATAAGAATTGATGGGCCAACAAGCCCAGTTCGTTGAGGAGACAACACCTCACTGAGTCTTAGTCTAATTTTCGGTAAGTGTGGATGCTTTGCTAGGTAGCGTATAAGTTTTTCCGTCGCATCGGCTACGATATCTAAAAGTTCGCTATTTTCAGCCTTAGTGAGCAGGGCATCTTCGATTGCGCTGAAAAGTAGATTGACTGCTAGGTTTTGCGCGTGATTTGGAAGCAACGCGGGATCGGCAAGCTCTAGCGCGTCACGAATATGCTTTCGATCGTAAGCTCCCTTTGCCAAGACGACTCGAAAAAGCGGCAGCCATTCGTCGGGAATTGATTTCGTTGAATCAGTGCTACCAGATGGCGTGCACTGAAATATCTCTTCAAGCGCGCAAGCTAGGGTCCGCAAAGGTGGGGGTAGTCCATCTATCTTTGGCGCATCGATATTTGATTGGTGTGCGGTAAAACCAAGCAATAAGGCGAGCGCAATGGGACTATCTGGGGATGGCCATGAAAAGCGGCTTTTCATGGTGTCGTTAAGCGTTCTTACCATGGATACGTCACCACTTTTCCATGCATTTAGCCACGCATCCTCCAGAGCCGCCTGTTCGACATTATCAATAGAAATGCTGAAGCTTAGTCGGTAGCCAACGTTACTTAGCCTGTCGAAAACATCGAATTCGTCACGAGTTGGTGGTTGCGCACATGGAACATCCACAACGATAAGACCCGTCGTGTCACTCACGATGGGAGAGAGTGCCTCTACCAAAGGTGTTGCCTGATATGCAGCGCCACCTAACCCAGATATTTCGGTATCCGATAGAAATGCTTTTGAATAATCAAGAGCTTTGGTAAGTATGAAAAGCGTTTCGGAAATGCCATTGGCAATCGTGTCAACAAGGGTTACGCCATCACCTGCTGCGACGTGCGCAACTTGAACTCGGCGGCTCACTTCGGTCGAGATCGCCCCCGAAGGAGGGTGACCAAATAGCCGCGCTAGTGTTGTTGTAACTTTTTCTGCAAGTTGGCTGGATGTTAAATGCTGATCTGGCGTGACTACGGCCACGTGCGGATATGCAAAACTTCCACTTTTCTTGCGTAAAGTCACCCAGCCTGCGAGCAACTCATATAGACGTTCATCTTGATCTGCATTGCTAAAGATGAGTTCTATGCCTCCTGGAACTCCATGGCTCGGCAGTACATTGTGCCAATTGATTCCACCCACCCAACTTTCTGCGTCTACAGGCGATTCACTAGCAGAAGAATCATTCATACATTCAAGCTTCCTTGTTGGGAGGACGGGCGGGCTGTTGCCTTCCCATCCGCGTATGGTTCAGGGAGCAGATGAAGCAAGAAACTCGCCAATCCGAATGGCTGGTTTCCAAAATGTATACATTTCGGGAGATCGTGACCCTGGGATCGCTGGTGAACAGGATTCGCGCTAACGATCCAATTCGGAAGCCCTAATTGGGAACGATCTATGGGCGCCTGGGCGCATTAGGGTGGGTGGTTTTGAATTCCAGGCGAGAAAAAACAATCGCTTAAGCGTGAATACTCTTCGGAAACGCTCCATTAGTTTTGTACTGGAGCTGTTCTCTCTCCACGGTTTGCATGTTGGGCACAAACTATGGAGTTCTGCCCGGCCGGAGGGAGCAAAAGCCCTTTTGTTCCATTAAACATTTGCACCAAGCCGGCGCATTGTCCATGATGGTGCAATGAGCGAGCAGCAGGCCCGAAGCTGGGTGGAGCAGATGTCGACCGGATTGGCGGTGGTCGATGGGGATTTGCGCGTCCAGTGGATCAACCCGGGCCTGGCGGAGCTGCTGGGGCTGGGCTTGCGGCATGCGCAGGGGCAGCCGTTGCAGGGGTTGCTGCAGGACACCCGGGTGGCCGAGCAGGCGGCGCGGAGTCTGGCCGAGCAGCGGTCAGTGCAGTGCCGTGGCTTGGTGCTGCCTGGGGTGACGAGTGGCCAGCGGGTGGATGTGGCGTTGCAGCCGCTGGAAGGCGGCGAGCTGTTGGTGGAGGTGCATGTGCTGGCGGAGTTGCCGTCCACAGTGTCGCCGCTGTCGGCCACCTTGCGCGGTTTTGCACATGAGGTGAAGAACCCGCTGGCGGGTTTGCGCGGCGCGGCGCAGCTGCTGCAACGGCGGCTGGACGATCCGGATCTGCAATCGCTGGCCGGCATGGTAATCAAGGAGGCGGATCGGCTTGCTGCGCTGGCGAACCGCTTGCTGCGTCACGACGGCGCGCCGCATCTGGCGCCAGTGAACTTGCATCAATTGATGGAACGTGTGGCGGAATTGATTCGCGCCGAACCGAAGCCGCCGCGCCTGCGCCCGGATTACGACCCCAGCCTGCCGGATGTAGAAGGCGATGCCGATCGCCTGCAGCAGGTGTTGCTCAACCTGGCGCGCAATGCGATCGAAGCCGGCGCGAAGACGCTGACTTTGCGCAGCCGCGTCGAGCATGGCGTGCGCCTGGGCGAACGCATGTTCCGCAGCGCCTTGCGGTTGGACGTGATGGACGACGGCCCCGGGGTGCCGCCAACCCTGCGCGACACCTTGTTCGAGCCGCTGGTGTCAGGACGCGTGGATGGCACCGGTCTGGGCTTGGCGCTGTCGCGCGAGATTGCGCATGAGCATGGCGGTGAATTGCGCTATGTGAGCCGCCCGGGCGAAACCATCTTCTCGCTTTATCTGCCTTTGCCCCCGCGCATCGGCGCTGCAACCACGGGGCGTGCTCATGGTTAACTCAAGCGAACGCTCCGGCATCTGGATCGTCGATGACGATCGCGGCGTGCGCTTTGTCTTGGCGGAAGCCCTGCGCGACGCCGGCTTCGAAGTGCGCGAATTCCAGGATACGGCGAGTGTGCGCAAGGCATTGCGCGACGCGTTGCCGGCCTTGCTGGTCACCGACGTGCGCATGCCGGGTGAAAGTGGGCTGGCCTTGCTGGAGGAATTGCACGCGCAAGGCATTGGCCCCGTCATCGTGATGAGCGCCTATACCGATGTCGCCACTACGGCGGCGGCGTATCGCGCGGGCGCCGTGGATTACCTGGCCAAGCCGTTCGATCTGGATCAGGCGCTGGCGTCCGTGCAGCGTGCGTTGGCGGATGTGCCGCATGCGGATTTGGCCTCGGCGGATACGAGCGTGCCTGCGCATGCATTGCTTGGCGAAAGTGTGCCGATGCGCGAAGTGTTTCGCCTGATCGGGCGCATCGCGGCGAGCGATCTCAATGTATTGATCACCGGCGAAACCGGCACCGGCAAGGAGTTGGTGGCGCGCGCATTGCACGAAGAAAGCGCGCGGCGCGGCAAGCCGTTCGTGGCGTTGAATACCGCGGCCATTCCCAGCGAATTGCTGGAAAGCGAGTTGTTCGGACACGAAGCCGGCGCGTTTACCGGCGCGACGCGTCGCGTGGCGGGTCGCTTTGAGCAGGCAGAAGGTGGCACGCTGTTTCTCGATGAAATCGGCGACATGCCGTTGATCCTGCAGACGCGCTTGTTGCGTGTATTGGCAGGCGGCGAGTTTTACCGAGTCGGCGGGCGCGAGCTGATTCGTTGCAATGTGCGCGTGGTTGCCGCCACGCACCAGGACTTGGATGCGCGCGTGGCGGCGGGGCAGTTCCGTGCCGATCTCAAGCATCGTCTCGACGTGGTGCGCATCGAACTGCCGCCACTACGGCAGCGGCGCAGCGACATTCCATTGCTGGCACAACACTTTTTAGCTACGGCGGCGCAGGAGTTGAAACTTCCGCCAAAGCGGTTTTCCAAGGCGACATTGAAGGCCATCGCGCAGCGGGATTTTCCGGGCAACGTGCGCGAGCTGGAGAATCTTTGCCGGCGTCTGGCAGTAATCGCTACTGGCTCGGAAATCCTGCCGTCCGATCTGGGCAAGTCGACGGATGCGCAGCGGGGTGATTGGACCGATGCCTTGCGCGACTGGGCCGACCGCGCGTTGGAGCGCAACGAAGCGGACATTCACACGCGTGCGCGTGAAGCGCTCGACCGGGTGCTGATGGAAGCGGCGTTGGCCGCCAACGATGGGCATCGCCAACATGCGGCGGCGGCGCTGGGTGTGGGGCGCAATACGCTGACGCGCAAACTGGGCGCTTCGCGCGCGCGGCGCAAGTCATAAGCTGAGGGCTGCTCTGATCTATTCCACGTACCCGTCACCATACGGTATGCGCGCCTCGGTTTGCCCCGACGGTGAAGGCATACTGGTGGTATGTCGAGACGGCGGGGCGAAGCGAGGCGCGCATACCGTGTGGCCCCAACAGGTTGAATTAAAACGATGGGGTGACGTCCAGAAGGCCCGCAGGCTGCGTCGCGCGGCTTGGCAAGACGGCCGTCTTCCCGGCGCCACGCAACACACCCTGCGGGCCTTCTGGACGTCATGCCGGGTACGTGGAATAGATCAGAGCAGCCCTTAGGGAGTTGAGACGTGTCGACATTGAGTGTTCGTCCTGCCGAGCGCAAGGACATGGCGGCGATCGCCGAATGGAACGTGGCGATGGCGTGGGAGACGGAGCAGAAAAAGCTCGATTTGCAGGTGCTCTCGCGCGGCGTGGCGGCCGTGCTGGATGAACCGCGGCGCGGGTTTTATTTAGTAGCTGAGCGCGATGGCGAGGCCGTGGGCTGCCTGTTGGTGACCTACGAGTGGAGCGATTGGCGCAATGGCGATTTCTGGTGGATCCAGAGTGTTTACGTCACGCCCGATGCGCGCAGGAGCGGCGCGTTTCGCGCGATGTACGCCGATGTGGCGCAGCGGGCGAAGCAGGCGGGTGCGGTGGGTTTGCGCCTGTATGTGGAGACGGAGAATCTACGCGCGCAGCGGACGTACCAGGAGTTGGGCATGGAGCAGTGTCATTACTTTATGTATGAGCAGATGCTTTGACATTGCCCTGATCAATTGCCATGAAATACATCCTCGCCTTATTGCCGTCATTCCCGCGAAAGCGGGAATCCATTTTGGGGATGCGTCAGAGCAAGATGGATTCCCGCTTTCGCGCACTACTGTCCGGCAAGATTTTTGCGGGCCGGGATCATTGAGAAGCGCGAAGGGCATTTAGCGCTGACCCTCGGCGAAGCGACTCGCTAAAAAGCGTTGCGGCGATCTGCCCCCTCTCCCCTCCGGGGAGAGGGAGTCAAGCCCGGCGCGCGTCAAGATTTCATTCTTGCGTTTGCATGGAGACGCAATGTTTATGCCGGACAGTAGTGCGCTTTCGCGGGAATGACGGCAATAAGGGGCAGACGTATTTCATGGCAATCCACGCGGTTAAAGCACGCCTCTTACGCCGGCGCCAAACGCTGTAATCAACCGCGTGTAAAGCAGCTTCGGCGAAATCGCTACATCGGGGAAATCGCCTACTGCGGCGTAGCAACGCGTGAAATCCGGGTTGTTCGGCTGCATGGGTGGGCAGTCGGTGTTCGGTTTCAGGTCGTAGCTGGTGGCGTAGCGGAATGGCCAGATGTCGAAGAAGGGCAATCTGGCCGAGATATCGCCGATCACCTGGCTGATCTGCCCGAGTATGGGAATGGTCGGTTTACGTGGCGCTATCACCCAGGCGTTCTGTGGTTCGGTGGCGGCAAGGATGGAATCACGCAGTTCGTCGGCAAAATGCGGGTCATACACGATCACGCCGCCTTCGGTGTTGTAGTGATCGGAACGCGGATCGAAGTTGTGCGAGCCGACCATGCCTAAGTCGTCGTCGATCACCATCGATTTGGCATGCAGGCCGAAGCGGCGGCCTGGGCTGGTGAGCGGTGCGGGTCGGTTGCGTTTGCCAGTGCTGCCGAAGAAGCCTCGTTCGGTGCCGGGGAAGCGTCGGTGCGTACCGGCTGCGCCGGCAACGAAGGGGGCGCCATCGTCGTCTTCGTCCTCGACGTTGGCCTGCATGTAGGCATCCGTGGCGAGTTCAGCACGCGGCTTCAGCTCGAAAATGTTGAAGCCGTATTTGGTGAGATAGCTTTTGCGTTTTTTGTAGGAGTACGCATACACCGCAAAAGCGTCGGTAGACGCCAGTGAATTGGTCGACACGATAATCTGCGGCGCCGGGTCTTCGCGACGGAGTTTCCGGAAGATTTTTTCCGCGCGCCGGCTCATCACCAGATACGGCGTTTGCAAGACCACTTGCTGCTTGGCGTGATTGACCAGCTGCATCAAGTGCGCGGTCAATTCGCGCGCCTGGCGTCGTGACGGTTGCTCGGTTTTGGCGGGCAGGTCGCTGAAGTACTCGACCTTGCTGGTATGCAGGGCATTGGCGAGCACGTGTTCGTTGAGCCAGTCGGGATCTTCCGCCTCGGCCTGGGCGGCGGCGACGCGGGCCGGATAGACATAGTGCGGCCCGGGCCAGGATGTCGCCGAAGGGTTGTGCAGGATGAGCCGGTTCACGTCGCGCAGGTGCGTCAGCGGTACCGCGCGCTTGTGTTTCCAGAACAGGTTGAACGCCTTCGCCATCTGTTGCGCGGCCGGACCGCCGACCATGATGTCGCGGTCGACGTAATCAAAGTCGTTGTCCCAGTTGAAGTAGCGATCCTGGTAATTGCGTCCACCGGTGATGCCGATGGTGTCGTCCACCACTAGCACTTTGTTGTGCATGCGCTGGTTGAAGGTCATGAAGCAGCAGACGATGCCGGCGGCGAAATCCAGCGGTGACGTGCGCGAATTGTGGAAGGTGGGGTTGTACAGGCGGATGTGCAGATTGGGGCTGACGCGCGCAAGTTGGGCGAGCAGTGCCGGATCTTCGAACGAGAACAGCTGGTCCGTAAGAATGCGTACGTTCACGCCTCGCCGTGCTGCATCGGCCAGCTCGCTGAGGGCGAGTTGGCCGAGGTCGTCTTCATCCCAGATGTAGCTCTGCACGTCAATCGATGTTTTCGCCGCGCGGATCAGGTTGATGCGCGCAGCGAGCGAAGCTTCGCTATCGTCGAGCAGGGTGACGACATGTTGGGGATGATCCGGCGTGGATGCGGCCATGGCTTGGGTGGCGGCATCCAGCAAGGGTGATGGTGTGGCGCAGTGATCATCGCGGTTGCAGAGGCTTGGACCGTCCATACTGGCCGCGACGACGGTGTCGGCTTGCTTGATTTGCTGACGGCTCAGCGTGCAGCCCTGCATCAGGGACGCCAGCAACAAGATCAGAAGGAGACTGCAACGCGTACGCATGGGCAACTCGTTTCAACGCATGCGCAAGGTTGTACCGAATGCCACATCAAGGGCTTGGTAGTGTGCCTGTACTGCTGTCCGCCTGCCTCTCCACATACGATTCACTTTCCTGAGCTGCGTCCAACAAGCATGAACTTGTGCGCCACCGGGCGCCGGGCGAGCCCATCATAACGACCGATCAGTAACGGCCGTTCAACGGCCCGTTCAACGGGTTTCCGGCTGTAGCGTGATGTTGAGGTTGAGGTCGACGCTGTCGGACAGCGCGAGGCGGTCGCTGGTCATGCCGAAGGTGCTGCGCTGAAGCATGCCGCGCAGCACGATTTTGCACGGTGCCGTCACCGGTTGCTGGCATTGCACCGGCTGCATGTTGAAGTGAATCGGTGCGGTGACGCCGCGCAAGGTGAGATAGCCGGTGAGCGTGCCGCCCTGGGCCAGATCGTGTTGCGCGATGGGGTCGGAAACAAAGTGGATGGTGGGGTGATGCTGCACGTCGAAGAACGATGGCGCCAGCAGCAGCTGGCGCATGCGGTTGGAAGGCAGGGCGACGCTATCCACCGGAATGGTGGCGTTGACCACCCAGCTGTCCGGCCGCGGTCCGGTGACCACGTCCCCATCGACGTGCGTGAACTCGCCGTTGACCTTGTCCAGCCAGAACAGGCGAACGCGAAACATCGCTTCGGAGCTGTTCGGGTCGATTCGGTAATCGGTGTTGTGAGGGCTCGCCCAGAGCGTCAGCGGCATCAGCAATAAAGGAGCCAGGTGCCGCGCTGCGCGTGGCTGCAATGCGTTGAAGATGTGTGCAACGCATCTTGCGGGCCTTCTGAACATCGACGTCGCCTACGCTATTTGGACAAGAGCATCCTTGCGTTTCATGGCGACCAGAACGCATCCAGTCGTGCGTTGCCCGGTTCCAGCGGGCCATCGAGATGGAGCACGGCCAGGCCGGCCGGGGGCATGCCTCGGAAATCGTCGGAGCGGCCTTCCACCAACAGGGCAACCAGCCGTTCGATACCCGGATTGTGGCCAACCAACATGACGGTGTTTACATCGCCGTGCTGGTCGAGCAGGGCCAGCAGTTCGCCAGGCGTGGCGTTGTAGATCTCGTCGGCCGTTTGCGGGTCGGGCGCGCGTTCGATCTCGGCCAGCGCCAGGTTGGCGGTGGCGCAGGTGCGTTCGGAGGGAGAGCACAGGACGCGGTCCGGTCGCTTGCCGTGCTTTTTCAGCCATTCGCCGGCGGCACGCGCTTCCTGTTCGCCGCGTCCGCTGAGGCGGCGCACCTCGTCTTCTCCGCCGGGTGGGGCGGGCTGGGCTTCGGCGTGACGTAACAGGATCAGTTCGTGCATAGCGGTGTGTGCTCCCGAAGGATGTCTTGGTTCATGTGAAAGCCGCGCCTTAATGCTGGCGCTTGATCCAGCGCAGCAACGGGCTCCAGTCCTGCTGATGGCCGCGGACCTGCTCGGAGCCGTAATCGAAGATGCCTTTGCCCAGCGAGGTGAGCAAGACGTAGGCCTGGGTGTCGCGCAACTGCGCGACCACCGGAAAGGGTGCCTGTTCGGCCAGTTGGTTGATCGCATCCTGGCTGGCATGCGTCCAGGGTTTGAGGCGATTGCCGACCAGGGCGACGGGCAGCTTGCCGCGCTTGATGCGGGCGATGCCGCGCAGATGTTCCAGAAAATTCAGGGTGGCATGCAGGTCGAAGGAGGAGGGCAGTACCGGCACCAGCATGACGTCGGCCTGTTCCAGATACGGCTCGAGTGCTTTTTCGTGCGAGCCGGCAGCGGTGTCGACCAGGACGCGATCGGTATCTTCCGGCAGTTTCTCCAAGGCTCGGCGGCTGCCTTCCACCGCCAGCACGCCCGGCACGTTGTCCGGACGCAGGCTTGCCCAGCGATAGCTGGAGCCTTGCGGATCGCTATCGACGATCGCGGTGCGCTTGCCGTCCTGCGCCCAATGCGACGCAAGCTGGGTGACCAGCGTGCTCTTGCCGCAACCACCCTTGCTGCTTGCTACCAAGACCGTGAGCATCGGCTACCCCTGTTGGCTTGAGGTGGACCCAAGCGTAACGGGGGAATGCTGAAGGGGGAAGATGAGTTTGCTGCAGATAAGGCGACTGTGTTGCCGCAGCAAAGCAAAGTCGCCGGGGCGAGGCGTTATTTCGTCGGCTGCCAGTCCGAGGGGGCATCCGTGGCCACGCCGGCATCATGCAGGGCGGCCAGCACCATGCTCATCTGGGTGCCGCCGTTGCGCGCCAGGCTCAACAGATGCTGCGCCTGCGCTTTATCGTTCTGCGCGCGGAAGGAAAGGGCGGCGAAGTTCTGGACCTGCCAGATCAGGGTGCGGCGGGCGTTCTGGGCATCCTGCTGCTGGGCCGGATCGGCGTTGAGCACTTCGCGCAGATGCAAGCCCAGCGAACGGGCCAGCGGGCTGGAGCCCCATTCGAGCAACTGGCCGAGTTTCAGGCAGTCGTTCTTGATGGAGTCGTCCTTGGCCGCCTTTTGTTCGCAAAAGCTGGCGGTATCGCGCAAGGCCGGCTGAGGCATGCCGGCGGCACTGCCGAAGGCGACCAGTACCTGCACGCCATTGGCGCCGGCATTGGAATTGGGGTCGATGGTGGCGCTTGGCGGAGGCAGCAAGGTGGCCGCATTGGCGAGGTCTTTCAGCGCCACGCCGCTGTAGTCGTCATACAGCTTGGCGGATGCGGCCTTGGCCAGATCCTGGCGGGCATCGTCGTTCTTCAGGCTATTGGCATCCTGGCTCAGCTTCACCAGCCACACGGCAGCGTTGTCCGGCGCCTGCTGCACCAGCTGGGCGACGGCGTCGCTGTTGGGGCAGGCATGTGCGTTTGCATCGCAATCGGCCAGGCGCGCCCAGCTGATCGCGGGGCCGGCGCCGTCGGCGCGTGCGGCGCGCTCGATCAGGGCGTGGAAAGTGTTGAGCTTGCTGGGATTGGGCAGCGGGCGTGCGAGCAGGGCTGCCGCCAACAGGCGTTCTGGATCGCCGCTGGGGGCAAGCACGTTGATCAGGTCGTTCTGAAATGCGAGCAGCGCCTTTTCGCGGGATTCCGCGGCTTTCGCGGCGTTGGGGGCCTGCTGCTTGGCGGTTGCCGCCGTTGCCGTGAGGGCACAAGCCAGGGTGAAAGCAATCAGACGCCGTCCACGCATGGGAACTCCATGGGTCATAAAAGCGGAAAGGATAACCGGAGGGTATTGAGAGACTTCTGAACAGGAAGTTCTTCGATTTCTCGCTGAACGTGATGCCTTGGGCATGTCATGCCGGCTCCTGTAGCATGCGTAACGCTACCCACGAAGAACACAGGAGAAGGCTGTGGAGTCGTTTTCAATGCTGGCCCAGGCCAATGCCGCCCCGTGGTTCGTGGGATGGGGCACGCTGGCCTTGATCAATGCCGGCCTGGCGCAGGGGAAAAATCGCAGCGGCTTGCTGTGGTTCCTGCTGTCGCTGCTGTTTGGCCCGCTGGCAACGCTGGCGATCGTGCTGTTGCCGAAGGTGCGCAACCGGATCTTCTAGTTGCATAAAAGCCATTCCCGCTTGCGCGGGAATGGCTGCATGGGGAACGGTGCGGTTTATTCGCCCAACGCTTCGCGCATGAATTCCGGCAACGCCAGCGCACCTTTGTGCACGTCGGCGTTGTAGTGGCGCGTGGAGAAGTTCTTGCTCAGCGCGCCGCGCTCGCGGAAGCCGGCCAGATCGCCGCCCTTGCGCGCCATGGTGCAGCTCCACCAGCCGGTGGGGTAGCACGGCTGCGGGAAGGGCAGCGTCTTGACTGCACTGAAACCCGCCGTGCGCATGGCGGCGCGCATCGACTTGATCAGTTCCAGGTGCGCCAGCGGCGATTCGCTTTGCTGCACCAGGATGCCGCCGTGACGCAGCGCTTTGTAGCAGCTGGTGTAGAAGGCGGCATTGAACAGGCCTTCGGCGGGACCGACCGGATCGGTGGAATCGACAATGATCAGATCCAGCGATTCCGGCTCTGCTTCGGCCATGTATTTGATGCCGTCGATGAAGAGCAGTTCGGCGCGCGGATCGTTGTTGGATTCGCACAGCTCCGGGAAATACTGCTCGGCCAGGCGGGTGACGCGCTCATCGATTTCCACTTGGGCGGCGTGCTCCACTTCCTCGTGCTTGAGCACTTCGCGCAGCGTGCCGCAATCGCCGCCGCCGATGATCACCACGCGCTTGGCGCGCGCATGGGTGAACAGCGCCGGGTGGGTCATCATCTCGTGATAGAGAAAGTTGTCGCGGGTGGTGAGCATCACGCAGCCATCGATCACCATCAGGTTGCCCCAGTCGGTGGTCTGGTAGATCTCGATGGTCTGGAACGGGGTTTTTTCGGCATGCAGCAGCTTTTCAACGCGATAACCGATGGAGGAACCGGAAGCCTGGTGTGCTTCGGTGAACCAGCTGGGCTGCGACATGACGGACAGATCCTTGGAGCTCGGGTTAAAGGAAAGTAATTGTAGCGGTAACGCCTGGCATCGTGCCGGAGCCGCTTCCCCATATGGGGGATTGAGCAAAGGCGTACGCTGACCTCAAATTGTCGCAGCTCGCCGTTACAATACGTGTCCGGCCGCCGTGTGCGGCCATCAGGCTCTTCCGGCCCCGCGGCGTGCGAGGCTTCCGGCCGGCGAGTCTGGGATGTTCCGGTCCCACGAACTCGTCAAGGCTCCGCCGCTGCGACGACGACATCCCCCTTCATAAGGAGATACCGTCACATGGCGAACGCCTGGAATATCGATGTTGCCCGTCACACCTATGCCGTGCCCTATTGGGGCGACGGCTATGTCGACGTCAGCGAGGCCGGTCACATTGTGATCCGCCCACAGGGCCCGAGCGGCCCCGGCTTTTCCCTTCCTGACATTGTCGAGCGCGCCCGCGCCGATGGTCTGCGCCTGCCGTTGCTGGTGCGCTTTCCGGACATCCTGGCCAATCGCCTTGCGCGTTTGCAGGGTGCGTTTGCCAAGGCGATCGGCGATTGGCACTACGCCGGCGGCTACACGGCCGTCTATCCGATCAAGGTGAACCAACAGCGCGGCGTGGTGGCCGAACTGGTGGCGGCCGGTGCGCACGGCTTCGGGCTGGAAGCTGGCTCCAAGCCGGAATTGATGGCTGTGCTGGCGATGGCGCGGCCGGGTTCGGTCGTGGTCTGCAATGGCTACAAGGATCGCGAATACATCCGCCTGGCCTTGATCGGACGCAAGCTTGGCTTGCGCATCCACATCGTGATCGAAAAGCTGTCCGAGCTCGATCATGTGATCAGCGAATCGAAAGCGCTGAACGTCGAGCCGTTGCTCGGCGTGCGCGTGCGCCTGGCGTCGATCGGCGCGGGCAAATGGCAGAACACCGGTGGCGACAAAGGCAAGTTCGGCCTGTCGCCGGCGCAGGTGCTGGAGCTGGTGGCGCGCCTTGATCAGGCCGGCCTCAAGCACACGCTTAAACTGCAGCATTTCCACATGGGTTCGCAGATTTCCAACGTGCGCGACATCGCCAACGGCATGCGCGAAGCGACCCGTTATTTCGTCGAACTCACCCGCATGGGCGTGCCGCTGGATATCGTCGACGTCGGCGGCGGCTTGGGTGTGGATTACGAAGGCTCACGCTCGCGCAGCCACAACTCGATCAATTACTCGATCGAGCAATACGCCGCGACCATCGTGCAATCACTGGCCGAAGCGGTGGAGAGCGAAGGCTTGAAAGCGCCGCACATCATCACCGAGGCGGGCCGCGCCATGACGGCGCATCACGCGGTGATGGTGGTGAACGTGAGCGAAGTCGAATCTGTGCCGGTCGGCAGCTTGCCGCCCCCTGACAAGGACGAGCCGGCGGTGCTGCGCCACTTGCGCGAAGTGTACGAAGAACTCGACACGCGCCCGCCGCTGGAACTGTTCCACGAAGCACAGCATCACGTGCACGAAGGACAGACGCTGTATGCGCTGGGTCAGCTGTCATTGGCGGCACGCGCTCGGCTGGACGAGCTTTACTACGCGATCGTCAACGCGGTGCGCGTGCGTCTGCTGCCGGCGGAACGTGCGCATCGCCAGGCGCTGGATGAGCTGGACGAAAAACTGGTCGACAAATACTTCGTCAACTTCTCCGTGTTCGAGTCGGTGCCGGACGTGTGGGCGATCGATCAAATTTTTCCGATCGCACCGATTGCACGTTTGAACGAGCGCCCTACGCGTCGCGGCGTACTGGTCGATCTCACCTGCGATTCGGATGGCCGTATCGACAACTACGTGGATGCCGAAGGCGTGGACGTGAGCTTGCCGCTGCATGTCTTGAACGAAGGCGAAGCGTATCGGCTTGGCATCTTCATGGTGGGTGCGTATCAGGAAACCCTGGGCGACATCCACAATCTATTTGGCGACACGGACGCCGTGAACGTGCGGGTGGAAGGCGGCAACTATGTGTTCGCGCATAAGCGCCGCGGCGATACCACGGATTTAATGCTGGATTACGTTGGCTACGATCTGGAAGCGCTGCGCCAGAGTTATCGCGAGCGCATTTCCGCGGCAGGCATTCAAGGCGAGCAAGCGGAAAGCCTGTTTGTAACATTGAATGAAGGTCTGACCGGCTATACCTATCTCTCCGAGGGCGTGCGTTAGCGACATGGCCCGGGATGTTTCGGCAAGCTGTCGAAACATCCTGCGGCGATCCGATGTGCTGCCCCATTTTTTATTCATCCGAAGGAGTGGCACATGGCAAGTCTCGACGGCAAGGTTGCACTGATCACGGGCGCCGCTAGCGGCCTGGGCAAGGCTATCGCCGAGCTATATGCAAAGAACGGTGCGGCGGTGGCGATCGCCGATATCAATCAGCAGGCAGCGGACGCTGCAGCGGACGAGATCAAGGCAGCTGGCGGCAAAGCCATCGGCATCGCCATGGACGTCACCAACGAAGACGCGGTCAACGCCGGCACCGACAAGACGGTGGAAGCGTTCGGCAGCCTGGACGTGCTGATTTCCAACGCGGGTGTGCAGATCATCAATCCGATCGACCAGTTCTCGTTCGCGGACTGGAAGAAGATGCTGGCGATCCATCTCGATGGCGGCTTCCTTACCACCAAGGCCGCGCTGAAATACATGTACAAAGATAATCGTGGCGGCACAGTGATCTACATGGGTTCGGTGCATTCGCACGAAGCCTCGAAACTGAAATCCGCCTACGTCACCGCGAAGCATGGCCTGCTTGGCCTTGCGCGCACGCTGGCGAAGGAAGGCGCGGCGCATAACGTGCGCTCGCATGTGATCTGCCCCGGCTTCGTGCGCACGCCGCTGGTGGAAAAGCAGATTCCCGAGCAGGCCAAGGAGCTTGGCATCACTGAGGCCGAAGTGATCAAGAACGTGATGCTGAAGGACACGGTGGATGGCGTGTTTACCACGGTCGATGACATTGCGCAGACGGCGCTGTTCCTGGCGGCGTTCCCGAGTGCGGCGCTGACCGGTCAGAGTTTTGTGGTTAGCCACGGTTGGTACATGCAGTAACGCCATGGCTCCCTCCCCTACGTGTAGGAGGGGAGGGAGTAGATCGCGGCAAAGCCGGGCTCTCCTTGCGAGCTCGAACATCAAAAGGAACCATCGATGAAAATCGCCGACGTCAAAGCAAACGCCTTCGCCATGCCGTTGACCAGCCCTGCGTTCCCCAAGGGACCTTACCGCTTCGTCAATCGCGAATTCCTGGTCATCACCTATCGCACCGATATGGATGCGTTGCGCGCCGTGGTGCCGGAGCCGCTGGAAGTCACCGAGCCAGTGGTGAAGTACGAATTCATCCGCATGCCCGATTCCACCGGTTTCGGCGACTACACCGAATCGGGCCAGGTGATTCCGGTGAGCTTCCGTGGCGAGCGCGGCGGCTATGTGCATGCGATGTATCTCAACGATCATCCGCCCATCGCCGGCGGCCGCGAGCTGTGGGGCTTTCCGAAAAAACTTGCTACGCCGATATTGGAGACGGAGATCGACACACTGGTCGGTACGCTCGACTACGGCAAAGTGCGCGTCGCCAAGGCGACCATGGGCTTCAAGCATCGTGCGGCGGACGCGGATGCAATCCTCGCCGGCTTGGCTGCGCCGAATTTCCTGTTGAAGATCATTCCACACGTTGATGGCACGCCGCGTATTTGCGAGCTGGTGCGCTATTACACAAGCAACGTCACGCTGAAAGGTGCGTGGACGGGCCCGGCATCATTGGAACTTCATCCGCATGCGCTGGCGCCGGTAGCCGATCTGCCGGTGCTGAAAGTGGAATCCGCGGTGCATTACATCACCGACCTGACGCTCGACCTGGGTACGGTGGTGTACGACTATCTCGCTGAAGAAACCCACACAGGAAAGACGTATGGACGCGAAGAAGACCTCGTCCAAGGCTGAGCCTGCCTCCCGCCATCCGGCGCAGGATGCCTACAAGGTGACTGCGCTGGTGTTGCAGGGCGGTGGCGCGCTCGGTGCGTATCAGGCTGGTGTGTACCAGGCGATGGCCGAAGCGGACCTGCATCCGAACTGGATCGCCGGCATTTCCATCGGCGCCTTGAACGCGGCCATCATCGCCGGCAATGCGCCGGAGCATCGCGTCGAGCGCCTGACGGAATTCTGGGATGGCATCTGCAAATCGGCGATCTGGCCGGGCTCGCCGGACTTTCCGTGGATCGAGGGCATGAGCATGCCGCCGATCGTACGCGAGGGAGTCAACATGTTCGCCGCGTGGCGAGCGATCATGGAAGGCCAATATGGTTTCTTCCAGCCACGCATGCCGCCGCCGGTGCTGCAGTGGCATGGCACACCGGCTACGGCAAGCTGGTACGACACCGCGCCGTTGCGCGCAACGCTGGAACGATTGGCGGATTTCGATCGCATCAACCATCCCAGTTGCGTGCGGGTGTCGGTGGGCGCGGTGAACGTGCGCACCGGCAACTTTGCTTATTTCGACAATCGCCACGACACGCTGCGGCCGGAGCATTTCATGGCGTCCGGTGCCTTGCCGCCCGGTTTTCCCGCTGTGGAAATCGATGGCGAGTATTACTGGGACGGCGGCATGGTTTCCAACACGCCGCTGTACAGGGTGCTGACCGAGCGGCCGCATCGCGATGCGCTGATTTTTCAGGTCGATCTATGGAGCGCGGTCGGCGCCTTGCCGCGCGACATGGGCAGCGTGGCCGAGCGTGCCAAAGATATCCAGTTTTCCAGCCGTACGCGCCTGGTTACCGAATACATGCACCAGACGCGTGAGCAACAGCGTTTTCTGCATGAGCTGATGGAGCTAATCCCCGAGGACAAGCGCGACACGCCGGCCTACAAGCGTGCCGAACGTTACGCCAACGGCGCGCTCACCAACCTCATCCATTTGATCTATCGCGACAAACCCTACGAAGGGCACTACAAGGATTACGAGTTCAGCGCAGCGACCATGCGCGAGCATTGGCAAAGCGGCCTGGCCGACATGCGCCACACGCTGAGCCATCCGCACTGGCTGGAACCGCCCACGGCGGACAATCCGTTCGTGACACACGACGTCCATCGTGGCTGAATAAGGGTTTCCCGCGGGAAACCCCTCAACATGATGGAACGGTTCTTCGGCATACGCGCTGCCGGTTCGAATGCGCGCGTGGAAGTGCTGGCCGGCATCACCACGTTTCTTACCTCGATGTACATCATCGTGGTAAACCCCGCGGTGCTGGCGCATGGCGGGGTGCCGTTCTCAGCGGGCCTGACCGCCACGGTGCTGGTGAGCTTCTTTGGCAGTTGTGCGATGGGTTTGTATGCGCGCAATCCGGTGCTGGTGGCGCCGGGCATGGGCATGAATGCGTTGTTTGCTTTCGTGATGGTGCATGGCGGCGGCATGACCTGGCAGACGGCGCTGGGCTGTGTGTTCTGGTCGGGAGTGATCTTTGCGCTATTGGCGCTGTTCAATGTGCGCAAGCTGGTGGTGGAGGCGATTCCGGAAAACCTGCGGCATGCGGTGTCGTGCGGCATCGGCTTGTTCATCAGCCTGATCGGCCTGGTCAATGCCAAGTTCATCGTGGGCGATCCGGTGACGCTGGTGCATTCGGCCAAGCTCAATCCGGTGCTACTGACCTTTCTTGCAGGATTGGCGTTGACCATCTTCTTGGTGGCGCGACGTATCAAAGGTGCGTTGATGCTCGGCATCGTGTTGACGACGGTGCTGGCGATTCCGATCGGCCGTTGGTGGGGCGATGGCAGCGCTTATGGTGGTGTCGCGACGCTGGTGAATTGGCAAGGATTTTTTTCCACGCCGGATTTTTCCGCTATCGGCCAGCTCGATCTGATCGGTTCGCTTAAGCTCGCCTACTGGCCTTTTATCTTCGTGATGTTGTTCACCTCGTTCTTCGACGCCTTGTCCACCTTCATGGCGGTATCGGATGCGGGCAATCTGCTGGATGAGCAGGGCAACCCGCGCAACATTCGCCAATCGATGCGCGTGGATGCGTTTTCCGCCTTGTTGTCGGCGCCGCTGGGAACCAGCCCAGCGAATGCGTTTATTGAATCGGCGGCAGGCATTTCGCAAGGCGGGCGCACGGGGTTGGTGGCGGTGGTGGCAGGCCTGTGCTTTCTGCCATTCCTGTTTCTGTCACCGCTGCTTTCCTTGGTGCCGGCCATCGCCACGGCGCCGGCGTTGATTCTGGTCGGCGTGTTCATGATCGAGGCGATCACGCGCATCGAGTGGCAACGGTTCGATGAAGCGGTGCCAGCCTTCGTGGCGATCCTGCTGATTCCGCTGACGTATTCGATCACCGATGGCGTGGCTTATGGCTTTCTCTCCTATGTGTTGATCAAGCTTGCTACAGGCAAGGCGGGCGAAGTGAAGCCGGCGATGTGGGTGATTGCCGCCCTGGCGATCTTGCTGCTGGCGCATCTTTGAGCGCGCACTTGGTGGCGCCGTACCGCGTTCTTCATACTTAGCGGCCTGCATGCTTTTTCGCCTGCAACCGATCGACCTCCAGCAAGGATCACGTATGACTCTCAAGGCAGCATTCATCGGCCTCGGCGCCATGGGCGAACCGATGGCGGGACATTTAAAGCAGCATGGCTTGTTGCATGCGGTGGCCAACCGCACACATGCCAAGGCCGAGGCGCTTGCACGCGCATTAGGTGTCACCGCGCCTACGCTGGAAGAGCTGGCGGCGCAGTGCGATGTGATTGCGCTGTGCGTGACAGCCGACGCCGACGTGTTGAGTACCGTGGATGCACTCGCGCCGCACGTAAAGCCCGGCACGATCGTGATCGACCATTCCACCGTCGCGCCCGATACCGCCAAGCAGGCGGCGGCACGGCTTGCTGCGGTGAATGCGCACTTTCTGGATGCACCGGTTTCCGGCGGCGTGGAAGGCGCAAAGAACGGCAAGCTGTCGATCATGGTGGGCGGCGATGCCGCTGTACTGGAGCGTGCGCGGCCGGTGTTGGAAGCGTATGCCTTGCGCATTACGCATCTGGGCGATGTTGGCGCGGGGCAGGCGACCAAGGCCATCAACCAGGTGCTGGTGGCCGGCATTGCACAAGCCGTGTGCGAAGGCTTGGCGCTGGGTGAGGCACTGGGGCTTGATCCGGAACGGCTGATTCCCACGCTGGGTGCTGGCGCTGCTGGCAACTGGTTCCTGGAAAAGCGCGGTGCGACGATGTTGAAGAGTCAGTTCAGCGTGGGCTTCAAGCTGGCATTGCTGCACAAGGATCTGGGCATCGTGCGCGGCATTGCGGAGAAGGCAGGTACGTCGCGTGTGGTGATCGAGCAGTCACTGGCCGACTATGCCGAGCTGATGCAGCAGGGACATGGTGATGATGATATTTCGGGCTTGATTCGGTTGAAGCGGCCGCACGCCTGAGCCGCCCGAACCGCATCGTAGGCTGGGATGAAATCCCAGCTTGTTGAGGCTCTTGATACTGGGATTTCATCCGAGCCTACATGTCGCTTGGCATTACGGAATAAATGACAAGGGCGCCTTTCGGCGCCCTTTGTTTGCAACGCAATGCATTGCATTGGCGCGTCAGCCGCCAGCTTTCAATGCAATTGCCGAAATCCCCGCCGCCGACAAGCGCTGCTTTGCCGATTCCAGATCGGTGGCCGAATGGAACGGGCCCAGGCGCACGCGGTGATAAGTCTGCCCACCCACATTGACCGACTGCACGTTGGCGACAAAACCTTGCAGTGCAAGCTTGGCCTTCAGTGTTTCTGCTTCGGCCGCGTTCGGGAACGCGCCTACTTGCAGCAGATAGCCGCTAGGGCCGTTGGAAGGCGGTGGCGCCACCGCCGAAGCGGGGGCGGCGGTAATGTTCTGCGTGACGGCCGGCGGTGCGTTAGGCGGCAGTTTGGGTGCAGCTGCCGCGGCAGCTGCAGCTTGCGCCTGTTGCTGCTGTTGTTGCTGCTTCTGCTGGGCCTGCTGTTCCGCCTTGGCTTGCGCGCTGATTTCCGAATCCGGAATGCGCACTTCCTTCTCTGACAGCACCGAATAGAAGTCGTACTGCGGCTTCTTCGGCGCGGTATTGCTGGCCGCGGGCGTCAGGCCTTCATCGCTGCCGGGTTGCGCGGTGGCTTGCGGATTGGGTTGCGGGCCCTTGGGCGTCATCGGCACCAGCGAATGGCGCATCAGCACCACCACAACCAGGCCGCCGATCAAAATGCCGACCAGGATGCCCGCCCAGGCCGGGAACCCGCCGCTGCTGTTGCGAACGGCCTGGCGGCCTTTGCCCTTGCGTGTTGCCATTTACATCTTCTCCGGGGCGCTGAGACCCAGTAAATCCAAACCGTTGCGTAGTACCTGGCGGGTGGCCACGGCGAGCGTGATGCGTGCGTTGCGCAGCTCGGCGTCGTCCACGATCCACTTGTGCTCGTGATAGTAGCTGTGAAGCGCGCCGGCGAGTTCGCGCAGGTATTGCGCGATCAGGTGCGGTTCCAGATTGTTCGCCGCCGCTTCCACCACTTCCGGATAACGCGACAGTTCCGTCAGCAGGATCTGTTCGTGCTCGCTATCCAGGCGCGCCATCTGCGCGACGCCGGCCTGGGTGTCGACGGGCGGAAGGCCGCGTTCGGCCAGTTCTTCCAGCACGCGGCAAACGCGGGCGTGGGCGTACTGGATGTAGTAGACCGGATTGTCGTTGCTTTGCGAGCGGGCGAGGTCGATATCGAAGACGAGCTGCGAGTCGCCCTTGCGTGCGATCAGGAAGTAGCGCGTGGCATCGCGACCGGTTTCATCGATCAGGTCGCGCAGAGTGACGTAGCTGCCGGCGCGTTTGGAGATCTTCACTTCCTCGCCGCCGCGCATCACCGTCACCATCTGGTGCAGCACGTATTCCGGCCAGCCCTTGGGTATGCCGCAATCCAGCGCCTGCAAACCGGCGCGCACGCGAGCGAGGCTGCCGTGGTGGTCCGACCCCAGTTCGGTAATCGCGCGCTCGTAGCCGCGCAGCCATTTGCTGCGGTGATAGGCGACGTCCGGCAGAAAATAGGTGTAGGTGCCGTCGGACTTGCGCATCACGCGGTCTTTGTCGTCACCGAAATCGGTGGTGCGCAGCCACAGCGCGCCGCCTTCTTCATAGGTGTGGCCGTGGGCGATCAGTTCGCGCACGGTTTCTTCCACCTTGCCGTCGGTGTAGAGCGAAGACTCGAGGAAGTACACGTCGAACGCGACGCCGAAGGCTTGCAGATCCAGATCCTGTTCGCGGCGCAGCGATGCCACGGCGAAATGGCGAATCGCTTCGAGATCGTCCGGATTTTTGGCGCCCGTTACGGCATGGCCGTCGGCGATGACCGTGTCGCCGCTCAGATAAGCACGCGCCACATCAGCGATGTAGTCACCGCGATAACCATCTTCCGGCCAGCCCGGTTCGCCTGGCGCGATTCCGCGCGCACGCGCCTGCACGGAAATGGCCAGGTTCTGGATCTGCACGCCGGCATCGTTGTAGTAGAACTCGCGCTTGACGTTCCAGCCGGTGGCTTCGAGCAAGCGGCTCAGGCAGTCGCCGATGGCGGCGGCACGGCCATGGCCCACATGCAGCGGCCCGGTCGGATTGGCCGATACGAACTCGACACACGCGACGTGTCCAGCACCGTTCTGGTTGCGGCCATAAGCGGTGCCTTCAACAAGAATGCGACCCGCTTCGCCGTGATAAGCCGAAGGCGCCAGGAAGAAGTTGATGAAGCCTGGGCCGGCGATCTCCACCTTGCCCACCAAGGCATTGGCGGGAAGGGCGGCGACCAGTTTTTCGGCCAGCTCGCGCGGCTTGGCCCGTGCCGGTTTGGCCAGCAGCATCGCGGCGTTGGTGGCGAAGTCGCCATGCTCGCGACTGCGGGCGCGCTCGATGACGAAGGAGGGCAGGTCTAGGTCGGCGGGCAGGACGCCTTCGCCTTGCAGGGTCCGGATCGCCGTGAGGACCAGTTCGCGCAGCGCTTCTTTCACAGGAGGGGATCGTTCGGGAATGGAACCGCGCATCGTAACAGACCGCCGCATCCGGACTCGCTTCCGTGGCCGGAGGATGTCATCCAGGCACTTCAGGGGCTGCTGCAGCGCAGTGGATCGGCCTGTGGATAAGTCTGTGGGGAAAGTGAAGGTGCCGTGGTGGAGATTGCATGAAAGCCCGACGGAAACCGCTTTGTCATGCAATTTCTCCTTATAAAACAATAAATTAAAATGTGAACTTGATGTGCTTTTCAGTGATATGGGCTAAGTGGGCTTTTTGGCGTTGTGTGCATAAGTCTTGCCAGCGCCTGTCGGTGAGCCAGTCAGCGCGCAAATTTCGGCCAGGTGGCCCGCGATGTCATACACCGGTCATGACGCGACGCGACAATATCTGGGTATCTCCGGCGTCTCCCCCGTCGGCTCGATACGGGACTGCCGCATTCCCTATACCCTCCCCTCATGCGGCTCACGGCGCGATCCTCCCCGGTCGCGCCGTTTTTTTTGCGCGTGGTTCAGAGCAGGCCGCGGGCGGCCATCGACACCGGCTCGGCGTGGCCGATCACCATGTGGTCCAGTACACGTACCCCGATCAGCCGCAATGCCTGGCCCAGCTCGCGGGTGATGAGCTGATCGGCGGAGCTCGGTTCGGCCACGCCGCTGGGGTGGTTATGCGCAAAGATCACGGCGGCCGCGTTGTGCTTCAGGCAGGCGCGGACCACCTCGCGCGGATGCACGCTGGCGCCGTCCACCGTGCCGCGGAACAGTTCCTCGAAGGCGAGCACGCGGTGGCGGTTGTCAAGGAACAAGCAGGCGAACACTTCGTAGGGCAGATGCCGCAGCCGGGCGCTCAGGTATCCGGCGCTGTCTTGCGGATTGCGCAGCGTCGGCTGTTGGGTGAGTTGTTCGGCCAGGCTGCGGCGTGCCAGTTCCAGGGCGGCGGCAATCCGCGCGCGCTTGGCGGGACCGAGTCCAGGCACGCGCAAGTCGCCATCCTGGCGGCCGAGCAGCGCATTCAGCCCACCGGCTTGCATCAGCAGTTCGCGGCCCAGCGCAATGGCGTCCTTGCCACGCACGCCGCTGCCGAGCAGTACGGCGAGCAACTCGGCATCGGAGAGCGCGGCGCTGCCATGGGCCAAGAGTTTCTCGCGCGGTCGTTCGGTTTCGGGCCAGTGTCGGATGCTCATGTGACCAGCATCCCGTTCAGGGGTCTTTCCGGACAGCAGTTGGTGTATGTGAATCCGGTAAGCTAGCCGTCTATTTGAACGTGGGGCCCCTCTTACACCATGAGTCTTGCTGAGCGCCGCATCGTATTGGGAGTGTCGGGCGGCATTGCTGCTTACAAGTCCTGCGAGCTGGTTCGCCGCATGCGCGACCTTGGCGCGCAGGTGCGCGTGGTGATGACCGAAAACGCGACGCGCTTCGTTACCCCCACCACGTTTCAGGCGCTGTCCGGCGAACCGGTGCGCGTGAGCCTGTGGGACGAATCGGCGGAAGCGGCGATGGGCCACATCGAACTGGCGCGCTGGGCCGAACGCGTGCTGATCGCGCCGGCCAGCGCGGACTTGATCGCCCGGCTGGCGCATGGCCATGCGGACGATCTGCTGACCACGCTGTGCCTGGCCACCGCGGCGCCGGTATATATCGCCCCAGCGATGAATCAGCAGATGTGGGCGCATGCCGCCGTGCAGGCCAATGTGGCGGCTTTGCGCGCGCGTGGCGTGCATATGCTTGGGCCGGCTTCCGGCGATCAGGCCTGCGGCGAGATTGGTTCGGGCCGCATGCTGGAACCACACGAACTGCGCGCGGCGATCGTGGCTTCGTTTGCCGAGCAGGTACTGCGAGGCAAGCGCGTCGTAGTCAGCGCCGGACCCACTTACGAAGATATCGATCCGGTGCGCTTCATCGGCAATCGCAGTTCAGGACGCATGGGATTTGCCGTCGCGGGGGCAGCGGCACGGGCCGGTGCGGAAGTCACGCTGGTGGCGGGGCCGGTGAGCCTGGCGACACCGTTTGGCGTCGCCAAGCGCATCGATGTGCGCAGCGCGGCGCAAATGCATGCCGCCGTGACGGCAGCGGCGCAGGATGCGGACATCTACATCGGTTCGGCGGCCGTGGGCGACTACCGCCCCAACAGCGTGGCCGAGCACAAGCTGAAAAAGCACGATCACGCCGATCTCACGCTGCAATTGGCGGAGAATCCGGACATTCTCGCGAGCCTTTCCGCCAGGCAGCCACATCCCTTCCTGGTGGGTTTTGCCGCCGAAACGCAGAAGGTGGAGACCTATGCACGCGACAAACTGCAGCGCAAAGGCCTGGACATGATTGCCGCCAATCAGGTCGGTGAAGGGCTCGGCTTCGAAACCGCAGACAACGCCATTACGCTGTACTGGACAGACGGTTCATTGGAATTGCCACGCACCGATAAAGCCGCACTCGCGCGCCAGCTTATCGAATGTATCGCCAGCCGCTACAAGGCGGTGCGTGGATGATCGATGTCGAAGTGAAGATTCTCGATCCGCGCCTGGGCGACAGCATTCCGCTGCCGCAGGCTGCTACGCCCGGCAGTGCCGGCATGGACCTGCGCGCCGCGTTGCAAGAGCCTCTGACCCTCGCGCCCGGCGAAAGCGCGCTGGTACCCAGTGGCATGGCCATCCACATCGGTGATCCGGGCTGGTGCGCGTTGATCGTGCCGCGCTCGGGACTGGGCCATAAGCATGGGCTGGTGATGGGCAACCTGGTCGGCGTGATCGACGCGGACTACCAAGGACCGCTGATGATCTCTTGCTGGAACCGCGGCACGCAGCCCTACACCATCGCGGTGGGTGAGCGCGTCGCACAATTGCTGCTGGTGCCTGTGGGGCAGGCGCGGCTGCATATCGTCGAGGAGTTCGTGCCTACGGAGCGGGGTGAGGGCGGATTCGGTTCGACCGGAAAACACTGAGTCATGGGGATACGGGGCATGGCGATGAACGGCGCACGGGCGCGTTTGCCGAATGTGCAGTGGGGACGATTGCTGATGTTGGCGGGCGGCACCTTGCTGCTGGCGCTGGCGCTGTTCTGCGCCTGGCAGACCTGGCTGATCGCCGATCAGGACAGCGCCGTGGGGCGCGTGCATATCGCCCAGGATCGGGCGGTGCAGGTGTTGAACGAGGAAATCGCCAAACAGCGTGACGCGGTGAACCAGGCAGTGGCGGGTCTTGACCTCACCGGCCTGCCGGGCAGTGCGCAGCAGGTCGCGGCCGCATTGAAGCAGCGCTTGCCGCAGGCTTTGAACATCGAGATATACAGCGCCGGTCTGGACGAGGTACTGCACGCCAACTATCGCGATTTCGGCTATGCCAAGGCCGCCCAGCTGATGTCCGCGCCGGATGCCGAAGGTTCGCCGCCGATGGAGGCCACCCTCAAGGGGCTGGGCGATCGCCGCCTGACGGTAGTGGAGCCCTTGGGCTCATCGCAGAAACCGCTGGCCTGGGCGTGGATCGAGCTGCCGTTTACGCCGGTTGCCGACCGCTTCGAAGCCATGCCGGTGGGTGACGGGCGCATCGAGTTGCACCAAAGCAGCGATCGTGGCGAAAACCTGCAGCTGCTCTCGCACGGCCGGAAGGATTCCGTTGACGTCGAACTCACCGGCAAGCCCATTGAGGGCAGCACGTTCAATGTGGTGGCGGTGTTGCCGGGTGCTTACATCGTGCTGCCGCCATCCTGGCCGTTCGCGGCCATGCTCACACTGGTGAGCCTGATTGGCGGTATCGGGTTATTCTGGCTGTTTGGCCGCGCCGGTAAACCTGCGCGTGTACCTGTCGAGGAACCCACGTTGTCCGATGTCATAGAAGCCCAGCCGCCCATGCCCGAACCAGTCAAGCGCGCTCCTGTTGCCAAGCCTGCACCCACTCCCGCTCCCACCAACGTCACCGTGGATCCGGCGATTTTCCGCGCGTACGACGTGCGCGGCGTGGTGGGCAAGAGCCTCACGCCAACGGTCGCCAAGCTGCTTGGCCAGTCGATCGGCACGGTGATGCGTGAGAAAGGCTTGCGGGAAATCGTGGTGGGGCGCGATGGACGTCTTTCCGGTCCCGAACTGGCGGGCGCCTTGGCGGATGGCTTGCGCCTCGCCGGCATCGATGTGATCGACGTTGGCGCAGTGCCGACGCCAGTGGTGTATTACGCCACCTATCGCTATAACACCGGTTGCGGCGTGGCCGTTACCGGCAGCCACAACCCGCCTGATTACAACGGGTTCAAGATCGTCGTCGGCGGCGAAACGCTCTCGGAAGGCGCGATCCAGGATCTCTATCAACGCATCGTTACCGGCGCCCTCGAGTCCGATGGCGGTGGCAGCCTGCGCCTGGTCGACGTGCTGCCTGATTACGTCGAGAGCATCACCTCCGATGTGCAGACCGAGCGCGCGCTCAAGATCGTGGTCGATTGCGGCAATGGCATTCCGGGCGCGGTGGCGCCGCAGGTGCTGGAAGGCATCGGCTGCGAAGTGATCCCGCTGTATTGCGATGTCGACGGCAACTTCCCCAATCATCATCCGGACCCCTCCGATCCGCACAACCTGGAAGACCTGATTCTTTCGGTGAAGCAGACCGGCGCGGATCTGGGTTTGGCTTTCGACGGTGATGGCGATCGTCTGGGCGTGGTCACGCGCAGCGGCGAGATCATCTTCCCCGACCGCACGCTGATGCTGTTCGCGCGCGACGTGCTGTCGCGCCAGCCGGGCGCCACGATCATCTATGACGTGAAGTGCACCGGTCACCTCAAGGGTCAGATTCTCGACGCCGGTGGCAGTCCGCTGATGTGGCGCACGGGCCACTCGCTGATCAAGGCCAAGATGCGCGAAACCGGCGCGGAATTGGCCGGCGAGATGAGCGGGCACTTCTTCTTCCAGGAGCGCTGGTATGGCTTCGACGACGGCATTTACGCCGCCGCGCGCCTGCTGGAAGTTCTGGCGGGCGACCTGGAGGGCCGCACGCCGGAAGAGATTTTCGCCACCTGCCCGAAGGGCGTGTCCACGCCGGAACTGAAAGTGGAAATGACCGAGGGCGAGCATTACCGCTTCATCGAGAAATTCCGCGAGCAGGCCCATTTTGGCGATGCCACTCTGGTCACCATCGATGGCGTGCGCGCGGATTGGCCAGATGGTTGGGGCCTGGTGCGTCCTTCCAACACCACGCCGATCCTGGTGCTGCGTTTTGACGCGGATAACGAGCAGGCGCTCAAGCGCATCCAGGATGTTTTCCGTGCGCAGTTGCTGGCGGTGGATGCGTCGCTGAAGTTGCCGTTCTAAAAGGTTTTGCGGGTTGCCACGGTTCGCATCGATTTCATTTCGAAGCGCACCGTCATTCCGGCGAAGGCCGAAATCCAGTTAAGCACGTCGTGCGCAGCACACAAAGCCTCATGCTGTGTGCTGCGCACGTCATTTTTGACTGGGTTCCGGCCTTCGCCGGAATGACGATCTGTTCCGAAACAATATCGGCGTAAACGTCAGTCTTTACGCTAAGTGATGTTAAAGGCCGCGGCGATATATCCGCCCCTGCATCCTGATCTGCGGTATGCAGCGAAGCCTCAATACCCGCGGTCGTTTTTCTCCGCGGCCTTCAACTCACGAAAGTGCTGCAACTCCTGAATCTGCTGCTGCTCGGTGGCCGCGCGCGTGGCCTTCTCGCGTTCCAGCAGGGCGCGCTCATTCGCCACCACGTTGCGCTGCGTGGCGATCTGGTCGGTGAGGAATTTCGGTACCGGCTTTTTCTGGCGCTCTTCATCCGCGGCGCGGTTGAGCAAGTCGGTTAGCGCGGCGTCCTGGCTGTGCAGGTTCATCCGCGTGGTACTCATTTCTTCGTCGAGGTGATCCAGGACCTGTTGATGCTCGGTCTTCAGTGCTGCCTCGTCGGGATAGGTATTGAGGAGCAGCATGTCATTGGTCTTCTGCTCCTCGACGGCGCGCTGCTTTGCCGCCGCCTCCGCCGCCTGCTTTTCAGCCTCGGCCCGTTCGGCCGGCGACAGCTGCTTGCGGACGTGCTCCATCACCAGGCCGTTGCTGCCGATGACGTCATAGCCGTACTTGAGGGCATCCACCGTCAAGCTATCGCTGTAATGCGGCAGGCCGCTGCCATCCACCCAGCGGTAATGCACCCCGCCAGGGGTAGCCTGTTGAGCTGCCACCGCTCCGGCCAGGCCGAGCGACAAAATGATGGTTGCGCTGAGCGCGAGTCGACGCATGATTCCCCTCCTCGTCACCCCAGTATAGTCATCGCGTCTGACACGCTCGATGTCAAAAGTGCGCCAACGTGACTGGGGTCACTGCGCCGCTCCGGACATCTCAGGGGTTGACGCCGTAGCGTTCGCGATAAGCCAGCATACGCTGGTGTTCCGCTGCCAGGTCAGGGCGCTCGCCGGCATAGGCCAGCACATCGCTGAAGCTGGTGATGGCAACCACGGGAATGCCGTAGTCGCGCTGGACTTCCTGCGCTGCGGACAGCTCGCCCTGGCCGCGTTCCTGGCGATCCAGCGCAATCAGCACGCCAGCCGGCTCCGCGCCCTGCGCGCGGATCAAGGCGAGCGACTCGCGCACGGCGGTGCCGGCGGTCATCACGTCATCCACGATCAGCACGCGCCCCTTGAGCGGCGCGCCAACCAACATGCCGCCTTCGCCATGATCCTTGGCTTCCTTGCGGTTGTAGGCCCAGGGCAGGTCGCGGCCATGCTGGTCGGCCAGCGCGATGGCTGTGGCGGCAGCGAGCGGGATGCCTTTGTAAGCAGGGCCGAACAGCATGTCGACCTGCAGCCCGGAGTTCACCACCGCGGCGGCATAGGCGCGGCCGAGACGGGCCAGCGCTGCGCCGGAATCGATGCGGCCCATGTTGAAGAAGTACGGACTGAGGCGTCCGGACTTGAGCGTGAATTCGCCGAAGCGCAGTACGTCGCGTTGCAGGGTGAGTTCGATGAAATCGCGCTGGTAATCGTGCATGGCCATAACGGGATAGGGACAAGGTGCGCCATGGTAACGCGTCCCTCGCTTTGCGCTCGATTGCTATCATGCCCCGTCCCCACGAGGAACACGTATGCGCATCATCAGCCTGAATGCCAACGGCATCCGCTCCGCCGCCACCAAAGGTGTCTTCGATTGGCTGCGCAAGCAGCGCGCCGACGTGGTCTGCCTGCAGGAAACCAAGTCACAGGAAGATCAGCTGACCGATCCGATGTTCCGGCCCGATGGGCATCACTGCTTCTATCGGGATGCCAGCAGCAAGAAGGGTTACAGCGGCGTGGCCATCTATGCCAAGCAGGAGCCGGACAAGGTCATTACCGAGCTGGGCTGGGATGAATTCGACAACGAAGGCCGCTACATCGAAGCGCGTTTCGGCAAGCTCAGCGTGGTGTCGCTGTATGTGCCTTCGGGTTCTTCGGGCGAAGAGCGCCAGCAGTTCAAATTCAAGGCCATGGACCGGCTCACGCCGATCTTCGACAAGTGGCTGAAGAGCGGGCGCGATTACGTGCTTTGCGGCGACTGGAACATCGTGCGCAGCGAGCTGGACATCAAGAACTGGAAATCCAACCAGAAGAATTCCGGTTGCCTTCCGGAAGAACGCGCCTGGCTCAACGATCTGATCGACAAGCGCGGCTGGGTGGATAGCTTCCGCGCGATCAAGCCGGAGGCGGTGGAATACACCTGGTGGTCCAATCGTGGGCGAGCACGCGAGAACAACGTGGGGTGGCGCATCGATTATCAGATCGTGACGCCCTCGCTGCAGAAGCGTCTCAAGCATTGCTCGGTCTATCGCGACGAACGTTTCTCCGACCACGCGCCCTACACGGTCGACTATGCCGACTGACGGAGGCACCGACGTCGCGCGCAAGTCATCCATCTGGCAAGCGTTCTCGCAGCCGTCAGCGTGGACGATGTGCCTGCTGGGGTTTTCCTCGGGCCTGCCGTTTTTGCTGGTGTCCTACACGCTGTCGTTCTGGCTGAAGCAGAATGGCATCCTGCTGAAGGACATCACGATGATTGCCAGCGCGGGCATGACCTACGCGTTCAAGTTTCTTTGGGCGCCTTTGCTCGATCACTGGCGCTTGCCGCTATTCACGCGCCTGGGCCAGCGGCGCGGATGGCTGCTGATGGCACAGCTGGGTGTACTGGTTGGGTTGCTGATCATGGCCGCGCTGACGCCGCAGCAACTGACGCTGTTTGTCGCGGCGACCTTGTTCGTGGCCTTTATGGGTGCCACGCAGGATATTGCGATCGACGCATATCGCATCGAAATCGCGCCGCCTTCGGCCCAAGGCGCCTTGGTGGCGACGTATTCGTTGGGTTACCGGCTGGGGTTGCTGGTTGCCGGCGCGTTTGCGCTGATCCTGTCCGACCACATCGGCTGGACGTTCATCTACACGCTGATGGCTGTGACGATGGCGATTCCGATCATCGTTACGCTCAGCATGCGTGAGCCGGACGTGCTGCGCCTGTCGCCTTCATCGTGGCGCGAGGCGATGCGCGAGGGGGTGATCGATCCGTTCACCGATTTCTTCCGCCGCTACCACTGGGCGATCGCGCTGCTGACCTTGCTGTTTATCCTTCTGTTCAAGATTCCGGAGCAGGCGATCATCGGCGGTGTGATGGGGCCGTTTTATCGCGACATGGGTTTCAGCAATACCGAAATTGGTGCGGTCACCAAGATCTACGGCATCTGGATCAGCATTGCGGGCGCATTTGCCGGCGGCGTGGCGGTGGCGCGCTGGGGCGCTTGGCGCAGCCTGGGCGTGTGCATCGTGCTGGGAGCCATCAGCAATTTGCTTTACTTATTGCTGATTGCGCACAAGGGGCATCTGAGCATGCTGACCTTGGCGATCTCCGGGCAAAACTTCTTTGAAGGCATGCTGGGCCCACCCACCGTGGCTTTCCTTTCCTTGCTGGTGAATCGCCAGCACACGGCAACGCAATATGCGCTGCTGAGTTCCTTGGTGAACCTGCCGGGCAAAGTGCTGGGCTTTTTTGCGGGCGGCATCGTCGCCGCTTCCGGGTACGGCGGCTACTTCATCATTACGGTGTGTTCCGTGTTGCCGGCCATGCTGCTTTTCGCGGGCCTGTGGCGGTGGTTCGATCCCATCGCGTCTCGCGCCGAATAGAGAGCTGAAAGCGTTCACATCCTCACTGCGAACTGATCCACGGTTCGCAGTACTGGCAATTGTCAGCAGCGGCACAGTTGGCGACGATCAGCACACAGGGCTGTGTGTGGCAACGGAGCAACCGTCCTATGCCGGATTTGATGATTCGTCACATCGACCGCGTGATGGCCGAGCGCATCAAGCTGCTGGCCAAGACACGCCAGTGGTCGATCAATGATGTGGTGCTGCAGGCACTGCGTCAGGGTTTGGGGGTGTCGGAAGGCAGTCTGCTTGCCGAGACGGCGCTGGACCCGAACGATGTTTCCTTTGCGGGAAACTGGAACGCCAATGAGCGCGCGGCCTTCCAGGAGGCCATGCAGGCGCTCGCCATGGCGCGTCCAGAGCAGCTTGCATCGAGTTATCAGGCCAGCGAATTGCTGGAATGATCAGCGCGCGTTGCGTGACGCCAGGTGGACGGCGCCCAGTACGCGTGGACCGCGGGCGCCAGTAACCGCGGGCAGATTGCCCGGCAGGCCAAGCAGACGCTGTCGCGCAAGCCAGGCGAACGCGGTGGCTTCCAGGTAATCCGGATCAACGCCGTAATCGGCCGTACTGACTAGTTCGCGCGGACGCATGAGTTCACGCAGGCGTTGTACCAGCACCGGGTTATGCACGCCGCCGCCACAGAGCAGCACATCGGCGGCATCGCTTGCATGCGTATTGATCGCAGCGGCAACGCTGCGCGCCGTGAGCTCAAGCAAGGTCGCCTGCACATTCGCGGGCGAGGCTGTTACCGCATGGAGGCGTGCATCCAGCCAGCCGAGATGAAAATGTTCGCGGCCGGTGCTCTTGGGTGGCGGCAGTGCGAAATAGGGATCGGCTAATAACGTAGCGAGCAAGATTTCGTCGACTCGGCCGCTGGCAGCAAAGGCGCCGTTCCGATCAAATGCCTCACCGCGATGGCGCAGGCACCAAGCATCCATCAGGCCGTTGGCGGGACCCGTATCAAAACCGAACACGTGCCCATGCGGCCCCAGCACAGTGATATTGGCGATGCCGCCAAGATTGAGCACTACGCGGGTGCTCCCGGGCGCGTTGAGCAGCATTGCGTGCACTGCCGGAAGCAGCGGCGCACCCTGGCCCCCGGCGGCGACATCCGCGCTGCGGAAATCCGCCACCACATCGATGCCGCAACGCTCGGCGATCACGCTGGCGTTGCCGATCTGCAAGGTAAAAGGGTGTTCGCCGGAAGGGCGGTGCCGGATCGTCTGCCCATGTGATCCCACAGCATGCACGGATGACGCGGGTGTTCCGCTCTGCACCAGCAGCGCAGTGACCGCGTCGGCGAACGTCTGGCCGATGGCAACATCCAGTCGGCCAAAAGCGTCGAGGTCGAGTGTGGTTTCATCCTGCGCGACGCGCAGGATCTGCGTGCGCAAGTCATCTGGCCATGCATGTGTCAGGGCATGTACCAGCTGCGGTTTGTTTTGTTCGAAGCGCACCAGCGCGGCGTCTATGCCATCTGCGCTGGTGCCGGAAATCAGCCCGACGTAGAGCCGGGCTGCGTCATCCACGGATTCAGTCATCACTACGCTTGGCGGATTGGGCGCGCGCAAGCTTGTAGTTGTTGTCGATCTCGGACAGGCGCGCCAGCATCGGCTTTACCACCGAGCTCTTGAACTGAGCTAGTTGCGTGCCAGGCAGGGGTTCGGGCTTCGGCAGCGTGACGGTTTGCGGATTGCGCTGCGCGCCGTCGACGCGGAACTCATAGTGTAGATGAGGGCCAGTGGCCAAGCCGGTCATGCCTACATAACCGATCACGTCACCCTGGCGCACGTGCTGGCCGACGCGCTCGCTGGCGAATCGCGACATATGCCCATAAGCCGTGCTGATGTGCGAGTTATGTTGAATGATCACGAAGTTGCCGTAGCCGTTCATCCAGCCACGGTATTTGATCACGCCATCGCCGGCCGCATGAATCGGCGTGCCGGTCGGTGCGGCGTAATCCACACCTTTATGTGCGCGCATCAAACCAAGGATCGGGTGCATGCGTGCAGCGCTGAAGGGAGAGGAGATACGCGTGAAATCGACCGGAATGCGCAGGAATGACTTCTGCAGCGGACGACCATCTTCACTGAACCAGCCGATGCTGCCATCGGTGCGCTTGAAGCGATAAGCAGTGTAACGCTCGCCTTGATTGATGAACTCGGCCGCGACGATATCGCCTTCGCGCAAGTAGGCACCATCGCGATAGACGGTGTCGTAGATCACTGTGAAGCTGTCGCCGACGCGCAGGTCCTGCACGAAGTCGATGTCGTATTTGAAGAGGTCGGCGAGCTTGATCACCATCGCGTTCGAAAGGCCGGCCTTGTTGGCGGCGGCGAACAGCGAGTCATCGATGACGCCATGTGCAATCTGTTCACGCGTCTCCACGGCGCGTGCAACGGTCTGCATGCTCGGCGTGGCGCCATCGAGGCGAATGATCGCCTGTGTGGATTCGTCCTTGTCGAAACGGATGCCTTCCAGATTGCTGTGGCTGCCGATCAGAAAACTGAATTCCTGCCCGGGACGGATGTTGTGCAGCGCCATCTTTGCATCGCCAGCGCTATCCACCACACGCTGCAAATCCGAAAGACTCAGTCCCTGGCTCTGGAAAATGTCCGCCAGTGTTTCGCCTGGGCGTACCTGCACCGAGCGCCAGTCTTCCACCGCCGCGGCTTTCTTTGCGGGCGCTACCGACTTGGGCAAGGCGAGGGGCATCAGCGTGTGCTCAACCGGCTGGGTCACGGTGGGCTTCATCGCCGTTGCCCATGCGGGGATCAGAAATCCGGAGAGCACAGTGATCAATAGCGCTGTGGCCGCGAGCATCCAGCGTTCGCGATGCCAATGAATAGGCGGCTGCTCGCCACCCGGCTGGCGGTTGAACGACCAGTGGGCACAGCGTTGATAGAAGTGAGAGTGTCGGCGTTGGGCTTTGCGGCGGATGGCCAGTTTGCGTGCGATGCGCGGGTCTTGTTTGCTCTGTGCCATCGCTAATAAACCTTATTCTTCTTATTCATCTTCACGACCGCACCCCCTGCGGTTACAAAGTATCAATCAGCGCGTACCATAACGACCTTGTACAAAGTGCGTCAATGCCTTTCGCATCAAGGGTTTGCGCGAGTTTCGCGGTTAACGCACAATTAACGTGATTGACGGTTGCCATCACCTTTTTGGCTGCCTCGACATCTACTTCAAAAAGAGGACTCCATGAACGAGCTTGAGCAGGCGCTGGCCATCATTGCGCGCGGCGCCGACGAGATCATCAAGCAGGAAGAGCTGGCCGAACGCCTCAAGCTCGGGCGGCCGCTGCGCATCAAGGCCGGCTTCGACCCTACTGCGCCCGATCTGCATATTGGCCATACCGTGTTGCTAAATAAGATGCGCCAGTTCCAGGATCTCGGGCATACCGTGATCTTTCTGATCGGTGACTTCACCGGCATGATCGGCGATCCCACCGGCAAGAACGTCACGCGCAAGCCGCTTACGCGTGAGGATGTGCTGGCCAATGCCGAGACCTACGCCGAGCAGGTCTATAAGGTGCTGGATCGCGACAAAACCGAGTTGCGCTTCAACTCCGAGTGGTTCGGCAAGATGACGGCGGCCGACATGATCAAACTGGCTGCACAGCACACGGTTGCGCGCATGCTTGAACGCGATGACTTCGCCAAGCGTTATGCCGCACAACAATCCATTGCCATCCACGAATTTCTGTATCCGCTGGTTCAGGGCTATGACTCGGTTGCATTGAAGTGCGACGTGGAGCTGGGCGGCACCGATCAGAAATTCAATCTGCTGATGGGCCGCGGATTGCAGGAGCATCACGGGCAGCCACCGCAGATCGTGCTCACGATGCCGTTGCTCGAGGGGCTAGATGGCATCAACAAGATGTCCAAGTCCCTCGGCAACTACATCGGGATCAATGAGCCTGCCATCGATATCGTCACCAAGACCATGAAGATCGGCGACGAGCTGATGTGGCGCTGGTTCGAATTGCTGAGCTTCGAGGTATCGCTGGACGAGTTGGCGCAGATGAAGCGCGAGGTAGCGAGCGGCGCGCTCAATCCACGCGATGCCAAGCTGCGTCTCGCACGCGAGTTGGCGGCGCGTTTCCACACCGCCGAAGCAGCTGAGCAGGCGATTGCCGGCTGGCATGCGGTGGTGCGTGGCGAAGGCGACACCAGCTTGCTGCCGCTAACGGAAATTGCAGTGCCGACAGAAGGCTTGCGTTTGCCGGCGCTGTTGACGGCTGCCGGTCTCACGCCAAGTAACGCCGAGGCGAATCGCAAGCTCAAGGAGCGAGCGGTGCGCATTGATGCAGAAGTCGTCGAAGATGCACAGCGTGTGTTTGCGCCAGGTTTTGAGGGCGTCCTCCAGATAGGCAAGCGCAACTTCGCGCGAGTGCTGCTTACGCAAGCGTGAGTTTGCAGGCGGCGTGTGCGATGCAAACACGCGCCGCGACAACGCAAGAAAAAAATTTTCAAAAATCGCTTGCCAGATCGGTAGGTACTCCCTAATATTCGCCACCCCGCCGACGCACCTCTCGCGCACGGCAACTCCCCAGCAAAAAGATTCATCGCAAAGGGTGTTGACGGAAGTACGAAGGGATGTAGAATGGGCGGCTCACCCGGGACGAAATGCTTCGGGGCGATCTTCAAGAGAAGGTTGCAAGTGATTGATCTTTGACAGTGTGCGCAGGTGACTTGTGTG
>Ga0209148_1000263_pt1 | contig 82544 bp, 91 predicted proteins | sample AraplaCol_mMF_r2_2_FD_184288 | JGI IMG/M metagenome (GOLD analysis project Ga0209148, IMG submission 184288) | Arabidopsis root microbial communities from North Carolina, USA - plate scrape CL_Col_mMF_r2 (SPAdes) (version 2) | ecosystem: Host-associated > Plants > Roots > Endosphere | place...
GTCGAGGTATGTAGCCCCAGAGAGAGTTGTGCCTGCCCTGGTTGCTTCGCGGTCCACCAATAGATCGGTGCTCTCGGGCATCTCGTTACTTCCTCGACCTCGGTCCAGCATCTGCCACATGGAACAAAGATGGAACGTATCATGTGGCTGAACCGGCGGTCAAAGGCGGATGATGCGTAAAGAGGCTGACTAACTGCCATCTACTGACATCAGGACGGCGCAGGCTCGAAAAAGGTCAGTGGCGCAGGGCAATGGGATCGGAGGGCATCTTCTTCAGGAAGGTGTCACGGATAATTTCAATCATGCCCGGCTTTATCGACTGTGATGAGATCTAGGAATCTCAGCCATGAGTTTCCAACAGCCGGACCGTCGCTTCCGGTGCGGTTATCATGCATGAATGACCTGCGTTGATGAGGTCGGTTCGCACCTTTGGGTCTTTCTTCATCGTCTCCAAGAATCCGCTGAAGGGTGACGGGTCAAAACCCACACAGCGTATATAGGCGATCTTTATATCCGGCCAGTGCGTCAGCGCCTTGACCGGCTGGAAGATGGTACGCCACGGCTGGTGGACCAGCCGCGGTGTCACCCAACGGACATGCTCAGGCTCTGTCACTCCGTTTAGCTCCAGAGGTAACGGTGGAATTGGTTGATCGGCCGCTTTCAACTGTTCCAAGGCGGCGTGGAATTTGGGAGATGCATAATCGACCATTGCTTTGCCGTCCGCTGGCACATAGGCGTCGAGATAGATCATAGCCTTAATCTTGTCTGGGATGCGCGCGAGGGCGCCGGTGATCACCATGCCGCCATAACTCCAACCAACCAGCGTCACGTTTGTCAGATCTTCCATCTCGATATGGGCGAGGACATCTTCGATATGCGTATCGAGATCGATGTTCTGGTCGAGATGACGGCGTTCGCCCAAGCCGGTCAACGTCGGTGTGGTCACATAGTGGCCCTTAGTGCGCAGGCCGGCAGCAACATCCCGCCAAACCCACCCGCCAAACCAGGCACCGTGGATAAGGACATAAGTATTGGGTGCATGATTACACATCGAGAGAGCCTTTTCTGGGAAATGATGATCGAAGTTTCGCCTAGTGGCCGCGAGAGGATCGCCAACATAGCAATATTCGAATTTGCACGGAGGTCTGCCGACATTTTCCTATCGACAGGCAAAAATGAGGTTACAGGAGTAACTTGCCTCTTACCCATGCAGCAAGACTGCCCTTCAGACACCGAGCTGACCCCCGTGCGAAGGCAACCTTCAAGCCAATAGGGGCGCTTCTTGATCCGCGGCGAAATCGTGCGATGGCACTCATCGAACGTGAAGTCATCGTGCCACTGCGAGGTGCGGTCGCCTTGGTCGAATAATGATCAAGCCGCGGACGGGCGCGCGATTTCCTTTAAATCGGTGACAACCTGAATCCATCTCCCGCGATCAAGCGATTCGAAAACCGCAACAGTTTCGCCGGAACAGCTGTTTGTCGCGGTAAATAACTGCTTGTAGAAATTACCGGCCGCGTCTCGGTGAGTTGCTTTCCAAGCGCGCGGCTGAGTTACGCAGAGTGTGTCGTTGCACAAGTCGCGCATTTCAAGCCGTGCTTGATTGGAGATCGGTCCCCAACCTTTTGTATGCAGCCTGTTGCGAATGGCAAGGACTGTATTGCGGAGCGCCTCCTGTTCAGCCCAGAGGCGTTCATTCTCCTCGCGGAACCGGTCGCATTCATGTTTCATCTCGGCTGCGTGGTCGAGAAGATCCGGGATATCCGCCCGCGCCTTCGCAATGAATTTGGCGTTTAGCACTTCCTGGGCGATAACAGACCGGACAGCTGCTTGGTCGTCTCTCGCATCCTTCTTTAAGGAAATTGGCATCTCACAATAGAGCAGAGGTGTGATCTTCTTGGTCGACTCGTCTTTTGCTACAACGCGGTTGCCGCTGTCGGTTACCCAAGGGCCTCGAGTTGCGGATGCGGCCCGTTCGCGAATGGCGCGGAGTGCTGAGTCACCGAGTTTTGTCACTTATACCTCCTACTGTCCGCCGGCACGGTTTATTGGGCCGCGGCGAAGTTCCGAAACGTCACCGAATAGCGCAGCGCATCGACTGGCGGAACGCTGTGTTGCCATTCCCATCGTGACGGCCCTCGCATCAAGTAAGCCGATCGCGGTCGCAGCACCCGCGAGACCCGCTCCCAGTCGTCACCACGCTCGCGTCGGAAGCGGAACGTCGCCGCCGAGGAAAGCGAGACGCCCGCCACGTCCTGAAACATGCCCTTGTCGCGATGCCATCCGACACCGGCGCCGGCCTCATACTCGTTGATCAGGACCTGCTGCAGGTCCTCGGGTTGCAGACCGGCGAATTCCGCCGCCGTCTTGCGCAAAGGCACCAGAAAGTCGGGAAGCGGGTTGCTGCCACGCAACGCTTTTCGGTCGAAATCGTATTTCCAGCCGAACGATACGATCCGACGCTTGCCAAGGTAGCCCTGGAATTCGAATGGCTTGAAGGGAAGACGATTCATCTCCGCGATCAGCTCCGCCTCTTCAGCAGCCGTGATGACCTCGTCACGGTAGGCGAAGCCTTCCGGCATCGCTACGGTCTCTCCGAATAGATCAACCTGATCCGGCCTCGATAACCGGACGCGCCGGCTGACAATTGAGCGGGAAATGATGCTCATTCGTCGTCGTCCTGCTGCAGCAAAGCCTGCAGCTCCTCATGGCTGAGGCTCGCATAGTCGATGTCTTCGGGGTCGGGATTCGGCAGGCTCTCTAGGGAAGACTGTCGCCATTCGGCCTTGTCGGGATATCGCTGCCTGAGGACATCCATGAAGTAGGCGTCATAGCAGGCAGGTTCGCGGTACTTCTTGAGAGTGAAGTCGTACGTGCAGCCGGTCGGAATATGCTTGAGGATCTTCTCCATGTGCTCTTTGGCGCGTTTCTCCGCGAAGACGAAGAGGGGATCATCTCCGCATTCTTCCGGATAAGCCTTCGAACGATGGAACTTGGCGCCGTTTTCGAAGCCGTGCACGAAATCGGGCTGTGCCTTGCCGAGATGATCCAAGGCCAGCCTATGCAAAACCGCGCCATGATTGTCGCCGAACGTGGCGATGAAGACGTCGTGAGCGTAGTCGGCATCTGACAATTCGTAGTTCCAATCGCGCCTGACGGCACCGCAGAACGAGAAAGCAAAGCCGAGGACGAACGGATCCTCCAAATACCATTTTGGCAGCCGCTCTTCCCCAACGCGAAGCACGTCCCCCAGCCAATCGGCGATGACTTCCAGACTGCCGCAGGAAGCTTCGAACATTTCATGTTCGAGTTCCCGATCGCTCAGTTGTGGGATCTCGGATTTCGGTTCGAAGGTAATAACGCTACCCATTGCCGGTCTCCTCTCGGGACGAGATGTCAATGCTTGGTCGGCTGCGGGCCGAGGAGATCCTCGATCGCGTCGCAGACCCTGAGCCAGATTCGCCGGCCCTCGACGTCACCCTTTTCGCCGGTCTCATTGGCGTAGGTGAGGGCTTCCTGAGCGGCGTCGCGGCCGCTCATCTGGATCATCTCGTTGGCAGTCCGGTAGATCGCTTGGTCAGTGGTGATCATGTGGCCTTCTCCGTTTCGCCGGGACTGGCGATCAACTTGTCTGGAGCTCTCGACAGCCGATTGACTCTGTATGCAAGATAAGAACATAACAGGAACGAAACCACCGCCCGGACTGAAATGCAAGTGCCATGTCGATCACATCTGCCAACCCAACTGCCATCGATGCGTTGCGAGAAAAGATCCGCCGGATAGAAGGCCATGAGGGCCATCGGAGACCGGTTTTACCGTTTGGAATCAGCGCGATAGACAATTGGCTGCCTGGAGGCGGCTTGGCGCTTGGGGCACTGCATGAAGTGGCTGGCGGTGGCAATGGCGCAATAGATGGTGCCGCTGCGGCGCTCTTCGCGGCCGGGATCGCCGCCCGAACGAAGGGACCGGTTCTGTGGTGCGTCGGGCGCCCCGATCTATTCGCCCCGGCACTCGCCCAGGCCGGGCTCAAATCCAACCGCGTCATCTACATGGAAGCAGGCGACGAGAAGACGGCGCTCGCCTGTCTCGAAGAAAGTCTTCGCCATGGCGGGCTGGGTGCCGCCATTGCCGATGTTTCAAAGCTGACGATGACAGCCTCGCGCCGCCTGCAGCTTGCCGCCGAGACCGCCGGCACGGTCGGCATCGTCGTCCGCCGCTGGCGTCGGCAGACCGAGGCGGCCGACTTCGGTCAGCCGACGGCGGCGGTCACGAGGTGGCGGGTCTCCGTCCTGCCGTCGGCGCCGCTGCCGGTGCCGGGTGTTGGGCGCGCCAGATGGCATCTCGAACTCCTGCGCTGCCGTGCGGGCTCCAGTGCCGATTTCTACGTAGAGGCATGCGATGCAAAGGGTCGTCTCGCTCTTTTTGCCGACCTGGCCGACCGATCGGCTGCGGCGGAAGATGGGCGATGCAGCGCCATCGGCTGATATGCCTCTGGTGCTGGTCGGCCGCGACGGCCGCCGTCGCGTCATCCTCGCCGCCGACCATGCGGCTGGGAAGGCCGGGCTTCATGTCGGCATGGCGGCCACGAAGGCGCAGGCGCTTATCCCTGATCTCGTCATGATGGATGCCGAGCCAGCCGCGGATGTGGAGGCTCTCGAACGGTTGGCGGCTTGGGCATTGAAGCATTATTCGCCGATCGTCGCCGCGGATCCGCCGGACGGCATCGTCATCGACGCGACAGGTGTGGCGCATCTTCATGGCGGCGAGGAGGCGATGCTTCAGCACCTTCTTCATCGTCTGTCGGGGTCAGGCTTTCTCGCGAGTGCCGCCATGGCGGATAGCTGGGGTGCTGCGCATGCCCTCGCGCGTTACGTCGCGCGGCCAATGATGGTTGCTCCGGCCGGCAAGAGCTTCGAGGCCATATCGCCGCTGCCGCTGGCGGCCCTGCGTCTGCCGGCTGACATGGTGGTCGAACTGCGACGGCTGGGCTTTCGGACGATCCAGGATCTTCTCGATCAGCCACGAGCGCCGCTGGTTCTTCGGTTTGGCCCCGAACTGGGTCGCCGCCTTGATCAGGCTTCTGGCAAGGCGAGGGAGTTGATCGAACGCGTTCAGCCGGAGGAACTCGTCGAATGCAGGCAAGTCTTTGCGGAACCTATAGGCGCTGCCGAGACGATCGCCAAATACGTCCGCAAGCTGGTTGTCCAGCTCTGCCGGGCACTTGAAGAGCGTGCCCTGGGGGCGCGGCGCCTCGATCTCCTCTGCAGTCGGGTCGATAACCGTATCGAGGCGGTCCGGGTTGGCACGGCGAAGGCGGTCCGGGACGTGAAGCAGTGGACGCGGCTGCTGACCGACAAGATCGAGATGATCGACCCCGGCTTCGGCATTGAGATCATGACGCTTTCGGCGGTCGTCGCCGAGCCGCTCAATCCGAAGCAGCAGATTTCATCCCTTGTCCAGGAGACCGACGCCGACGTTTCGAACCTCGTCGATCTCCTCGCCAATCGCGTTGGAGAGAAGCGTATCTACCGGATCGAACCGGTGGCGAGCGACGTCCCCGAGAGGTCGGTCAAACGAGTGGCCCCGCTGGCGCCAAAGACAGAGGCCGATTGGCCGGATCACTGGCCAAGGCCTGCACGCCTTCTGCCGCATCCGGAGATGATCGAGACCATGGCCCTGCTACCTGACCATCCGCCCGTCTGGTTTACCTGGCGGGGTATCCGGCGCCGGGTCGCGCGCGCCGACGGGCCGGAAAGGGTCTTTGGTGAATGGTGGAAAGCCGACCCCGAACTCGAAGCGGTTCGCGACTATTTCCGGGTCGAAGATGAGAACGGCGAGCGATACTGGATCTTCCGCGCGGGCGATGGTGAGGATCCCGCTACAGGCTGTCATCAGTGGTTTCTTCACGGGATCTATGGATGATGGGATCGAGACTTGCGGAGAAGTCGAGACACAAGGATTTAGGAAAAATGAGAATCCAATATGACGAAGCTACACCGAAGTTCATCGCTGATCTGGTTGACGCAATTTCAAGGGAACAGCCGGAGCTTTGGAAAACATGGCTGGCGTTAGAAAAAGCAAATGAAAGCATCCAGGATGTCCACGGGCATATCGCCATGTTCATCAAAGGTCGCGTGGAAACGAAAAAACTGCGCGAGCTTTCCGATTTGGTAATGGACGTTCGGAGTGAACTACATCAGCGGATCGAGCGGAAGCTCGTTTGAGCAAAAGCTCGAACCGGCAATCTAGCTGCCTTCTTATCCTGAGGGACGCACAGATGAGGTACGTCGAGCTCCAATGCACGTCGCATTTCAGCTTTCTGCGCGGGGCAAGCTCTTGCGAGGAACTCTTCTTCCAGGCGAAGGAACTGGGAATCCAGGCACTCGCAATCACCGACCTGAATTCGCTGGCCGGCATCGTCCGAGCCTACGAGGCGTCGCGAGAAAGCGGCGTCCGCCTCGTCATCGGCTGTCGCCTTGATCTCGAGGACGGCATGTCGGTGCTGGTCTATCCAACCGACCGCCCCGCCTATGCACGGCTTTGCCGGTTGCTTTCCGTGGGGAAGAAGCGGGTAGGGAAGGGGAAGTGCCGTCTGGGTTGGTCCGACCTTGCAGAATACAGCGAGGGCTTGATTGCCGTTTTGCTGCCGGAGCAGGCCGACGATATCTGTGCCCTTCAGCTGCGGCGTCTGCGAGAGACCTTCCGAGACCGTGCCTACATGGCCCTGACCCTGCGGCGGCGACCGAATGATCAGTTGCGGCTCCACGAGCTGAGCAACCTCGCGGTCCGGTTCCGGATACCGACCGTGGTCACCAATGACGTCCTCTTCCATGTGCCGGAGCGGCGGATGCTCCAGGACGTCGTGACCTGCATCCGGCACAACTGCACGATTGATGACGCCGGCTTCCGGCGAGAGCGCCACGCCGATCGATATCTGAAGCCGCCCGAGGAAATGGCTCGGCTCTTCACGCGATATCCCGAAGCCCTGGCCCGGACACAGGAGATCGCAGATCGCTGCCGCTTCTCCTTGCAGGAGCTCGAATATCAGTACCCGGAAGAGCGGACCATGCCTGGCCTGACGGCTCAGCAGGCGCTGGAGAAGCTGACTTGGGAGGGAGCGGCGCGACGTTACCCGGAAGGCCTACCTATTCGGGTCCGGAAGACGCTTCTCCACGAGCTGGGCCTCATCGAGAAGCTGGAATATGCGCCCTATTTCGTGACGGTAAATTCGGTTGTCCGCTTTGCCAGGAGCCAGGACATCCTTTGCCAGGGGCGGGGATCGGCGGCGAACAGCGCTGTCTGCTATGTCCTTGGCATCACCTCCATTGACCCCGACCGTAATGACCTGCTCTTCGAACGGTTCGTATCCGAGGAGCGCCGCGAACCGCCTGACATCGATGTCGACTTCGAACACGAGCGGCGGGAGAAGGTCATCCAGTGGATCTACGAGACCTATGGGCGGGATCGGGCGGCCCTCTGCGCAGTGGTCACCCGTTACCGCGCTAAGGGGGCCTTGCGGGACGTCGGCAAGGCCCTCGGTCTACCGGAAGACCTCATCAAGATGCTTTCTTCCCAGGTCTGGGCTTACGCCGACGACGGCGTTGAGGAAAAGCACATCGCGGGGCTCAACCTGAACCTCAACGACCGACGGCTGCGCCTATGCCTCGACCTTGCTCGACAGCTGATCGGTACGCCGCGGCATTTCTCCCAGCATCCGGGTGGCTTCGTCCTGACCCATGATCGCCTGGACGAACTGGTGCCGATCGAGCCTGCCGCCATGGATGACCGTCAGATCATCGAATGGGACAAGGACGACATCGACGTCCTCAAGTTCATGAAGATGGATGTCCTCGGCCTCGGCATGCTCTCCTGTATGAAGCGGAGCTTCGACTTCCTGGAAGCCCATAAGGGGATCAAGCTCGACCTCGCCACCATCCCAGCCGAGGATCCGAGGACTTACGCCATGATCCGGAAGGCAGACACGCTGGGGACCTTCCAGATCGAAAGCCGGGCGCAGATGTCGATGCTGCCCCGGATCAAGCCCCGGACCTTCTACGACCTCGTCATCGAGGTCGCCATCGTCCGCCCCGGCCCGATCCAGGGTGATATGGTCCATCCCTATCTGCGCCGGCGCGAGGGCAAGGAACCGGTCGTCTATCCGAAGCCGGAGCTGGAGAAGGTCCTCGGCAAGACGCTCGGCGTGCCGCTTTTCCAGGAGCAGGCGATGCGGGTCGCAATCGAATGCGCCGGATTCACGGCGTCCGAAGCCGACCAGCTGCGTCGCGCCATGGCGACCTTTAAGCATACGGGCGGGGTCTCGCGGTTCGGCGAGAAGCTCATCACCGGCATGGTTGCCAACGGATATAGCCAGGAATTCGCAGAGCAGACCTTCAAGCAGCTCGACGGGTTCGGATCCTACGGGTTCCCGGAGAGCCATGCCGCTTCCTTCGCCCTCATTGCCTATGCCTCGTCCTGGATGAAATGCCACCACCCGGACGTCTTCTGCGCATCCTTGATCAATTCCCAGCCTATGGGCTTCTATGCGGTGGCGCAGATTGTCAGAGACGCCAGAGACCATGGCGTCGAAGTCCGTCCGATCTGCATTAACGCCTCCCGCTGGGACTGCACGCTGGAAGCGACGGCGCAGGAGGGCCGTTTCGCCGTTCGGCTGGGGTTCCGGCAGGTGAGCGGCCTTTCGGCAGACCATGCCGCCATGATTGTCGCCGCGCGGGCCGAGCGGTTCTTCAATTCCGTCGACGACGTTCGCCTCCGATCGGCCGTCCCGGTCTCGGCCATCGAGAAGATCGCCGAAGCCGACGGCTTCCGGCCATCCTTGAAATTGGAGCGGCGCCAGGCGCTTTGGGCAATCAAGGGGCTGAGGGACGATGCATTGCCACTCTTTGCTGCCGCGACGGCGCGCGAAGAAGAAGTGATCCGCGAGGTCCACGAGCCGGCTGTCGAGCTTCGGCAAATGACCGCGGGTGGCGAGGTCGTCGAGGACTACAGGCATGCCGGCCTCACCTTGCGGGCGCATCCGGTGAGCTTCCTTCGTGCGGACCTCGCTAAGCGCCGGATCGTTACCTGCGCCAAAGCGATGGCGGCGAAGAACGATACCTGGCTAGAGACGGCCGGCCTCGTGCTCGTCCGTCAGCGGCCAGGCACGGCGAAAGGCGTTCTCTTCGTCACAATCGAGGATGAGACGGGCGTCGCCAATCTCATCCTGTGGCCGACCGTCTTTGAGAAGTTCCGGCGTCAAATCCTCGGCGCCGGCATGGTTGCCGTTAAAGGACCGGTTCAGCGCGAAGGCGAGGTCGTCCACCTCATCGTCCAGCGTGTCGCCGATCTATCTAGTGAGCTCGCCAGCGTCGGCGAGCGAGATGTCGTGTTACCGATGCCACATGGCCGTGGTGATCAGGCGACGCATGGTGGCTCCGGCAAAGATCCGCGTGAATTACCACCGAGGGGTTTACGGACGCGAGACATCTACGCCCCGGACCTTCATATCGACACGATTAAACCTAAGACGCGGAATTTTCGGTAGGTCACGCCCTACATTTGCGGAAAGTTTGCTCGCCTCTATATCTACGTAAAGAGCGATGTTCAGTGTCCGGAGAGAGGCGTCTCATTGCAGCGAACTATAACCCGCCCACACAGGAGCAAACGCTATCGAGATAGGTTTATGTTGTCCCGCATACTGAGGTTTGCACTTGATCGCTTCAATCTGGGGACGACAAATAAGGGCCGTTTATTGAAGGCCCTATTGCGCAACGATTTGAATGGGCAAGTTACGACGCCGTGAATTAAAGAGTATGCCGCCGGTCTTCACAGTAGGGGGAGAGAAAACGCATCACCCATGGCGAAACGACTATAGTTTTGTCTGCCGCATTCGCCACAAAACGGATCTTTTCTGGGGCGAGGCGTTTCTATTATCCTTTTCATAGGATGCGTTCTTACATAACCAGTAAATGCGTCTACGCTGGCGAGGCCCGTCATGTAGAACAGAAAGTCATTCACCGCCTGCGAAGCAGTTTCGGCATTTAGCGTGATGACGCTTGGTGCAATAACTTCGGGATCATCCGTATATTTTTGCCTCTGGAGCATCAGCGGTGAGATACTTTCTTCCTGGAGCCGCGCAGGATTTATGGCGCCATTACATGCCAGGCAACCGAGATCTGGAAGCACCCAGCGCACAACGGTATGCACATGTTCGATAGCGCCGGTTTCGGGTGTGGTCCGTATCCGGGACCCTAGCTGGCTCATCGGTATCAGGTATTGATGCGCGATGGCATTGACGAGCAGGCGAGCGCGGTGGCTATCGGCTGCCAAGAAAATGTAATCGCAAGTGAGTATCTCCTGGATAGCGCCCGGGTCTTCGATTGTTGAGCGGAAACTAGCTACCTCGGCATGACGATTGGCGCGCTTGATGATCTGTTCTGCAAGACGGATCTTTGATTTTGCCAAGCGATAGCCCAAGCGGCGGAGCCAGGCAGGGCGATTTTCCTGCGTCAGCCACGCCATGGCATCCCGGTCGGTGGCATGTACCATACGAGAGAGATTGGTCGTCCGGATCTGATCAGGATCGATAAGCACAAAGTTGCCGACACCGAGACGCCCGAGTAGCTCCGCCAGCAGTATCCCGACGCCGCCCAGCCCGATAATTGCAACGCGCGCCTTTCTAAAGATCTGCTGTCCACGGTCACCAAAAAGCCTTACCTGCCGGTCGTAGCGAGAACTGCTTGTAGGGATGCGGCCATCAGTCTTTGGCATGAGATTGATCCGGCCAGGGCCAATGACATAGGCCTCGTCCAGAGAAAATCGATTCCTGGTTTGATCCCAGATATCACCCGCGACGCAGTCATCAGCGAATACAAGTCCTCCGACAGGCTTATCCTGCGCAATATCGAGTAACGCTGGAAAGCCACGTTCATGCGTCTGCAGGTCGATGCCGGAAAAAGCGACCTGGCCCCTACCGCCATGGTTGTGAACGGCGAGATAGACAAGCTTTTCGTCACGGGATGCACGAATACGCTCGGTTACAAATCGGGCTTTGAGCATTCGGTATCCGCGGTTGCCAGGTACCCAGTCTATACCCTCTCTTGCTTTGACGAGGCGCCGCGCCAGAAGCACTGTGCCAGCCTTGGTTTGCGCGAGACCCGCTTCGATAATCGCCCCATGTTCGTCATTGTCACCAGGAAAGAGGTGATCATGCAGCTCTTTGTAAAGGCCGGCGGGTATACGAAGTGACCATTTTCTCTGCGTCATCGTGATTTGAGCCATTTCAAGACCGTGAGAAGCTTGAGAAGCGGCGTTTCGCGTCCGATCGAATTTGCCTGGTTCTGCCTTCTCGATATCATGACCGCTTTGCGAGCCGGAAAATTGGGAAGGTCAGGCGCCCAGTTTTGATTGCTCGTGTGGATGGGTGCCACAATCTCCTGCTTGTCTATCCTCTCGAGATCCGACCGGATCCAGAACGGATAGACGTCAGCATAAGGGCAGGCGTTGCTGATGAAGAAGGCTACCCAGGTCGTGACCTGAACATAAGGCGGGCCAAGTGGCACCTCGTGCAACAAGACATGGGCACCTCCGCAAGGGCTAGGGAAAACCTCACAGAGGAGTCCCTGGAACGCCATCTTGATTTCGGCAATGGCCTTCTCGACTTCCGCCTTCATTTCACCACCGCCCTAGCTATCGTCGTGATCGTCGACAGCGAGAAACTTCTCGCCGCCTTTGATGCGAACATGATCGGTGTCACCGATGATCTGGCCCCCCGATTTGTCTTCAGAGAGCGTAAAGCTCGGCTGGATATTGACGCTGTTCGCGATGGCCGCTGCTTTGATCGAAGCCCCAGTCTGGATCCCGCGAGCAATCGGTACGGCCTTGTTATTGACCTCAATCATCACGGTGCGGCTGGGCTTGGTGAAGAAACGTTCGACCCCGGGGTATCCGAGGTCGACAACCTCGTCATCTTCGATCAGGCGAGGTTCCGTCTCGTGGCTCTCGAGGTAGATCTCGACCCGATCGTGATCTTTACGAGCGAGCTGAAGCAAAACGGAACCGGTGACTTCGCGCTGGGTCCAGGTCAATCGCACGCCATCGATTACGATGTTCACGCTTTCACTGGCGCGATTGGCAAAGAACGAGAGGGGTTCTTGGGCCAGATCTGCTTTCTCTTCGAGCCCCACCTCTTCAAGTGCGCCGTCCGGTCGATAGCGGAGCACGATGTAATCCTCCGCAGGGTGGAGCCCCGCTTCGGCGATGATCTCGCGGCCAGTCACGAGCCGATCCGTAAACTGGATACTCTTTGAGGCGAAGAGCTCATCGTGGAGCTTAATCGTGAAAGTGGGCTGAATGGTGTCCATGGATAACCTCCAATCTTGGATATCTATAAATATAGCTAAAATATAGCTAGTCAATAATTATTTTATAGCCATATTGACTTTAAACGAACTGGAGATTATATAGAATTTATCCGAGGAGATTCAGATGGTTACGAAGAAAACAATGACGCTCAATCTGAGCGACGCAGAGATGACGGTGTTGGATGATCTGTCGGCGCGAAAGGATCTGAGCAAGACTGCGGTTCTTCGGCAGGCGCTGCGGTTCTATCAAATGGTGGACGCGCGCTTAGAGCGGGGAGATAAGCTGTTTCTCGAAAATGAGGTGACTAAGGAGAAGGCCGAGCTCATGATGCTTGCATGAGCGTCATCTCGAGCTCTGTGCTGCTCAAAGAAGTTTCGACTGGGCAAAATGTCGAAGCTGAGCTGAGAGATGCAATCGAAGCATCTCAACTCGCAGACTGGCATAACAGCTGGGTGCCAGCGAGGGAACAGTGTTTGAACGCGCTGAAGCTGGCAAATGCGCCAGCAAGCGCAGTCCCACAATCTGCACATTGGAACTGGGCCGCTAAAATAAGCGAGATGCAGGGCCTGATTGCCAATCAGGGCTACTGCATTGTTTGTAATGGTCAGACGCAAGCGATGATGCGCCTGGACCTCGCGAGCAAGAGGTGCAAGGTCGCCACCCAGAAGGGCCTCCACCTCGTCTACATCGACTACCTTGAAACCGCCCCTTGGAATTGGCAGGGGCCTTATTGGGATCCACCTCTCTATCGAAGAAGTGGACTCATTCTTTTGCGCGCCGCGATGGAAGTTAGCCTGGCTGAAGGTTTCAAGGGGCGCATTGGCTTGCACTCGTTGCCGCAATCGGTGGCGTTTTATTCAAGATGTGGCCTCTCCGAATTTGGGCCGGATACCAGCTATCCAGGATATCCACTGCCATATTTCGAGGCTACGCCGGACCAAACGAAAGCGTTTTTAGAATAGGAGGGCCTCATGAAGATCAATATTCCAAGAGAATGGTATGAGGCTAAGGACTCTCTGGAGGACGGCTTCACTATCGGTGCAGGCACGCTGGGTATGGAGCCAAATGAACCTTATAATCAAGCGTCAGCTACTACAGTCGACGAGGGGCGGATAGCCTTTGGTCAATTTGTTGTATTCTCGCGACGCAAACGCGGACTCACCATTGAAGCCTTGGCTGAGGAGGCAGATGTAGAGTTGGCAGAGCTGATAGCCATTGAACAGCATGATCCGTATTATCAGACGGATCCTAGAACGGTATACCAGCTTGCCAACTATCTAAATGTCTCACGGTCACGGTTGATGGTATTGGCGGGTTTGTCTCAGCCAAATGACAATATGAAAACAGATGCTCTTAAATTTGCGGCCCGCTCGGCCTCAGTCGAGAAGCTCACCGCTCAAGAAATGTCTGTCTTGGAAGGCTATGTGTCTTTGCTAACAGAACGGACATTAAAAAAAGAGGGATAGAAGTCGGATTGTCGGACGGGCACATAATTCGTGAAAAGACGCGGGCAGATATAGATCGGCGAGTTGAACGAATACTCGCCGATCTTGGGAATCCTGAGCCGCCGCTCAAATTGGAACACGTTCGCGAGCTTCTCAAGCTCGGCCTCGACTACTATGCGGCCGATGATCCGTCGTTGCTATCTACGCTTACGAATCGGATGAGAGTCGGCGCAATTCAAGTCTTTAAGCGACCAACGCTTCTACTCGAAGTCGTGCGGTCTCTTGATCTTCGTGGCCTCTACCTTCTCGATCAGAAGCGTATCCTCATCGATGAAAAACAGCCACCGCCAAAGCATCGCTGGCTTGAGGCCCATGAGATCGGCCATAGCATTCTCCCGTGGCATGAAGATGCAATGTTTGGTGACAGTGAGCACACCATCCTACCGAACTGTCATGATGCAATCGAAGCGGAAGCCAACTACGCTGCCGGCCGGCTTCTGTTCCTTGCCAAGCGGTTCGACAATGAAGCACTGAATATCGCTCCATCGCTCGCCTCTGTTCGCGACCTCAAGCCTAAATTCGGCAATACCTACACGACGACGTTCTGGCGCTGCGTCGACCTATGGGGCAGAGACAGGCCTATTGTTGGCCTCATAACGGGACATCCGCACAAGTCCAAACGAACCTCCGAATTCAATCCCTTGAGGCCATGCCGGCACTTCATCAGATCAAACGTGTTTCTCCGGCAGTTCGCGAATATCACCGAGTTGGATTTGTTTAACTTCATATCATCTTATTGCTCGGCTGCCAGAGGCGGTAGGTTGGGAGCAGGTGAATGTAACCTTGTCGACATTGCTGGAAACAAGGTTAGGTTCCATTTTGAAACCTTCAACTTTCACTATGATGTACTGTCCCTCGGAGTACCGATGCTTAGTCGACATTGACAGCACGGCTGAGGCCTCAACGGAGCCCCGACGATAGAAATTGAGCGCTGTGTCATTCCAGAGGTCGAAATTCTGCTTAGAGGTTACTGATCTTAAGCAAATAAGGAGCCGTGGTTGGCAATCGACAGCGCAAAGCGAATTCAGCTGGTATTCGTCGCCGTTGCCCTGTCGGCCATCCATCGCGAAGCCACGCCTTATATGGCATGAAAGTGTTTTGGTCCCTGAACGCCGCTCTGCGGCGCGCATTGCCGGTATTGATCGGGGAAACAAGGGTGTCTTTCTCGTAATCCTCGACAATAGCCGCCGTGCTGAAAGTAAGCAGAACTTGCGAGCGATCTCGACAAGCGCTCAGATGTCGCATCAGTCGCTTTTCATCTGGCCAAAGGAAGACGAGCCCGTTCAGGAACTCATACCAATCCCCGGGAGTAAGGCTCCCACCAAGTACCGGAGCAAGCGCCGCAGGCGGCATGGGTTTCTGGTCGCGGATCGTCACGGACTCCGAAATCCGCACGTTTTCTCGCCGATGGCTGCGTAGGAGTGACTGGCGTTCTGTCTTCGATAACCCGGCATGGTGCAGCAGTTGGGTTGTGCTCATTAACCCGTGCTTCATGATAGAAGGAACGTTTGCTGCCTCAGCGAGGTGGTACAGGCGATCAGGCACCTTCATTTCATTTGCATGTTCAATAGCGTGACCGGTGCGACTAGATCTTCTCGATGCCGGGGCTCTGAGTGCGGCCGCCGGATGAGGTCTCGTGGCCGCTGCCTGGCTTGACGCGATATCGGAATTCGCAGCAAGTCGCGCCGCCCATAATCGTCGCGTCACGCTTCAACTCGACTCGATCGTCATAACCTACGATGAAGTTCGCATCGCGAGAGCATGAAAGGAGATGACCGATTTCGCCAAGACCCATCGCATGGTACATCTCGGCGTAACGACACCGCTTCACATTGTAGTCGAAGCAGGTTTCATCGGCGGCAAGCACCTCCACCTCAAGCGCATCGTCCTTTTCCCAAAGATACTGAAGGCGAGCGAAGCTTTGAATGTCGGCGCCGCCCGGCTCACGGGCAGCGAGTATCTTGCCATCGCGAATGGCATCAGCGGAAATCGCCTCCGCAATGATCTCTTGGGCGCGTTGCGCGCCGAGTTCGCGCTTCATTACATCGTAAATCGGCTTGATCACCTCTGCCTGAACCCGCCTTTTCGTTAGGATGCCGATTTCGTCGTTCATGCCTCGATACTCCGTCACTGCGCGTGTTCGAATGTCGGAAGCACATTGACGACCAACATCGCCGAATACGACGACGGACATTTTGATTGCCCGCGCGGGTTAGTCAATATCTATCTATGGATAGACGCAGTAAATTGTCGACGTTGATCAAACTTCCGGCTCCCAAGGCAATGGTAGCCAATCCTTGCGTGACGAGCTTCGGAAGAGGTGCTTCGACGTGAGACGATTTGCTCGCCTTTGGTGTGAGCGGCGAAAGCGAATTTCTGGCGAATAACCTAAGTATTTTGGCGCGTTAGGTGCTGGGGTTCTTCGTTGCCTGTGTTTCGGGATGTAACGCGCCGGCCGTGCGCTCGCAGTCCCTTCAATAGGTTCACGGCAATCCGATTGTAAACTTTCTCTATCTGCAGGCTGGCCGGTGACGCCTCCTTAAAATATATTGCATCTATCGATAGGTATATTTATGGTCCCGCTTTCTTTTGAAGGAGATGGGCCATGGACAAACGGCTACTCGTATTGGCGCTCGGAATGTTTGCCATCGGCACCGATGGGTTCGTAATGGCGGGGGTGTTACCGCAGATCGCTCGTTCATTTCATGTCAGTATTGGCGCCGCCGGCCAGATGACAACCGCTTATGCGCTGTCGTTCGCTTTGTTGGCGCCGACAGTGGCTGCCATCGCTGGCAATGTGCCGCGCAAAACGCTGATGTTATTGTCCATGACTGTCTTCATCGTCGCGAACCTGGCGACTGCATTGGCGCCGAGTTTCGGCTGGGCGATTTTCATGCGGGTCGTAACTGGTCTGGGTGCCGCAATGTTCAGCCCGACGGCAAGTGGAGCGGGTGCAATGATGGTAAAGCCAGAGCGCCGCGGATTTGCGCTTGCCATTATTCTCGGGGGATTATCGACCGCAACGGCGCTTGGATCGCCCTTGGGCTCAGTCATCGGGGGGCTCGGTGACTGGCGGTGGACGATGGTTTTTGTCTCAAGCATCGGCGCCTTGGCTTTCCTCGGCGTGCTGTCGTTGCCTTCGAATATTCCGATGCCGCCTGTGGTGGGCCTCTTTAAGCGCTTGGCGCCACTTGCGGACGCGCGTATTTGTCTGACCCTTGCGACCACATTGTTGGCGATGAGTGGAATATTCACGGTCTACACGTACTTCTCCGTCGTTTTTGACCGGGCGATTGGTGGAAATTCGCTGGTTATGGGTGCTCTCCTGGTCATTTATGGCGCATCGGGCACGTTTGGAAATCTCATGGCAGGGCGGATCGTCGACAGGATTGGGCCATGGAAGGTGCTGACCACGGTCATGGTCATCCTCATTGGTGACATGATGCTGTTCTCTTGGACCGGTGCTACGCTGGCGACCGCCATTCCAGCGATTGCGATCTGGGGCATCTTTTCGTGGAGTATCCAGAGCCCGCAACAGAGCCGCGTCGTATCTTTAGTACCAACCGCAGCACCGGTTGTTCTGGGGCTCAATAGCTCCGCCACGTATCTCGGCGTGACGACCGCTGGTGTGATCGGTGCCGCGGGAATCCAAACGGTGGGCGCTCACAATCTCGGCTTCGTCGGTATGGGCCTGGTTCTTTTCTCATTCTTGATGTGCCAACTTGCCTCATGGCGGATCAATGCAACGAATCGTGCTGCAAGGGTGGCGGCGACCGCACAAGCCTAAACCGCGCAGATTGAACCGGCAGTTGGGTTTTGCACTGACTCTGGTACCGATCCGAGAGATCCGATGGACGGTCCTAAATGGGAGTGCGCGTTCGGCCACCAATCCAAAATCGGAGATCAACAGAGAGGATATCAACGAGCCGGCAGGAGGTTTGCCCGCCTGATGCGTCGGCTAACCCTTCTTCTTCACCCAAATTTCGTGGGGCCGGGATCGCGGTTGGAGTCACTTTCATCACTGCGAGAAGCCAGATGGAAATGGAGCAGGAGCCGGTTGAGTGGCTTTGACGGCAGCTTAGGCGGTATGTAAGCTCAGAAAACTCGCCGTTCTTGAAGGATAATCTCCTTGTCTGAACATCAAGATCACGCACACGATAACGAGCTCAGTGACATCGAAGCTAAGGTCAAGGCGCTCGAGACGTTGCTGATAGCAAAGGGCCTCGTCAATCCGGCGGCCGTCGACGCGATCGTCGAGACTTACGAGACAAAGGTTGGCCCCAGAGTGGGGGCCGGCGTCGTTGCTAAGGCCTGGATAGATCCAGAATTTGCCAGCCGGCTGCGCACAAATGCCGACGAAGCGATTAGAAGCCTAGGTGTTGGGGAGCGACCTGGCGAACGCCTACGGGCTGTCTTCAATACCCCCGATACGCATAACCTGATCGTCTGTACCCTTTGCTCTTGTTATCCCTGGTCGCTTCTGGGTTTGCCGCCGACCTGGTATAAGGCGCCACCATATCGTTCGCGGGCAGTGCTGGATCCCAGAGGGTTACTGGCTGAATTTGGGCTTCATCTCCCGGAGACGAAGGAGATCCGGGTGTGGGATTCGACCGCGGAACTGCGTTATATCGTGGTTCCCGAGCGGCCAGCTGGTACCGAAAGACTGAGCGAGGCCGATCTTGCGGCGCTCGTCAACCGTGATGCCATGATTGGCACAGCAGTCGTCACCTTCGAGGGGACGGCAAGATGAATGGTGCGCATGACCTCGGCGGCATGATGGGATTCGGCCCGGTCAATGCCGGTAAAAGCGAGCCGCTGTTTCACGCGAATTGGGAGAAACGTGCCCTCGGCATCACGATCTGCTGTGATTGCCTTGGGGCCTGGACGATCGATGAAAGCCGGTTCGCAATCGAATCTATCCCGCCCGCAAAATATCTTACCGGCAACTATTACCAGAATTGGATCCGGGCACTTGAAACCCTGCTGCTGCGCCATGGCTTTGTAAGCGAACACGAGCTACGGACAGGGATCAAACAAACCGATGATCCTAGAGCCGGCAATGCCATAACACCCGAAATGGTGGACGGGATGCTGGCTTCAGGGACCTGCCAGAAGCCGATCGCGAGCAAGCCAAGATTTTCTCCGGGCCAGCAGGTCCGGACGAAAAACATCCATCCGACAGGTCATACCAGACTCCCGCGATATGCCCGTGGAAAGACTGGCGTCATAGAGACAGTTCAAGGATCTTTCACTTTCCCCGACGATAGCGCGCGCGGCAAATCGGACTCCGTTCAGTGGCTTTATACGGTCGTTTTCCAAAGCGCGGAGCTCTGGGGCGAGGCGACAGACAGGTCAGTACGGGTCTCGATTGACGCCTGGGAAAGCTATCTTGATGCCTAGTGAGCTGCCTTCAACCTCGGTATTCACGGAAATGCAGCGAGCCTCCGCAGAGGGGACACCTCCTTTCCCGGCACCCTGGGCGGCTGAGGCTTTTGCGTTGACAATCCATCTCCACGAGCGGGGGGTCTTCACGTGGCCGCAATGGACGGCGGCTCTTTCGGTTGAGGTGAGAAAACCGGGAAAGAGGGAAGATGGGAGCGACTACTATCAATCCTGGGTCGAGGCGCTTTGCAATCTCCTGGGATCTCTCGACATCCTCCAGCCGGACGAAGTGTCGGCGATGAAGGAGCGCTGGCAGCGCGCGGCCGAAGCAACGCCACATGGAAAGCCAATCCTGCTTGAAAACGCCGATCTCGCCATCGCCGATTGACCATCCATGCCGGTAGATCTCGATCTCAGCTACACATCAGCGTCAGAGCTCGCCCGCCTCATACGCACCGGGGCTCTGTCACCGGTTGAGGTGATCAAAAATGCGCTCAACAGGATCGGCGATGTCAATCCGACATTGAACGGCTTCTGCTTCGTCTTTTCAGAAGACGCGCTTGCTGAAGCCAAGATCCTTGAAGCAGAGGCTCGGCAAGGCCAGTTCCGCGGACCGTTGCATGGAGTTCCTGTTGCCATCAAGGATGTGACGCCGACCAAGGGTAGGCGAACTACATTCGGCTCCTACGCATACGAGCACAACGTCCCAGATGAAGACGCAACGATCGTTGAAGCGCTGAAGCGTGCCGGCTGCATCATGATCGGGAAGACGACAACTCCTGAATTTGCCTGCGGCAGTGCCACTGAAAGTCCGCTTTGGGGCATTTCCCGCAACCCGTGGGATCCGAACCGTACACCCGGTGGATCTTCGGGCGGCAGCGCGATAGCGGTTGCGACCGGCTGTGTGCCACTCGCCGAAGGGTCGGATATGGGTGGCTCGGTGCGCATTCCGGCAAGCTTTTGCGGCATTATCGGCTATAAGCCGAGCTTCGGTCGGATACCTTTCACTATTCTGCCGAGCCAGTTTGACCAGATCTCGCATTTCGGCTCTCTCGCCCGGACGATCGAGGATAGCCGCCTTTTCCTCCAGGTGACACAAGGACCGGACGAGCGGGATATCCAATCGATCAAACCTGCTCTTGATTTCATGAATGGCGGTAGAGAAGGTGTTGCTGGCCTTCGTATCGGCCTCTGCCTTGATTTCGGCAACCGGATCTGGGATCCGGAGGTCGAGCGGGCGGTCCGGCAATCGGCGGCGCTTCTGAAGGAGCAGGGCGCGGAGGTCATCGATGTTTCCCTGAGCTGGGGTGGCGACCTCGAAAACGCCTGGGCTAAGCATTGGTGCGTCTACCTAGCAACCTTCTATGGCCACACCATCAAAGAATACCGGCAAAAAATCGATCCTCGAGTGCTCTCGTATCTGGAACGGGGGCTCAGCATGTCAGCGGTCGAGTTCAAATCGATCGAGATTGAAAGGACGAAAGCCTGGCTGGAATTGGCGCCGATCCTAGAGCGCTGTGACGCTCTCTTGTGCCCCACCATGGCCTTTCCTGCCGTCCGGGTCGAAGGCGCCGATAATGGAGAGTTTTGGGTCACGGACCAGCAGGGGCGGTACCGAGGCCTCGATGTCACCTCAGTGTTCAATTTTGTCAGCCAGTGTCCGGCGCTTTCGGTCCCTTGTGGATTTGCCCAGAACCCGCCAACGGCGGCAGGGCTGCCGATTGGCCTTCAAATTGTTGGCCGGCGGTTTGACGATCTGATGCCGCTTCGGATAGCGTCGGTCCTCGAGAAGGAACAACCCTGGGCAGGTCGCCGACCGCCGATCTAGGGTTCAGACTGAAGAACAAGGCCTTTCGAACAACGGCGTAAACTGGACCAGCCATGGAAGCGCGGCAGCTCGCCTATTTCGTCTTCGCCTGCCAGCACCGAAACCACACGGAAGCGGCTCGGCTCCTCCAGGTTCCTGCCTCCGTTCTCAGTGACAATCTGCGCCTCCTCGAGAAAGGGCTGGAGACGAGCTTGTTCCAGCGTGGTCCGTCCGGGCTTTACCCCACCGAAGCCGCTCGATGGTTATATCAGTCGGTTGAGCCGGTACTCCGAGCGCTGGAAGACGGCGAGGAAGTGCTCAGGGCTGGCCAATTTGTCCCGTCGCGGAAGCTGAAGGTCACATCTCCGTTGCGTTTCCTTATGGGACGCTTATCGCGGGCGACAAGCCTGGCGGCCAGAGCGCTCCGGAAGGCCGATCCAGATGTCCTCGTCACCATAGATTTTGCCGCTACGATTGGCGGCTACAGCGACGGCGAGGGCCCGATTGGAGACAGGAGGGTTGCTTCAGTCAATGAGGACAGCCTCGCTGGTGAAGTACTCATCACGCATGGATACGATCTCAAGGATCCAAGCGCCGTGATGCTCCTCGAGGACCGGTGGCTGTGTGTTGCACCTCTCGACCGGATGACGCGAGTTGGGGAGACCGTGGATTTTGAAGCCCTTCGGAAGACTCCGCTCTATATCCCTGCACTTCGTTCCCCGCAGATCCGGCGACTGCGCGAATATTGTGCAGAGCAGAAGCTGCCGGAGCCGGTGATCTTTGATGACGACGTCGGCACACTTCCGCGGCTAAGCCGATCCGCCGAGCGATTTCATCTCCTTGTCCCGGAGGCGATGATTTCGGATAGCTTGGAGCGCCTGAACTTGGGCTACATGGTGCTGCCAGAAGAAATCAAGAGCCCAATCGTTGCGATGGTACCCAAAGAAAGCCCGACTGCTTGGCGCTATGTCGAATTGTTGAAGGAAGCAGTCCGGTCAGAAGAACCGATCCTGTGCTATGATCCACGGGTGACGCTGAAGCAGGCCCGATATTTTCTCAGCGTCTGCAAGGAGCTGAGTATTTCCGCTGCGGCAAGACAGCTTGGCGTCGCTCAGCCTGCCGTCTCGGCACAAATCAAGAAGATCGAGGCGACCTCCTCCGAAAAGCTCTTTGAACGGCACCGCGCCGGTCTTGAACTCACCTCCAGGGCGAAGACGCTGCAGCGGGTGCTTCAGCCCGCCATCTCGACCCTTGATGTTGTCTCCTTAAAGGCGCCCTATCTGATAGCCGGCCGAATGCGGCAGCTCACTATCGGGTTGATACCTGCTGGCAGTCATCTGGGTGCTCTCGAGGGCGCCGTTACAGACGCTCTTGGGGAATGGCGCCGAAGTTATTCCACAGTTGACCTGCGGGTATTGGAGGGGCCCAAGGGCGCTCTCTACCGATGGGTTGAGGCAGGCAAGATCGGGCTGGCCCTGGCCGAGGCGGATTATGCTCGTAGGCAGCACCCCGCGGCCGAAAGGAGCCGACTGGGCCTGGTAACGATATCTGACCTGAGTTTGCCAAAAGGCGCGGACATTGAGTTCCGTAAGGCTGTTAGAATGCCGCTCATCTTACCAGATGACACAGGCGGCCTGAGGCAGATACTCCAGGCTGCCGCGGCGGAGGCACATATTCGGCTCGCACCGTTCATCGAAGTGAACTCCCTGCCAATCACGCTAAAACTCTTGAAGCAGGAAGGACTGGCAACGGTTCTGCCCTACCACGTCGCCGAACCATATTTGATGGACGGGTCTTTTCAATTTCGGAAGCTGGTAAACCCGGAGATATGCCAAAGACTGACCTTTCTCCACTCCGCCGCAAGGGAGCTGACCGAGATCGAAAAGGCGCTTATCTCGGCAATCCGCGCTAACCTCCGCCAGGCCGGTATTGCCTGCGACTAGCAGGCGAAGCATCATTTTGATCGTAGCTGGCTATAAGAAATGCCGAAGGCCGGATCGATCCTTGACCTCCCCTCCAGACGCTTCAAATCATAACCGTACGGTGAGGCGAGACAAAACGGAAGGAATGGCCATGAGCAATCTCGATATCCGACCCCTGACACCCGATCTTGGCGCAGAAATTTATGGCCTCGATCTGCGGCAAAAAAGTATTGCTGCGCCAGCAATCAAGGAAGCGCTTGCAAGATATGGTGTCATCTTCCTCCGCGATCAGACGCTTTCCCTCGATGAGCTGGTCGATGGAACAGCAGCCATCGGCCCGATCCTGCGAGTTCCTTTCGTCAAGGGAATGCAAAGCCACCCCGATGTCATCGCTGTCCTCAAGGAAGCGGATGAAAGAAAGATTTCGACTTTCGGCGGCACTTGGCACAGCGATTTCTCCTTCCTGCCGACACCACCTAGTCTGACCCTGCTTTATGCCGCCGAGTTGCCGAGTGTTGGCGGTGACACTATCTGGGCGAATCAATACGCGGCTTACGATGCGCTCTCGAGCGGAATGAAGGCGTTGCTGGACCCTCTCCGTGCCGTGCATATTGGGACGCCGCATGGCACCATGGGGCCGGGAGCGGGGGCTGCGACCAGCAGGTCGATTCAAATGGTAAGGAATGACCCGGCAGCTGATAGAGAGATCTTGCACCCGGTTGTCCGAGTCCATCCAGTGACTGGCCGGAAGGCACTCTTCATCAATCAGGTTTATACGCAGCGGTTCGAGAATATGACCATCGCCGAATCAAGACCGCTGCTCGATTACCTCTACCAGCATTCAACCAGTCCGGAGTTCTGTTGCCGGTGGCACTGGCATCCAGGCACGCTGGCCGTCTGGGACAACCGATGCACCTTGCACCTTGCTATTAACGATTATGATGGGGTGCGCCGCCTTCTATATCGGACCACGGTCGAAGGAGAGATTCCCATTGCTGTAGACCAATCGAAACAGACAAAAGTGGCCTGATTCAGAAGCTTTTGCTCTGGCCCGATCATTGTAGCGTCGACGACTCCCCGGTCGCACAAACCGGGCATGGCGCTGGCAACCGCAGCGACCGCCTCTATCGGTGGGCTTGTCAGGTCGGCGCAGCCGTTGATCATGATGAAACCTGCGCCGCGTCCGCACTTTATTTCGAGGGCCGCCGAAGCGGCCCTCGAGCGGAGTATCAGAACACTGTGTTGTTATTCTTCGATGTGCCAGGGACTGGCGCGATGACGTCCCAATGCTCGACGAGCTTGCCGTCTGTTACCCGGAAGATGTCGACACCGACGTCGCCATTCGGACTTATGAGGCCGGTCCAATGCGCGTGGACAGCGACAATATCGCCGTCAGCGATGACGCGGCGGATGTCGCCCTTGGCGTTGGGGAAGGCTTTGAGGAAACCGTTGATGTAGGCCCGCAGGCCCTCGACACCGTCCTCGGCGGCGGCAGTATGCTGGATGTAAGTTTCGCCGACATAGCGTGCAATGGCACCATCAACGTCGCCGTCGAAATGAGCCTCCTTATAGAAAGCGAGCACGATCTTCTTGTTTTGTTCGGAGATGGTCTCAGTCGTCATGTTGATTTCCAATCGTATTCGGTACTGACGGCGTTAGCCGTTCAAATGAAGAGTTGAAGCTTGGTATTGCGATCGGTTGACCTGCTTAGGCTGCCGCTATGGCGGCGCACTGCGATAGAGCGCTGCAGTGCGCCGCATTGAGAGCGGTGGCTCGGCGATACGCCGGGAGACGTCCGGCAGATGCAAGTGACCGTTTATTCGGTTTCGGGCGGGATCTGAGCGTCGAACTTATTCTGCTGGACGATGTAGATCTCGCATGGTTCCTTTGAGACGCAAGCTGTCGTGTGGGCCTGCTTGCCGCGCTGGTACCAGTACGAGCCCGGCCCAAGCTTCTCGGGCTTCTGCCCTGGCTGATAGTTCTCCAGATCGCCCTTTATGACGACTGCATAGTAGTCATATGTGTGGGTGTGGACGGGGCTCACAAACCCCGGATCGAACCGGAAGAACGCACCATGGGCACCCTTCGTTACATCACCCCAAACGTTGGCAACTTGGATGCCGGTCTTGGGGTTGACGCCTCTCGCGCCAGTGTCGCTGAAGGAATACTGGCTGGCAGGTTTAGTGACCGAGATACCGCCGTTGGCCGGGGGAAATGAAGCGCTGTCCTGCGCTTGCACGGCCGTCGTGAGCGCGAACGTCGCAAAAGCGACGGCCGCCAGTGATCGCAGTTTCATAACATTTTCCTTTGCTTTGTCTGTTGAGTTGTCGATTGGTGTCAAGCGGCTTTCCCGAGTACCTCGATGAATTTGGCGGCCAGTTCGTGATCCGACATCGGGTTCTGAGCCGTCACAAGCTCACGATCGACGACGACGAAGGAAGTGAAATTCTTGTCGGTATTAACGACAGTGCCGCCGGCCGCTTCCAAAGCGTCAGGCATGTTGAAAATGAGCTTCTTGTGGAAGACGTTATCTTCGGCATACTCCTCTTCGCTGCGCGAGAAGACCGTCATCTGGTAGCCGTCATACTGCCAGCCCTTGGCCAGCTCGCGCGCCTTCAGCTTGTCGCCGGTGATCAACGCCGCACGAAACTCACGAGCATTATCCAGCGAAGCCAGAATGCCCATCGGGCCGTGACAGATCGCGGCGGTCGGTTTCCCCTTGGCATGGAAGAAACGCAGAACCTCGCCCGTGTCCGCGTCCTGCATCACATCGACGACAGGTGCGTGGCCGCCCGGGAAGAAAAGGCCGGCGAAACGATCGAGACCATTATTAATCACGGAACGGATCGTCCGGACGTCGTTCATGGCCGCGTTGTTGTTAAAGAAGTTACGGGCACGCGTGCGGGCTTCATCATCGTTGGCGAAGTAGATCAGGGCATCTGAGTCCTGATCCATGTGCGGCTTTTCCCCGGTCGGGGTCGCGAGAACGAAGTCGTAACCGGCAGCCACAAGCGCCATCAGAGGAACGGCAGTCTCGTTCAGAAACTGGCCGATCTTGATCGTACCGCCGCCCTGCGCCTCAAGCTCAGTAGCATTCGAACCGATAACGAGAATAGTACCTTTACTCATTAGAAACTCCTGTTGTGTATGAAGAAGCTGTTCAGGCTTCTGTTGGAAACGGGAAATAGGCACGATCATCTTGCCAAGACAGCTCTTTGCTGTGTCGGCTCGGAAATCGTCGCTTCGCTGGTTTCGGCCTTTTCAGGCCCAATGGATGTCAGGCCTTGGCGACTTCAATCATCCGCCGGACGGTTTCTTCCGTCGTCCAAACGGCGTTAGCCATAAAGCGCCAATTGATCATCGCGGCGTCGTAGCCGGAGCCTTCTTCGTTCGCGGCGGCCGCGACAGCATCACGCACCATCACGACTTCGAAGCCGTTCTGGATGAGGTTGCGCATGTGATCTTCGAGGCAGAGATTCGCGACGGGGCCCGCCATGATGACCTTTTCGATGCCACGGCGGCGCAGCAACAAGACGAGATCATTGGTCGGAGCGTAGGAGACATGCCGCGACGTGATCGTGGTGTTTTCGTCTTCCATATATTTGCGGAAGCGATCAGGAACGTCGGCGCCTGATCCCTGTACGCCTTCGAAGTTGAGCGCGCTTTGACGCGCGACCACACCGCCCTTCAGCGCCAAGTCTTCCATGGGGCCAAGGTGGGTGTGGCCGCGATGGTCGTGCGGGAAGAAGTAGTGCGGTGACATGAAGACCGGGAAGCCATTCTGCTTAGAGGCCTTCAAGAGGGTCTCCAGATTGTCATTGACCCTGTTTTTCTTCATCAACTCCTCGATCATGACATGATATTTGCCACCATCGGTGAGGAAGTCGTTCTGGATGTCGACCAGGACGAGCGCGGTACGATCCTTGTCGATCTGTGTATCGACCTTGTGCTCGAACAGCATTTACCGGTTCCTTTCGTTTTGCTCTAGGCAGCGAACTAAATTCGATCGCTACCTATCGATAGATAGATAATTGGAAGCGGAGTGTCAACATCTATCTATCGATAGATTAACTTATGGCGAAATTTTCTGAAGGTTGCTCTGCGGAACGAACTGCACGGCAGGCCACCGTACGCTTTGGTGAGAGGAGGTCAGATCATTTAGCGGGCTGGCTTTATCACCGCCTCTGGAAAGCATCTGCAGGCCTTTGCGTTTAATGCGCAGAGTTCGAACGATCCACAGTCCTGGCGTATCTAATCTCAAACTATAGGAAAGGGTCGTGGGTCTCTTGGGTAAAGCACCACCTGGATTCGAAGTGGGCGCGCTCGCTAAACGTCGAACGATTTTTCAGTATTCTCTCGTCGACAAATAGATGCTGCTGTTGCGCCCAGCTCTGTCGTGCCATGACTCGCGCAGGTTTGCGTTATTGTGGAGCTGGGTGTCAGCGCCCAACTTCTGTCGCCAGACTTTCTCATAGGAGAGCCGGCCGGTTTCGATCGCGTGGGTCGCCAAATTTACTTGTGGCCATGCTGCCTAATCTTGACTACCGGTGCCTTCTTCCCTGGCGCCGCGACTTCTAGCGTAACGCTTGCGGAACGCCTTTTGATCTACCTTGTGCGGCCTCGGCTAACATCTGGGTAATATTGGGGTGCCTCACGGCGGTCATACATACCGTAGTCGCGGATAACTCGGACACGCCTGGTCCTGATCTGGTCTTTCTGCAGTTGGGTCTTATCGAACAGGCCGGCATCCGCGTTACTTCGCCAGGATAAGAGCAAGATGATGTCGCCTGGCGACAGAACCGCATCAAATACGTCCCAAGAAATTAAGCCCTGGGCATGCGTGCTGAGGCCCAGCCATTTAGCGATTGCTTCCGCGCTGGCGTTCTTCACCCAGTCCGCCGATTGCCTTCCATCGATGAGCGTAATCGTGGTTCCGTCACCAGCTTCAGTCTCGTCCAGCCGCTGCTCCTCGATCTTGAGGCCATCGGGTGGCATCGTGTCAGCAGTCAGTTGGCCAACGCGGAGGTGGTAGTCATGGAAGACCTCGAATCGGCCCTTTTCCTGCACATCATGATGAACCGCCTTCGTGCGCCATCGCACCAGCGCCTTTTCGTCTTTCCACCCAGAAAGGGAGAGCAACCAGCCTTCTCGCGTGAGGCTTCGATAGCGAATGTTATCGACGAAGCCTTCGACCTTCTCTAGCTCTGGGCGCAACATCTTTGCGTACCCAAGATAGGCATCCCATTTGTCTGATTTGGGGTGAACTTCGAAAATGACCGAGAACATAAGCCAGTCCTCCTTCGAAATTTTTTTGCTATGGCTCTCGCAGGCGGGTGGGATTTCCTGACTAGCTACGCGTCAGCCTTCGCCCTTGGTCTCAATGCCCTCCAGCTGCGTTCTGGCGAGGCGGTCCTTCGCGCGGGCAACGAGTACATCAAGGATCTTCGCATCGTCCCCGACTTCGAAACATTCGACGACGACGCCGACCAGGACACTTTCACAGAGTATAAGAATATCCGCCATCGTGCCACCAGCCATGATCGGCTCATTCACTATCTTTGCCACAATTTCCTTGGCCAGCCGATTGTGCAGCTCAGTTGCTGCCAGACCATCGAGCGTCACTTTCTTAATCAATTCTCCGCCTCGCTCTTCAGATGCTTCGCTAGTTAGCCGCACTCTCGTGGGCATCTTCCTTCGTCATGACACTGTTGCTGCCTACATAAGGCGAGCTACAGCCTGGTCGAAAGCTTCAATGTCCTTGTAAGCACGCGAGAGCATCATCCCGCCTTCAAGCGTCGCTATGATGTGGAATGCTCGGGCCTCTGCGTCCTCGCCGCCGATTCGACGTGAAAGGTCCTCAATGCAGCGCCGGAAAAATGAGAGGATTTCTTCGGCGACCTCAGGCGAAAGAACACCTGCTTCGGCGCCAAGAATGCCGCACAGGCACATCCTGCCATCTCGGTTGAGCGCTTCTCTGAAGGCGGATCGATAAGCGACAACGGCATCTTCCGCGGTCTCGTCAGGTTGTTTAGCTACCGCCGCCAGAAATTTTTCTCCATAACGGCGGGCCACAGCCGCGGCCATCGTTGCCTTGGTCGGAAAATGGTGATGCACGCTGGCACTCTTAATGCCCATTTCCTTGGCCAGGTCGCGAAAGCTAAAGCCCGAATATCCAGCATTGCGGATATGAGCCTCAGCAAGGTCCATTAATCTTTCTGCAGTCTCGGACACAGCAAATTCTCCTCTCTATCGATAGATAGACCTTGACAGAGAAAAAGGCCAGCTTTATTTGTTGAGGCACATACCGACCGATAGATAGATAAATCAACGGAGAAAGAATATGCGTTTCCAAGACAAGGTTGCCATCGTGACTGGCGGGGCCTCGGGCATCGGCCGGGAAGTTTCAGCCCGCTTCGTTGCCGAGGGCGGCTCAGTGGTAATTAATGGCCGGAACCCCGACAAGACGGCGGCGGCCGCGCAGGAGATCGATCCGACCGGTAAAAGAGTGCTGGCTCATGCGGGAAGTGTCGCAAGGCCAGCGACTGGTGAAGAACTCGCGAGAGCGGCTGTCGAGCGGTTTGGTCGACTGGACGTGCTCTTCAATAACGCGGGCATTTTTGCCCCAAAGCCGTTCCTGGAGATCACTGAAGCCGAATATGACGGCTTCCTCGACAACATCCTGAAAGGCACCTTCTTCACGGCCCAGGCGGCGGCGAAGGCCATTAAGGCTGGCGGCCGAGGTGGCGCCATTGTGCAGACGGGCTCCATGTGGGCGCTGCAGGCGATCGGTGCGACGCCGTCATCGGCCTATTCGGCGGCCAAAGCGGGTGTTCATGCCCTCGTCAAGAATCTCGCAATCGAGCTCGCGCCGGATAAGATCAGAGTGAATGCGATCGCACCAGCCGTCATCGAGACGCCTGTCTATAATACTTTCCTGACGCCGGAACAGGTGAAGGCGGTCCTTCCGACCTTCAATGCCTTCCATCCACTTGGCCGTAACGGCCAGGTAGCGGACGCAGCTGAAGCGCTGCTTTTCCTTGCCTCGGACAGTGCGAGCTTCATCACGGGCACAATCCTGCCTGTCGATGGCGGCGTCATGGCCGGGCGGCAGTAGCCAGTCCATTTGGGGCTTCTGAGCCCGACACTTTCCATTCAAGGAGAATAAACATGGTTGCCAAGACCGAGAAGAAGCTGTTCACCCCGGTAAAAATCGGTGCGATTCAACTGAAGCATCGCGTCGTTTTGCCGGCGATGAGCAGGCTCCGGGCGCATTGGCCGAGCGCCGTGCCGAGCGACCTGATGCGTGACTATTATAGCCAGCGGGCATCCGATGGCGGCCTCATTATCACTGAAGCGAATGCGGTGTCGCCGTCGGCGCGTGCCTACCATACAGGCCCTGGTATCTACAGTGAGGAACAGGTCGAGAGCTGGAAGCGCATTACCGACGCCGTCCATGCCAAAGGCGCTACAATCTTTATCCAGTTCTCTCATGCCGGTCGCGCTACGAGCACCAAGGTGATCGAGATTGACCCGGTGGCGCCGTCGGTCGATCCGGCTTACTGGGCGAACAAGAATATCGTCGTTTCAGCGCCCGAAGGCTTTGTCTTGCCGTCGCCGCACAAGGCCCTCGATGTGACCGGAATCCGCGAGATCGTGGAACAATTCCGAACCGCGGCTGAAAACGCGAAGCGTGCCGGTTTCGACGGGATCGAGATCCTGGCCGGCAATGCCCATCTTGTGGAGCAGTTCCTCCATGATGGCTCGAACAAGCGGGAAGACAATTATGGCGGATCATTCGAGAACCGGTCGCGCTTCCTGACGGAAATCCTCGAAGCTGTGACGACGGTCTGGAGTGCCGACCGCGTCGGTGTGCGGATTTCGCCGAGCAGCGTCTTTGGCGCCATGGGTGATAGTGACCCGCATGGGCTTTATGGCTACCTTGCCGAACGACTGAACGACTTTGGGCTTGCCTACCTGCACATCATCGAGCCGCGTATTAGCGGCGCCGATACGGTCGCTGAGGGGCAGGACCCGGTTGCAGCACTCCACCTGGGTCAAATCTTTCGGGGCATGGTCATCGCTGCCGGCGGCTTCTCGCCAGAGAGCGCAGAAAACACAGTTACCAGCGGCGTCGCGAGCCTGATCGCATTCGGTCGTTATTTCACATCGAACCCCGATCTTCCTTATCGGATCGAGCACAATCTGCCGCTCACCCCTTACGACCGCAGCACGTTCTATGCGTTCGACAGTCGTGGCTATACCGATTTCAAGACCTACGCCGAGGCGAAGGCAGGCGAAGCGGCCTAAAGCGGAGATGTCGGAGTAAATGCCAACCGCCGCTTGAACCATCTCCACTAGGAAATGGCGGTGGCCGCTGAGCGCGGCATTGCCAGGTGGCTCTCCTGTGGTCCCCAAGCCACGTGGAGGGCCACTCAAGTGGCTCAGAGAAAGGAGCCGTCGCACCAGGGAATTAACCAGCCGGCCGACGAATGAAGAGCAGCTTTCGTACCTATCTGTTTGCAGACCGCGGATCTAACCAAGGAGGATGCTATGAGCGAGCGAGTTACCCAGGAAGTAAAGATCGAAGAAGAAAGCCGAGATCCGATCGACGTGATTGCAGGAATCAAAGCAAGTGATGCGTCGGACGAGAGGCCGAAGAGCAGCTTCGAAGTCGTGTGGGGCCTTACGCACTCTGCCTGAATAGAAATCGATTCAAGGAAGGCGAAAAGGGATGGAAGGCATTGGAACGGCGAATATCCGGCAGGCCGTCGGAGTCGTGTCAGATGTCAAACCCGTGTCAGATCATCCCCTCAATCAGTATCGGGGAGAGCCTGGCGCGGTTCATGTGATCGGCAAAGAATTGCGCGGACGGACTTCTATCGTGGAACGATCGGCCGAAGCAAAATTCCGCCTATTGATCAACGGCAGTCTCGCGACGCTACACCTTTCTCTGGATGAGGCCCGCAAGGCTGCTTCAGCAATAGGCAGATCAAGGGCCACCACTAGGTCGTCCACCCTGCGAATCTCCGTCGAAACTGCTGAGTGCGAAGAAGTGTATGCGCTCGTTATAATCAACGAGTGCGTTGGCTCTCCCAGCCTGTAGGGGTGGATGATGGTGGACGCAATAAGCCTTTCCCAATTCGCGGTTGTCAGCACGATTGTCGTAGGTCTTAAGGTCCTCGTTCCGCGCGTTTACAAAGAGATCCGCGCGAAGCGGCGCCTTTCACAATACCTTGCCATGATATCAAATGAGGGGGCGAGGGCGCGTTGCGATGATAGGGGATTAAAGCTCCTTGATTATCAACTTGGCCTTCTGTTTTCCAGCGGGTACGGCTTGTGTAACGTCGAAGACATTTATCTCAAAAATAAGAATGGTGATTTATCTCTCGAATTGATCCAGCTTTTCGCCAGAGCTTTGGCCAAGCTCCCACAAGAAGACCGACGGGTTATCGAGCAAACCCTTCGGGGCGCAACTGAAGATCGGAGGGTGGCATATTTGAGGGAAGCGTTTGGCCCAGTAATGTCAGGTCGGTGAGATGGGCACAAGGTCGACGTCGTGCATTTGATTGATCCTGCGGCGGCCGGGCAGGGGGAGATCCTCTCCGCACATAGGGCATGCTGAGAATATCGTTACCATATGTTCTGCTGGCAGAAAGCAGCGGATGTGATCACATCTTAAAATTGGCATCAAGGCACCCTGACGGTCGCGGACGACCGGAATATTCCGGCCAGGGGTAACATCCGATGGCCTTTTCGCATGTATTGGCCTACGGGCATAATCGAACTTCAGTCGTTAGTAAATTCCGGCAGGAATCTTGAGTTCATCGAGATAAGCGGCTGTGAAATCCAGAAAAGGCTTGTGTCGTGCAACTTAGGGGCTGGGGCTGTATCTTCGGCTCGCCGCCTCCGTTTGGCAGGTCTCCTGGGAAGCTGCATCGGTTTGCGGCTACCTAAGGAGTTACCCAATGGTACTCGCCGAGGCGGCCCGCCGATCCATTTGGGCACGACGAGGTTTCTGTCAGATATGGTAACTTGAGAGGAGGGTTGTTTTCGGGCAATTCAGAAAATGCTGTTGCTCCCTCGTTCAGCCAGTGACGGCTTCGTCGCGTTCATAGATCATTGTCCTCAAATCATAGACGAGTGCAGCAAGCTCATCTGCGTAAGTGCGAGAAGAAACCACTGGCGGAAAGATAGAGCGCACACGGTCTAGCAAATTCCTGAGCGTGGGTGGCGCCTCGCGATCTGTGACATGGAATGCTTGGGAGGACACGGCCGCCAAAACCGTCAGTGCTGAATCGAGGCAACGTCCCGTTTGCTCCTGAGCCATCCAGGCAAGGCCGGTTAAGGGAGCGACATCATTTTGCCCGAAACCGCCCGCTTCACTGCCGGGCAAGAATGTGCGCTGGGCGCAGCGCCGCGCTTGCTCCGCGTAGCCTACCTGGACAAACCCCAGAATTCCTATGTATCCACCATCCGATCCCCAAAGTTGGTCTGGTAGAAGCGAATAGCGGCCATCAAGGAGCTTTGTTGTTTGCCTTTCCGCCAGCGCGCAAAGATCGGCACAAGCAGCAGCCAGGTTGTCCAGCGCCGGATATGCTCGGGCATTGTGGTAGCCGCCGTTGCTATAGACGCGCCCAAAGGGATGCCGTGGGTCGGGCTTAGTTGGATCTGGACGAAGGAAGACGGGATTATCGGTGATGGACGAAAGCGAGCTCGACGCAATTTCCGCCGCTTGACCGATTGCCCGCCGGAATTGACCTAAGACCCGGGGGAGGATCCGATAGCTTACAGGCGCTTGATAGGCCCGTCGTTCGGCGCTTCCGCCACTGAGCAGATGCCGCAACCTGCGAAGAGCTTCCGCCTCGTACTCATCTCCCCAGAGCGTTTCGAATTCCTCCGCATACGCCTCAAGTGGTGCCTTTATAGCCTCGGTAGAGAGCGCAAAAATCGCTTCAGCGAGCTCCAGCCGCCGGCGCATGGCAAGGACGGCGTCGGCGATAAGTGCACTAGCGGCCGGCGATCCATTGATGAGGGAGAGATGATCCTTTTCCGCCAATGGAAATTGCTCGGCAATTTCATGAATTAGCGGGGCCGCCCAAAGGATTTCCCCGGCACCACCCTGACCTTCGAGGGAAACTTTCGGGAGATGTTCCGCATCCAAGAGATTAGCCACCCTCACGGCTAGGTCGGGGGAGATGGCAGCGTGGCCTTCGACAAAGTTCGCAAGTCGTGCCAGAACAATGCCACGTGCTACACGCTTGGGAGCAGGAGTGCCAAATGCAGCGACGGTTTCCAGAGGCGGTTTACGTGCGTGTTTTAACCGTTCTTCTCCTTGGAGGCGCTTGCTTGCAAATTGTCCGTAACCGCTGGTGACCCCGTAGATTGTCACGGTAGGATCTGAGTCGATTAACCGCATAAAGGCTTGACGGCTTTCTTCCATTTGGCGCCTAGCCGTATCGCCAAGTTGTACTCCATGGTCTCGCCAGGCAACGCGATGATAGAGGTCGAGGGTGATGTCGGCGCGGTAGTTGATTTCGATCTTTTTCATGAGAAGCTTTCAGGTGCTGGCGGTGCAGAGTTGTTGATCTGCGTTTACGGCGAGCGCCAGGCCGATAGATGGAACCGGTCGAGGGTGGCCGAGGACGGCCGCGCCCGCATCATCAGTCAATGAGTGGAGAAAATTCTCACAGGCATTGCGAAGGCCAACCATATGCGCATCGTCAGAGTCGAGGTTCGGCCCACTCTTGATGAAATCGACGTCAACGACAAAGTGGGATTGGACGATATGCCTGGTGCCCATCGACTGGATCACAGGTCGGAGGCTGTAATCCAGCGCCAGCACATGTGCGAGACTGCCGCCGGTACCAAGAGGCAGAACGACTTTTCCGGCGAGAGCAAACTGCGGCAAGACATCAAGAGCAGCCTTTAGCAGGCCACTGAAGGACGCCTTGTAAATTGGCGTGGCGACGATAATCCCGTGAGCGCCAGCGACCTTTTCCAGAAATGTTTTTAGAGACGGGCTCTGAAGATCGACGCTAAGCAGCGCTGTTGGGTCAAGTTCCCGGGTCATGACATGATCGGTCTCGATACCGTAGGAGTGCAACCTCCTCAGGACGGCATCGGCCAGGAGCACGCTTTTGGAGGAGCGCGAAGGACTTCCTGATATCGCAAGAACTCGCCTGATGCCCATGGCTATCCTCCTATTGTCAAAACAGGGTTCGCTGATCCTCGCCTACGGTGGTCGCGAACATATTGGTAGGACGGCTCAAGCCGAGGCGGTCCCTGAGCGTGCCAGGTTCATATTCCGTCCGGAAAAGGCCGCGCGCTTGCAGGAGAGGCACCACCTGGCGCATGAAGTTCTCCCAGTCCTCTGGCAAGAGCTGGAACATGAGATTGAACCCGTCGGCAGCGCCCGATACGAACCAAGATTCCAGCTCATCGGCCACTTGGGTCGGCGTCCCAGTGATAAGGGGCACTGATCCCGTGGCGCTCACCTTGCGTGCGAGCTGGCGGATAGAAAGCCCTTTGTTGGCCTCATCGCCTATGAGCTTCAGCCAGGTATGCCAACCATTGAAATTCGCAACCTTTGGCAGATCCGGAATGGGTCCATCGATAGGGTAGGTCGAGAGGTCGACACCCGCCCAGGTGGAGAGAAGATCGACTGCCATCGCATCGACCATAAAGGATTCGAGATATTGCTGCTTTTCCTGGGCCTCGGAGCTGCTTTCGGCCACAATAGGGACGATGCCTGGGACGAGTTTGAAGTCTGCACCCGATCGGCCAAACTTGGCGAGCCGCGCATCCATATCAGCGCGATAGGTGACCCCCTCTTCGATGCTCTTTAGGATCGCGAAATGCACCTCAGCATGGAGGGCAGCCAGGTTCTTCCCGGCTTCCGAGGAGCCCGCCTGAACAATCACGGGATGACCTTGGGGGGAACGGGAGAGGTTCAGCGGCCCCCTGACCTTGAAATGTTTGCCCTTGTGATTGATGAAATGCACTTTCTCGCGGCGCGCAAAGACACCCGTCTCCTTGTCGATCGCGAGCGCGTCATCCTCCCAACTATCCCAGAGCGCCTTGGCAACGTCCAGGAACTCAGAGGCTCGTTCATACCGTTGTCCATGGTCGATATTTCCCTCGAGGCCAAAATTGACCGCCTCTTCTTCGAGACCGGATGTGACGACATTCCAGCCGATGCGGCCACCGCTCAGATGATCGATTGAGGCAAAGACCCGGGCCGTGTTGAAGGGCTCCGTATATGAGGTCGAGCCGGTAACCATGAAGCCGATGTCTTTGGTCACTGCGGATAGGGCGGAGACTAGAGAAAGCGGCTCCAAGCGGGGATTGGAATAATGCGCTATACCACTCCCAAGGCCGTTCCATATGCCGAGATGGTCCGCGATGAAAACTGCGTCGATCTTGGCGGCTTCGGCAAGAGTGGTCAGCCGGCGGTAATATTCAAAATCGAGGAAGTCCCTACCTGGGGCCCGCGGATGACGCCATGAAACCCTGTAGTCGCCCTGCGGGTTGAAGAAAAACGCCGTCAAAATCATCTTGCCGCGTGACATTCAACTCTCCGATCGGTCCAGCCGGGATCGCTTCACCTTCTGTTGTTAAGGAGGCTAATCGAATATTGTGCTTTCCAAAAAGAAGTTATTTCGCAAAATAGAAAAGCTCTACTTATCTATGTGGGTGTCGACATGTCGGTCCTTCCTTCTCTTCGTGGACTGCAAGCCTTTGAGGCTGCGGCCCGGACCGGCAGCTTTGTTGCCGCGGCCGAGGAGCTTCTCATCACAGCGGCAGGGATCAGTCAGCTCGTCCGTGGCCTCGAAGATCAAGTTGGCCGAAAGCTCTTCCACCGGGTCCACCGTCGGGTCGTATTGACGGAAGCCGGAATTGAAATTTATCCGCGGCTGATGCAGGCCTTCTCTGAACTGCGATCAATTTCGAGGGAACTTGCCGCAAATGATCCGATAGCCACGCTGGTTATTTCTGTAGCGCCGTCGGCTGCGATCGGCTGGCTGTCATCAAGACTGCCGAAATTTGTTCGGAAGCACGGATGGGTCGACATTTCTTTGCGCGGTGAGGAGGACCCCGTAGCTTTCGACAAAGAGGCAATCGACCTTCGTCTGTCTTACGGGGCACTCAATTATGGTGATGATGCAGTCGCCGTTGCGACCGACGCTGTTTACCCTGTTTGTTCGCCGAGTTATCTCGCGGAGCATGGAACAGTGGAAAGTGCGGAGCAGTTGATTTCCCACCACTTGATCCATACGGACTGGGGCCCGTCGAATTCACCTTTTCCGTCATGGTTAAGTTGGTTCGCCGCAATGGGAGTAGCGGCGCGGCCCCATATTCGGCGCGGAATCACTGCGAATTCTTCAATGGCTGCGCTGGACCTCGCACGTGGTGGACTCGGCGTGGCACTTGCGCAGGGCCTATATGGCTCCAGCGATATTGAGAGTGGTGCGTTGATAGTTGTCGGAAGGCCCCTCAAACTGCCGAGCCCCTATTGCATCACGATTCCGGAACGCAGCCGCCACAGAGCGGTGGTCCTGGCATTCAATACTTGGTTTGTAGAAGAATGCCTGCAGTGCGTTCAATCAAGCGCTCTGCCTCGCTTTTGGGAATCACGTTCATAAGAAATTGGCGACTCTTCGTCTTTGAACGTTGATAATTTGTCACCTGCCGAGCGCGCTGGGCGGCGACCACTTTCCGTTAGCGATAATTGGTTTTGTATCCTAGATTTCTCTGGTGACCAAGGTCGGAACGTCGATATAGGCCAGTACTTTTCTGATGCGGAGCTCTGGCCTCCAGGCTGAAAAACGAGTTGCTCGTCTTGTCACTATAACGAGATCGGCGCACGCCGCGGCCTTCTTCAGAACCGTACCAGATAAACGAGCAACAACTTCCACGGTATCGTCGTGGCGCGAAGCCCGCAGCTGGTCGAGGTAGCGTGTCGCCGCATCGACGGCATGTATCGATCGCGCGGCATTCCCTTCAACCAGAATCTGGATCTTTTCTGCCTGATGCATTAAAGGTGCCAAGGGGAGCAGCGATGTGGTCTGGATCATTCCACGGTCCCAAAGAATGATGATCTCCGGAAAAGAGGACGCCACCGACCCCCGGCCGGGGAGCAGAAGAAGTTGGCGGCGCTCATCAAGACAGTAGTCAAGAACCTCCTCGGCTTCGTTGGAGCTCGAAGGGTCGAGTACGATGATATCAGTTCGTTTTGACAGTGCCGGAATTGCGACAGACGGATGATCAACCACCCCGCGGGCACCAAAGGTCGCATCCAGGGGCTGCTTAGGCTTGGAAACGACGATGCAGTTGGCATAGGCAATCTGCCGTTGAAATGCATCTCGGCTAAACCGTTCACATGTCACGCTGGCAGAATAGATTTCTGCGACACTGAGAGCCGTAGCTTTGACGACAGCGTCGCCGGTCACGCCGAAGCATAGAGCTGTCACGGATCCGATCACAGAATCCTGCATGGAGCGAGATAGTTGGCAGCCATCGAACCCATCGGGACGCCTTGGTTCCAAATTAAGTTAGGGAATGAACGCCAAATGTTAGCAATAAGCGCGTGAGATTTCCTGCGTTTGAGGTATTACAGACGCAGATTTTCTGCGCCGTCGGGAAAATTTCGCCAAATTTCCGCAAATTATCTCCTTATGATGGCAAAGAAGGGCGGGCCTTCGGCTTACTTTATCAAGCCCGCCCGCGTGCTTGGGGTTAACCTCTTGCTTCCGGAGACAGCACTGCATGACGCAACCCGTTGTCCAGATTGTCCGCCGCGCTCCGCGCCTTGCTGAGCGTGCAATGAAGTTCCGGATCGGCTTTATTATCCTGGCGACGGACCATACCGCAGAGATCGACATCAGGCGCTTGTTGTCGAGCGACCAAATCGGAACCTACGTCACGCGAATTCCTTACGCCAATCCGACGACCCCGGAGAACTTGCGCGCGATGCAACCATCCGTGACCGCGGCTGCCGAACTTATTTTGCCAGGTGACGAGCTAGACATCGTCGTTTTCTCCTGCACCTCCGCGTCGGCAATCATCGGTAATGACGAGATCGAACGGGCAATCAAAAAGGCAAAGCCAAGCGCCGTGGTCGTGACACCAACGACCGCCGCCGTTCAGGCTTTCCAGGCCTTGGGAGCGGAGCGCATATCGATATTGGCGCCATACACGGTCGAAACTACCCAAGCGATGACTCCTTATTTTGCGAGTCAAAAGGTCTTGGTCGACCGACTAACCTGTCTAAACATAGCTGACGACCGCGAGATGGCGCGCGTGGAACCGCATGACCTCATCGCGTTTGCCGAAGAGGCGACTGCGCCGGAGTCAGATGCATTGTTCATTTCCTGCACGTCGGTGAGGTCTGTCGGTATTGCTGCCCAGATCGAAGACGTAATCAGTAGACCTGTCATCACCAGCAATCTCGCGACTGCTTGGGCGTGCCTCCGCCTATGCGGAGAGCCGTCACGAGAACGCGGCAATAGCCGCTTGTTTCAGGTGGACGCCGTAGTTGAATGACCGCCACGACAAATCTGCTGGCTTCAGCCGGAATGGAAGTAGGGAAGAATGATCAAATTACCGTTTGGTAGGGAAGAATACGCGCGGCGGCTCAAGAGGATCCGCGCGGAGATGGAAAAGCGCGGCTTGAGTCTTCTCGCTATCAGCGACGTTGCCAATCAGCACTACATCACCGGATACGACGGATGGTCCTTCTACACTCCGCAAATGGTGCTAATACCGATCGAGGATGAGGAGCCCGTATGGATCGGTCGGGCCATGGATGCTGCGGGTGGATTGCTGACAGCATGGATGAAGCCGGAAAATGTCATCGGCTTTCCGGAGGCATATGTGCAGCAGACCGACCGCCATCCGATGGACTGGATCGCGGAATGGATCATCAAGAAGGGCTGGGGTAATCGCCGCATCGGCATCGAACTTGAGGCATACTATTATTCGCCGAAAGCTCATGCGAGATTGACGGCGGGCTTGCCGAACGCGACGTTCGTTGATGCCGATTTATTGGTAAATTGGATTCGCGCGGTTAAGTCTGAACTCGAGATCGACTATCTACGCAAAGCGGCACTCCTTGCCGAAAAAGCGGTGGCGACTGCTTATGAGGTCATTGCGCCTGGAGTTCGGGAGTGCGATGCAATCGCCGCCATCCAGGCCGCGCAGGTAGCAGGAAGCCCAGCATTTGCCGGCGACATCACGGCCCTGCCGCCGACTATCCTCGGCGGCGAAAATGCGTCGGCGCCCCACATCATGTGGACAGACCGCAAATTCGGCCAGAACGAGACAGTTGCCCTCGAATTGGCGGGCGTTTGCCGGCGCTACGCGGCCGGCTTGGCGCGAACTCTTCAGCTGGGAAAAGCGCCGTCGAAGGTGACCGATACGGGGAAGGCGGTCATCGAAGGTATGGACGCGGTCTTGCACGCTATCAAGCCAGGCGTTACGGCCGAAGCGGTGGAATCGGCCTGGCGTGCCGTCATTGCCCGTTATGGTCTGAAGAAAGAATCGCGCATCGGCTATTCGATCGGCGTCGCCTATCCACCGGATTGGGGTGAGCATACGATCAGTCTACGCCAAGGTGACAAGTCGGTGTTGGCACCCGGTAACGTCCTTCACTCCATACTTGGGATGTGGATGGACGGGTGGGGGATCGAAGTCAGCGAGACGATTCTCGTCACCGAGACGGGTAACGAGACGTTGACGCGATTCCCGAGAGAAATACACATAAAGCATTAGAGTGAACACCGTCGCGCTTCCCAAGGGCAATAGCCATAGCCAAACATTCCCTCCACGATAACCATCTGAGGCACAACATGACTACTGGATCCAAGCCCCATGCCACCATGACGATACCGGTGGAGGGGACAGGAAAGCGATATGGCCATATCGTCCTTCCCTGGTCGCGCAACGAGTCTGGGTGGGGAAGTTTGAAGGTCCCGGTAGCCATCATCTCAGGAAGCGACGGGCCGACTGTTCTTCTAACCGGGGGCAATCATGGCGACGAATATGAGGGGCCGATAGCACTCAACGCCTTCGTCCGGACGGCGGATGTCAGGGATGTTCGCGGCAGGATCATCGTGCTTCCGGCGCTGAATTATCCCGCGCTCAAAGCCGGAACAAGGCTCTCACCGATCGACGGTGGAAACATGAACCGTGCGTTCCGCCGCCGCCGTGATGGCACGATCACGGAGCAGATTGCTCATTTCGTGGAAGAGGAGCTGGTCTCACGGGCTGATGCCGTCTTGGACATGCATGCAGGCGGCAAGACGATGATGTTTCATCCGCTCGCGGTCTCGCACAAACTGCCGGACGACACGCAAACTCAGCGGGCAAAAGCGGCTCTTTTGGCCTTCGGCGCGCCGGTGGGGCTGGTGATCGAGGAGCTTGACAGCGAGGGAATGTTGGATACCGCCGTCGAGCGGAGTGGCAAACTGTTCGTATCTACCGAGATCGGCGGCGGGGGATCCACCGATCCGACGACAATGGAAATCGCAAGGCGCGGGTTGCAAAATTTCCTCATCCATGTCGGCGCGTTCAGAGGGGAGATCGAATCACCTCAGGAAAAGACTCGCCTAATGACGAATGATTCCAGCGGATATGTAACCTGTGCCCGCCCAGGGTTGATCGAGTTCACACGCCATCTGGGTGAAACCGTCAAAAAGGGCGAGTGCCTCGCCCGGACATACGACGTCGATTATCTGGACGAACCGGCGCGACAAATTGTGGCCCCGGTTGACGGCATCCTTCTTGGCCGCCTCCACGGTGGTCAAGCACAGATCGGCGATTTCATTGCTCTTATCGCCCAGGATCTATGAGGCAGGGGAGAGCGGGGGCGCCTCCTAACCGAAGTCTGCAAGAGGTGCCGAAGGTCCGATGACAGAAGGCCGTTGTGCATGTTTAGCTCTTTCGCGGTGGGCCTGTGCACTAAGTCTTCATCACCTATCGTTCTTGCGCCGATCTCGCTTATGATGCGGTATTGGAAAGCCGCTATCGAGTAGCGTAGGAGCTTCGAATATGGAGATTGATCGAATTGATGCGCGAATTCTCTCGGCTCTGCAGGTCAGCAACCGCCTGACTTCTGAGCAGATCGCGGAGAAAGCGGGATTGTCGCCGACAGCTTGCCAACGGCGCATAAAGCAGCTTCGTAGTGAAGGGGTCATCGAGGGCGACGTCTCGATCATCTCACCGAAAGCTGTGGGCCGACATATTGCGATGCTGGTGTTAGTGACGCTGGAGCGAGAACGGACAGACATTATCGATCGTTTCAAGCAAGCCATACGGGCGACGCCTGAGGTAATGCACGGTTACTATGTTACCGGAGATGCCGACTTTGCCCTCGTCGTTACGGCCAAAGACATGGAAGACTACGAGCGCTTCACACGTAAATTTTTCTATGACAACCCCGATATCAAAGGCTTCAAGACGATGGTCATAATGGACCGTGTCAAAGCGGGGTTCGTGATCCCGATCGAGGCTACCGGACTGTCTCATGATTAACGAGAATCAGTCGCCGCGGTCTGGATTGCCCCAACCAAGGAGGCGCCCCGCTCGTGCTCCCATGAATTCGGGAGGACCATTGTGAAACGCTTATCTAGGCCGATCGCAGCCGCTTCACCGGGGCTGCTGGCGGCGAGACGGGGTCAGCCTGAATGGAGCCGACCGCACGAATGGCGTCAACGAGATTTCCTGCAATTCTGCCTAATGGCACAAGCAGCGGTTGGTTTACGCCGACTTCTCGGTTCAGTTCTTCTTCGAGCTGCTTTGTTTCGACCTTTGTTGCCGCATTGAGGATACCGATATTATCCCAGCTGGGAGTATATAGGCCCGGCAAGCGCACATAGTGACCGCCTGTGCTGGCTTGGTCGGTGATTGTCTTCGCGGTCAATTGAAGTGCTGAATTCGCCGACAAGGCCGCGACATAGATTTCACGCAGATTCCTTCGATGCGTCACCAGAAGGCGCGCAATGATTTTTACGTTCTGAACGCGAGCCCTTGCGTATAGCGCGACGCTCATCTCCATGAGATGCGAAAATGCGTAGCTTGCAAGATCAGCTCGTCGATTTCGCCGCTCTACGTCCGTGAATGGGATGCCGAGATCTCTCAAATAGCTCAAGCGACTTTGTAAGGTCTCCCAAGGTCCATAGAGTTGGGTAAGTATCGAACATGACTGCCGAAATGAGAGTGAAACGCCGAAGATATCGATCGTCATCTTGTAGCTCCGCTATATCTTAGGTCACCGCTTCGGCAAAATGGCATGGACTGCGTCGATCGTCGCTTTGACGACGGTGTCGGCCTCATCCTTCGCCAGGCAGAGCGGCGGCGCGAAGCCGAGGATGTCACCCTGCGGCATGGCGCGGCCGAGCACGCCGCGCTCCGCCAAGGCAGCCGCAATCTGGATACCGACCTTCTGCGAAGCATCGAAAAACACCCGGTCATCCTTGTCGGCGACGAATTCCACCGCCGCCAGCAGCCCGTCGCCGCGCACTTCACCGACATGACGGTGCCCCGCCAACGCCTCGTTGAGCTGGCCGCGGAAATAAGCGCCGACCTCGCCGGCATTCTTGACGAGGCCCATCTCATCGATCAGCTCGAGATTGGCGATGCCCCCGGCAACGCAGATCGGATGCGCGGCATAGGTCCAGCCATGACCGAGCGAACCAAGCTTGTCAGAGCCCTCGACCAGGACGCCCCAGACCTTCTCAGAAACAATGACACCGGAAAGCGGCGCATAGGCCGAGGTGAGGCCCTTGGCGATGGTGATGAAATCCGGTTTGATGCCGTAATGGTCGGATCCGAACATGGTGCCGAGACGGCCGAAGCCGGTCACAACCTCATCGGCAACCAGCAGGATGTCGTATTTCTTGAGGATTTCCTGGATCTTCTGCCAGTAGCCGGCCGGCGGCGGCACGATGCCACCGGTACCGAGGATGGGCTCGCCGATGAAGGCGGCAATCGTCTCCGGGCCTTCGGCGAGAATCAACTCCTCGAGCTTGTCGGCGCAATATTGCGAGAACTGTTCCTCGCTCTGCGAGCGGTCGGGGCGACGGAAGTAATACGGCGCCTCGGTGTGCAAAATCGGCGCACGTGGCAGATCAAAGGCGTTGTGGAAGAGGGCGAGGCCGGTCAGTGATCCCGTCATCACGCCGGAGCCATGATAGCCGCGCCAGCGCGAAATGATCTTCTTCTTCTCCGGCCGCCCGAGGACATTGTTGTAATACCAGATCAGCTTGATATTAGTCTCGTTGGCGTCGGAACCGGAAAGGCCGAAATAGACGCGGGACATTCCTTTCGGCGCCCGATCGATAATCATCTTGGCAAGCGTGATCGAAGCTTCTGTGCCATGCCCGACATAAGCGTGATAGTACGCGAGATTCTTCGCCTGTTCGGCGATGGCATCGGCGATCTTCTGCCGGCCGTAGCCGACATTGACGCAATAGAGGCCGGCGAAGGCATCGAGGCTGCGACGGCCATTGGTGTCGGTGATATAAACACCCTCGCCGCCAGCGATCACCCTGGTCGGAGTCTCTCCGCGTGCATGGCTGCCCATATGGGTCGAAGGATGGAAGAAGTGATCGCGATCCCAGGCGATGAGCTTGTTTGATTGAGCGGGCATAATCGGACTCCAGCGATGGATTTTAGGCGACGTTGAGGCAGATATATTTGAGCTCTGTGAAGGCTTCTATGCCGTGACGCGAGCCTTCTCGGCCGAGACCGGATTGCTTGACGCCGCCGAAGGGTATCGGCGCGCCGGTGATTTTCACTCGGTTGACGGCGACCATGCCGTAGTCGAGCGCCCGGGCCATGCGCAGCTGGCGGGCGCCTTTTTCGGTCACCACATAGGCAACGAGCCCGTATTCAGTGTCGTTGGCTCGGGCGATCACTTCGGCCTCACTGTCGAAAGCCGCCACTGCGGCGACCGGGCCGAATGTCTCCGCGCGCATGATCAGTGCCGTATCCGGTACGTCGATGAGCAGAGTCGGCCGGAAAAAGAGGGAGCCAGGCTCGTTGCGGTGACCACCGACTACCAGCCGTGCGCCATGCTCGACCGCATCTGCGACCTGGGCCTCGATCTTGGCGACCGCCCGCTCATGCATCAGCGGGCCGATCTCGGCAGCGGGATCGAGGCCGTCGCCAAGCTTCAACCGGGCGACGCGCGCACCAAAGGCGACACAAAAGCGATCATAGATCGCCCGCTGCACATAGATCCGGTTCGCCGCCAGGCAGTCCTGGCCCGAGGTGGCGAACTTCGCGTCGAGGGCGATAGCGACGGCGCGCTCGATATCGGTATCGTCGAAGATGATTAGCGGCGCGTGGCCACCCAGCTCCATCACCAGCCGCTTAATATTGGGCGCGCATCGCGCGGCGATCAACCGTCCGATCTCGGTCGAGCCGGTGAAGCTCAGCGCGCGGACGCGGGCATCCTGACAGAAGTGCCCGACAATCGTCGCCGCGTCGCCCGGCACGATATTGAAGACGCCGGCCGGCAGGCCAGCCCGCTCGCCTAGCTCCGCCAGCGCCAAGGCCGAGAGCGGCGTCTCCGCCGAAGGATGGGCGACGACCGTACAGCCTGCCGCCAAAGCAGCGGCAGCCTTGCGGGTCAACATGGCTGAAGGAAAGTTCCAAGGGGTCACCACAGCAACGACACCTAGCGGCTCGCGCCGAATCACCGTCTCCGCATTCGGCAGATGGCTGATGACGCTTTCAACATTGAGCCGCTTGCTCTCTTCCGCGTACCACTCGAGGAAAGAGGCGGCATAATCGATCTCGCCCCGCGATTCCGCCAGCGGCTTGCCTTGCTCCAACGTCATCAGCAGCGCAAGATCCTCCTTAGCAGAGAGGATCAGCTCGAACCAATTGTGCAGGATGCGGGCACGCTCTTGTGGCAGTAGAGACCGCCATGCTGGAAAGGAGCGCGCTGCTCCGTCTATTGCGTCCTTCGCTCCATTTTCACTTACGTCCGCTACTTCGGCTAGAACAGCACCTGTAGAGGGATTCGTAACATCAAATCGAGTGTCACTCCCGCAACTCGTCCATTTGCCATCTATGTACCCTTCCTTCCGCAGCAGCATCGGGTCAGATAATTCGCCAAGCGCTTTCTGGCTATGTGCTGGAAGGAGCCCGATCGGCACAGAAAATCCTTTCCCATATGTGCTGTCGCTTGAAATCGCGCTCACCACGGAGCGCGATTGCTTTACGATTACACAGCAGGAAGCGCGGATTTCGGCGTAGTCGGCCGCTTTCGAGCCGAAATCTGGCTCATAATCGTAAATTGCGCTGTAAATAGGCGCGAGATAACCAAACTCTGAACATCCAATCCAGAGTGCCGAAATATAGCTAACCCGACGGATGCGCGTCGGAGGCGTCATTCCGCATCGAGTGAAATGGCGATTGTATTCTGGTGAGACTGGTACGCTGACCGCTAGGTTTCAGCGCAACACTAGTTCGTCGGCGCCCTCGTGCTCCGTATGCCAACCCCAAATACGGCCGGCGAGAGCTTCGGGATTACGGTCGGGCCGAGGCCCAACGATAAGGAAAATTACTGTGATCTGTTGGCATGAGAGAGCCAATTGTCGCGCGCCAGTAGCCCGCGTACACAAGTGACACCCGCTTACCTCGCGGCCATCGAGGGTCAAGCTAAAGGCTGGTCGACGGAACACGCTCCGACGGTGGCTGGCGTCCAAGCAGGGGGAGGATGGTCAGTGCGATACTTCCACGCAACAGGGTTAGGCCGCCATCTACGAACCGAAGTGATCAAGCAGCCGACGCTTTTCGCTCTTCCAGCATAGCTTTGGTGGCCCGATCATATGCTGCGGTCTCGCGGAGCGCATTTGCGACGACCATCGCGCCAATGATAGTCGACAGCAGTTCTGTTGCGTTGGCCTTCGACAAGCCCTGTGTGATCATTTTGCTCTGGCACATGGCGAAGAAGCTTTTCACCTCGGCGGCAACCTGCTCCGGCAGATCATGGGACGAGGCGCCGAGCACAGTGCAGGGGCACATATGGGGTTCGGCGATTGCGGTTCCACGAAAAGCCTTGGTCCATACTCGGACAGCATCGCCATCTTTTTCGAATTCCCGGTCAATCTGTGAAGCCGTGTTTTCGGACCAGCGCCGGATAACAGCTGCAGCTAGATCTTCCTTGGTTGGGAAATGGTAATGGACGCTGGAGCTCTTGATTCCAACGTCATCCGCAATTTCTCGGAAGCTAAAACCACTAAATCCGCCAGCCTGCATCCGACGCTCGGCGGCGTCCATGATCGCAGCTTTCATTTCACTCATGGATGCCTTGGGTCTGCTCATGATTTTCTCCGAGGAAACTATCACCTGATAGATAGTGCATATCCTGGCGTGAGACAAGGGGCATTAACCTACTGCTGCAAAGGGGTATTTCATCGAACACGGCCATTTGCGCCAGGATTGGCTGAGCCAAATCGGCTCAGAGCTGGCAAACGGCTCCCGCCTGCGCACTTGAGGACAGAGAGCGGGCGACCCCTCAACCTCGTTCGGGCAACTCAGTTTCGCCGACCAATGGGCGAAGATGGCTGCTTGCAAATGACTTCGCTCCTCGCATCCAGCGCCAGCCGTCCGCGGTATGGAAATTCACACTAGATAGAGAGCCGTCTATCTGTTGATAGATCATGCCGCCCATTACATTGAGCCGTGATAAGCTGCCTGCTGGGATGACCAAAATTCAAGAATGTGGGCCAAAAAGCCGTTCGGATGTCCAGATGACGTCCGCGAAACCCCCTTTGAACTCGCCGAAGGTGGTGCCAGAAATTGTCTATCGATAGATAGGCTATTGACACTTGCAAGGGCACCGGCTATCTAGCACCTCGTAAACCTATCGGTAGATAGTTTAACCGAGAAAAGCGCAGATCAATAGTTAACGGGGGTAAAATGCCGGACCTACTCATCTCTGACGACCCAGGCCCAGTCGCTGATCGACATCTGGGGGAAGCCACGGGCAATACCTCGGCTGCGGATCTAAGCTTCTTTGCGACTGGCAAACCCGGCGCCTTGCGCAACCCAAAATCAATGAAATTCGGCTCGCACCAGCATTTGGACCCGGTGACACCATGAAACTCTCTCATTTTTTTATTGAGCACCCGCGATTTGCGGTTGTCATCAATGTCTTCATTACCCTGTTCGGGCTTGCTGCTGTGGCATTTCTGCCGGTGGCGCAGTATCCGAGCATCGTACCCCCCACGATCCAGGTGGTGACCAGTTACCCAGGTGCCTCGGCCGAGGTAATCGCGCGAACAGTCGCGACGCCGCTCGAGCAGGCGATCAACGGCGTCGAGGGCATGGACTATATAAGCAGTCAGTCAACGGGCAACGGCCAGCTCGCCTTGACGGTTATCTTCAAGATCGGCACAGATCCCAACACTGATTTGCTGCTCACACAGACCCGGGTCCAGAATACGCTCTCTCGGCTGCCGGTTGAGGTTCAGGCGCAGGGCGTTCAAGTCAAGAAGACTATCCAGGCATTGTTGCTTGGCGTTCACGTCTTCTCACCAGATGGCTCGCGCAGCCCGGAATATATTTCCAATTACATGCTGAAGATCCGCGATATCATCGCTCGCCTGCCGGGCGTTCAGGACTTCCAGCTTTTTGGGGCTCGTGACTATGCCATGCGGATCTGGATCGATCCGGATAAGGCAGCGGCAGATGGGATCACCCCAAGCGACATTATGAGCGCGCTCAGAGCGCAAAACGCTCAGGTGTCTGCTGGCACGTTGAACGCGCCGCCAGTTAAGACGAACCAGGCCTACCAGATCAACGTCGAGGCCCTTGGTCGCCTCACAACGCCTGACCAGTTCGCCGACATCATTGTCAAATCCGACAATCAGGGTCGTATCACCCGGATCCGTGATATCGGTCGGGTTGAACTCGGCTCGGTGGATTATGGTTCGATCGCCTATGCGGACAAGTATCCCTCGGCGCCTTGGTTCCCGATCGCAACTCCGGGGTCGAACGTGGTCCAGGTCGAAAATGCGATCTGGGACAAGATGGCGGAGCTCAAGAAGTCGTTTCCGACGGGTCTGGATTACATCCGGATCTATGACCCGACGACCTTCGTAAGTCAGTCTATTCAAGAAGTCATCGAGACGATCTTCATTGCGATCGTTCTTGTTGTCGGCGTGGTCTTCCTGTTCCTCCAAACCTGGCGCGCAACGATCATCCCGGTCGTCGCTATTCCGATCTCCTTGGTCGGCACGTTCACAATCCTCTCAATCCTTCACATCTCGATCAATAACCTGTCTTTGTTCGGCTTGATCCTGGCTGTGGGCATTGTCGTCGACGACGCAATCGTTGTGGTCGAAAACGTCGAGCGGAATATGGCCCTGGGCATGTCGCCGCGGGAAGCTGCGCACAAAACGATGGATGAGGTCTCTTCGGCTCTTATCGCCATCGCTTTAACGCTGTGCGCCGTATTCGTTCCGTCGGCTTTTATCAGTGGCATTTCTGGCCTATTCTTCACCCAGTTCGCGGTGACCATCTCGGCGTCGACCCTCATCTCGGTCATTGTATCCCTGACACTGAGCCCGGCCCTCTGCGCGGTCATCTTGAAGCCGCACCACGGCCACGCCAAGCCGCGCGGTTTGAAAGGGATTGTCCAGCGTCTGTTCGGCGGCTTCAATATCGGCTTCGAATGGATGTCGTCGAAGTATTCACGGCTTACTGGCCGCCTGATCCGGGCGAGTTTCATTGTCGGCGTGATTTACGTAGCACTTATCGGGCTGACGGGCTTCCAGATGACTCGGATGCCGACCGGGTTCATCCCCGACCAGGACATTGGATACCAGGCGGTCATCGTCTTCCTGCCGCCGGGATCGACTTTGGAGCGCACTGATGCCGTTGTCCGTGAAGTCAATGACATCGTCCTGAAAACGGTTCCGGGCCCGACCCATACCTCGCCGGTGGCCGGGTTGGACGTGACTACATCGACCATCGCGCCCAACGTCGGCACGATCTTCTACGGCCTACCATCGCTTTATGGTAAGCACGTCCCAGGTGTGACGGCTGCAACGATGCTGCCAAAGGTCCGCGCGGCGCTTGCTGGCATCAAGGACGCTGTCGTTATTGTCATCAATCCGCCGCCCGTCCAGGGCCTTGGCTCCGCCGGCGGCTTCAAATTGATGGTTGAAGATCATGGTGATCACACGCCTCAAGAATTGGCTGCGGCAACAAACACGCTGGTCGCGGCCGCGAACAAAGATCCGAGCTTCGGAGGTGTCTTTACTCTTTATAACTCGGGTGCGCCCTCACTCTTTGCCGACATTGACCGCGAAAAGGCTGAGAAGCTCGGCCTTACCCCGACCGATGTGTTTTCCGCCCTCCAACTGTATCTGGGTTCTCAATATGTGAACGACTTCAACTTCCTCGGCCGTACCTATCAGGTGCTTGCCCAGGCGGATGAGCAGTTCCGTAAGACACCGGAGGATATCGGCCGGCTCAAGGTCCGCAATGCGAGCGGAGAGATGGTGCCGATTAGTTCGGTGGCGACATTCAGGAACGAAACCTCGCCCTATCGCCAGCCTCGGTACAACTTATACCCCGCGGCGGACGTGTTGGGTGCCGCGGCTCCTGGCGTCTCTTCGGGAACCGCCATGGCCCGTATGGAAGAGATCGCAAAGGAGGTGTTGCCTCCCGGCTTCGAGATCGAATGGACGGAGTTGTCACACCAGCAGGAGCAGCAGGGCATTCCGACAGTGGCGATCTTCGCAGCCTCGGCACTCTTCGTTTTCCTCGTGCTGGCCGCCCAGTATGAGAGCTGGAAGTTGCCGCTGGCTATCGTCCTGATCGTGCCAATGTGCTTGTTGGCCTCGTCAACCGGCCTCAGCTTCCGTGGAATGCCGATCGATATTCTTGCGCAGATCGGCTTCGTGGTCCTGGTCGGACTGGCGGCAAAGAACGCGATCTTGATCGTGGAGTTTGCGAAGCAACGTCAAGACGATCATGGCGACGCTCCAGAAGCTGCTGCTGAAGCCGCTGCCAGGGTTCGCCTTCGTCCGATCTTGATGACGTCGTTTGCCTTTATCCTCGGTGTCTTCCCGCTCGCTGTCGCGACAGGGGCGGGATCGGAGATGCGGCAATCCCTCGGTACGGCGGTGTTCGCCGGAATGCTCGGCGTGACGGTCTTCGGACTGCTGTTTACACCAGCTTTCTACACCTTCACGCGCAAGATCGGCTTAAGAAGAAAACGCTGATTTCAACGACTGCGCTCTTGGCGGCTGGATCCTGGGTAGCTCTTTGCCCAGGATCCACCGTCGAGCGCGAGGTGCTCCTTGATTGGAGCGATCGCTCCCATCTTAGAAAATTTCCGGATACGAAAAAATTTCTAACAGATTTGCCGGTTGCCGGCTCTTTATCGACGGTGGCCGGCGCGAGGGCTCGGCGGGCGAGTGGCTGCCGACTATGGATCCGGCGACAAAATAAGAGACCTGTCGTCTAGCGATCGCGACCCAAAGCGACCATGATGTTGCTCTCTTGGCGGCCGATGCCGCGTTCAATGAATGGCGAGACATGCCAGCCTTCACTCGCCGGAATTCTTCGGCAGGCGGCGACGAATCTCCCTGAAGACAAGACGCCGCCAGAGGGGCTTACCGGTCAGCAAAGCAAGCCTTTGCTGGAGCCTAGGGGCCGAGTTCAATGTCCGCGATGCCTATTTCCTCGGCAAGGTCGTAGAAGCTGAAGCTCGCATGTCTGGCATTGCGGATATGTGCTTCGGCCAGGTTCATCAAACGTCGAGAAGTCTTGGACACGTCAAATCATTCTCTCTATCGATAGATAGACCTTGACGCACCAAAAAGCTGCCTCTATCTTACATAACGGTTCTATCGATAGATAGATAGATGATTAACGGTACCCCCACGCCAAGGTGGGGTGGTTTCTGTGATCCTTCGCCGCTCCCCAGCGCGCCGGAGGATTGACCCCTTTAGCCGACCAACGGAGGACGAAATGAGCGACAGGATTTTCCAGGAATATACGATTGATATGGGGTCCGTCGAACTTGCGGAGCTCGCTGCGGAAATCGAGACGAATGACGATCAAGAACAACAGTCGTTCAGCACGTCGGAAGCGGGTTGGGATCTGACATATTCGGGATGATAGGCCCAATCATAGCCACGGGTTGGCGATGCACAAGAGCCCCGACCTGCTGCGCTCCGGCACAACCATTTCCGTCGGCTACCATGTTTCTCTCAAGGGCTGCAGTTTTGGAGAATGTCCGCGATGAACTTAGTTTTCCAGGAAATTCAGACCCCGGTTGGCCGCCTGAAGATGGTCGCAAGCGATGTCGGGTTGAAGGCGATTTTATGGGAAAACGATAACCCTCGCCGGATTCCGCTTGAGGAGATGACGGAACACCGAGGCAATCACGCGCTCGAGATCGCTGAACATCAACTGACCGAGTATTTCCAGGGCCAGCGACAGCGCTTCGACGTCCCGCTCGATTTTGCAGGAACTGCCTTCCAGAAGAAGGTGTGGCAGGCATTCCTCAAGATTCCCTTCGGCGAAACCCGCACCTACGGTGAGATCGCTCGGGAGATCGGCAATTCCGGCGCCGTCAGGGCCGTGGGAATGGCTTGCGGGCGCAATCCCATCTCGATCATCGCGCCATGTCATCGTGTCGTCGGATCCGGAGGCTCGCTGGGCGGCTTTGCTGGCGGGCTCGATGTCAAACGGTACTTGCTTGAGCTTGAACGCGGTTTGCAAACGAAGCGCCTGATGTAGGGACGCGACATACCCGGCTGTTTATAGTCGACGACAGGAGAGATACCATGGCACGTACAATCGCCGAAAAGCGCAAGGCCTTCCGCGCTCTCCATCAGGAAGGCTGCTTTCTGCTCCCCAATCCCTGGGATATCGGCAGTGCCAGGCTCTTGGAACATCTTGGGTTCGAAGCACTGGCTTCGACGAGTTCCGGATACGCCTGGACCCAAGGCAACGCCGATTATGGCCTCGATCGGGACAAGGTGCTGGCGCACCTCAAATCCCTCGTCGAGGCGACCGATCTGCCGGTCAACGCCGATTACGAATCCGGATTCGCCCATGATCTCGAGGGCCTCTCCACCAGCGTCCGCCTAGCGGTTGAAGCAGGTGTTGCCGGGCTGTCTATCGAGGACACGAGGGCTGACGGCAAGCCGGGCCTTTACGATCGGCAGACCGCAGTCGAACGAATCCGGGTTGCGCGTGCGGCGATCGACAGGACCAAAGAGGACGTCATTCTCGTCGCCCGGACGGAAATACTGCTTAGTGACCCTTCTCGAGTGTCCGAGGCGATCGACAGCCTTGTGGCTTTCGCCGATGCCGGAGCGGACTGCCTCTATGCGCCTGGCGTCGCGGAAAAGGCCGATATCTTGGCGATGGTCCGCGCTGTTGCGCCCAAGCCCCTCAATTTCTTGGTGAGGCGCCCCGATCTGACGCATGCCGAGATCGCTGAGCTTGGCGTCGGTCGGATCAGTGTCGGCGGCGGGCTTGCCCGGGCCGCTTGGGGTGGCGTCATCCGAATGGCCGAAGCGATGAAGAGAGGATCTTTTGAGGGGCTGGCCTCTGGTATCACGAATGCGCAACTTAATGACATTTTTTCCTGAAGTTGTTGTGGGCGGCTGGAGTGATCGAGAGGCGTCGCTGAAATGAGAAAGTCTGACGCCGAGACGGTCGAAACGCGAAAGCGGATTATTGAGCTTGCTGCGCGGGAATTTCAGCGAAAAGGGATCAGTGCAACGCGCGTCGACGACGTGATGGAAGCTGCAGGGCTGACGCGAGGTGGCTTTTACCGTCATTTTGAGAGCAAGGAAGATCTTTTCTCGCAATCTTTTGACTTGGCGATGTCCAGATACACGGATCTTATTCGCGAGAAGGGTAAATCATCGGACGGGGGAATCGACGCGATCGCAGCGTATTATCTTTCCACTTCGCATAGGGACGACCCAGCATCTGGATGTCCGATTGCAGCACTGGGCGGCGAGCTCAGGCATTTCGATCAGAATTTTCGTGCGCGGTTTTCGAAGGGCTTCGAAGATTTTGTCTCTGCACTTGCCGAACAGTTGGGTGAGCATGGAGATGAGCGCAGACGAGTTGCCCTCTCAGCCTTCTCAATGATGCTAGGAGCAATTACGTTGTCCCGGTTTGTGGGGGATGAGGCTATTTCCGAAGAAATTCTCGAGGCATGCAAAATTCATATGCGGTCCGGATTAGCTGTCTGAGCCGGTCAGCTGAAGGAATTCAGCACGGTTCGACCTAACCGCAGTTCTAGGAGGAGAACCATGAAGCGCGAGATTATCAGGGTTGAGCCTTTGTCGACCTATCTGGAACGTTGGAAGGCACCCACCTCCGTCGTCACCCGTCATGGAGATACGATATATGTCTCCGGTCTACCGCCCTTCGATCCGGAAACGGGGGAGGTGGTTCAGGCGCCAATCGAGCGGCAGACTGAACTCGTCATGGAGCAACTGAAGCTATGCCTCGAAACGGCCGGCTCCTCGCTCGAAAACGCGCTGAAATGCAACGTCTACTGCACGTCAGTCGAGAAATTCGCCGCGATCAATGCCGTCTACGCTCGCTACTTCCCGAAAGATCCGCCAGCCCGGATATTTGTTTGCGTCCCCGCATGGCCGGGGCATTTCGATATCGAAATCGACTGCATCGCCGCAGTGTAGGCGACGCCGAAGGACCCCTCTGACGTCGACTGTCCTCCGACGAGGTCAGAGGGGTACAGGGGACGCTGGTCGTGGAGACGAACGAGACAGCGATGAAGCTTTATGATAGGGGAGCTAACCGGTCAGGCTTCTTGATCCACCAGGGGAATTGTGAAACCGGTGTCGGGCGCCAGTGAAGCCTGGCTCTACCGAGAATCTCAGTCAGATTCTGTCCACCAGGAGGGCCAAGAATTCAATGCCGTCGGTGTCCTCTTAGCGCCTGCTTTTATGGAGACGCTAAGTGGCAGTTTTCGCTGAGCTAACTCAGGCGACGGCGCGTAAGTCCTGAGGATCGTGAACGGCGTGATTGAAGACCGCCGGTTCTCCCAGTGCAACGGATACGACCATCGCTCCGATCAGCGTCGAGTAGAATTCCGCGGCAGCGGCTTCCGACATACCTGCAGACCTAAGTTTGTCGAGCGACATCCGGAAAAAGCGCTTCACTTCGGTCGCGACCTTCTCGGGCAGGTCAAGCGATGCTGCAGCAAGCATCGTGCAGGGGCACATTTTGCCCTGGGAGATCCATTTCCCGCGAAAGGTTTCCGTCCAGACATGAACAGGATCTTTATCTTTCTGGAGCTCCTGGTCCATGCGATCGGAAACATCAGCGGTATAACGACGGATCACAGCCGCGGCCAAATCTTCCTTGGTCGGAAAATGATAATGCACACTGGAACTCTTTATGCCGACATCGGCTGCGATTTCTCGGAAGCTGAAGCCGCTGAAACCGCCAATGCGCATTCGTCGTTCGGCGGCGTCCATGATTGCAATCGTGATGTCACTCATGGCGCATCTCCTCTATCTACCAATGGATAGATAATTGTTTTTCCACAGATGCGCAAGGTATAAATCTATCAGTCGGTAGAAAAATGGCGTCTACTATCTTGATCGACGCCTCCGGCTTTCACGTCATTTTTTGCAGCTTTCAAGGTCAGCTAGGCCTTTTTCTTGTTTCGGATGAACCCTAAGCCATTATTTCAAAGCAATAAATAATCCAGCAGCGGCGGGTGCCAAAAAATGCTCTCTATCGGTAGATAGACGCTTGACGGAGCTGTTTGCTCGGTTTATATCTCTGTCACAGTAAATCTATCGATAGATAGAATTACCCAGCAAACGGGAGAATGACTATGGAAGACGGCAACACCTATAAAAATCTTGAAGCGACCGAGTATTCGAGCGCGCCGGAATGGACAGACGGCGCATCCGAAGGCAACCAAGTAACCGCTCAGCCGGTGAAAAAGGGCCGGATTAAGACTTTGCTTGGGTCTGTGGCGGTGCTCGCCATTGTTGCGGCTGGTGTCGCTACAGTGACATACCTCGGAACGCCGGCTATCCAGCAGGCTGCTGCGACCCCGACGCCGCCTTCCGTCGATGTGAGTGCGCCGCTCGCGCGCAAAATCGAACCGCGGCTCCAATTTCTGGGTCAGTTCTCGGCGGTCGATAAGGTAGAACTCCGCGCCCAGGTCGGCGGTACGTTGACACAGATCGGATTCAAGGACGGCGATATCGTCCATAAGGGTGATCTACTGTTTTCGATCGACCCGGTCCCCTACCAGATCGAAATGAGCCGCGCGCAAGCGCAGCTTGAAACTGCGCAAGCGAAGTTCGTCTTTGCCAACCAGGAACTGGCGCGCGCAAAGACCCTAAGCACGACCGGCGCCGGCACGATGCAGAAGGTTGATCTGCAGACCCAGGCTGTGCGGTCTGCCCAGGCTGACATTGACAGTGCTCAAGCCGCGATCCGCGACGCTAAGTTCGATCTCGACCATACCAATATCTACGCGCCCTTCACTGGCCGCATCGGCTCGCACCAGGTCTCAGTCGGTAATCTAATTGCCGGCAGCCGGGCGGCGACCACTCCGACGACTTTGCTGGCGACGATCGTTTCGCTCGATAACATCTATCTGAACATCGATATGAGCGAGGCCGATTACCAGAAGTTCCAGCGTGAACGCGCCAAGGAAAGTGGCCCGTTGGCTGACAAGGTGCAGATCTCTTTGAGTGACGACGAGGGATATACTCGTGAAGGGACATTAGACTTCGTTGATAACAGCCTCGACCGGTCGAGCGGCACCATTCATATCCGTGCGACAGTTCCCAACAAGGATCTGATGCTGACCCCCGGCGGCTTCGCTCGCGTCCGCCTGGCTCTGGCCGAGCCGGCGCCGGCTCTCCTGGTTCCCGATGCGTCGGTGCTGCCCGATCAGTCCGAGCATTTGGTCCTGACCGTTGGCAAGGATGGCGTCGTGACGCCGAAGAAGGTTGTGGTTGGCGACATCCGCGGTGGTCTGCGGGTTATCCAGTCCGGTCTGGAGCCGACCGATCAGGTCGTGATCGGTGGCATTCCGGCGGCCCATCCGGGCGCGAAGGTTTCGGCCAATGCCGGTTCGATTACGTACCAGTCGGCCGAGGATTGAGTTCCATGAATGCCTCGCGGAAGGTAAAAGCCACGATGGCGCTGAGCAGTTTGCTGCTGAGCGTCATCTTGGCGGGATGCGAAGTTGGCCCAGATTACACGCCGCCGAAGACGGAGTTGGCGCAATTTCATAACGTGAACGATGCCGGGGCGAAGGACGTCAAGTCGGCCGTGCAGCTCGAAACCTGGTGGACCGGCTTTAACGACCCATTGCTCGTGAAGCTGGTTGACCGCGCCCTCAAGCAAAATCTCGATATTTCGGCGGCCCTTGCCCGGGTGGACCAAGCCAGGGCCGGAGCGGAAAGTGCTGGGGCAGCGCTCTTGCCGACTGCCGATCTGAACGGTTCGGTTGGTTATTCTCATCAGAGCCTGAAAAGCGCCAACGGCTCGGTTTCCCATAATGCGTCGGGTTATCAGCGTGACGCTTGGGACAAAGCCGTTGGACCGGTTGCCAGCTGGGAAATCGATCTTTTCGGTGGCTTGCGGCGTGGTGCGGCGGCAGCCGCGAACAGTGCCGAGGCTGCCCAAGCCGAGGAAGCTGGCACAAGAGTCATCGTCGCCGCCGATACGGCCGACGCTTACATGCAGGTCCGCGGGTATCAAGCGAGAATCGCGGTTGCCGAAGCTCAGGTGAAGATCGACCAGCAACTGCTCGATCTTATCCATAATCGATATGACAGCGGCGAGGCCACGGAACTGGAAATCGCCCAGGCGGAAGCACTTCTGAAAGACGCGAAGGCATCCTTACCGCCATTGCGTCTTGCCCTCGAACGTCAGCTCAATCGCTTGGACGTCCTCCTCGGGGCTCAGCCGGGTACTTTTGCGCATGAACTCGGCCTAGTGAAGGACATCCCCGAGGTTCCGGCCTTTTCAGGAACCGAACAGGCAAGTGAAATTTTGCGTCGTCGCCCTGATATCATCGCTGCGGAGCGGCACCTGGCCGCATCCAACGAACGGATCGGCGAGGCGATTTCGGATTATTACCCGAAGATTTCCATCTCGGGTGCCCTCGGTTTAGACAGCATCAGCGCATCGCATTTCTTCTCGCCGGCGGCTTTTGGTGCGCTTGGAAGCGGCGCGCTACGGTGGCGAATTTTCGACTTCGGTAAGGTTGACTCGGAGGTCGCCCAAGCGAAGGGCGAGAATGCTGAGGCACTGGCCTCATATAAGCAGACCGTCTTGAAAGCTTGCGAGGATGTCGAGAATGCGCTGGCAGCAATGATACAAACGCAGCTTCACATTGCTGAACTGCAGGGCCAGGTCGAATCGCTGACCCGCGTGCAGGCTTTGTCCCAAACGGCCTATCAGGCTGGGTCGATCACGCTAACCGACGTGCTGGATGCTAACCGCCAGTTGCTCGCAGCCGAGGACGCACTCGACACGAACCGAGCCGACGCCGCAAGGGCTTCGGTGGCCGCCTTCCGAGCCTTCGGCGGCGGCTGGGATCCTGGCGTTCCTACGATCGCGTCAAAGTAATTGAAGGCTAAAACCCAGGGAGGAACCGAGATGTTGATATTGAAGCCGAATTGCGAATGTTGCGACAAGGACCTACCGCCGCACTCCCATGAAGCGATGATTTGCAGCTTCGAGTGCACATTCTGTGCCGATTGCACGGAATCAGTCCTCGGTGGCCGTTGCCCGAACTGCGGCGGCGAGCTTGTCGCGAGGCCTATCCGCCCCGCGGACAAGCTGGAAAAGTATCCGGCCTCGACGGAAAGAGTTCTCAAAGCAGGAGGCTGCGAAAAGTCAGTTGATCTTCCGGCATCGTAACTGCCGGCGGAACCGGTCTTCGAATTGTCCTCTTGCTGGTGGATGAAGACCGCGAAAAGCTTGCCCCATCTCCTCCCGGGATGGGGCAGGCCTTCCAAAAGAATATCGGTGACGAATTACCGAGAAATTCCAGCAAATAATCGGGCGGCAGTGGTCCGGCTATGGCTCGGCATCGGGTGAAGCCGAGGCGCGCGAATACCAGGAGAATGAGATGAATCAAGCACAAAAGGCTGAAGATTTCGCAAAGCTGCACGTCAAGGGTTCGCCCCTTCGGCTTTACAATGCCTGGGATGCCGGGTCAGCCAAGGCTGTGCTCGAGGCTGGAGCAAAGGCGATCGCAACTAGCAGCTGGGCTGTGGCGGAAGCGCATGGGTACCGCGACGGCGAGATCATTCCACTTGAGTTTGTCGAACAGATCGTCGGCCGGATAGCCGCGACGATCGATGCACCTGTGTCGGTGGATTTCGAAGGCGGATATAGCGAGGACGACAAAGTTCTCAGAAAGAGCGTCGCCCGCCTCATCGATCTTGGTGCCATTGGCGTCAACTTTGAAGACCGTGTAGTCCAAGGAAAAGGCCTCTACCCTGCCCAAACTCAGGCGCGCCGCATTGCCGCGATCCGCGAGGTTGCAGAGTCCAGAGGCATCAAATTCTTTATCAATGCGCGGTCTGATGTGTTTTTTTTAGGCGGCGATCCGGCCGAGTTTGTCGATGAAGCGCTGAAACGCAGCATTCAGTACACCTCCGCCGGTGCCTCGGGCATCTTCCTTCCAGGATTGAAGGAGGAGAAGATCATTGAGCGCATGTGCGAAGCTGTGTCACTGCCGGTCAATCTGTTGGCCGGCGATTCGGAGTCGATCAACAAGCGATTTGCTGAGTTGGGTGTCGCACGAATCAGTTGGGGTGCGGCACCTCACATTGAGGCCATGAGAAACATCAGGAAATCGGCATTAGAGATCCACGCCGGTTGACGAGCCATACAGCAAGCAACCACTTCATCGATTACCTCTTTTCTGGAGGATATAATGTCCGATGCATCCGATTACGTGGTGCCGAAGGTCTGGGCTTGGGAAAAGCCAGACGGTGGCATATTTGCAAGCGTCAACCGGCCGACGGCCGGCAAGAGACATGAAAAGGATCTTCCCGTCGGTCGTCATCCTCTGCAGCTGTACTCGATGGGGACGCCAAATGGCGTCAAGATCACGATTCTGCTTGAGGAGCTACTCGCCAGCGGGCATTCAGGGGCCGAATATGACGCCTGGTTTATCGATATTGGCGAAGGCGATCAGTTCGGCAGCGGATTTGTCGGGGTCAACCCGAATTCTAAGATTCCGGCACTCGTCGATCGAACCGGGCCGGACCCCATCTCTGTCTTTGAAACCGGATCGATCCTGGTCTATCTCGCTGACAAGTTCGGTGAATTCATTCCGAAGACTTTGGCGGGGCGCACGGCTGTCATGAATTGGCTTTTCTGGCAGGTTGGGAGCACCCCGTATCTCGGTGGCGGGTTCGGACATTTCTTCGCTTACGCGCCGGTCAAGATCGAATACGCGATCAATCGTTTCACAATGGAAGTGAAACGCCAATTAGATGTTCTCGATCGGCATCTGGCGGAAAACGAATATGTCGGCGGCCGAGAATACAGCATTGCCGACATGGCCATCCTCCCTTGGTATGGCGGCCTCGTTAAAAACTTCTCATACGAGAACGCCACTGAATTCGTCGCCGGACAGGAATATAAGAATGTCATACGGTGGGCCGAGACGGTGATGGCGCGGCCGGCTGTGATACGGGGGCGCCGTGTCAATCGGAAGGGCAACGGCTATCCAGGTGGCATCCGGGAACGTCACGACCCCAGCGATCTTGGCGAGCAGGCTTTGCCGACCATCTCATCGACTAAAGACGCAACCAGACCGGCCAAGCAGACAAGCCAGATGAAGATTCTCCACAGGCCGGCATTTTTTTAGGGGGCCGATAATGACGCGCTTCGACAAGGACGTTTATTTGGCGGCCGGGTTAAGGACACCCTTCGGGAGAGGCGGTGGTGCACTTGCAAACTATGACGCGCTCACGTTGTCAGTGCCAGTCGTGCAGGCAATGACAAGGCAACTGACCAATCAGCGGCCTGATCTAGTTCTATGGGGTACCGTCATCCCCAATCTGGGCTGGAGTAATTTGGCCCGAGAAATCTGGATGGATGCCAAGCTCGATCCGACGGTTCCGTCGTATTCGGTCGTACTTGCTTGTGCGACCAGTATCACCGCTGCCGCCACAGCGGCCGGCATGCTCGGTGGCGGGACCGAGGTGATTATGGTGGGAGGATCGGAGGTAATGAGCCGGGCGCCGGTTGGATTGGCGCCAGAGGCCAGCGACCGCCTGCGAACCTTATTTGCAAAAGATCCGGCCGAAGCGGCCGCAGCGCTTGGCAAGTTGACGCCGGCCGATTTCGTCTTACCGGCAAAAGGTTGGGCAAACAGGATCACGGGTCGCACGATGGGCGACCACATGGAAGAGACGGCCAAAGAGTGGAGAATCACCCGAGAAGCTCAGGACAAATGGGCGTATGAAAGCCACAAGCGTGCGGTCGCGGGTTGGGAACGAGGGTTCTTCAACGATCTCGTAATTCCTCTTCCCGAACTTGCCAAGGATGCGAACCCGCGACCGGATTCGACGCTCGAGAAGCTTGCGTCGCTGAAGCCCGCTTTCGATAAAAATAACGGCACTCTCACCGCCGGCAATTCTTCGCCGATCACGGACGGAGCTGCTGGACTGTGGGTCGTTTCGGCGAAAGGACGTTGGCAATTGCCTAGCGAAATTCCCGCGGTACGGCTCGTTGACTTCGAGATCGCCGCTGTAGATTTCCGGAAAGACGGGCTCTTGATGGCGACGTCATTCGCTATCCCGCGCCTTTTGGCCCGATATTCCCTGTCCTTCGAGGATATCGGGCTCTGGGAAATTCACGAGGCATTCGCGGCGCAACTCCTCGCCAACGTTGCCGCTTTGGAAAAGCCGGGTTGGATCGCCGAACGGACTGGCATCGCGCGGGACTTCGGTCGCTTCCCCTGGGAGCGCCTCAATCCTAACGGTGGTTCGGTGGCGATCGGGCATCCGTTCGGTGCCACGGGTGCGCGTGATCTCAGTCAGGCTGTGAAGGAGCTCGCGGCAATGCCGAAAGGTTCAAGAGCCGTCGTCAGCGTCTGCGCGGATGGAGGCGAGGGCGTGGTGGCTCTGCTAGAGAACAGTTAAAGAGGTCAATAGCGTCGGCCCAAATCGGCGACCGGTCTTTCTGTAACGGAGTAAATTCGATGCATTATCGTTTCGTCAACCAGTGTGCACAGACCCTGCGGAATATCGAGATCTGGCTCGACAAAGCCGAAGAGCATGCGACGAGTAAGGGGTTCGATGTAAACATCTTGATGTCGAGCAGACTGGCGCCCGACATGGGCACTTTCATGTACCAGGTCCAGAGTGCTTCGGACTACACCAAAGCCGCTGCGGCATTTCTGACGGGCCAAAATCCACCCAAGTTCGCAGATACCGAGAGAACGATCGACGAAGCACGCGCCCGTATCCAGAAGACCGTAGATTTCGTCGAAAGCAATCTTGAGGGCGCGTATGTGGGAGCGGGAGCGAGGGAATTTCCCTTCAGTTGGGCTCCAGGGCGGCTAATCACGGGAGACGATTACCTCGTGCAGGTAGCAGTCCCCAATGTCTATTTCCATGCCTGCATGGCCTACGCGATCCTACGGCACAATGGCGTAGATGTTGGCAAGATGGATTATGCCGGCCCGATCACTCTCGTCGCCGCTTGAATTGAAGCGCATATAAAGGCCGCACAGGTAGATCGGTCGTCTATCAATGTAGCCTCTACTCATCATCGATGAGGTGAACTTGCGTAAGGCAGCGTTGAAGATGGTAACAGACGTTTCGATTGACAGTTTACCAGTCCTTGTCGATGGCGCGTTCCGCAGTTTGATTAGCGGTAATCTCACTGAACTACACATGCCGTTGGACAGTCTACGTAAGGCTGCAGCGGCCGTCGACAGTGCAATGGCGGTATTGAAGCCAACATCGTTGTGCGTGTCTGTCGAGGCTGCGGAGTTCCAAGAGATACATGCAGTCGTTGCCATCAATAGGTCGGATGATCTGCCGGCCCACGGAGGCGCCTCATGACGCCAGAAGCAATACACCTTTTGCAATTCGCGACCGTTTGTGTTGTCGCCGTCGTTCTAAAGGTTATCATTCGGCAACTCTACCGAGGAACGCGAGAAGAAAGGCGGTTATCACGGTACATTGAGGGCGCAGCTAAAGGCGACAGTGCACCTGTGAGCGATCAATCCAGAGATTCAATAGGCGGCTGAATGAGCTCCTTAAAGAATTTGACCACGAGGCGAAAGCCGGTTTCATGAAGAAGAGCGCGCTTTCTGGCATCGCCGCGATCTGCGCTTGCCAATTCATGTGGTCCTTGCACTACGCCACGATGAAGTGGCTCTCAGGCAACTACTCCGTCTTCGAATTACTGTGTGTCCGTAGCGTCTTCATGGTGCTCGTCGTTGTTGCGGCGGGGCCGTCGGTGCTGAAAGCAACTCTTGCCAGCCAGCATAAAGGCGCAATCTTAGTCCGGGCGCTGTGCCAAATAGCAGCGACGTTCTGCTTTTTCTTGGCGGCGAAAGGCATGGGCCTGGGGGAGGTGACAACGCTGAATGCTACGGCGCCGTTGATTGTTGTTTTTGCCTCGATAACACTCTTTCGGGAACCGTCGAGCGGATTCAAATGGATCGCAGTATCGGTCGGCCTCATAGGGACCGCGATCGCGGCGGCACCGACCGGCGGTGTCATGCTGATGCCAACCCTGCTCGGCCTTGCTTCCGGCTTCCTCTGGGCGCTCACAGTTCTTTTAACGCGCAAGGACAGCACCCAGGAGAGCACGTCGGTTCAGCTGCTGATTACTGCCGTGGTTTTTGGGTTGGTCAGCGGAGTGTTCGCGCAATGGAAGGTGCCCGCCTCCTGGATCGACATCGGCCTCATGGCGATTCTCGGGCTGGAAGTGTACCTGGCGCAGCTTTTCTTCGTCGAAGCCTATCGGCGTGCCCCTGCGTCATTGATCGCACCCCTGGAATATTCGACGATTGTATGGTCGTCGTTGCTGGGTCTTATCTTTTTCCACGATACCCCGACTGCCCACGTTCTCGCTGGCGCGGTGTTGATCATGATGGCTGGTGTCGCGGTCGGGGTCGGCGAGCAGCTAGTAGCCCGCAAGCTCAAACTTCAATCCTCCCGGTTCTCCTAACGCATTAAAGGTGCGCAATGACATTACATGATCCAGAGTTAGCGTCGAAGGCCTTAGCGTTCGCGCTGGTATGCGTACTCCTCGTCATTCGGAGGAAGTTCATGCGACGACCGCAAGCGCAGATGCGTTACCAGATGAAAGGAGCACCTTCGGATAAGAAGCCGAATTTTCCGTCCAGCGCCTACTGAGCTGGTTGCGCGTTCGTGACTTACGATCCTGACATCCTGGCAGAAGGCCTCGATGTCGTTTTTTGCGGAATAAATCCCGCAACCACCGCGGTCGCAGCGGGGCACAGCTTCTCCGGCGACAGCAATCGGTTCTGGCGAGTTCTCCATCGGGCCGGCTTTACGGATCAGCAGCTTCGGCCGGAGGACGAGCGGCAGATCTTGTCATATGGATGCGGTATCACGGCAGCTGTTCCTCGCGCGACCAAACGTGGGGAGGATATTTCGGTTGCCGAATTTCAGCGAGCCCGCCCGGTTTTCGAGGCAAAAATGCGACGATATCACCCCCGGATGATCGCCTTTCTCGGGAAGCGCGCATTATCTGCAATGAGCGGCTTACAGAAGCTCGAATGGGGGAGCCAGCCAATGGCGTTCGCCGGTAGCGCTGCCTGGGTGCTTCCCAATCCAAGCGGGCGCAACCGCGGTTATTCGCTGGAGGACCTGGTCGAAGCATATGGAAGGCTTCATAATGCTCTGCATCAATCTCCTGTGACTTGAGAATTCAGGCGATAAAGATGCCGATCAGCTGGGGGGCCAGACTGGTAAGCGGACGGTCGAAGGATAGCTATGTTGGCGTTCGGTTTAGGCTGGCTATCCGTTTCTTGAACAAAAGTGAGACGATGCTCGGACCGTGACGCTGTCGCCCTGCGATCAGGACTTATGGTCACTTATGGTGGGCGCCGCTCGAAGTTTGGCCGCGAGATCCGGACAATAGGTTTCAAGGCGGCCAAATCGATTGCATGGCTACTTCACGATGAAAATCTCCGCAGGGCCGCGCTCGGCATTGGCCGATGACGCAGCATCCATCGATTTCATTCCCTGACCGATGGCCCAGTTGATCGTAAGCGTCCGGACGCTTACCCTTCCTATTACAGTGGCACTGTCACGGTTCACAAATGACCGGCAGCCGTCGGCGGGCGAATTAGGTATCGACTTGGGAGATGGCAAGAGTCCATATTCGGATATGCAATCCTAAACGACTGTTCTCAACACTCAATTTCTGGCAGAATGTCTCCGCGCGATCTTGGGGGATCAATCAATGCGGCCGATTGGGGCACTGCTTATTGCAGCGGTGTGCGTTCTGTTATTAGGTTGTGAAGTCAACGCCTGCGCTCTCAAGAAATATATAGCTGACGGCGGAAAATATCGGGTGAGTTTTGAGCTGTGAAGGCTTCAGTCTGGCTGCCAATCTTTTTGATACTAGGCATAATTCCTGTCCACGCTGCAACAATCGCCACTGGGCTGCAGCCGGAACTCGCGGCTCCGCCAACCGGTGGAACCACTTACGTCAACCATGCGTATCGCGCTGAAGTGGATAACATTGCCCTTGTCCCGCGCTGGGTTATGTACACGCTGAAAGGCGAAATAGTTATCGGCTGCAACAAGCGTCGCGACAACTTCCATGAGGAAGAACAAATTGCGGCGACGCATCGAGCATCACCGGGTGACTATGATCATTCCGGCTATGACAAGGGCCACATGGCGCCGGCCGAAGACTTCGCGCTAGACCCAGCCGAGATGAGCGAGAGCTTTTCCATGGCGAATATGGCGCCTCAGTTGCCCGGGCTTAATCGTGCCGAGTGGGAACACCTGGAAGAAACAGTAAGAGCGTGGGCTTTCGCACGCGGTGAACTGATTATCTTTGTCGGGCCGGTCATTCCCCAGCACCCACAGACCATTGGTGCTGATCATATCGCCGTGCCATCTGCCTTCTGGAAGGTCATTTGGGATCGTGACAAGGGTGAAGCGCTGACGTTCATGATGCCACAAAAGGCGATTGCGAAAGGTGATCTGAAGCCGTGGGAAACGACGATTGCCGAGGTCGAGAAAGCGGCGGGTGTGGAGTTGCCGGTAGAAAACGTAGATCCAACAGCCAAGCCGGCACTATGGCCTGCATCGATCGCCGGTTACCGCTTGGAACACAAGAGAGCGTGTAACTAAGTAAGCGTGCGCCAGTAACGTGAGCGTCCGGTCCTGGCTGACGTTTGCCTAGCTTAGACTGTAAGCGTCCGGACGCTTACCGCATCGGCCGCGAAAGACGAAGAGATGGCCGAGAATGGATCTTGGGCCAGAACCGACTGGGCCAGCATGGCGAGGCCGTCAAAGCCCTTGCGCATGTCGGTCTTGCCTTCTGCCAGCCAGACATGCGTATTGGCCGGAACCGGGAGTCGACACGGTGATCGAACGCGGCGCCCAAGCTCAAGCTTAGGGCTAACTCGTCTCGCGAGGGCGGTTAGTAACCGCGGGCAAACGGCAAGGCAATTATCGGAGATGCCTTGACTTGTAGGAATTTGTAGCCAGAAATAGTATTCACTGTTGCATTGTAGTTTGCGTCCGATCGACGGCTGCCGGCCACGCAGTGAAGCTTCTCGCCCTTATATACCCTGAGAAAGGATCGGACTCAGTTAATGCTTTGGAAGTGAAATGGAATCAGCTCGCACCATTTTTCTTGACGCCTTGCGACAGGAGAAACCTCTCATTTTGCTCCTCGGCCAAGCGGCCTACTCGGAGCCAGATGGCTCAGACATTGTCTTAAGCAAATCTCTTGATCGCCTAAAGCGAGCCGAACGGGTTGATCGCGGTTGGCCCGCCCTATTAGATGCGGTTTCAGTACCAGAGTCATTTTTCGATTGGTTGGCAGAGCGGTTTGAGCGGCGAGTGCCGCCAGCTCCGGTCGAAATCTTGCGGGAAGTCCCTTGGAGTGCGGTCTTTACGTCTGCACTTGATCCGACAATAGCAAAGCTCCTGGCTGGACAAGGGCGCCAACCCGAAGTTGTGCTTACAGCTAACGAGCTACCTCGAGCGCCTAGAAGCAAGGCGCGCCCTCCAATCTACTATCTTTTTAGCCGCGCGGGTATCAGTGACGCAGCGGCTTCGCCGCCAAAGAACAGAAGCGAGTTCAATACTCGTCGCATTAGCCATGCACTTCCTCTCCTCGGGCGATTAAAAGACACTGCCACAAGCTTAGGACTGATATTAGTCGATGGATTTAGCGCAGACCGTGATTGGCTGACGATACAAGATATTCTTGGGGCAATCGGTAATTTAGGTCTTCATCAGGTTATTTGGTGTGGAGGCGCACCTCGAGGCCTCCGACCAGATGATGCTGATGATTTCGATCGCGCCGTTGCTACTGGCCAAATTATCATCGAGCCGGAGCGCTTAGGCACGGTTGTCGCACAGTTACGTGTCCTTGATCACCTCCCCTCTTTATCGGCTATCGAATCTGAAGATGCTGGATTTGTAAGTTTAGGCAATGGAAAGCGGCTTGAGACAACTCCTGAGCAGCGCCTGAAAGTCGAAGCGGCCGCCTCTATCGTCGATGATGCTTGGACCGCCTTCTTGCCCCCGTTGGGACAAGACGCCGAGTACGTTGCTTTCAGGCGATTTCATGGAGACATGGGTGGCGCCAGGCTCCTTGTAGAAGGCGTTCGACGAAAATTCTCAATTGAGCGCAATTTCGAAATTGACCTACATAGATCTGTAGAGGCTGCTCTTGCCGATCATGCAAGTGTGAAAACACCTATAGTAGTGCACGGTCAGTCCGGAACAGGTAAATCAATTGCGATTGCACGTATCGTCGTTGCAGTGCGTGAAAGGAAAATTGCGCCTGTTCTCTATTCTATCGGCCGAGTTCCTCGATCTCAGGAAGTATCAGCGTTTTGTGAAGCGGCAGAGACCGCTGGCGCGGATGTGACACTTATAGTTTGTGACGCCAACAGAGAGATCGAAGTTTACCGAGAACTTCTACTGAGCCTGCGCAGTCGGGGACGCCGGGTCGTTGTCCTTGGCTCAACGTATCGAACAAGTGATGCCAAAGCTCCTGCTAACCGATGGCGTGTCGAAGCTCTTACAAAATTGATTGGAGCGGAGCAATCTCAATTAGCCGATCTACTGGAGCGTTTTGTCGGCGAACGGCCTGCGCCGCACACCTTCTCAGATACACATATTCTTGGCTTTTTGTATCGCTTCCTACCAGCGAGCCGACCACGCTTGAGTGAAGGCCTCAGCGCAGAAGCTCGAACCGCCGAGGCACAAATTCGAGTACGTGGACGACACAAACGCGCGCCATTGCCCGACACGGTACTGGCTAGAAAGCTACTGGAAGCCGGGGCCAATATAGATTATCGCGCCATATTCACAGACGACGAGAGCGACGCACTTGAAGCAAAAGAGCAAGATGCAGCGGGTCGCCTTATTGACTTAGTGATGGTCGCGGGAGCCATAAATTGCCCCGTTCCCGTTAACTTGCTCCTGCGCGCAGTGACTGACACAATTCCCGACATCGATTTTTCTGTTGTCGGTGAGATTTTTGGTGGCCTCGATCTTTTTCGATGGAAATGGGCAGACAAAGAGCAAAGTGAATTGCTGGTTTTGCCTCGAATTGCCCTCGAAGCGGATTTGATTTGCCGGCGCCGTCTTGCTGGTCCAACCAATGAAGCCGCTCGCCTTATCGATCTTATCAAGGCAACGCGAAGCGGGAGCATTGAAGGCGAACATTAGCGGCGCTTTCTCTTCACCCTTCTTCATCAGATCGGACCCGACGGACCTCGCGGTTCCCGGTATCAGTCCTCATATGTCGAAATCGGCCGAACTCTGACCAGCATCCGTCAGCGATTTGGCGTAGTGCATCCTGGATTGATGCTGCAGGAATCCGCGTTTCGACGGATTGCAGTTCGAGCTGAGACGATCAACGAAAATGATCAGCTACCGCTGCTGGAAGAGGCTCGGGAGTCCGTTCAAGCTGCACTGGATGGAATAGCAAATGGATCGATTAGGGCTGCAAAAGGTACTTTGCAAAACCTGATGGTCGAGCGCGCTTCTCTCTACGGATTTCTCGCCAACAACAGAATTCGTCAAAGCGCCACATCAGCGGAAATTTGGTCTTCTTATGAAGCGGCTCGAGAAGCGATCAAGCAGGCTGTTAGCATTACTGACACCTATTTTCCACTCGACGTTGGGCTCTGGACACCGGCCGATATCCTGCGGCAGGCGCCTCTAACTGAGACGCAGCGCGCAGAGCTCACCGCCGACATATACGCAACATTGGATCAAGTTGATCCTCAGACGCTTCCTGAAGATCAGAAGCTCAGATTTGAAGCGCGACGACAGGCGGTTGGACAACAGCTACGTAACCAAGCGCTTTCAGACAGTGCTTATCAAGCGCTAGAGGAAGCAGGATCTACTGCCGGCTACTTTCTAAGGGCCCGATCACTTGGCCCCGATCTCAGCAAGGCGTCGGTCACAAACACCGAAGGCGCGAGGGATGCGGCAGACTACTTGCAGGCGCGGCTCGCAAAGATCGGACACGACGAGCGTTGCCTTTCTCTCCTATTGGAGTACCGATGGATAGCCGAATTGGGAAGACGGCCATTGAGAGGCGAGCGCCAACCTTTACCCTACAGCGAATTATCCCGACGCGATATTCTTCAGATTGTTCGCGCGCTAAATCATTGCTCTGGATCGTCTGCACGACATGGAATTAAATATTTAGAAGCTGTCCTCGCATGGGTTCTCGGGGATGAGCAAGCGGCTCAGCAATTGTTTCGGCATCTCAGCAACGAAACAGAATATGAGGTTTCGGGACGCATCATTCGCCGCCATATAATTACTGATGCACATCGTCATCCTAGAAAGTTTAAAGGACGCATCGAAGGCGAGCGTTCGGAGGGGCACTGGCGTCTTAGAGTCGATGGCTTGAACCAGATGATCAGTGTTCTCAGCCGCGACTTTCCAAATGAAGACCTTGGGTATGGTCGATCCTTAGTAGATTTTGCCATCGCGTTCAATTTCATTGGACCGATAGCCGATCCCATCAGGGGTCGCGGATAATGTTTGCAGAGCTAAACGCCGCAGTGTCTGACTTCCGTAGCTCGCTCCGCGCTTTTTTCGGAGAGACCGCTCTTGAGGAATTAAATGTGCGTCCCCCGGCCGGCGATGACGACGAGGCGTCGTTCCTCAAACTTATATCATGGGCCTATGCGTTACTCTTTGAAGCGGGCCGAATTACGATTCCCTTTCTTCTTGAATTGCCGAGCAATGCCGTGGGTCTCGGCCGAGACACCAAGGAAGCAAGGAAGCTTGTTCATGCGCTCCGAACATGGAGTTCGCATAACTTGGGATTCGGCAACGAACGGGATGTAGACCTACAACGTCATGTTCAAAGATGGTTTATCGATACCTGTGGCGCCAATCCGCCTAACGACGAAGATTGCTGGCGTAAATGCTCCCATGAGCTATGTGCTGCGGTCCTAGCGGTTGTCCATCACTGTCAGGGCGCAGTGACCCTAGTCTTGGCTGGTCAGGATGATGGCGATGGCGTAATTAAAGACCTTCACAAGCGACTCACCCGAGCTTGGCCTGGACATGAATTCGATAAATTAGTCGGAGACGCTGCAACTCGCCTCGGAATGAGCATAGATCCTCGGAAATTTCGTGAATCTCGCTTAGTAAAATGGCGCAGCTTTCTCGAGTGTGTCGCTGAAGAGGATGACCCAGAGATACAAATGACCCGTCTGATTGAGCGCGATTTGTTGGACTATGCCGCGCAAGTCTTGCCAATTGATGGACGAGACGTCATGGAAATCTTAGGGATTGGGCCGGGCCCAGACGTTGCGAAGGCATTGTATCAGGCTAAAGAACTTTGCAGATCTGGTATCAATGATCGAGAAATATTAATTCAGGAGCTAATTAAGGCATGGGGCCGAAATGGTGAATATGCAAGGCAATGAGACCATCGCAAGTATGAAGCTTCTCATCCAGTTTTATGGAACGATCAGTGCTAATGCATGTCGCCACTTCGCCAGCATCCCAATCGTCGCCATGACTTACCGACGGCAAAATCAACCATGCGACGATTGCCAAGGCCCCACACCTCGCTAAACCCATCGCTTCCCCCAACATTGCTAGGTAACCGTCCGGTCCCGGCCGCCTTTTATTTCATACAGCCCGACCTAAACTAGCGGGTATTGGGCGGCCTTAGTGTCCGCCTATTTCCTTAATGGACGCTTAGATGGGCAGGACAACATCGGAATCTGTCCGGACGCGACGACGCTGGAGCGAAGACGAGAAACGCGCCATTGTCACCGAGGCCTCTGTGCCAGGCGCTTCGATATCTGCCGTTGCCAGGCGTTACGCTTTGAACACCAACCTGTTGCACGGCTGGCGACGACTATATGGCTCCCCGATCAAGGCCGCAGCAGAGCCCGCGCTTCTGCCAGTGGATATAACCAGGGCAGTTCCGGCCGAGCAATCGATTGACAGTGCGCCGAGGCGGGCGCCAAAGCCTGGTGGGCGTCAAGGTATCATCGAGATTGAGCTGCCGTGCGGCGCACGTCTGCGCTGCGATCAGCATGTCGGCCGGCAGGCCTTGGCGCTGGTCATCGATGTCCTGATGGCGCGCTCATGATCCCCGTTCCGGCCAATACGCATGTCTGGCTGGCGGCAGGCAAGACCGACATGCGCAAGGGCTTTGACGGTCTCTCCATGCTGGCCCAGTCGGTCTTGGCCCAAGACCCGTTCTCCGGCCATCTCTTCGTCTTTCGCGGCCGATGCGGTGATCTGATCAAAGTGCTGTGGTGGGATGGACAGGGTATGTGTCTGTTTGCCAAGCGGCTGGACCGTGGCAGCTTTGTCTGGCCTTCTCCGTCAGATGGCCGGATCGCGATTACGCAGGCCCAATTGGCGACGTTGCTGGAAGGGATTGATTGGCGGATGCCGCGCCGAACGTGGATGCCGCTGACCGCCGGATAATCGGTCTCTATCGCCTGCTTTTTGACATTGTGGATTCACGACGAACCGCTGCTGGAGTATGATTCGTGACGATGGTTGAGATCGTCACATCCTCCGCTCCGGACAGCGCTACCTTGCTTCAACTTCTCGCTCAGCGGGATGCGGAGATCCGTGCCAAGGATCTGCTGATCGAGAAGCTGAAGCTGCAACTTGCCAATCTTCGGCGGCATCGCTTTGGCTCGAAGTCTGAAGCGCTGGACCGCGTCATCGAGCAACTGGAGCTGATGCTCGATGGCATCGAGGTGTTGACCGTGGAAGCGCCTGAAGCAGCCAATATCGATGGTCCGACGGAATCCGCCAAGGCTCAGCCGAAGCGCAGGCCCTTGCCGGGTCATTTGCCACGGGAAGAAGTGGTTCTCAGCCCGGGCGAGACATGCCGCCAGTGCGGTGGTCGCCTCAGATCGGAGAAGATGTGTCCGAGACCCTGGAATACGTCCCGGCGCGATTCAAGGTCATCCGGACGGTGCGCCCGAAGCTCGCCTGTCGCCATTGCGATGGTGTTTTGCAGGTTCCCGCGCCAGTGCTTCCCATTGAACATGGGCGGCCGGGACCCGGCCTTCTGGCCCATATCCTGGTCTCCAAGTATGCGGATCATCTGCCCTTGTACCGGCAGTCTCAAATCTATGCGCGGGAAGGTGTCGAGCTGGAACGCTCCACCCTGGCCGACTGGGTTGGCAAATCGACGGCGCTGCTCTCGCCGCTGGTCGAAGCCATTGGCCGCCACGTGATGGACGGTGCCGCCATCCATGCCGACGACACGCCGGTCAATGTGCTGGCACCTGGAACCGGCAAGACCAAGACCGGACGGTTGTGGGTCTATCTCCGCGATGAGCGGGATTGGGGCAGCACATCGCCCCCGGCGGCCTGGTATCGCTTCACCGAGGATCGCAAGGGCAAATGGCCTCGAGAGCACCTCACGGATTTCGAAGGCTGGCTGCATGCAGACGGCTATGCCGGATTCGAGGAGCTTTATCGTGGCGGCCGGATCAAGGAGGTCGCATGCCTGGCGCATGTCAGGCGCAAATTCTTTGATATCCACTTGGCCCAGGGATCGGCCATCGCCAAGGAGGCCTTGGAGCGGATCGCCGAGCTCTACCGGGTCGAGGACGCCGTCAGGGGCAAGCCACCTGAAGAAAGGCAGCAGATCCGCCAAGGACGCGCAGCGCCGCAGCTTGATAGCTTGGATCACTGGTTGCGGAGCCAGCTCACCCGGATCTCCGGCAAGTCAGCCCTGGCCGATGCCATTCGCTATGGTCTCGCGAGGTTACAGCGATTGCGCCCCTATCTCGATGATGGTCGCCTGGCTATCGACAACAACGCTGCAGAACGGGGTATGCGGAGCATAGCCGTCGGACGAAAGAATTGGTTGTTCGCCGGATCGGAAGCTGGCGGCCGTATCGCAGCGGCTGCCTATACGCTGATCGAGACAGCCAAGCTCAACGAGATCGATCCGCAGGCTTGGCTCACCGATGTCCTCGGCTGCATTGCCGAGCATAAAATCAATCGCATCGACGAGTTGCTGCCCTGGCATTATGATCAGCAGGCCCAGTCCTGAAGACGCTGACAGCGCGCGGCGGAAGCACTGGCGCAAACGAGCTTTCTGATGATCGCAAGCTCAAAGAGGAGTTGCTTGAGTTCGGCATTGAGAAAAGTCGGTACCTTTGGGAGGAATATGCCCACGAAGGTAACGCGTTGAAATGGACGTGGATTGGCCCAAGGCAGGTTCTTCACACCATGTATGAACTGGCGAAGGTCTATCACGATGTCGATGTCACTGAAGACGAAGACAAAAAGTATCTTCGCTCTACATGCCTACTCGAAGACATGTTGGAGCTTGATCCAGGCGATATGCTTGGTGCCCAAGCGCTGATGGACAAGATTGATGCGGAGCGCGAAGAATATATGGCGTCTCCTCACTCAATGAATCTATCCGCTTAGTTCGACCCGATCCCGGTGATGCTTTTAAGGCCGAGGCGCGCCATCGGAACCAGACCGTCAGGGCTGAAATGTTGGGCGGCTGATACTTAATTATGCCGCCCTGAATACCGGGAGATGCAATCGATGTTCCGCGCTCAGGCGCTTCTCAGTGCATCAAAGACGTCTCGTAATTTGATTACGTCTAAAACGCGATTTATTTTAACTATTATATATAATAGAAATAGTGGCATCACATACATAACAGGCAGCTCTATTTCATGTCTGATGCCGCTGGGGAAATTGCCGACAATTCGAAGCCATATCGAGTTTTGAGCTTAGATGGCGGAGGCATGCGGGGCGTATATACCGCTGCATTTCTTGATCGTCTTGTGACTCATTATGCGGGCACCCGTGGTGTCGAGAACTTAGATCTTGGTAAGGGCTTCGACCTAATCGTGGGGACCAGTACCGGTGCGATTGTCGGCTGCGCCCTTGCTATCGGGCGCCCTATGCCCGAAGTCGTGAGTCTCTATCAGGATAAGGGAGCCGCCATATTTCCTCATCGGCTTCGTGGTAAAGCCAGCGCACTCTATCGGGTGACCCAGGGAAATAAGTTTGTCAAAGCTGGGGATGCAGCCCTCCGCACCGAACTCAAGAAAGTTCTCGGGGGCATCACGATGTTAGAGGTCTATCAGAAGCGCAACATATCTCTATCAATCCCGACCGTTTTGATGAGTAGTCACCGCGCGTGGGTATTTAAGAAAACGCCCAGCAGCGGCGTGCGAGACGACAAATATCCGCTTGTAGACGTTTGTTTAGCGTCAAGCGCAGCGCCAATCTTTCGTTCGTTGGCAGCCATCCCTGATCCAAATGGTAAGCACGGCCAGATTCAGGTGTTCTGCGACGGAGGCCTGTGGGCGAATAATCCGATCCTCGTTGGGCTGATAGATGCGCTCATGAACGCTGCGCCGGAACAGCCGATAGAAATTTTCTCTCTTGGAACCTGCCCGCGACCCGAGGGGGAACACCTCACCGAAGAGAAAGCTCATCGCTCGATGCTTGATTGGACTCTGGGTGCCGATGTCGCCCCTCTAGGGATTTCGGCTCAAGAATTCGCATACGACAACATGGCTCGCCTACTCTCCAACGTACTTTCAGGTCTAGGCAGGTCGGTAAAACGAGTTCGCTTTCCGAATAAAGCGATACCTGCAGACATGATGGATTACCTGAAGCTCGATGATACGAGGAAAGAAGCTACAGATCGCCTTATACAGCAAGCAAGCGAAGATGCTGATATGACGAAGAGCGCTTGCGATGATGCCAACAACCCAGACGGACAAATGATTCACCAGTTGATGCTTTCCTTACCCGATATGCCCAAAGACGGAATCCTTTGGAGGTAGACGTGAAGAATTGCTGTGAGCAGGTAAAAGGCTTCGAGAAAGAGGAAGTTCGTCTGAGTGAGGACGACCGAGCTGATATCTATGGAAAGGCCAAGACAAATCGTGGCCGACTGCGGAACGGTCTCGAAAAGAACGAAGATCCCAAGCCGATTGGCTTTCATACGCAGGGATCTTATTCGATGCGAACGATGATCCAGGATTCAACCGGCGACTATGATGTGGACGATGGGGTCTACTTCAAGCGGGTCGATCTGCAAGATGCAAACGGCGTAGACAAGAAAGCTGTAGATGCGCGCGAGATGGTCTGTAAAGCGTTACAGGACGAGCGCTTCAACAAAGCACCCGAGACGAAAAAGAACTGCGTGCGCGTCTATTATAACGAAGGATACCACGTCGACGTTCCGGTCTATCGCGAAATACAGACCAAGGATGATTCGACTGGCGCGATGGTGAAGTCTTATCAATTGGCTAGTTCCGATTGGAAAGCATCTGACCCGCAGCAGGTAACAAAGTGGTTCAAAAGCCGCAACGAAAAGCTCTGCACTGATTTCACGGCCAACGGGAATAACGGACAGTTTGTCCGCGCGGTTCGCTTGATGAAGGCGTTCGCCAGGAGTCGAAATAATTGGCGAGACAATGTCCCAAGCGGCATAGCAATCTCCCGTCTCGTCTCGGATCATTTTAAGGAATATGTAGACCGTGACGACGTCGCATTCCGAGAGCTTATGAAGGCACTAAGGGACCGAGCAGACGAGAGCGTCGACCATCCGATCCTCAATGAGAAAATTGAATCAGCGGACAACGGAAAGGTCGCCTATCTGAAGGCCCGTTTGAAAGAAAATATCCCACATCTCGATATCCTCGACAAAGCGGACTGCTCCCATGAGGACGCCATGACGGCATGGGATAAGGTTTTCAACACTGACTGGTTCTCACGCCAGCCGGACCCTGAAGATGAAGAAGATTTAGACAAAAAGACGAGCGGGCCAGCGGTCGTTAAGGGCGGAGAGCGTCGATACGCATAGGCTCTGTATTCTGAAATGCCGGATTTGCCCGCGATCTTAGCGGAAATAGATGCTTGGTTTAACGGCCTAGGAAAATCTTATCTAGGGCGATTACCTGATGGTGATCTTCGTCTACAGCCGCCTAAAGTCGCGGGATGGCGTATGTCGACGCTCGGGCGCACTCTACAGGTACACGTCGACAGATTTTTTCCCTTTTCTCGCCCAACTGTCACGGTTGAAGGCTACCAAGCAACACACCCGCTGCCCCATGTTGAGTATGGTGGCAAGCTTTGTCTCCGCAACGCGGAGACCCCAACTGATCCACTGAAATCGATCAGATCAGCAATTGCAGAAGCTAGAGATCTTCTAAGGGACATCAAAGAAGGCAAAGAAGATGCCGATTTCGAGGAGGATTTCACTCTTTATTGGAATCACTTCAACCAATCAAAAGACGATGACGACAAAGCTCAACTCTATTTTCCGGCCAATGCTGACGAAGGCTATGGCGCATATATCAAAGAGAAGTCTGGGATCCTCGCGTTCAGCTCGAAAGAGCTAGGCGAAAATTGGTGGGAAAATCGGACGCTTAAAAAACCTGAGAGCTTGAGACGGTGCGCCGTTATCCGACTGAGCACACTACCTCCACCCAATCGCTTCCCGAAGGATGGAGCAAGTCTGTGGGACTTGGTTTCACAGCGCTCCGTGAAAGGCGAGGAGATACTTGGTGGCCTGGTTGCCTATCGCCCACGGTCCCAACTTGTTGTGCTCATGGGTCAAGCCCCTTCAGGTCGCCACCACGCAGTTGCCGTTTCTCTGGCACTACGGAAGGGACGCGACAATCCTGCCTTACGCCGGGAAAGAAATGCGGGGCATAACCAGCCACTCCCTGCGTCAAGAGTATTACTAGAACAATATACTACGATGAGGATTCGGAGCATTGCGGTCGACGCTGCCATGACACGACTCCCGTACGCTGACCGCGACCATCTATCAAACAGAAAAGTTGGGATAGTGGGATGTGGGGCGCTAGGCTCTGGTGTAGCCAAGCTGCTCGCCAAGTCTGGAATCGGAAACCTCGTTCTAATCGATTCAGAAACGCTCGACTGGGAAAACATCCGAAGACACGAGCTTGGGTCTCGCCTCATTGGTAGCTCGAAAGCCCGCGCATTAGCAACGAGGATCAGGATGGACCTACCAGACATCTCCAGCGCCACTGGGTACAAAGGGCGCATTCAGTGGGTCATACAAGATCGGCCCGAACTATTGACTGGGCTGGATTTGATCATCTCCTGCACGGCCTCTTGGTCGGCAGAGTTAGCGCTCGATATGCATGTGAGATACGGCAGCCCAAATCCGACGCCAGTGCTTCATACCTGGATGGAGGCAAACGCGCTCGCTACACATGCCGTCTTGTTGACCGACGCCGCAATGTCTTATTCAGCCGGATTTGACGAAGCAGGAAGATTTGTATTCCCCGCGTCCAACGGGGGTAAACCACCACCTGCCGAGTGCGGTGGTGCAACGACGCCATTCGGTGCAATCGAGCTTGCCCAAGCACAATCGATGGTCGCTAACTTAGCTATGGAGTATCTGCGGGGAAGAGCAAGGGGCGGCATTTGGCGCACCTGCTTAGCGAACGAGAACACACTACAGGATGCCGAGGGAGCATGGATGGAGAACTGGACTAATCAAAGAGGGCAGCCACAAGAATTAGGCGGGCTATCTGAAGCTCGGTGGGACTTCAGATGACGGTCGCTGAACTGCGCTACGAGGTCCACGGCCTATCCGTTACATTTACAGGCGACGTGCTTGAGCATTTTGCCAAATACCGCCAACGGCGGTGTTATCACCGTGAAGCTGGCGGTCAGTTGTTTGCCAAGGTTCGTGACAAGAATTGGACAATCTCGGCTGTGACTGGGCCAAGACGCTCCGATCTGCGCTCGCGCTTCGGGTTTGTCCCAGACAAGCGGATCGAGCAAGACGAGATATATAGCTACCATGCAAAGGGCCTCGAATACGTCGGCGATTGGCACACGCATCCCCAAGATGTTCCTAGGCCCTCGCCCGATGACGTCGAGAGCATCGGAAATGTCGTTCGACTGTCGCAACACCACTTCCCTGGTTTTCTGCTGTGTATTGTTGGTCGGATAGATTTCCCTGAAGGTCTTTGGCTCTCATTCCACGACCGTCGAGGCCGAGCATATGACGCTCGTCGCTTGGACGTTCCCGCCCTGTAGGCGCTAACTGAGCGTCCGGTGCGGGCCGCCTTCCATTTCCCGCAGCCCAGCCTGAGACTGTCGCTATCCGATGTTCCGATCTTGCTAACGACTCAATTCCTTTGAGGGCAGCTCTTTCTGGGTTTGAGGAGGAGTATTCTCGCATTTTGGAAGAGGAGCGCGCGCTCGTGGAAAAGCATCTCGGTCGGCCGCAGCAAAGCTAGGGAGGGGAAGCGGCCTTGCGGCTCCGCCAGGATTAAACAGCGAGCCCCGGGCGACGTGAGCCTTCAGACGCCTGGGGTAAGCGAGCGGTGCTGGCCGTACGCTTACATTGCTAGTGCGCTGTAAGTGTCTTCAGGCCGCTACGCGGGCATGACAGTGCCAGGGCAGCAACTCGTCGATCCGGTTAATTTTATGCTCGGCAATGCGGCTGAGAATATCGGTGAGCCAAGCCTGCGGATCGATTTTGTTGAGCTTCGCGGTCTCGATCAGCGTGTGGGCTCCAGCAGCGGCACGGCCGCCAGCTTCGGACCCGGCGAAGAGCCAATTTTTACGACCTACCGCTATGCCCCGCATATCCCGTTCTGCAGTATTGTTGTCGATGCTCAGGCGGCCATCCTCGAGATAGGGGCGCAATCGCTGTAGCCTTGCGAGACCATATCGAATGGCGTCGGCGAGCGCTGACTTGCCGGAGATCCGGGTAAGCTGGGCTTGCAGCCAATGCTCCAGGCTGTTCAGCCGCGGTGTCGCGTGTTCTTGCCGGACCGCTGTCGCTCATGAGGCGGTTTGCCCCTGATGGTATCTTCTATCTGGTAGAGTTCGGCGATGCGTTCCAGAGCTTCTTTGGGGACGGCAGAGCCCTGCGCCAGATGAATGTCGAAAAACTTGCGCCGGTCATGCGCCAGGCAGGCGACCTCCTTGATCCGGCCACCGCAGTAGAGATCCTCGAACCCGGCATAGCCGTCGGCATGCTGCCAGCCCTTGAAGTCCCTGAGGTGCTCCCTGGGCCATTTGCCCTTGCGATCCTCGGTGAAGCGATACCAGGCCGCCGGGGGTGCGGTGTTGCCTCAATCGCGCTCATCGCGGAGAGCGGATCGCAATTACAGGAGAGTGCTACGTTTCTTTTGATCGAAAAGATATCCTGCTTTCGAGCAAATCATCGCCACTGGACCATTACGTGGGCTACCTCCGCGTAGTAAAGGCAAGCAACCCGAGGAATGCACCGCCAAGGCAGATCGCCCCCCAGCCACCTATCGACCACAGCATGCCTGAAAGAGCGGAGCCAATTGCGCCGCCTATGAAGAAGACGCCGACAAAGATGCCATTGATGCGGCCGCGAGCTTCCGGCTTCAATTGATTGATCATGTACCGGCCGACTGTTTGTTCTCCGAGTACACCCATATCTAACATGAGCGCGCTGATCCCAAGGCCAATCAGTATCACATAGATCGGAAGGGAAGCGGTGAGGCCGCTCACGGCCGCAATGCCAAAGCCAACCATCATGACGACGTGCGATATTGCCGTAACTCGCTTGCCTAGGCCCTTATCCGACCAGCGGCCAACGGCTGGTGTGATAAGGGCACCTCCGGCTCCGACGAGGGCGAAAGCTGCGATCCCGGTCTGACCAAGGTGGATTGGGGCGCTACCGAGAACGTAGGCAATGGTGGTCCAGAAGAAGTTAAAGGCAATCATCACAATTGCTGCGGAGATCGACCGCCGGCGCAGGACTGGTTCTGAAGCAAACAGGTGCCACAGAGAAGCAATCAAATGCCGATAGGTCGTATTCTGCACGGGATGCCGTTCAATGAGACGAAAAGCCAAGGTCACCGTGAGCAATCCCATTGCAGCGGCACTTGCAACGTAAAAGCCTTTCCACCCAAAGGAACCTGCGAGCAGGCTCGCCGCGGGGCGGGACAAGAGAATACCGACCATAAGACCGCTCATGATGTCACCAATCACCCGGCCACGATGCTCGGGCTCGGTCATGGCCGCGGCAATTGGCACAAGAACTTGGATGACAGAGCAGGCTGCGCCGAGAATGAAGAGAAGGGGGAGCAAGACTGCGGCATTAGGCGCGAAGATCACGCCAACAGCTGATAACGTGGCCGCCGTCAGCATTCGCAGGACTAACCGCCGATTTTCGACCAGATCCGCAAGCGGAACAAGGAAGAACAGGCCGGCCGCATAACCCAAGAATGGGATCATTGCGATCAAGCCGCTCATCGACGTCGTGACACCAGCAGACGCCGCCATTAGCCCAACCAACGTCTGAGGCGCGAAACTATTGGTGATGATTATCCCGGCGGCGAGTGCAAAGAGCGCCACTGGAGCGCGCATCCCGGCGGCGGGCGCCGTTTCTGTGGCCTTTAAGGCAGCTTCTTCAGCAACTGACATCTCGGATCTCCTCTTGATGCCGTATCTGCATCCCTCCTTTTTCGAGGAGACGCCGAGACAACGTCGCACTGACCCCGGATTGGCCACTCCCTGCCGCTCCGATGGCTAAGTTCTGGTGATGGGTGCATTGACGATCCAGTTGTGTACCAAGCTTGGCGGATCGCCCCGGGAGTTTGTAACCTTGATTTACCGTATAAAAGAGTTACATACGTCCTTGAACCTTTTCAAGATCCATTTTATAGGTTACATAAGGATTTCGGGCAAGAGGACGTGATAATGAATGGATTCAAAGGCTTGCCTGAGAGTATCCCTGGAATTCCACGCGCTTTCGCTGTTGGCGATCATGTTGGCTTGGATTTTCTGAACTCGAATGCGGCTCCCAGGGGGCAGCGGACCGAGTGGATAGGGAAAGGCGAGCACCTGCTTGACTGGCTCGACCTGATGGGCCTTTTGCCGAAGGTTGACGCTCTACGGCATTTCGGAGTTGAGGATTTCGACGAGGTGGCCGTCACCGCTCGCAAGCTACGTGAGGAAATCCGCGGAGCGCTATTCGAAAGGAAGGCGCACGGGGTTTCGTCGAAAGTGGCGGACCATCTCAAGCTTCTCAATGAGATCATGGCCACGGACAACCGCTTTGCAGAATTGTCGGTCCACGGCGATCATTTCGACACGTTACATCACCTTCGATGGATGCGTCCGGACGAGGCGCTTTTGCCAATTACCGATGCGATCGCCGACCTCTTCTGCGATAGCGATTTTTCGCTCATTCAAAAATGCGAGAATCCCAAATGCACGTTGTGGTTCTACGACCGTACCAAGAGCCATCGTCGCCGTTGGTGCACAACAGCCATTTGTGGGAATCAGGCCAAGGTCGCAGCGCATCGGGCCCGATTAAAAGCGAGCTCATCTGAGCTGAGTTGACCCCTGACTTTCTGATCGGGATAACCGCTATAGAGACGATCCATTTCGTCGAGGAGAGAATTTCCACGCGGTTGAATAAGCGACGGCCTAATACGCTGATAGCCGTACGGCTAACGTCTGGTCCTTGGGGCGCCGCTTTCTCTTGCCGAGATAGGATAAAAAAACTAGCTTGTCGGCCGGTAAGAAACTCGGCGCGCTTATCAAGCCCGCCAGCGACGCGAGACTTTGCCAAATACTTTGGGGGAAAAATGTCAGATATCATTTTGCGGCAGGGGCGCTCAGAGCAGCGGCTTTCTTTAGTCGCGCGCTGCGGAGCCTTGTTGTCGGCGTTGCTCATGGTTGCCGGATGCGTCACACATATTGCTGCGTCATCGACGCAAAATCCGCCGCCGACTGAGCCGCTTGCGCATTTTGATCATTTCGAGCTGCTGCCGATTGATGGTTCGGCAGAGGCAAAGAAAGAGGCGGCAGCCTATTCGCATATCGA
>Ga0209148_1000266_pt1 | contig 82141 bp, 70 predicted proteins | sample AraplaCol_mMF_r2_2_FD_184288 | JGI IMG/M metagenome (GOLD analysis project Ga0209148, IMG submission 184288) | Arabidopsis root microbial communities from North Carolina, USA - plate scrape CL_Col_mMF_r2 (SPAdes) (version 2) | ecosystem: Host-associated > Plants > Roots > Endosphere | place...
TCATGGCGTTGTAGCGCTCGGCGAGCTCGACGATCTCCCGGATCGGCGCGATGTCGCCATCCATCGAATAGACGCTCTCGAAGACGATCAGCTTGGCGCGTTCGCGCCCCGCCGCCTGCAGCAGGTTCTCCAGATGCGCGACGTCATTGTGCCGGAAGATCTTCTTCTCGGCGCCGGAGCGCCTAACGCCTTCGATCATCGAGGCGTGGTTCAGTTCGTCCGAGATGATCAGGCAATTGGGCAGAAGCCGGGCAATGGTCGAGATCGAGGCTTCGTTGGAGACGAAGCCGGAGGTGAAGACCAGGGCCGCGTCCTTGCCGTGCAGGTCGGCAAGCTCATGCTCGAGCTCGACCAGCGGGTTGGAGGTGCCGGAAATGTTGCGGGTGCCGCCGGCGCCCGACCCCATCTTGCCGGCCGCGTCCTGGAACGCGGCGATGACGTCTGGATGCTGGCCCATGCCGAGATAGTCGTTGGAGCACCAGACGGTGATTTCCTCGGCGCGGCCGCCTGCGCGCCAGATGGCGCGCGGAAACTTGCCCGCGATACGCTCGAGGTCGGCGAAGACACGATAGCGACGCTCCGCGTGGAGCTGGTCGATCGCTTCTTCGAAGAACCGCTGGTAGTTCATGTCGGCTTCCCAATTTTGCGCGGGATCATAATCATTGGCCTATTGGTCGTCCACCGGGCCGTTTTGGTCAAAATGCCACGCCCCGCACCTGTTCCTAACGATCGCGGATCGTGGCCTATTCCCACCCCACGACACGCTTTGTGGATCACTTTTGTTTCAGCACGATGCCACATTTGGTGAACGCCGGTTACCGAGGGTTCTAATGGCCATATGGCAGGCTTTCCAGTAAGGCGGTGGTTGAGACAGTTTCCGATAAATCTTGAGATGCGAGGATGCGGATGACGGTTTTGGTGACAGGCGGCGCTGGCTATATCGGCAGCCACATGGTCTGGGAATTGCTGGATGCGGGCGAAAGCGTGGTCGTGCTCGACCGCCTTTCCACCGGCTTCGAATGGGCGGTGGCGCCGGAGGCAAAGCTGGTCGTCGGCGATGTCGCCGACAAGGAATTGGTCGGATCGATCATCCGGGAGAACAAGGTCGACGCCATCATCCATTTCGCCGGTTCCATCGTGGTCCCCGAATCGGTCGCCGACCCGCTCGCCTACTACGAGAACAACACCTCAAAGACGCGCACACTGATTGAAACCGCGGTGCGCGAGGGCGTGCCGCATTTCATCTTTTCCTCCACCGCCGCCGTCTATGGCGGCGCCGGGCTAGAGCCGGTGCGCGAGGATGCCCGCCTGGCGCCGGAATCGCCCTATGGCCTGTCCAAGCTGATGAGCGAGTGGATGTTGCGCGATGCCGGCCTCGCGCACGACATCCGTTACACGGCGCTGCGCTATTTCAACGTCGCCGGCGCCGATCCCAGGGGTCGCACCGGCCAGTCGACGCCGGGCGCCACGCATCTCATCAAGGTCGCCTGCGAGACTGCGCTCGGCAAGCGCCCGTTCATGCAGGTGTTCGGCACTGATTACCCGACGCCGGACGGCACCTGCATGCGCGACTATATCCATGTCAGCGACCTGGCAGCCGCGCATCGCCTGGCGCTGCAGCGACTGCGCGCCGGGGGACAGAGCCTCGTCGCCAATTGCGGCTATAGCCATGGCTATTCGGTGCTTGAGGTCATCGACAGCGTTCGGCGCGCCTTTGGCCGCGATTTCGAGGTGAAGATGGGCGACCGGCGTCCCGGCGATGCCGCTGCGGTGGTTGCCAATTCAGACCTTGCCCGGGCGGAACTCGGCTGGACGCCGCAGCGCGACGATCTCGACCAGATCGTTGCCGACGCACTCGCCTGGGAGCGCATCCTGACCAGCAAGAACTCCGCGCGCGGCTGAGCCACCCCACAGGGCTCGCAAGGCGCGCGGCGACGCGCTATGGAAGGCATGCGCGGCAAGCATGGAGGCGCCCGCCGCCGAGAGCTTTTGGGGGATGGCATGAAGATAACGGTGCTCGGCGCCGGCGTTGTCGGTACGGCAGCGGCCTATTACCTGGCCGCCGACGGCCACGAGGTCACGGTGATCGAGCGCCATGCGGCGCCCGCGCGGGGCACCAGCCAATCCAATGCCGGCTTGGTTTCTCCGGGCGACGCCACCGCCTGGGCCTCGCCGACCGCCTTGAAGACGTTCCTGCGCGGGCTCTACAATCATGATCTCGGCATCAAGGTGCGGCTGCGCTTCGATCCCTATTTCCTCGCCTGGAGCCTGCGTTTCCTGCGCCAATGCACGGTGGCCCGCCTGCGCGCCAACAGCCAGGTCAAGCTGCGCCTGGCGCTCTATTCGCGCGACTGCATCAACGCCATCTCGGCCGACACCGGCATCCACTATGACGAGCGTAAGAAGGGCATCCTGTATTTCTTCCGCTCGCAGCACAGTCTCGACACCGGCACCGACAATTACCGCTATCTGGCCGAGCATGGCCTGCCGATCGAGATCGTCGGCCGCGACCGGTTGGTCGAACTCGAGCCGGGCCTTGCCGGGGTGAAGGAAAAGATCGCCGGCGGCGTCTATTCGCCGATCGACCAGACCGGCGATTCCCGGCAGTTCGTGGAAAAGCTTGCCGCCCATGCCGCCGAAAAGCTTGGCGTGAAATTCCTCTACGGCACGACCGTCGAGGGTCTCGATATAGAGGGCGACCGGGTGCGCGCGGTGATGACCTCGGCCGGACCGGTGACGGGCGACGCCGTCGTCATCTCCATGGGGCCGGAAAGCGGCCTGCTCGGCCGCCGCTACGGCATCGACCTGCCGGTCTATCCGGTGAAGGGCTATACTGCGACGATCCCGCTGGAAGATGAGAGCAAGGGTCCGACCATGGGTGGCGCCGACGAAGACCAGCTGATGGCCTATTCGCGGCTCGGCAACCGGCTGCGGCTGGCTTCGACCGCAGAATTCACCGGCTTCGACCGCACCTACAAACCCAGTGACTTTGCCACCATGTTCCGGACCGCCAGGGATCTCTTTCCCGGCGCCTTCGACGAGAAGAAGGCGGAGCTGTGGGCAGGGCTGCGGCCAATGATGCCGGGCTCCGTGCCGGTCATTGGGCAGGCACGCTACAAAAACCTCTATCTCGACACCGGCCACGGCCATGTCGGCTGGACCATGGCCTGCGGCTCGGGAAAATTCCTGGCCGACCTCGTTGCCGGCCGCAAGCCCGAGATCGATACGCAGGGACTGGTCTACGGAGGCTAGGCATGTCGGGACCGCAAGTCGCCATCGACCTTGGCCGTATCGAGCGCAACGCCCGCACCATTGTCGACCGCTGCGCTTTGTCGGGTATCAAGGTGTTCGGCGTCACCAAGGGCACGTGCGGCATGCCGCAAGTGGCGCGCGCCATGCTGCGCGGCGGCGTTGCCGGCATTGCCGAATCGCGTTTCGAAAACATCCGTCGGCTGCGCGACAGCGGCATCAATGCGCCGATCATGCTGCTGCGCAGCCCGCCGATGGCGCGCATCGAGGAGGTGGTGCGCACCGTCGACATCAGCCTGCAGTCGGAGCTCGCCACCATCCGCGAGATCTCGCGCATCGCCGAGCGGATGGGCCGCGTCCACGACATCATGCTGATGATCGACCTCGGCGATCTCCGCGAGGGCATCTGGCCGAGCGACCTGATCCCCACCGTCGAGCGGATCCTCGAGTTCAAGGGCGTTCGCGTCGCCGGCATCGGCACCAATCTCGGCTGTTTCGGCGCCATCATGCCGACACCGGAGAATCTCGGCCAGCTCGTCGCCCACGCCTACAAGACCGAGCGCCTGTCGGGCGAAAGCCTCGACTTCATTTCTGGCGGCGCCTCGTCGTCGCTGACGCTGCTGCTCGAAGGCAGGCTCCCGGCCGGCATCAACAATCTCAGGGTCGGCGAGGCGATCCTGCAAGGCGGCGTCGAAACCTTCCGCGATGTCCCATGGGCCGAACTCGAGCCCGATGCCTGCCGCCTGACCAGCGACATCATCGAGGTCAAGCTGAAGCCGTCGCGGCCGATCGGCGAGTCCGGCTACGACGCCTTCGGCAACCAGCCGGTCTTTGCCGACGAAGGCGACAGGCTGCGCGCCATCGCCAATATCGGCCGCGAGGATGTGCTGGTCGAAGGACTGACGCCGATCGCCAAGGGGATCAGGGTGCTCGGCGCGTCCAGCGACCATCTGCTGCTCGACGTGCAGGACGCCGACCCGCGCCCCGCCGTGGGAGATCGCGTCGCCTTCCGTATGAGTTACGGCGCCATGCTGCTGGCGATGACATCGGAATATGTCGAAAAGGCCCCGATGCATGACGTCGCCGACTTTTCGGGCCGCAAGATGGTGTCGATCTCGGCCGAACAGGAGGCCGCCGGCATTCTTGCCCGCGAGGGAGCCGGCGCGCGGCTGGAGGCGATGAATTTCGACGTCGTCGAACTCGCCGATGCCGAGCGGCCGCCCTCGGGCTTGATCCGGTTGAGTGCCGGTGCCGACCGCCGCATCGCCCACAAGGCGCTGACCGCGACGGCGCGCGCGACGCACTCCTTCGGCCTGATCTGGATCGATTCCATCGCCGCCTTGATGCCTGAAGACGAGGAGGGCATAGACCTGCCGGAGGCCTCGGTGCTTGCCCGCACCCTCGGTCTCGACCACAAGGCCGGCGCGCTGCAGCCGCAACTGTCGCCGGAGAATGTCGTCATTGTCGGCCTGCGCCATGCCGATCCGGCCGAAGCGCGGGTGCTGAAGGATTCGCGGGTGTCGGCCTTCACCATGACCGATATCGACGCCATGGGCATGCGCGACCTGATGCATCAGGCGATCCGCATAGCCACTTCGGGCACGCAAGGCTTTCATGTCAGCTATTCGCCGACGGCGACCGAATTCGCCGGCTGGGCGGCCGGTTCCGGCGGGCTGACGGTGCGCGAGACGCATCAGGCCATGGAAGCGATCGCGCTTTCCGGCAGCCTGCTGTCGATGGACGTTTCGGGCTTGACCGGGGGTATGGAGCCCAGGATCGGCATCGACACGGTGAACTTCGTTATGTCGGCCTTCGGAAAGCGGATTCTGTGATCAGCCCCGCGCTTCGACCGCCGCGCGCCACGCGCTGGTATAGTCGGCCCAGGCCGGGTCGGTCGGCGGCTCTGTTCTTTCCCCCTTGCCACGGGCCGTGACCTGATCGGACGCCAGCAGTGCCGCACCGATGCTGGTGCCGGTGGCGGCCTCGGATGCGACGACACCGCGTGCGGTCGCTGCGGCCAGCATGCCGACAAACAGCTGGTTGCGGGCAAAGGGGCCTTCGACCGTGGTCGGGCCATCAGCCCCGATCAGCTCAAGGCAGGTCGCCGTCATTAGCGCCAGATAGAACGAGATGGCGGCAAAGCGCTGGCCATTGTTCATACCGTCGCCATCAAGCCATATCGCGGCCTCATGCGGGAACGGCCCTGATCCCTGCTGCGTCGACGGCAGCAGCAAAGTCTTTCGCGCGAGCACGGCCCGGACATCATCGTTGCCCCAAGTCTCCGGCCGGCTTTCCGTCAGCACGGAAAACTCGCGCCCGCCCATGAAACGCGCCGAGGGGACGGGGTCGCCAAGCGCATTGACATTGACCAGCGTGTCGCGCGCCGGGTCGAGCTTGACCGGTCTGCCGCCGACCGCCATCGACACCACCCAGGTGCCGGTCGAGACGACCGAGAAGGGTGGCGCATCGGAGAGAAGATGTGGCAGCAGCGAGGCGTTGGAATCGTGCAGACCGCAGAACACCGGCGTTTGCGGATCAAGGCCGGTGCGCGCGGCAAGCGCTGGCAGGATTGGACCGAGGCGGTCCCTGGCCGGCCGCACCGGTGCCATCAGGCCGCGCCAATCCAACCGATCGACCAGCGACGAAAAGTCAGCTGTCCACGGGTTCCACAGATCGGTGTGGCAGCCCAGCGAAGTCACCTCATTCGCGGCGACCCCAGTCAGGCGCAGGGCCCAATATTGCGGGTACATCAAAATGGTGGTCGCATGCGCGAACTCGGCTGGAAAACGCTTCTGCTGCCAGAAGAACTGCGCGCCGAGATTGAGGCCGAGCGGCAGGCGTGGCGTACCGGTCTCGGCGAAAGGCGGGCGGATCGCATCATAGTCCGCCGCCAGCCTGTCGGGGCCGTCGAACTCATAGTCGAGCACCGGCAGCACCAGTTCGCCAGATGAGTCGACCAGTACGCCAGTCGCACCGTGGGTGGTGATCGAGATGGCGTCGATGTGCTGTTCACGGTTGATGTCCCTGAGGCTGGTCAAGATGAAGGCCCAAAGGCGCTCGACATCGTGATGCGGGTAGGGGCCCTCCGTAGCGACGGCATTGGCCATGCGGCGCAGCGCCACCTCGCTCGACGTGGCGAGATCGACCAGCGCCACCTTGGCGTTGGTCTTGCCGATGTCGATGACGGCGATGTGGCGCAGAGCACTCATGCCATATGGAACACAGTTTCCAACGGCATGGCCACTGGCTCATTATCAGGCCTGGTTTCCATGATGTCGGCCATGTGTGCCCACCAGCGCCGCATCACCGGATGCCCAGGCAATTCGGCCATGCCATGATCGTCCCGCCGCCACAGTACGCCGAACAAGATGTCGGTCTCTTCATCGAGATGGATCGAATAGTCGGACACGCCGGCCTGTTTCAACAGCGCGATCAGCGACGGCCAGATCTCGTCATGGCGCTTCCTGTACTCGGCCTTCATGCCCGGTTTCAGCTTCATCTTGAACGCGTATTTCTCAGGCATCAGCTGCTACCACGCAGTCGCCGCCAGACGATAGGCAGCGCGATGACGATGATCAGCAGCAGGCCGATGAAGATCGACATGACGATGCCGGGCACGTTGAGCAGGCCGAGCCCGAACGTCACCAGCCCCATGATGAAGGCGGCGAGCACGACGCCGACAATGCTGCCGGCGCCGCCCAGAATGCTGACGCCGCCAAGCACCACCATGGTGATGACTTCCAGCTCATAGCCTTGCGCGATCGAGGGCCGTGTCGAGCCGAGCCGCGAGGTGATCAGCACCGAGGCTATGCCCGACATCAGCCCGGTCAGGCAGAACAGGATGAACTTGATGCGGCCGACGCGCACGCCGGAAAACTGCGCCGCGACCGGATTGTTGCCGATGGCAAAGACGCGGCGGCCGAAGCTCGTGCGGTGCAGGAGGAACCAGTAGACGACCGCCGCGATGAGGAAGAGCACCAGCTCGAACGACACCACCCACCAGACATAGCCCTGGCCGAAGAAGGCGAAGCTTTCAGGATAGCCCTTATAGGCCTGGTCGCCGAGAATGATGAAGGCGATGCCGCGAAACAGGCTCATCGTGCCGATGGTTACGACGATCGACGGCAGGCCGAGCCGTGTCACCAGCAGCCCGTTGAAGGCGCCGCAGCCGAGGCCTACGACGATGCCGATCAGCACCAGCACCGGCGTGCCCGCACCCGCTTGCACCGCCATGCCCATCATGGTCGAAGCCAGTGCGATGATCGCGGCCACCGACAGGTCGATTTCGCCCGAAATGATCAGCAACGCCATGGCAAAGGCGATGAGGCCCTTCTCGGTGAAATTGAAGGTCAGGTCCGACAGCGAATAAGGGTCGAGGAAATAGGGCGAGGCAAAGCTGTTGATTGCAAAGATGGCGATAGCCACCACGACCAGCAGAGCCTCCCAGGAAAAGATCGCCGAGCGAAACGGCTTGTCGAGCCGGTCGGGGATGTGGCGCGGGGCAGGGATGTCGGTCATGCCGCCTCCACCTTTCTCAGGATGATGCGGCCTTGCTGGCGTTCACCGCGCGCGTTGAGCACGACGGCCAGGATGATGGCGCTGCCCGAAATCGCCATCTGCCAGAAGGGCGAGATGTTGATGACCGGCAGCGCGTTGGAGATGATGCCGAGGAACAGGGCGCCGAGCACCGCGCCGCCGACCGAGCCGATGCCGCCGGCGATCGAGATGCCGCCGATGACGCAGGCCGCGATGATGTTGAGCTCATAGCCGTTGGCGACTTCGACCGAGGCGATGACGTAGCGCGAGATCCAGAGATAGCCGGCAAGCCCGCCGATCATGCCCGAGATGCAGAAGACGATGAATTTCGTGCGGCCGACATCGATGCCGGTATAGACCGACGCCGTCGGGTTGACGCCTATGGCGTAGATCGAGCGGCCGAGCGCGGTGCGTGTCATCAGCACGAAGAACAGCGCGATGACCAGGATGGCGATCCATGACAGCACCGGAATGCCGAGGAACGCGGCGCGCTGGAAGCCGATGAAATCCGGGCTCATCTTGTCGGCATTGACCCAGGCGCCGCCGGACAGGACGAAGGTGGCGCCGCGATAGATGGTGAGCGTGCCCAAAGTCACCACGATCGAAGGAATGTTCAGCCGCCACACCAGAAGGCCGTTGATGGCGCCGAGCACCAGCCCGACGGCGAGCGCGATGACGATCAGCAGCGGGATCGGGATCGCCGGATGCGCGGCGTTCAGCATCGCCACCACCATGCCGCTGAAGCAGAGATTGGAGGCCATCGACAGGTCGATCGAGCGGGTCAGGATGACCACCATCTGGCCGAGCGCCAGGATCATCAGGATCGAAGTGTCGTTGAACACCTGGCGCAGATTGCCGGGGTCGGCGAAGGCCGGGAAGCGGGTCGAGATCAGCCCGATCAAGACAATGATCGCCGCGGCCAGCCAGATCTCGCGGTATTTGAGAAAGGCTTTCATGCCGCGATCCCCGCTGCCGTCCGGACCAGCGTCTCGGCGTCCAGCCCCTTATTGTCATAGACCGCCGCGACAAGCCCCTCGCGCATGACCACGACGCGGTCCGACATGCCGAGAATCTCCGGCAGTTCCGACGACACCATGATCACCGACAGGCCCTGCGCCACCAACTCGGCCATGAAGCCGTGTACGGCCGCCTTGGAACCGATGTCGATGCCCTTGGTCGGCTCGTCCAGGATGATCACCTTTGGCGCTGTCGCCAGCCACTTGGCGATGACGATCTTCTGCTGGTTGCCGCCCGACAGCGTGCCGACATCCTGGCTGAGCGAGGAGGCCCTGAGGTCAAGCCGCTCGGTGTAGGAGCGGGCGAGCGAAAATTCCTCAGCCAGCCGCAGAAAGCCTGACTTGGAGGTACGCTTGAGCGAGGGCAGCGAGACGTTCTGGAAAATTGGCAGGCCGATCACCACGCCCTGCTTGCCGCGTTCCTCCGGCACATAGACGATGCCCGCCTCGATCGAATCCGCCGCCGATTTCGGCGCGATCACCTTGCCTTCCAGCGTGATTGTGCCGCCAGAGGTTCGGGTGATGCCCGATATCGCCTGCATCACCTCGCTGCGCCCGGCGCCGACGAGGCCGTAGAAGCCGAGGATTTCGCCCTTGTGCAGCTCGAAGCCGATATCGTTGAATTCGGTTGGGTGCGACAGGCCGGAGACCGACAGCATCGGCGCGCCGATCTCGGCCTTGCGCTGCGGAAAGATATGATCGACCGAGCGACCGACCATCATGCGCACGATCTGGCTCTGGCCGGCATCCTTGATCAGCCCTTCGCCGACCATCTCGCCGTCGCGGAACACCGTGTAGCGGTCGGCGATGCGGTAGATCTCGTCGAACTTGTGGCTGATGAACAGGATCGCCTTGCCTTCCTCCTTGAGGAATTCGATGAGCAAAAACAGCTCCTCGATCTCCTTCATCGAAAGCGCGGCGGTCGGCTCGTCCATGATGACGATCTGCGCGTCGATCGACATGGCGCGCGCCACCGCGACCAGATGCTTGTTGGCGATGCCGAGGTCCTTCAGACGCGCATCGGCGTCGATATGGCCGGCATGCATGGTGTCGAGCACTTCGCGCGCATCTTTCCGCATCGTGCGCCAGTCGATGGTGCCTAGCCGTGTGCGCGGCGCGTGGCCGAGAAAGATATTTTCGGCGACGCTCAGATCATCGAACAGCACCGTTTCCTGATGGATGGCTGTGACGCCATGGCCGAAGGCGGCATGCGCACTGTGCAAGGCGACAGCCTGGCCGTCGATGCTGATAGTGCCCGAATCCGGCTGGTAGATGCCCGTCATGATCTTGACCAGCGTCGACTTGCCGGCGCCGTTCTCGCCGATCAGCGCCGTCACCTGGCCAGGATAGAGCGACAGGCTGACATTGTGCAGCGCGCGCACACCGGGGAAACTCTTGGAGATGCCGGACAGCGTCAGGCGTGGCGTGGAGGCCGCTGGCCCCTCCTTCACCGTGCCGTGCTGGGCTGTCGTGTCCATGGTCGTATCAAGCCCTGAAACAAGGTCCGTTTGAAGCCGCGGCGGGACGTGAGCCCCGCCGCGACAGCTTGAGAGGGTCTGAGATCAATAGATCTTGGAGAACTTCTCGATGTTGGTCTTGTCGAACTGGAAGGGCGGAGCCATCGCGGCCGAGTTGGTATCGTCGAGCGTGACCTTGCCGACACGGCCGATCGACAGCGTCGCACCGGGCTTGGCCTCTTCCTTCTTCACCGCCAGGTCGTGGGCGAGGTAGACGGCCGAGTAGCCGAGGTCGATCGGGTTCCACAGCGCGACCGCCTGGCTGGCCCCGTTGTCGATGAACTTCTTGAACTCGGACGGCAGCGCGAGGCCCGTGACATTGACCTTGCCGATCAGCTTCTCGTCGGTGACGACCTGGGCGGCGGCGACGACGCCGACGGTGGTCGGCGCGATGATCGCCTTGAGGTTCGGATAGGACTTCAGCAGGCCCTTGGCTTCGTCGGTGCTCTTGGCGGAATCGTCATCGCCATAGACGGTGGCGACGAGCTTGATCTTGGGGAATTTCTCCGGCAGCACCTTCTTGGCCGCATCGATCCAGGCGTTCTGGTTGGTCGCGGTCGAGGAGGCCGACAGGATGGCGACATCGCCACCTTCCGGCAGATAGTCGGCGGCGAGCTTGATGATGGTCTCGCCGATCAGGCCGGTGTCGGACGGGTTGAGATGCAGTTGACGGCCTTCCTTGGCGACACCGGAATCCCACGAGATGACGGTGATGCCGCGCTCCATGGCCTTCTTCAGCACCGGCACCAGCGCGTCGGCGTCATTGGCGGAAATGGCGATGGCGTTGACCTTCTGCGCGATCAGCGAATTGACCACTTCGATCTGCGCCTCGGCGGTTGCCTTGGTCGGGCCGGTATAGATGATGTCGACATCACCGAGTTCCTTGGCCGCCTCTTCGGCGCCCTTGTTGGCGGCGTCGAAGAAGCCATTGCCGAGCGACTTCACCACCAGTGCGATCTTGACGTTCTCGGCATAGGCGGCATTCACGAACATGGCGGCCGAGAATGCGGCCGTCACCATCAATTTCTTCAAAAAGCTCATCGTATATCCTCCCTTGAGCGTTGCATTCCATCGCCGCTGCGGGCGTGAGGTGTCTCAGGCCTGCAGTGAAGATTCTTCCTTTGCCGTCTTGCGGGCGACGATCAGCGTCACGCCAGCGGTCTCCAACATCTTGGCTTCGCGATCCTCGATGCCGTCATCGGTGATGACGGTGGCGATGCGCGACAGGCCGCACAGGATCAGGCTGGAGCGCTTACGGAATTTCGAGGAGTCGACCAGCACCACCAGTTCGTCGGCCTGGTCGATCAGCTTCTGCTCGGCCTGGATCAGCAAAGGGTCGCCTTCCATCAGGCCGAGCGGTCCCAGTCCTTGCGCGCCCATGAACATGCGGCGCGCATAGAAATTGCGCGTCACGTCATTGTCGAAGGGCGACAGGATGATGTTCTGCTCGCGATAGATGGTGCCGCCCGACAGCATCACCGTGTTCTTCGAGTGCTTGAGCAGATGCTCGGCGATCGGGAACGAATTGGTGAAGATCGGCATGCGCCGCCCGGTCAGGAAATGCACCATCTGGAAGGTGGTGGTGCCGCCATTGATGATGATCGGCTCGCCATCCCCGCACAATTCGACCGCTTCTCGGGCGATCGCGCGCTTCTGCGAAGCGTTGATCGTTTCGTTGACGGAAAAGGGCCGGCCGGCGAGGCCGATGAACTGCGGCGGCGAGATCGCCTCGGCGCCACCGCGCACCCGGCGCAGGCGCTTCTGCACATGCAGGGCCGCGATGTCGCGCCGGATCGTCGCCTCGGAGGACTCCGTCAGGTCGACCATCTCCTGCACCGTCACCACAGGCTTTTCCTGGACGGCGGACAGAATGATCCTGTGGCGCTCTTTTTCGTGCATGGTTCCTCCCTGCCTGGCCATCTAGGCACTCAAAACGAGCAGTGTCAATCATTTCCGATCATATAATTTCATTGTGCAGTGCAATATGATCGATCTTGATCGTTTATGATTGACAAGCGAGGCGCTTGCGTAGACATTCCGGGCAAAATGGACCGCGGCTTTTTGCGTCCCAGGGAGGATACCTATGCTCGACAAGCGCTCCGGCTCGCGCCTTGCCAATCTGTGGGATGATGCGAAAGCCAAGGGGATGAGCGACCCAGAGCTTCTGGTCTATCGCTCGAACACGCTGGGTTCCGACAAGCGCGTCACCAACTATGGCGGTGGCAACACCTCCTCCAAGATCTGGCAGAAGGATCCGCTCAGCGGCGAGACTGTCGAAGTGCTCTGGGTCAAGGGCTCGGGCGGTGACAGCGCCTCCATCAAGCTCGACGGTTTTGCCACGCTCTACATGGACAAGTTGCGCGCGTTGAAAGGCCTTTATCGCGGCGTCGAGCATGAGGACGAGATGGTGGGATATCTGCCCCACTGCACCTTCAACCTCAATCCGCGCGCGGCCTCGATCGACACGCCGCTGCACGCCTATGTGCCGAAGCCTTTCGTCGACCACATGCATCCCGATGCCATCATCGCGATTGCCGCGGCGAAGGATTCCAAAGCGCTGACCAAGGAGATATTCGGCGAGGCTATCGGCTGGCTGCCGTGGAAGCGGCCAGGCTTCGAGCTTGGCCTGTGGCTGGAGAAGTTCTGCCTCGAACATCCCGCCGCCAAGGGTGTCATCCTCGAAAGCCATGGTCTGTTCACCTGGGGCGACACGCCCAAGGAATGTTACGAGACGACGATTTCGGTGATCAACCAGGCGATCGAGTGGTTCGAGCGCCGCTCCGAGGGCCTGGCGATTTTCGGCGGCGAAGCGGTCAAGTCGCTGGATGCCGCCACCCGCCGCGCCATCGCGGCGAAACTGATGCCGAAAATCCGCGGCCTGATCTCGGAGAAGAGCCACAAGCTCGGCCATTTCGACGATTCCGCCGCCGTGCTCGAATTCGTCAACTCCAGGGATTTGCGCCCGCTGGCGGTACTGGGCACCTCATGCCCCGACCATTTCCTGCGCACCAAGATCCGCCCGCTGGTCATCGAATTCGATCCGGCAAAACCTGATGTCGATGCGGTCATCGCCCGCCTCGCCGACGACATCGCCGAATACCGCGTCGGTTACCAGGCCTATTACGACATCTGCAAGCATCCGGACTCGCCCGCCATCCGCGATCCCAATGCCGTGGTCTATCTGATGCCCGGCGTCGGCATGTTCACCTTCGCCGGCGACAAGGCGACGGCGCGCATCTCGGGCGAGTTCTACGTCAACGCCATCAACGTCATGCGCGGCGCCTCGACGGTGTCGTCCTATGTCGGCCTGCCTGCGCAGGAAGCTTTCGACATCGAATACTGGCTGCTCGAGGATCTGAAGTTGCAGCGCATGCCGAAGCCGAAGTCGCTCGCCGGCCAGATCGCGCTGGTCACAGGCGGCGCCGGCGGCATCGGCCGCGCGACCGCCAACCGCCTGCTGCGCGAAGGCGCCTGCGTGGTGCTGGCCGACATCGATGAGGCTGCGCTGGCCAGCGCCAATGAAGAGCTGGCAAAAGCCTATGGCAAGGATTTCGTCCGTCCGGTTGTAATCAACGTCACCTCGGAAGATCAGGTGGTCTCCGGCTTTGCCGAGACGGCGGTCGAATTCGGCGGCATCGACATTCTGGTCTCCAACGCCGGTCTCGCCTCCTCGGCGCCGATCGAGGAGACGACGCTGGCGCTGTGGAACAAGAACATGGACATCCTGTCGACCGGTTACTTCCTGGTCTCGCGGGAGGCCTTCCGGCTGTTCAGGGTGCAGAAGATCGGCGGCAATGTCGTCTTCGTCGCCTCCAAGAACGGTCTTGCCGCGTCGCCCAATGCCGCCGCCTACTGCACGGCCAAGGCCGCCGAGATCCATCTCGCCCGCTGTCTCGCGCTGGAAGGCGCGGAAGCGCAGATCAGGGTCAATGTCGTCAATCCGGACGCGGTGCTGCGCGGCTCGAAGATCTGGACCGGGGAGTGGAAGGAACAGCGCGCCGCCGCCTACAAGATGTCCACGGACGACCTCGAAGAACATTATCGTTCGCGCTCGATGCTGAAGCGCTCGGTCTTCCCCGAAGACATCGCCGAGGCGATCTATTTCTTCGCTTCCGACATGTCGGCCAAATCGACCGGCAACATCATCAACGTCGACGCCGGCAACGCGCAGAGCTTTACGCGCTGATTTGGAGCGCTTCCCTTCTCCCCGTTCACGGGGAGAAGGTGGCCCGAAGGGCCGGATGAGGGGCGGCGCTGACGGAACGCATTTGGGAGGAACCTGCACTTGTCCGAAACCATCATCTCCGCCGACCTCGTTGGCAGCCACAATGCCGCCCGCAAAGCCGAGCTCGAACGCGACTACGCCTCGCTCGGCGAGCGTCTCGACCGCCGCGGCATAGCCATCGACGCCATCCGCGACAAGGTCGAGAAATTCGCGGTCGCCATTCCCTCCTGGGGCGTCGGCACCGGCGGCACGCGCTTTGCCCGCTTTCCCGGCGCCGGCGAGCCCCGCGACATCTTCGACAAGATCGAGGATTGCGCCGTCATCAGCCAGCTGACGCAGGCGACGCCGACCGTCTCGCTGCACATTCCATGGGACAAGGCCGACCCGAACCGGCTGAAGCAGGCGGCCTCGCGCTTTGGCCTCGGCTTCGACGCGATGAATTCCAACACCTTCTCCGATGCCCGCGACCAGAAACTCTCCTACAAATTCGGCTCGCTGTCGCATGCCGACGCCGGCACGCGCCGGCAAGCGGTCGAGCACAATCTCGAATGCATCGAGATCGGCAAGACGCTCGGCTCCAAGGCGCTGACGGTGTGGATCGGTGACGGCTCGAACTTTCCGGGCCAAGTCAATTTCGCCAAGGCCTTCGAGCGCTACCTCGACGCCATGAAGGCGGTTTATGCCGGGCTGCCCGCCGATTGGAAGCTGTTCACCGAACACAAGATGTACGAGCCGGCCTTCTACTCCACGGTCGTGCAGGATTGGGGCACTAACTACCTCATTTCCAAAGAACTCGGCGACAAGGCGTTCTGCCTGGTCGATCTCGGCCACCATGCACCCAACGTCAACATCGAGATGATCGTGTCTCGGCTGATCCAGTTCAGGAAACTGGGTGGCTTCCACTTCAACGATTCGAAATATGGCGACGACGACCTCGACGCCGGTTCGATCGATCCTTACCGGCTGTTCCTGGTCTTCAACGAACTGGTCGATGCCGAACTGTCCGGCGCCGAGGGTTTCGATCCGGCCCACATGCTCGACCAGAGCCACAACGTCACCGACCCGATCGAAAGCCTGATGCTGTCGGCGGTCGAGGTGCAGCGCGCCTATGCGCAGGCGCTGCTGGTCGATCGCAAGGCGCTGGAAGGTTTTCAGGACGGCAATGACGCGCTGATGGCGACCCAGACGCTGAAGGCGGCCTACCGCACCGATGTCGAGCCGATCCTGGCCATGGCGCGGCTGAAGACCGGGGGCGCCATCGATCCCGTCGCCGCCTACCGGGCGGCGGGCTACCGCGCCAAGGTCGCGGCCGAACGCCCGGCTGTCGCCGGCGGCTCGGGGGGAATTGTCTGACACGCCTGACATCTGAATTGATCCGCCTGGCCCACCGTTGATGGTGGACTCGGCCGCTGCGACGGGTTCTTCTAGGCGTCCCCGCCAGGAGGACCCGCCATGCATCTCACCCGTCGGACACTGATCGCCGCCAGTCTTTCCATCACCTTCGCGCTGGCGCCATTGACGAGCGTCCTTGCCGCCTCGCCGGCCCCTGCCAAGGGCGAGCATGGCATGGTGGTGACGGCCCAGCACCTGGCGTCGGAAGTCGGCGTCGAGGTCTTGAAGAAGGGCGGCAATGCCGTCGATGCGGCGGTCGCCGTCGGCTATGCGCTGGCCGTCGTCTACCCCAATGCCGGCAATATCGGCGGCGGCGGCTTCATGACCATCCGTTTCGCCGATGGCAAGTCAACCTTCCTCGATTTCCGTGAGCGCGCGCCGCTGGCGGCGACCAAGACCATGTATCTCGACAAGGACGGAAATCCGGTGAAGGGCGCCAGCCTCGACGGCTATCTCGCCGTCGGTGTGCCTGGCTCGGTGGCCGGCTTCGAAATGGCGCGCGAAAAATATGGCACATTGTCCAGGCAGGATCTGATGGCGCCGGCGATCGGCTATGCCAAGGATGGCTTCATCCTCAATCAGGGCGATGCCGCTTCTTTTGCCGGCAGCGCGGATCGGCTGGCGAAGGATCCGGCCGCGGCCGCGGCCTTCCTGAAGTCCGATGGCAAGCCCTATGGGATCGGCGAACGGCTCACCCAGCCTGACCTTGCCGCTTCGCTCTCGGCGATATCCGAGAAAGGCCCTGAAGCCTTCTACAAAGGCGCCATCGCCGACGCGATCGTCAAGGCGAGCGGCGCCAAGGGCGGTATCCTGGCCAAGCAGGATTTCGAGCAATATGCGGTGCGCGAGCTGAAGCCGGTCACCTGCACCTATCGCGGCTACGAAATCACGTCCTCGCCGCCGCCAAGCTCCGGCGGCATCATCATCTGCGAAATCCTCAACGTGCTGGAGGGCTACCCGCTGTCCTATCTCGGCGCCGGCTCGGCCGAGACAGTGCATGTTATGGTCGAGGCGATGCGCCATGCCTATGTCGACCGCAATTCCGCGCTCGGCGATCCCGATTTCGTCGACAATCCGGTTTCGAAACTGCTGGACAAGGCTTACGCCAAGGGCATCCGCGACAAGATCGACCCATTCCGGGCCGGCGTGTCGCAGGACCTGATGCCGAAAGGCTTTGGCGAGTCGAAGGAGACCACGCACTATTCGATCATCGACAAGGACGGCAACGCGGTCGCGGTCACCTACACGCTGAACGGCTCCTTCGGCGCCGGCGTCGTCGCCGACGGCACCGGCATCCTGCTCAACAACGAGATGGATGATTTCACCCAGAAGCCGGGCGTGCCCAACCTCTATGGGCTGGTCCAGGGCGAGGCCAATGCCATCCAGCCGAAGAAGACGCCGCTGTCATCGATGAGCCCGACCATCGTCGCCAAGGACGGCAAGCCGTTCATGGTCATCGGCAGCCCCGGCGGCTCGCGCATCATCACCATCACGCTGGAAGCGATCGTCAACGTCATCGACCACGGCATGAACATCCAGGAAGCGATCGACGCGCCGCGCATCCACCATCAATGGCTGCCCGATAAGGTCTATGTCGAGCCGTTCGGCCTGTCGCCGGACACCGAAAGGCTGCTGGCCGGCATGGGCTACCACCTTGATCTCGGCGACCAGACCTGGGGCCAGGCGGCCGGCATCCTGGTCGGCGGCAAAAGCCTCGCAGAAATCGGGAAAGGCGGCGGCGCGCGGTACAATGGCGCCATCGACAGCCGGGCGGCCTCTGGCGAGGCGCTCGGATATTGATGCCGGGGAGGACTCTCGGACAGGGTGACGGCCCGGCAAGGACCGTCAGGTAACCAGCGTGATGGTCGATGCGATCAGCATCAGGGCGGCGATGCCTACGAACAGCGCGTAGATGCGCGGCCGGTCAAGCAGAAGCGCGTTTCCGGAGATCCAGGCCGATGTGGCGCCGCCCAGCGCGAAGAGGAACCCGTTGCGATGTCCGAAGGTCATCGACGCGGCCATCAGCCCGCCGATGATCAGGGCGCCGAACACGATGATGACGGCGACCGCGTATTTCTCGAAATCATTGTTGCCGATCCCTGGCCCGATCGCATTCAGATTGGGCAGGTCGTCCGGATCGAAGGGGTTCGCCGACCCATATTCGTCTTGACCGATCGATTCTCGCATCACTCGTTCTCCGCAGACCGGCAACAAACCATCAACACTTGCCGAGTGCAACCCGATGGCGCGTCCCTCTCTGTGCCGACCGTCACCTTCAACACGTTCCGGCGGCGCTTGTCACCGGTTTTCCGGCTGCCTGTCACGAATGCAACACGTGTCCGCGTTCGGATGGCACGCCACCATCCTATTCCATTTGGACCGTGTTCGCGGGGAAAAGATGATGCCGCGCATCGATTCCAGCGCCGCAACGCCCTGCGCGGCTGCGGCGGGGAGTCGCAGCGCCGGGCGTGAGGCGCGCAATTGTTGACTGGGGAAGGCGTTCGCGGTGCGGGAAAGGAATACCCCCCTAGTTGAACGCCTGCCTCGGCAGGATGGTGGGCACCTCGCACCCTCATTTCTGTGAAGGGGAGGCGCTCAATCGACGATAGGGGACGCCATCGAAGCTTGCCGTCACAAAATCCGTGACGGACATCTTGCGCTTGCGTCCGTCGCTGCAGGTGTAAACCGGCCAACCGGCATCGCTGCATTCGCTGGCAGCGCAGATACGCACTAGGCAGTTACCGATCGTCAATCGGAAGCCGCCCTTGCCGGCGAAGCCTTGCAACAAGCTGCCGTCCGCCGAGCGCCAGGTCCGCGCACGGAATTCCGGCCGCAAAAGCAATGGTTCGAGAGAAACCGCAAGATTGGTTTCGCCCGCACGTCCTGCGAACTGCAGACGGAAGCGCGCCATTGCAGTCGTGTATGCGGTCACAAGATCCGATTCGCGAAAATAGGAGATCGGCAGGTCGGAGCGGTCAAGCAGATGAGACATGCGCTCGCTTGCCTCTACCGGCGTCAGCAAGACAACAAACGCAAGAAGGGCGAAGCAAGCTCGCGACATTTTCCAGCAGCCATATCGATCTCGGCCTGCCGGTTTGGCCCCGGTTGCCCCCAGCAACATCCCGCCAATCGTCGCCCTGTGCAAGCCGCTTGCTGAGGCAGTCCAAGGCGGCCGAGTGTGCAATTCGCAAGGCCTCCGAGTTAAAGCGCTTGGAGCCGAAGAGCCACCAGCCAGGGGTCTTTAGCTGGCGCGGGCCGGCGGCAGCTCAAACAGGTTGGCGCCATTCTGCTGGCCGCGCTCGACATAGCCGATAATGCCAAACCATCGGGCGACGTCAGGCCCCTGCAGCCAGCTGCGCGAATGGATGGGAAGGTTGCCGGCGAGCGCCTGGATATGCCTGATATGCCGTTTGCAGAAGCGTACGGTCGAGGCGCGGAAGAAGTCCTCCTGGGCGGCAAACAGCGTATCGGCTGCGTCGCTGTTCTCATGCCAGGCGATGATCGCCACGGCCTTCTCGCCCTCGATCAGCGCGTGCGCCCGGCCTTCCTTCAGGTTCATCATCAGATTGTCGTAGGCGATCTTGCTGTCCTTGCCGGCCGCCGCGTATTCCTCCGACATGCGCTTGGACAGGCCATGAAAGACATCCTCGAGATCCCCGAGCGTCGCTGCGCGTGCTCTCATTTCACCTCCTGCAGCCCCGGCAGGGAGTTTGCCCTAAGGGTGAGGGATCACCAAGCAAATCGAATCCGCTGAATGGCCAATGAGAGCAAAGCTGTTTCGCTGGGCGAGTCGCCTGGTCACGGGATAAGGCTATGCCCATCGATCGCCATCTCGATACTCTTCACCAAGGTCGGTGGTCACCTCCTCTAGAGATAGACGATCGCTAAGCTCTGTTCGCAGGAAGGGCGAAGCCTCGTTAGACGAGGGTTGTTGCAATCGTCTGCATCAGGCAATCGCCAGCTTGCGTGCCGACGATGCCCAGATCCCGTACGCTGTTCATGTGGTTCCGCTCATTCAGGCGGAGGTCGCGGACATCGTGCCCCTGTGCGCGCAAGAGCGTTACGAAGTCGGCCGCTTGCTGGTGAAAGGGTGGCGTTTCGTGGTCCCCGACGAGAATGGTCACTGCCGTCTTCGGGTCATGCTGTCGTGTCATTGGCGTGAAGGCGGCTGCCTCCTCGTCGGTGATGCTGATCAACGGTACGAGGAAGGATCTCTGCAGGGGCTTCAGGTCGTAGAGGCCTCCCAGCAGCAGTGCTGCACGGATGCGTGATGGCATTGGCGTCTTTTCGAACAGGAATGTGGCCAGGTGCGCACCGGCAGAATGGCCGCTGACGCTTATCCGGCCGGGATCGCCGCCATGGTCGACGATGTTGTCCAGCACCCATTGTTTGGCGCGCCGCACCTGTTCCACGATCGCCGCCATCCTGAACTCGGGCATCAGCGCATAGTCGACGATGACCGCGATCGCACCGGCTTTGGTGACTGTGTCAGCCACATAGGAATAGTCACTCCTGGAAAACATGCGCCAATAGCCGCCGTGGATGAAGATAAGAACCGGCAGATTCTTGCGCCCGCCCGGCGGAAAGAACAGGTCGAGCCTCTCGGCCGCGCCGTTGCCATAGGCGATATCGGCCACCATGGGGAGCGTCGCCCGGGTAGCGGTGCTGCGCGCGACGATATCGGCCACGATGTCATCGAAGTCGGCGACGTGGTCGCGGGTGCGGAAGGGGTCTTTCTGCATGATCAGAAGGTAACGGCGATATACTTCGCTTCCATGAACTCGGCGATGCCGTGATGCTGGCCGCCCTCGCGGCCCAGGCCGCTCTGCTTGACGCCACCGAAGGGCGCCGCAGGGTCCGACATCAGCCCCCGATTGAGGCCGATCATGCCGGCCTCGATCCTCGATGCCACCCGCAATCCTCGGCCCACATCGCGCGTATAGATGTAGGCGGCAAGGCCGTATTCCGTGTTGTTGGCGTGCATTATGGCCTCGGCCTCGGTCTCGAATCGCGTGATGGGCGCTACCGGCCCGAAGATCTCCTCATGCGCCATGTCAGCGTCGGGCGAAACCTGCGACAGGACCGTCGGCGGATAAAAGAAACCTTCCTCTTCCGGGATCGAGCCGCCGCAAAGCACCTTGGCTCCCCGGCCCACGGCGTCCTTGACCAGGCGGTCGATCTTGTCGACCGCCTTTCTGGTGATCATCGGCCCGCACTCGGTATCCGCGCTCATGCCTGGTCCGACCTTGAGAGCCGCCATGCGCTTGCGAAGGCCATCTGCGAACGCGTCATGGATTCCCGACTGGACATAGATGCGGTTGGCGGCCGTACAGGCCTCGCCGGCATTGCGCATCTTCGCGATCATGGCGCCGTCGAGCGCGGCATCGAGGTCGGCATCGTCGAAAACGACGAAGGGTGCATTGCCGCCGAGTTCCATCGAGCAGGAGACCACATGCCTGGCGGCTTCGCCAAGCAACGTTCGGCCGACGCCTGTCGAACCGGTGAAAGAAAGCTTCCTGACGCGCGGATCGGCCAGCATGGCCGAAGTCAGCGGACCGGGACTTGTCGTGGTGAGCACGTTGACGACGCCGGCCGGCACGCCGGCCTCGCTGTAGAGCGCGGCCAGCGCATAGGCCGTCAGCGGCGTTTCGCTGGCCGGCTTCAGGATCACCGTGCAGCCGGCCGCCAATGCCGGCGCGATCTTTCGCGTCGCCATCGCGGCAGGAAAATTCCAGGGCGTGATCAGCACGCAGATGCCGATCGGCTCATAGTCGACCACGATGCGGTTGGTGCCGGACGGCGCGGTGCCGAACTCGCCAGTGATGCGAACCGCCTCTTCCGCGTTCCAGCGGAAGAACTCGGCGGCGTACGCAACCTCGCCGCGCGCGTCGCGCAGAGCCTTGCCGTTCTCCAGCGAGATCAGCATGGCAAGCGTTTCCGACCGTTCGACCATCAGTTCGAAACAGCGCCGGAGGATTTCCGAGCGCTTGCGTGGCGCCGTCTCCCGCCAAGCCGTCGCCGCCTTGGCCGCGGCATCGACCGCGGCCAAGGCGTCGTCGAGCGTCGCGTCGGGAACCGCAGCAATCACGGACCCCGACGAAGGATCGACGACGCCAATGACCCGGCCATCGGAAGATGGTCGCCATCTGCCGTCGATGTAAAGTCCGTGCGAAAAGCCGCGAACATCATAGTCGTCCTGGTCGATCCACAGCGCAGTCGGAGGGAGGTTCATGGTCTTGTTCCGTGGATTACATGGCGCAGGCTGCGAGGTCACCGTCATGGGCTGCCTGAACCAGGCGTCGCATGGCGGCGAGATCGAAGGGGCGCGGGTTGTTCTTGATCAGGCGGTCGATGCCGAGCGCCTGATCGGCGGTCCAGTCGAGCTTGTCGGCGGGAAGGCCGAGATCGGCCAGCGTCGGCGTGATGCCGATCGCCGTGAATAGCCGCCGGATTTCCTTGATGGTGACGTCCGCCATCTCCCCGGCGCTCCGTCCCTTGGCCTCAAGCCCAAGCGCGCCGCCGATCTCGGCCATTTCGGCGGCGACCACGCGGCTGTTGTAGGTCATGACGTAGGGCATCATCGTCGCGACGCCCAATCCGTGCGCGGTGTGGGTGAGGGCGCCGGCAGGATATTGCACGGCATGCGCCGCCGCCGTGCCGGCGGTGCCGAATGCGCAGCCCGCCGCAAGCGCGCCCATCATCACATCGGCGCGCGCATCGGCATCGGTGCCGTCGGTGCAGGCTTTCTCCAGGCTGCGGCCCAGCAGTTTTATGGCCAGCAGGGCGAAGTGGTCGGTCAGCGCGGTCTTGCCGATGAAGACATGCTGTTGCGGCAGGCTGGGGTCCTCGCCGCGCCGCTTCGCGGTGAAGGCCTCGATCGCATGGGTCAGGGCATCGGCGCCGGCTATCGCGGTCAGGGCAGGGGGGCAGGTCATCGTCAGTTCGGGGTCGCACAAGGCAACCGCGGCGATCAGATAGGGGCTCGATATGCCGACCTTGAGCGTCCGGTCAGGGTCGGAGATCACCGCGACGGGCGTCACTTCGGAGCCGGTGCCCGCCGTGGTGGGCACGGCGATCAGCGGCAGCGTCGGGCCAGGTACCTTGAACTCGCCATAGTAGTCCTGGAGCTTGCCGCCATGGCTGAGCAGCAAGTCGGCGCATTTGGCGAAATCGAGGCAGCTGCCGCCGCCGATGCCGATCACCATCTCGGGCTGGAATTTCTCGGCCTCGTCGACGCAAATGCCGACGCTGTCGCGTGGCACGTCGGGAAGCACGCGGTCATGCACCAGCACCTCGATCGAGGCGGCCTGGAGCGATTTGACGATTTCCGCGAACACCGCCGTGCCGGCGAAACGCTCGTCGGTACAGACCAGGGCGCGCCGGCCGAACCTGCCGGCGACTGGCGGCAGCGCATGGCGCTGGCCTTTCCCGAACAGGATTTCAGGCGGAAGCCGGAGGGCGGCGAAGAGGCTCATGACGATCCTTTGTCCTTTGGCGGCGGCTGAACTGGAAGGCTTGTCGCGACGGATCCGCCATCTGTCCGCAACGGCGCCAGGACATCCTGCAGCACCTCATGTAACGGTCCGAGAAACATATCCGCTTTAAAATCGTATATGATATAGGATTGCATCCGCCGGAGCATCGTGTTAGCAGTCCGCACTGTCAAGAGGCAAAAAGATGCAGGCTGCGAACTCAACCGACACGACCGAAACGACCGCCGCCGGCGGTCGCATCCAGCGCTCCAACAGCCTGGTCGAGGATGTCTACGAAGCGATCTTCGCGCAGCTGATGGCGCTCAAGATCGCGCCGGGTTCGCGCATCACCGTCGACAGCCTGGTCAAGGAATTCAACGTCTCGCACACGCCGATCCGCGAGGCACTCGGCCGCCTCGAAGGCGAAGGCCTTGTGCTCAAGACGCATCTGATCGGCTATCGCGCGGCACCGCAAATCACACGGCGCCGGTTCGACGAATTGTACGAGATGCGTCTTCTGCTTGAGCCGCATGCCGCGGCGAAAGCCGCCGCTGCCATGGACGAAGCCAAGCTCAACATCTTGCTGGAAGCGGCCGGCGTGATGTCACGGCGCGAAGGCAAGGACGAGCGCCTGCGCTATTCGAATTTCGCCCGGCAGGACGCGATCTTCCACGACAAGATCATGGAGTTCTCCGAAAACGAACTCATCCGGCAGACGCTGAGCCACCAGCATACCCACTTCCATATCTTCCGCCTGATGTATCATGCCCGCGTGACGGAGGAAGCGCTCGATGAACACGAGGCGATCCTCGCCGCCTTCGGCGCGGCCGATCCCGACGCCGCCCAAAAGGCGATGCGCGTCCATATCGAGCATTCGCGCGACCGCTTGCTTCCGGCATTCGATTAAGGCCGGAACCAATGTCCCTTGCCGCCAATATCTCTCAAGAGGGAGGAAAACGCTGCCCTCGGTGACGTGCCCGGCGCCGTCGAACCGGTGCTGCGCGCCGAGCACCCGTTTCCCGGATTCGCCATTCTGATCCGATCCGATTTCGAAGACAGCCGAGGCGATCCGCGCCTCGCCCAACGCCAACAGGAGGAAGAGTCATGCCAGGCAAGAAAATACTGATGCTGACCGGTGAGTTCACCGAGGAATACGAGATCTTTGTCTACCAGCAGGCGATGGAGGCTGTGGGCCACACGGTTCATGTGGTATGTCCCGACAAGAACGCCGGAGACCTGATCAAGACCTCGCTGCACGACTTCGAGGGCGACCAGACCTATACTGAAAAGCTCGGCCACTATGCGCTGATCAACAAGACGTTCTCGGACGCCGAAAGGCAACTCGACCAGTATCATGCCGTCTACTGCGCGGGCGGCCGCGGGCCGGAATACATTCGTACCGACAAGCGCGTGCAGGCGATCGTGCGCCATTTCCATGAGACCAAGAAGCCCATCTTCACGATCTGCCACGGTGTCCAGATTCTGATCGCCGTCGATGGCGTCGTCCGCGGGAAGAAGGTTGGAGCTCTCGCGGCTTGCGAGCCGGAGGTGACGCTTGCCGGCGGCACTTACATCGACCTGTCTCCCACCGATGCCTATGTCGACGGGACGATGGTTTCCGCCAAGGGCTGGACGGCGCTTGCCGCGTTCATCCGCGAATGCTTGAAGGTTCTGGGAACCGAGATCCGCCACGCCTGACGCCAAAACGGCTGGCGCGCGTCAGCGCGCCGGCCATTCCCAAGGGAAAGAACATAGCGCCTTCCCTTGGGAATTGCGTCTGAACAAAGAGTTGGAGCAGGTTGCCGTTTCCCTGAAACGGTGAATGGCTCCAGGATCGGTAACCGCCGCCCGGGTGTGACCGTTGGGCTGACGCGCTCAGGCCATGATGCCGTCGAGGCTCAAGCATTTCGCCTTGGCCCGATCGCGTCGAGGTAATCTGTGCCCAACTGCTCCCGCAGCCTGTTGGCGGCAGCACTGAGGAATCCGTCTCGACGCGTAACGATGAAAATCGAGATGGTAAGCGCCAAATCTCTAACATCGATCGTGGCGAGCGTTCCGGCGGCGAGTTCTTCCGCGACACCGCTCTCAGTCATCAAGGCGAGGCCAAATCCGGCTTCGACCAGGCGCTTCTGGGCGGTCAGGCTGTCGACCGGGGTCCAGTCGACTTCGCCCAGTCCAAGCGTTTGAAAGATGCTGAACACATGTGAGGCCCAGATCTCTCGCTGCCCCGGGATCTCCGGGAAAGCTATCCACCTTTCTTCGACCAATTCGGCGAGCGACTCGATCGACCGGGCGGCCAAGGCGTGCTCCGTCGAGCAGACGACCAGCAGCCTTTCCACGCCAAGGCGCTCATACTGCAGGTCAGGGGAGCGGTCGCGGTCATAGCGAATTCCGATGGTGGCTTCGCCACGCCTTACCAGATCGCTGACCTCGGTGCTGCGAACCGTCTGCAATGCCAGGTCCACTGAACGATGACTGGCGGCGAACTTCTTCAGGATGGCTGTAAGCCTGGTGCTCGCCAAAGTGCCCACCACCGCCAGCGACAAGGGCCCGGCATTCTCGGTCTTAAGTGCTCTTACGGCCGTCTCTGCGTCCTGAAGGGCAGCAAGCGCACGCTCTGCATAAGGCAGCAAGACGCGTCCCGCCTGGCTTAGCGCGATGCCGTTGGACATGCGCTCGAAGAGTGGCATCCCGAGTTCCTGTTCGAGCAGACTTATACGATGCGAGATGGCCGGCTGCGTACGGTTCAGAACCCGGGCCGCGTTGGAAAATCCACGCTGCCGGTGGATGGTCAGAAACGTGTTCAGGGCTTCAGCGTCCATTTCGGCCTATAAATAAAATCTATGAGGTCGAGAGATATTAGAAATTGGACGAATGCCGTCAAGGCTAATAGCAGTCTCTTCACCGGTGAATTGCGGAGGACAGACGCGTGGATATGCAGATCGAAAAGGCGAAGGTGTTCAAGGCGCTCCACCTTGCCGAACAAGGCTTCGTCATGCCCAATGCATGGGACGCCGGAAGCGCCGTCATCCTCGCCGATGGAGGCGTGCCGGCAATCGGCACCACCAGTGCCGGGATCGCGTTCTCGCTTGGCAAGCCGGACTTCGACATTCGCGATGCTGGATCTGTGCTGACGCGTGAGGAGATGTTCCAACGGCTTCGGCAGATCGTCGATGCCGTCTCCTTGCCGGTGAATGGCGATCTTGAGGACGGCTACGGCCCCGATGCACAAACGGTTGCCGAAACGATCAGGCTTGCCATGGCGGCTGGCCTGGCTGGCGGCAATATTGAGGACAACAATCCCCGCGCCGAAGGCCTTTACGATGAGGGGCTGGCGGTCGAGCGCATCAGGGCAGCAAAAGCCACGATTGAAGCAAGCGGCGGCGCCTTTGTCCTCAACGCCAAGATCGATGCATTCCTCGTAGGGGTGCCCGATCCGCTGGCGACCGCCATAAGACGGGCGAACCTGTTTCTCGAGGCCGGGGCCGACTGTGTGTATCCGTGCGGCCCCAACGACCTGGACACGATCAGGACACTGGTCAGCGAAATCAACGGTCCGGTCAACATTGTCATTGGTTGGGGCCCCGTTCCGTTGAGCGTGCCGGTATTGCTCGACATCGGCGTGAAACGGATCAGCCTCGGTGGCAGCATAGCGCGATCCGCTCTTGGGCTTGTGCGCCGCAGCGTCCGCGAATTGTGCGATCAGGGCACGATCAATTTCGCGGCCGACCAGATCGGCCAGCAGGAGCTGAACGCTCTCTTCTCCAGGTGATCGGATGGCGTCGCGGCGCAGGCTCGTGCAGGCACCGTTTCACTCAAGGCAAGCCAACACGAACATGAAGATCGGCAGTCCCGATGCTCCGATCGAAGATCCATGGTTCAACGCAAAAAGGGGATGAAATGAGCAAATTGTGGAGACTGGTGCCCGCTGTGTCGCTGCTTGCACTCGCGATGCCCGCGGCTGCGGACACACTCGATAACGTCAAGACCGCCGGCTTCGTCAAATGCGGTGTGAGTACCGGCGTTGCCGGGTTTTCAACTCCCGATAACAAGGGTGAATGGTCCGGTCTCGACGTTGATCTTTGCCGCGCTGTCGCCGCTGCAATTTTCGACGACCCGAATGCGGTCAAGTTTTCGCCTCTGTCGGCCAAGGAGCGGTTTACGGCTATCCAGTCGGGCGAGGTCGATATCCTTCAATACAACACCACGTGGTCTCTCAATCGCGACACTGCCCTTGGTCTGAACTTCAGGGCCGTAAACTACTATGACGGCCAAGGCTTCATGATCAATTCCAAGAGGTTGCCCGGAGTGAAATCGGCCCGGCAATTGGACGGCGCTTCGGTCTGTATCCAGACGGGTACGACCAGCGAGCTGAATGTTGCCGATTACTTCAAGGCCAATAAGATCCGGTACAATCCCGTAGTCTTTGAAAAGCTCGAGGAAATCCAGTCCGCGTACGATTCCGGACGCTGTGATGTCGTCACCATCGACCAGTCGGCACTGTACAGCGTCCGTCTGACACTCGCCAACCCAGCCGACCACATTGTTCTTCCCGAGGTTATTTCCAAGGAGCCGCTTGGGTCGGCGGTTCGCCAAGGCGACGACAGGTGGTTCGATATCGTCAGTTGGACGCACTACGCGATGGTGACTGCGGAGGAACTGGGCATAACCCAGGCCAACGTCGAGGACATGAAAGTCAATGGCAATCCTGAAGTGAAGCGTGTGCTCGGGCAGGAAGCGGACAGCAAGTTGGGCGCGGATCTTGGTCTCGATAGCGACTGGGTTGCTCGCATCGTCAAGCATGTCGGCAACTACGGCGAGGTTTTCGAACGCAATGTCGGAGCCGGAAGCCCGTTGAAGATCGCTCGCGGCATCAACGCTTTGTGGACCAATGGCGGTCTGCAATATGCGCCGCCCCTACGCTGATGCGGCAGGTCACAATTCCAGCCGCGCAGCTTTCGGAAGACCAGATCATGCCTGGAGGACAAGGCCTGACACAGGCGGGCATCAACACGCGGTTGGCGCATATCGGCTATGAGCCGGGCAGCTATTTCGGCTTCGTCAATCCGCCTGTCGTGCATGCATCGACAGTGCTTTTTCCAAACGCTCGAACGATGGCGGCACGTGACCAGAAATACATCTATGCGACACACGGAACGCCAACCACGGAGGCACTTTCCGGCGCCATCGACGAGTTGGAGGGTTCGGCTGGAACGGTCCTGGTTCCGTCGGGCCAAGCGGCTGTCGCTCTGCCTCTGCTGGCCTTTCTGTCCGCCGGCGATCATGCGCTGATCACAGATTCCGTCTATGCGCCGACCCGCCAGTTCGCTGACCTTGTGCTGAGGCGAATGGGGATAGAGGTCGAATATTACGAGCCGCGCATCGGCGCCGGCATCAAACGGTTGCTGCGATCCAACACCAAGGTCGTCTTCACCGAGTCTCCGGCCTCCAACACATTCGAAGTGCAGGATATTTCGGCAATCGCCAGGGTGGCTCACGCTGGCGACGCTGTCGTCATGATGGACAACAGCTGGGCGACACCGCTGTTCTTCCGGCCGCTCGACCATGGCGTGGATATCTCCATCCATGCAGCGACGAAATATCCCGGCGGCCATTCCGACCTGCTGCTTGGCACGGTCTCGACAAACGCTGCCACCTGGCCGCGGCTCTGGGAGATGTTCCTGACGCTCGGGATACCTGCGGCACCCGATGACACCTATCAGGTCCTGCGTGGTCTGCGGACGATGGGCGTGCGGCTCGCCCACCATCAAAAAAGCGCGATCGAGATCGCGTCGTGGCTCGAGCATCAGCCCGGCATCGCGCGTGTGCTCAATCCCGCCCTTCCGAGCCATCCGGACCATGCTGTCTGGATGCGCGATTTCTCCGGAGCAAGCGGGGTCTTCTCGATTGTTCTCGCAGCCGGCAGCCAGTCACATGCATTTCTCGATGCGCTCGAGATATTCGGCCTCGGCTTTTCGTGGGGCAGCTACGGCAGCCTCGCTATGCAGGTCGATCTCTCGGATCGGATTGTCGCCGATGGCGTTTTCGAGGGGCCGCTGATCCGCCTGCAAATCGGTATCGAGGACATCGAGGACCTGAAGCGAGACCTGGCGCGTGGATTGAGAGCGACAACACGCGCCGGCCGGCCCGGCTTCGATCAATCGGTTTTATGAGGAGACCCGACGTGGCGAACCCGCAGGACAATGCTGATGCCTCCGAGGCGCCCGACGCGGCAGGCTTGGGCTCGGTCATGCCAGGCGGCACAGGTGAGCCCACTCACGTGCGGGCGGCGGCGGCACACGCCGATCCCTACCCCTTCTATGCTCGTTTGGTGTCGGGCGAGCCGATTTATCGAGAGGAACCGGCCGGGCCGTGGGTCGCCGTCAGCGCGGCAGCGGTAAACGCGGTGCTGACCAGCCCGCTTTGTTTAACGAGGCCGCTGGCAAGCCCGGTTCCCGAGCCGCTGATCGGCTCGCCTGTGGCCGAGATTTTCAGCCGCCTCGTGCGGATGAACGATGGAGAAATTCACTGTCCATTGAAAAGCACGGTGACGAACGCACTCGAAGGCCTGAGCGAACGACGCGTTGCCGATCTCGCAAATGATCTCGCCGGGAATCTCGGGGCAACCATCATGCCGGAGGTTGACGGCGAACGGCTGAACCAATTTGTCTCGGCCTTGCCGTCACAGGTCATTATGAGCTTGCTCGGCGTCCCAGCCGCCAGCTTTTCGGACGTCGCGCGCTGGATGGGCGACTACGGCGCGGCCGCAACGGCCGCGGTCACCGGCGTTCCCTCGCTCACCCCTGCCATCCTGCGAGCCGGCGCCGAAAGCTCGGCCAGGCTTCTCGATCTGTTTCGAGACATGTTGGGAACTGTGCAGGTTGATGACGGTTCGCTGCTTGCCATACTGTCGCGACAAGCGGCGCGCTCCGGCAGGCTGGATGCGGATCAGGTGATCGCCAATGGCATAGGGTTAATGGCACAAGGCTTCGCCGGAACCTCTGCCCTGATCGGCTCGACCCTTGTCGCGTTGGCACGCTATCCCGATGCGCTGGCTGCCGTTCGGGGCGATCCCGCCCTGATTGAGAAGGTTATTCAGGAAGTGTTGCGATTCGACCCGATAACACACAGCACCCTTCGCTTCGTGGCACGCGACGGCGTCGTAGCCGGCCAGGCAATGCGACCGAACGATATAATCATCGTGACCTTGGCCGCCGCTAGCCGCGATCCGGCGCTCAACCCTGATCCGGATCGCTTCGACATATTCCGCAATCGAAGACGATATCTGGAGTTTGGCATCGGCGTCCATGCCTGCCCCAGCGCTCGCCTGGTTGAGACGATAACGGGCATCGCCGTGACCACTCTTCTTGCCCGTGGCATCGTGTTCGATGGTCTCGATAAACGGATTTCCTACCGACCATCGGCACATGTCCGCATGCCGGTGTTTGGCCTCTAGATTGGTCGGATTTCCGAGCACGCTTGTCGGGACGCTCTGACGCTGGAAGATACGAGGAATACACCCGTTGAAGCGACAGGCGCGGCTGAGATCCACAAAGCTGCAGGAAATCTGATACGGCGCTCCGACCGCCACCCGAGCTGGGAGCTTATGGCGAGGCGCCCGGCGCAGGGTGGGCGCAGACTTCCATCGATCCGATAGGCGAGGCGCGATAGGCAGGTTCCCGGTGGCTGGATACGCAGCCGCAACCCGCCACCGTCGGATAGTTTCAGAAGCCTGGACGCGAACCGGGCATCGCGGCATTTCACGTCGCGGAGCGCCAACTGTCAGGCGGCCTTCGTGTCGAAACAAATTCAGCCGTTTGCGGAGACGCAAACGAAGGAGCCTTGGCAAAAGCGAGAGGCGGGGAAAGTGATGGTGCCCAGAGGCGGATTCGAACCACCGACACGCGGATTTTCAGTCCGCTGCTCTACCAACTGAGCTATCTGGGCCTGTTCCGGCAAACGAAAACTCGTGAACCGGATTTCTTGAAGGCGCCGTGGGGCGCCCCTTGAAAGCGCGTGGGTTATAGCACGGGAATTTAGCCTGTCCAGCGCCTAGGTGGCGATTTCCGGCAGGAAAAGACAGGCTGTGGAAAGGCCGGCTTCCTCAGGCGCTTTCATCGCCGCAATGGCGCGCGGGCTGGCCTCCTTCGGCCCTTTGGCCTCCGTCGTGGCGCCGCCATGGCGCGCTGCAACCGCCGGGATACGTCCTTAGCCGACGGTTGAGATGCCGCGATGCCGACAGGCACGGGGCAACGGGCTGTCGCGCTATCTCGCGCCGGCCACGCCCTTGCGAAAATCGGAAGGGGTCATGCCGGCCAGCTTGCGGAAGGATTTGTTGAAGGCGCTGAGCGAGCCGAAGCCGGAGTCCATGGCGACGCGCAGCACATTGGCATCCTGATGCATCAACAGCGCCTGCGCGTAGCTCAGCCGCAACAGGTTGACATATTCGTTGAGCGTCATGCCGGTCGATTTCTTGAACAGGCTCATGGCGTATTTGGGATGGATGTCGGCGGCCGCCGCTATGTTCACGCAATCGATGTCGTAGAGGAAATTCTCGGCGATGAAATCGCACATGCGCCCGACATTGCGCGACGATTGCTGGTCGAAGGCACTGCCGGCTTCCTGCCCGGCCGCCGTCTCGGGCACCAGCCGGTAGGGTTCGAACCGCACCCGCTCCAGCCGCAGCAACAATTCGTTGACGGCGTGCTCGGCCTTGGCCGGATCGCCCGAGCGGGCGTAGCGGTTCCAGCGGGCGAAATTATCGTTGTCGGATTGGTCGGTGGCGCTGGTCACCAGCGTCGCGCCCGTCATCAGCCGGTGGCGCACGTCGGCCGGCAGGTGCAGCCGGAAGAAATGCACCAGCGGCAGATGCGCGCCGGCATAGATGGCGTCGTCGCTGAGGTCGTCCATCTGGTGCGGCAGGCCGCCCCAGAAGAAGCACATCTCGCCGGCCGAAAGCGCGATTTCGTGCTCGTTCATGCGGTAGTGCACGCTGCCGCGGACGATGAAATTCACCTCGACCTGCGCATGCCAGTGCGGCTTGAGCATCATCAGCGGAGCGGTGTGAAACATCTGCAGGAGCAGCGGCAGGCCTTCCACACTGCTGGCGCCTGGCTGGTAAAACGGCCGTTCCGGCATCTTACTTTCCGCCAATTCCGTATTCCCTTTGTCGGCGACAAGCCTTCCGCGCCGAATAGTGTAGCCACGCTCGCAGAGAGAGCAAATGAAATGGGAGGATTTCAATGCGCATCACACTGTCCTGCGCCGCGCTCGCGCTTGTCCTGGGCTCAGCCCCGGCCTTCGCGCAATCCGGCGAAATCACCATCTGGAGCTGGAATGTCGCCGCTTCGTCGCTGAAGGCGACGGTCGCCGGCTTCAACAAGCTGCATCCCGACATCAAGGTAACGGTTCAGGATCTCGGCAACCAGCCGACCTATGACAAGTCGATCGCCGGCTGTGCGGCCGGCGGCGTCGGCCTGCCCGACATCGTCACCATCGAGAATGGCGAGGCCGAGAATTACTGGAGCCAGTTCCCCGACTGCTTCGTCGACCTGCACACGCTGGGCTATACGGCGGAAGACCAGAAGAAATTCCCCGATTTCAAGCGCACCGAGCTCGAGGTGGGCGACAAGGCCTATGCCATGCCGTGGGATTCCGGCCCGGTCGCCGCCTTCTATCGCCGCGACTTCTACGAAAAGGCCGGGGTGGATCCGGCATCGATCAAGACCTGGGACGACTTCATCGCCGCCGGCAAGAAGATCCAGGCCGCCAATCCGGGCGTCTCCATGACCAACGCCGATTTCAACGGCGACACCGAATTCTTCCGCATGATCTCCAACGAGCAGGGCTGCGCCTATTTCGCCGAGGATGGCCAGTCGATCACGGTCAGCGAACCCAAATGCGTCGACGCCCTGACCAAGGTCAAGGAGATGAAGGACGCCGGCATCGTCTCGTCCGCCGACTGGGGCACCAAGATCACCAACAACACGGCGGGCACCGTCGCCACCCAGGTCTATGGCGGCTGGTATGAAGGCACCATCCGCACCGAATCGGCCGGCGAGAACGGCAAATGGGGCGTCTATCTGATGCCGAGCCTCACATCAGACGGTCCGCGCGCCGCCAATCTCGGCGGGTCGTCCCTGGCCATCACCTCGGCTTCGAAGAACAAGGAAGCGGCCTACGAGTACCTGAAATACACGCTCGGAACCAATGAAGGCCAGATCACCATGTTGAAGGAGTTCGGCCTTGTCCCCTCGCTGGTCTCGGCGCTGAATGACCCCTATGTCAGCCAAGGCCTGCCCTACTGGGGTGGCCAGGCGGTGTGGAAGGATATTCTGGGCACCTTGCCCAAGGTCGTCCCCAGCCGCGGCACGCAGTTCCAGAGCGATGCCGAAATCATCGTCCGCGCGGTGCAGACCAAATATCTTGCCGGCGGCTATCCCGACGCCAAGGCAGCGCTCGACGACGCCGCAAAACAGATTGCGGCGGCGACCGGATTGCCGGTCAAATCATAACCTCCCAGGGACGGGGTCCGGGACGGCTCTTGCCGCCCGGACCCTGCGCCTGCGAGCTTGTCTGAAACACCGGATATGAGGGAGGAGGAGCAGGATGCGCAACCGCAACGCCACGGCCTATCGTTTCCTGGCACCCTATCTCTTGATCTTCTCCGTCTTCTGGGTGTGGCCGATCATCTCTTCGTTCATGATCTCCTTCCAGGCGACGCGCACCGTGCCCTGGCGTTTCGCGCCGGGCTTCAACTGGGGCCGGCTGATCGGCGATCCGGCCTTTTTCAACGCGCTGAAGAACACGCTGCTCATCCTCGTCATCCAGGTGCCGGTGATGATCGCGCTGGCCATGGTGATGGCCGTGCTTTTGAATTCGCCGCTCCTGAAGGCGAGAGGTCTCTACCGCTTCGCCTTCTTCGCCCCGGTGGTGGTCGGCGAGGTCGCCTATTCGGCGGTGTTCCGGCTGATGTTCAGCCTCGATTTCGGCATCGTCAACAAGCTCCTGAACAGCATCGGGCTGCCCAAGATCGACTGGTTCTCCAACGTCACGCCGGCCATGGCGCTGATCATGATCGCGGTCACCTGGCGCTGGGCCGGCTACAACGCCATCATCCTTCTGGCCGGCATGCAATCCATTCCCGAGGATGTCTACGAGGCGGCGACGCTCGACCGTGTCAGCAAGCTCAAGCAGTTCTTCCACATCACCTTGCCGCTCTTGAAGCCGGTCATCGTGTTCTGCCTGGTGCTCTCGATCATCGGCACCATGCAATTGTTCACCGAGCCCTTCCTGATCACCGAGCGCGGCGGGCCGGGCGGCGGCACCGAGACGCTCGGCCTGCTGCTCTACCGCCAGGGGTTCCGGTCGCTCAATTTCGGCTATGCCTCGGCCGTCGCCTACACCATGGCGGCGCTGGCGATCGCGATCACGTTGGTGCAGCTGTGGCTGACGAGGGAAAAGCAATGAGTTCGCTCTCCTCGGCCCGCCTGAGGCGCAGCATCGCGTTGCATCTCTTCCTCACCCCGCTGGCGCTGATCTGGCTGTTCCCGCTGTGGATGATGGTGATCTTCTCGACGATGCCCGACAACGGCATCTTCAGCCCCGGCATCGAGCTTTTGCCGCACGGCAATTTCGTCGACAATTTCAACAATCTGCAGCGCGACACCAATTTCGTCGGCGCCATCGGCATCTCCGTCTCGGTGGCGGTGACCTACACCTTCCTGTCGGTGCTGTTGACGTCGATGGCCGGCTGGGCGCTGGCGCGCTACCAGTTCTTCGGCAAAGGCGTGGTCGTCGGCATCATCTTCGGCACCATCACGCTGCCCTATGCGGTCGTGCTGATCCCGCAATTCATCATGGTGGCGCGCGACTTCCAGCTTGCCAACACCTGGGTGGCGCTGATCGTGCCGCCGCTGTTCAACTCGCTTGGCGTGCTGTTCATGCGCCAGAGCTTCTCGATGATGCCGGACGATCTGTTCGACGCCGCCCGCGTCGAAGGCGTGAAGGAGTGGCGCATCTTCCTGTTCGTCGCGCTGCCGCTGGCGCGGCCGATGCTGGCCGCACTCGCCATCATCCTGTTCCTCGCCTCCTGGAACAATTATCTCTGGCCGCTTTTGATCAACAGCCAGCCCGGTTCGATGACGGCGCCGGTGGCGCTCGGCACGCTGATCGGTCTCACCAAAGTGTCGTGGGGCGGTATCATGGCGGGCGCCGTGATGCTCACCGTGCCGATGCTCATCGTCTTCGTGCTCCTGCAGCGCCATTTCATCGCCGGCATCGCCGCCGGCGCAGTCAAGTAAGAGGCAGCATGGCAACCGTTACGCTGAGCAATGTGGTCAAGCGCTTCGGCGCCTTCGAGGTCGTCCATGGCGCCAATATCGACATCAAGGATGGCGAGTTCGTCGTCTTCGTCGGCCCGTCCGGCTGCGGCAAGTCGACCCTGCTCAGGATGATCGCCGGGCTCGAGGACATCAGCGGCGGCGAGATTGCCATCGGCGGCAAACTGGTCAACGATGTCGAGCCGGCCGATCGAGGCATCGCCATGGTCTTCCAGTCCTATGCGCTCTATCCGCATATGAGCGTCGAACAAAACCTCTCCTTCGGGCTGCGCATGACCGGCAACCCCAAGGCCGACACTGACCGGCGGGTGAAGCGCGCGGCCGAGATCCTGCGCATCAGCGAATTGATGGACCGGCGCCCGAAGAAGCTCTCCGGCGGCCAGCGCCAGCGCATCGCCATCGGCCGCGCCATCGTGCGCGAGCCGCAAGTGTTCCTGTTCGACGAGCCGCTCTCCAATCTCGACGCCGAACTGCGCGTCCAGATGCGCGTCGAGATCTCGCGCCTGCACAAGGAACTCGGCGCCACGATGATCTACGTCACGCACGACCAGACCGAGGCGATGACGCTCGCCGACCGGATTGTCGTGCTGCGCGCCGGCCATATCGAACAGATCGGCCGGCCGCTCGATCTCTATGACGATCCCGACAATCTGTTCGTGGCCGGTTTTGTCGGCTCGCCGAAGATGAACTTCATCAAGGCGCAAATCGTCGGGCGCGATGCGCATGGCGTCGTGGTCGAGCTGGCGGGCCAGGAGAAAACCCGTATCACCCAGCCGCTGGCCGGCGCCGCACCCGAAGCGGGCAGCAAGGTCATCGTCGGCGTGCGGCCCGAGCATTTCGGCAGTGCCGGAGAAGGGGACACCGACCTTGTCGTCGCCATAGACGTGGTCGAACATCTCGGCGGCACGAGCTTTCTCTACGCCCGAACCGCCCATGGCGAAGACGTGGTGATCCAGCGCGACGCTGCGAAGGTTCCCACCACCTCCGAGGTCACCGTTTCCATCCGCAAATCTTACCTGTTCGACGAAAAAGGGCTGCGGCTGCGCTGACCGGCCGCCCCTTTCCAGCCTTCAAGGAGAATGACAATGACCGCAACCACGCCCATTCGCTGGGGCATTCTCGGCCCGGGCAGCATCGCCCAGGCCTTCGCCGGCGGCGTGGCCGCTTCGCGCACCGGAAAACTGGTCGCCATCGGCGCGCGCAATCCCGACAAGCCGGGCCTCGCCGAAAATTTTCCCGGCGCCCGCATCGTCGATGGCTACGAAGCTCTGCTTGCCGATCCCGAGATCGACGCCGTCTACATTGCGATCCCGCATCCCGGCCACGCGCAATGGGCGATCCGGGCCGCGGAAGCGGGCAAGCATGTGCTGTGCGAAAAGCCGCTGGCGCTGACCGCCTTCGAGGCCGACGCCATGTTCCATGCCGCGCGCAAGGCCGGCACTTTTCTCGGCGAAGCCTTCATGTACAGGCTGCACCCGCAGACGCTGAGACTGGTGGAGTTGATCAAGTCGGGCGTAATCGGCGAGGTCAGGATGATCAAATCGAGCTTCGGCTTCGCCATGCCGGGCTTCATGCCGCAGCACCGGCTCTATGCCAATGACTCCGCCGGCGGCGGCATACTGGACGTCGGCGGCTATACCGTCTCGATGGCGCGGCTGATTGCCGGGGCGGCGGCGGGCCTTCCCTTTGCCGAACCGGACAAGGTGGTTGGCACCGCCCATCTTGGCCAGTCCGGTGTCGACGAATGGGCCTCGGCGCTGCTGCATTTTCCCGGCGGCATCGTTGCCGAGGTTTCCTGCAGCATCTCGCTGAACCAGGACAATGTGCTGCGCATCCTCGGCACCAAGGGCCGCATCGAAGTGCCGGACTTCTGGTTCGCCGGGGGAAATCGCGATGTCGGCCTCGGCCGGATCGACGTGATCGGCGCCGACGGTTCGCGCGAGACGATCAGCGTCGACGAAAAGCGCCACGTCTATTCCTTCGAGGTCGACGGCGCCGGCGAGGCCATCCTTGCCGGGCGGCAGGAACTCGCCTGGCCGGGTATGGATTGGGCCGACAGTCTCGGCACCTTGCGCGTGCTCGACAGATGGCGCGCTGCCGTCGGACTGGAGTACGAGATCGAAAAGGCCCCGCTGCGCACCAGCACCATCTCCGGCCGGCCTCTGCGGTCCGGCGGCACGGCGATCGGCAAGCGCGCCATTCCGGGCCTGGCGAAGCCGGCATCGGTGGTGGCGCTCGGCTTCGAGGATTTCCGCACCTTCTCCTCGGGCTCGATCCTGCTCGATGCCTTCTTCGAGGCCGGCGGCAACGTCTTCGACACCGGCTATGTCTATGGTGGCGGCTACACCGAGACGCTGCTTGGCCAGTGGCTGCGGAACCGCGGCGTGCGCGAGCAGTCGGTGATCATCGCCAAGGGCGCGCATTCGCCGCTCTGCTATCCCGACGTGATCGGCAAGCAGCTCGCCCAGTCGCTCGACCGCCTGCAGACCGACCATGTCGACATCTATTTCATGCACCGCGACAATCCGGACGTGCCTGTCGGCGAGTTTGTCGATGCCATGGACCGTGAGGTCAAGGCCGGTCGCATCCGTGGCCCGTTCGGCGGCTCGAACTGGACGATGCAGCGCATGGACGAAGCGATTGCCTATGCCGAGCGCACCGGCAAGCAGAAGCCCGGCGCGCTCTCCAACAATTTTTCGCTGGCCGAAATGCTGGAGCCGATCTGGGCGGGTTGCGTGGCTTCGTCCACCGACGACTGGAAGGCCTGGCTGACATCCAGGCAGATGCCGAATTTCGCCTGGTCGAGCCAGGGCCGCGGCTTCTTCACCGAGCGCGCGGGGCGCGACAGGCGCGACAGCGAGGAACTGGTGCGGGTCTGGTATTCTGAGCGCAATTTCGGCCGCCGCGACCGCGCCATCGAGCTCGCCGCTCGACTGCGCAAGAACCCGATCCACGTTGCGCTGGCCTATGTGCTCAACCAGCCTTTCCCGTCGGTTCCGCTGATCGGGCCGCGCACGCTGGGCGAGTTGGAAGACAGTCTGCGGGCGCTGGACATCGCGCTTTCGCCTGCCGATCTCGAGTGGCTGGACGGCGGCAGCCTGCACGCGGCCTGACAGGACAGGCCTCAAATCGGCGTCAGGTCTCGTCGTCCGACACCCTGACGCCGCGCCTGGCCGGAGTCCGCAGATTGGCATACATGCCGGTGGTGCGGAATTGGCTGGGCGTGGTGCCGTAGAGGCGGCGGAAGACCTTCGAAAAATAGTTCGCATCCTCGAAGCCGCACAGGACGGCGACTTCCTTCACCGGCAGGAAGTCCGCCTTGGTCAACAGCTTCGCCGCCCGCTGCAGGCGCTGCTGCAACACGAATTCGGCGGGCGGCAGGCCTTCGCTCTCGGCGAAGCAGCGCGAGAAATGGGCCCGGCTGAGGCCGCTGATCTGGACGAGCTCCGCCACCGGGAGCGGCTTGTCGAGATGGGCGTTGATATGATCGATCACCGGCTGCATGGCGCTCAGTTTTTCGGCAAAGGCATGCGAGCCGAAGACATCGTCATAGAGCGCCATCGCTGCCTCGTAAGCGATAGCGGACGCGGCACCCGGTGAGGCCGCCCCCTTGATGAGGCGCAGGCTGCAATCGGCAAGGTGATCGATTGTCGCCGGCTGCAGCCGGAAAACCGGACCGGAGATGCTGAGGATCGACTTGTGGATACGCAGCGCCTCCTCGCCGTTCATCGAGATCCAGAAATATTCCCAGCGCTCGTCGCTCGCCAGCCAATAGCGGTGGTTGTGCGGCACCAGCACCAGCAGCGTGTCGTTCTCTTGCAGGCGGTAGTTGCGGTTCTCGTAGCGTAGCCGGCCAGTGCCGCTGATCGTATGCTGGAGCACGGTGAACGGCGTCTGGCCGCGTTTGCGTCCGTCCCAGTCATAGATCTCGTCCTCGCGCACCTCATAGCCGGTGCTTGTCGGCATGGCATGCAGGCGCTGCCGGCCGCGCGGCAGCGAGATCGTGCGCATCGACTGTCCGTTGGCGATCAAATCTCGTAGCACAAAATTACCCTTGAAAGCATAATCCTTCTCTGGCCGCGCTCGTGAATAAGGGCATAATCCCGCTCGAAAAGCGAGAGAGATCCGCAGGCGAGGAGCGGACAGGGAGGTTGGCAGGCCGGAATCCGGCTTGTCCCGCCGACATGCCATGGCATGCGGCTGCGACCTATCCCTGTCATTCCGGTCCTGTCATTGGAATAGGATGAGGTACGGCTGATGAGTTTCAAAATCGCTATCATCGGTGCCGGCAGTGTCGGATTCACCAAGAAACTGTTCACCGACATCCTGTGCGTGCCCGAATTCAGGGATATCGAATTCGCGCTGACCGACCTCAGCGAACACAATCTCGGGATGATCAAGGCTATCCTCGACAAGGTCGTCGAGGCCAACGGGTTGCCCACCAGGGTGACGGCGACAACCGATCGCCGCAAGGCGCTCGAAGGCGCGCGCTATATCATCAGCTGTGTGCGGGTCGGCGGTCTGGAGGCCTATGCCGACGACATCCGCATTCCGCTGAAATATGGCATCGACCAGTGCGTCGGCGACACCATCTGCGCCGGCGGCATCCTCTATGGCCAGCGCAACATCCCGGTGATCCTCGACTTCTGCAAGGACATACGCGAGGTCGCCGCGACGGGCGCCAAATTCCTCAACTATGCCAACCCGATGGCCATGAACACCTGGGCGGCGATCGAGTACGGCAAGGTCGACACGGTCGGCCTCTGCCACGGCGTCCAGCATGGCGCCGAGCAGATCGCCGAGGTGCTGGGGGCGAAGTCCAGGCACGAACTCGACTATGTCTGTTCCGGCATCAATCACCAGACCTGGTTCATCGATTTGCGGCTGAACGGCCGCAAGATCGGCAAGGATGAACTGGTTGCGGCCTTCGAGGCGCATCCGGTCTATTCGCAGCAGGAAAAGCTGCGCATCGATGTCTTGAAGCGCTTCGGTGTCTATTCGACCGAGAGCAACGGCCATCTCTCCGAATATCTGCCCTGGTACCGCAAGCGGCCCGACGAGATCACGCGCTGGATCGACATGTCGGACTGGATCCATGGCGAGACCGGCGGCTATCTCCGTTACTCCATGGAAACCCGCAACTGGTTCGAGACGGAGTATCCACAATTCCTCGAAGCGGCGTCGCAGCCGATCGATCCGGCCAAGCGCTCCAACGAACATGCCAGCCATATTCTCGAAGCGCTGGAGACCAATCGCGTCTATCGCGGCCACTTCAACGTCAGGAACAATGGCGTGATCGCCAATTTGCCGCAGGACGCCATCATCGAATCGCCCGGCTTCGTCGACCGTTTCGGCATCAACATGGCCGCCGGCATCACGCTGCCGGAAGCCTGTGCGGCCACCTGCATGTCCTCGATCAACGTCCAGCGCATGTCGGTCCACGCCGCGGTATCAGGCGACATCGATCTCTTGAAACTGGCCGTGCTGCATGACCCGCTGGTCGGTGCGGTGTCGACGCCGGAGGAAGTCTGGCAAATGGTGGACGAAATGGTCGTCGCCCAGGCTCAATGGCTGCCGCAATATGCGCATGCGGTTCCGGCCGCCAAGGAGCGGCTGTCGAAATCAGCGGTCAAGACCCGCGAATGGGCCGGCGCCGCACGGCGAAACGTGCGCTCGATCGAGGAATTGCGCGCCGAGAAAGCCGCGCTCAAGCAGGCCGGCTGAAAACCCGGACGCGGCGGCGGAGCCACGGGAGGCAGGTCCACCGCAGTCAGCATTCCGGGCAGAAGACGAGCAGCAGAAAACGTCTGAACATGAGGGAGGAGACTATGAGAAACCTACGCAGCATTGGCATTGCCGCCGGACTGGCGCTGAGCGTCTCGATTCCGGCACTCAACGCTTTCGCTTCAGAGCCGACAGTCCCGCCGGTGCCGGCGACCTTTCCGGCCGAGGGCAAGATCAAATACGTCGCGCGCGACTCCATCCTGGAGTTCAAGGCCCTGCCGGCATATCATGAGCCGGATTGGGTGACCGAGAAGTACGTCAAGACCGGCAAGCTGCCGCCGGTGAAGGACAGGCTGCCGAAGGAGCCGCTGGTCTTCAAGACGGCCAACATGCCTGACGGCATCGGCGTCTATGGTGATACGATGCGCCATGTCATTGGCGGCCGGCCGGAAGGCTGGAACTATGGTGCTGGCCAGACGCAAGGCTGGGGTGGCATCGATATCGGCCTCTCCGAATGCCTGACGCGCACCGCGCCGCTGTTCCAGGTCGAAGCCAAGGACACCGAGCCGCTGCCGAACCTCGCCAAAAGCTGGGATTGGTCGAAGGACGGCCACAAGCTGACCATGCATCTTGTCGAAGGCGCCAAATGGTCCGATGGCGTGGCCTTCAACGCCGATGACGTCATGTTCTATTGGGACGACGAGGTGGTCGACCCGAACGTCTCGCCGCTCAATGGCGCGACGCCGGAAACCTTCGGTGTCGGCACGACGCTGAAGAAGATCGACGACTACACCGTCGAGTGGACGTTCAAGGACGCCTTCCCGAAACAGTATCTCTACGCCATGGCCTACGGCACCTTCTGCCCCGGCCCCGCGCACATATTGAAGCCGCAGCATCCGAAATATTCGAAGAACACCTACGACCAGTTCAAGAACGCCTTCCCGCCGGAATATATGAACATGCCGGTGATGGGCGCCTGGGTGCCGGTCGAATACCGGCCGGACGACATCATCGTCATGCGCCGCAACCCCTACTACTGGAAGGTCGACGAAAAGGGCAACCAGCTGCCCTATCTCAACGAACTGCAGTACAAGCTGTCGACCTGGGCCGACCGCGACGTCCAGGCGGTCGCCGGCTCGGGCGACTTCTCCAACCTCGAGCAGCCGGAAAACTTTGTCGCCTCGCTGAAGCGCGCCGCCGAAGCCAACGCGCCGGCGCGGCTCGCCTTCGGTCCACGCCTCATCGGCTACAATCTGCGCCTGAACTACTCCGCCAATGGCTGGGGCAACCCGGACGAGCGAAGCCAGGCAGTCCGTGTTCTGAACCGCAATGAGGACTTCCGCAAGGCCGTCACCATGGCGCTCGACCGCAAGGCGCTGGGCGACTCCCTGGTCAAGGGGCCGTTCACCGCCATCTATCCCGGCGGCTTCTCCTCGGGCACCAGCTTCTATGATCGCAAGTCGACCGTCTATTATCCGTTCGACCTCGCGGGCGCCAAGGCCGAACTCGCCAAGGCCGGCCTCAAGGATACCGACGGCGACGGCTTCGTGAACTTCCCGGCCGGCACCGCCGGCGGCAAGAACGTCGAGATCGTCATGCTGGTCAACAACGACTACGGCACAGACAAAAGCCTTGCCGAAGGTGTTGTCGCCCAGATGGAAAAGCTGGGCCTGAGGGTCGTGCTGAACGGCCTCAACGGCACCCAGCGCGACGCCTCGCAATATTCCGGCCGTTTCGACTGGCTGATCCGGCGTAACGACCAGGAACTGACATCGGTCGTGCAGAACACCGAACAGCTCGCGCCGGTCGGCCCGAAAACCAGCTGGAATCACCGGGCGCCGGAAAGCGGCGAGGTTGACCTGATGCCTTTCGAGAAAGACCTCGTCGACATCGTCAACAAGTTCGTCGCGTCTGAGGACAACGACAAGCGCGCCAGCCTGATGAAAGAGTTCCAGAAGATCTCGACCGAACACGTCTACAATGTCGGCCTGACGGAATATCCCGGCGCGCTGATCGTCAACAAGCGCTTCTCGAACATTCCTCAGGGCACGCCGATCTTCATGTTCAACTGGGCCGAGGATTCGATCGTCCGCGAACGCGTCTTCGTCGCGGCCGACAAGCAGGCGAAATACGAATTGTTCCCGCAGGAACTCCCGGGCAAGCCCGGAGACAAGGGTCCGATGTAAGTTTACCTCCCCTGACCAAGAGAGACCTGGCCGCGCCGCTGGCGCGGCCGGGGCAAACCAACCCTCCGAACGACCCTCAATGAGAGCGTCCGGCGAAATGAGGAAGCCGACCGTCCATGCTGCGATTCCTGCTTATGCGCATAGCGTCGGCAATACCGGTCCTCGCAATCCTGAGCCTCGTCACCTTCGCCATCATCCAGGCGCCGCCCGGCGACTATGCCGACTACATCCGTTCGCAGCTGATCAACCAGGGCGGTGCCTCCTTCGCCGAGGCCGATGCGCAGGCGCAGGCCTACCGCGTCGAACACGGCCTCGATAAGCCACTGCCCGTCCAGTATCTCAACTGGATCGGCGGCATCATTACCCGCGGCGATTTCGGCTACAGCCTCTACTACAACAAGCCGGTGGCCGATGTCGTCGGCGAGCGCCTGCCGCGAACGCTGCTCCTGGCGCTGGTCTGCCATCTGCTCGCCTCGGTGCTGGGCATCACGTTCGGCATATGGGCGGCGACAAGGCAATACACGTGGATCGACTCGACGCTCTCGGCCATCGCGTTCCTCGGCATGACCGTGCCACGCTTCCTGATGGCGCTGATCATCGTCTACCTCCTCGTCTTCCAGTTCAACCTGTCGGAGATCGGCTCATTCTTCTCGCCGCAATATGGCGGCGCGCCATGGTCGTGGGCGAAGTTCGTCGACCTGGTCAAGCATGTCTGGCCGGTGGTGGCGATCGCCACGTTCGGCGGCCTCGCCTACAATATGCGCGTCATGCGCGGCAATCTGCTGGATACGCTCAACGCGCAATATGTCGAGACGGCGAGAGCCAAGGGCCTGACCGGCAGCGCAGTCGTCATGCGCCACGCCGTGCCCAATGCGCTGCATCCGCTCGTGATGTACCAGGGCGTGGTGTTGCCCTACATGCTCACCGGCGAGATCGAGACGGCGATCATCTTCGCGCTGCCGACCGTCGGCCCGGCAATCGTCGGTTCGATGGCGGTCGGCGACGTCTATGTCACCGCCACCTTCATGATGGTGCTGTCGGCGACGCTGATCGTCGGCAACATCATCGCCGACATGCTGCTCGTCCTGCTCGACCCGCGCATCCGCCAATACGGAGAGAGCTAGATGCTGGCCCGCGATCCATCACCCCCGCCGCTGCCGGCCGAAGGACCCCTCGTCGCCAAACCGGCGCGCGGCAATGAGAGCTATATCGCGCTCGTCTGGCGCCGGCTGAAGCGCTCCTGGACCGGCATGGCCGGGCTTTGGCTCGTCGTCCTGCTGCTGGTGATGGCCGTGTTCGCAGAATTCGTGGCGCCGATGGATCCGAAGGCGACCGATGTCGGCTTCGCCCCGCCGCAGCTGCCGTCCTTCCACGACAAGGACGGCAATTTCGTCATGCGGCCGAGGGTCTATGCGCTTGCCGATTCGGCCGATCTCGATCCGGTCACCTTCCAGCCCATTGTCGGTCCCGACTACGACCATCCAAGGCTGCTCGGCTTCTTTACCGAGGGTGAGCCTTACAAGCTTTTCGGACTGATCCCTGCGGACCGGCATCTCTTCGCCTCGATGGACGGCCAGCCCGTGCATTTCCTCGGCACCGACAAGTTCGGCCGCGATATCCTGTCGCGCGCCATCCACGGCTCACGCGTCTCGCTGATGATCGCGCTGACGGTCGTCTTCATCATCACCGTCATCGGCACCACCGTCGGCATGGTTTCCGGCTATTTCGGCGGCCGGTTCGATATCTGGGTGCAGCGCTTCGTCGAGCTGGTGCTCGCCTTCCCGCAGCTGCCGCTCTATCTGGCGCTGACGACGCTGATCCCGGTCACCGCGCCGACCAACGTCTTCCTCGCCTTCGTTATCATCGTCATGTCGGCGCTGGGCTGGGCGCAGATGTCGCGCGAGGTGCGCGGCAAGACGTTGGCGCTGGCGCGAATCGAGTATGTGCGCGCCGCCATGGCGGTCGGCGCCACCGACCGGCGCATCATCCTGCAGCACATCTTGCCCAATGTGATGAGCCACGTGATCGTCGCCGTCACCCTGGCGATCCCGACGGTGGTGCTGCTCGAATGCTTCCTCGGGTTCCTCGGCTTCGCGGTCAAGCCGCCGCTGATCTCGTGGGGCCTGATGCTGCAGGACACCGCGACCTATTCCGTCATCGGCACCTATCCCTGGATCCTGTCGCCGGTCGGTTTCGTGCTCGCCACCGTTTTTGCCTTCAACGCGCTGGGCGACGGCCTGCGCGATGCCGTCGATCCGTATTGAGGTGGCTGGGATGACCGTCGTACTCGCCGAGTCCTTCGCACCTATCGTTCGTCATGACCATGACGGGCGCCAGGACCAGCCCATCATCGACGCCCGCAACATCGAGGTCGCCTTCAAGGTCGAGCACGGCGTTGTCGAAGCGGTCAAGGATATCTCGTTTCAGCTCTATCGCGGCGAGACGATTGCCATCGTCGGCGAATCCGGTTCCGGCAAGTCGGTGACGGCGCGCGCCGTCATGGGGCTGCTGTCGCGCCGTGCCACCGTGTCGCCGAAATCGAGTATCTGTTACGACGGCCAGGACATCCTGAAATTCCCCGAGAGCGAGCGGCGCAAGCTACGCGGCAACCGCATCTCGATGATCTTCCAGGAGCCGATGAGCTCGCTCAACCCGATCTATACGGTCGGCAGCCAGATCGTCGAGGCAATCCGGGTGCATCGCAAGGTGAGCCGCAGGCAAGCCTGGGCGCGGGCGCTCGAACTGCTGCGGCATGTCCAGATCCCCGAGCCGGAAGCGCGGCTGAAGCAATACCCACACCAGCTCTCGGGCGGTCAGCGCCAGCGCGTGATGATTGCCATGGCGCTGGCCAACGATCCCGACGTGTTGATCGCCGATGAGCCGACCACCGCGCTCGACGTCACGGTCCAGGCACAGATCCTGAACCTGATCCGCAATCTGCAGAAAGAGCTGCGGATGGCGGTGATCCTGATCACCCACGATCTCACCGTGGTGCGCAAATTCTCCGACTATGTCTATGTCATGCAGCATGGCGCGATGTGCGAGCACAACGTCACTGAACGGCTGTTTGCGGACCCGCAGCACCCCTACACGCAGCGGCTGCTCGCCTCGGAGCCGCGCGGGCGTCCGCAGCCGCTTCCTGAGGGCAGCGGCGCCATCCTCGAGGCGAATGACGTGCGCGTCTGCTTCATGCTGCGCCACGGCAGTTTCCTGAAGCCGGACTGGCGCGAACTGGTCGCCGTCGACGATCTCGGCCTCAAGCTTTGCCGCCACGAGACGCTGGGGCTGGTCGGCGAATCCGGTTCCGGCAAGACCACCTTCGGCCAGGCGCTGCTGAGACTGATCGACGCCAGGCGCGGCGAAATCCGTTTCGACGGCCAACCGATCCAAGGCCTGTCGCGCAACGAGATGCGGCCGCTGCGCTCGCGCATGCAGATCGTTTTCCAGGATCCTTTCTCGTCGCTCAATCCGCGCATGACGATCGGCCAGATCATCGAGGAAGGGCTGGTCGTCAACAGCATCGGCGCGACGCGGGCGGAGCGGGTCGACCGGGTGCGCGAGGCGCTGATCAGCGCCGGCATGCCGGGCGATATCCTGTCGCGGTTCCCGCACGAATTCTCCGGCGGCCAGCGCCAGCGTGTCGCGATCGCCCGTGCCATCGCGCTCGAGCCCGAATTCATCCTGCTCGACGAGCCGACATCGGCGCTCGACCTCTCTGTGCAAGCGCAGATCATTGACCTCTTGCGCAAGCTGCAGGATGAGCGCGGTCTGAGCTACCTCTTCATCTCGCACGATCTCAAGGTGGTGCGTGCGCTGTGCCACCGCGTCATCGTCATGCAGCACGGCAAGATCGTCGAGCAGGGACCCGTCGACGAGGTCCTCACCAATCCCAAGACCGCCTACACCGAACGGCTCGTCCGAGCCGCTTTCGACGTGGCTTGAACATATGCCGGAGGTTAGCATGGCAAGACATCCCAGGATCACTTTCATCGGCGCCGGCTCGACGGTGTTCATGAAGAACATTGTCGGCGACGTGCTGCAGCGGCCAGCCCTCTCGGGCGCGACGATCGCGCTGATGGACATCAATCCGCAGCGGCTGGAAGAGAGCGCCATCGTCGTCAACAAGCTGATTGCGACGCTCGGCGTAAAGGCGAAGGCCGAGACCTATTCCGACCAGCGCAAGGCACTTGCCGGGGCCGATTTCGTCGTCGTCGCCTTCCAGATCGGCGGCTACGAGCCCTGCACCGTCACCGATTTCGAAGTGCCGAAGAAATATGGCCTGCGCCAGACGATCGCCGACACGCTTGGCGTCGGCGGCATCATGCGTGGCCTGAGGACCGTGCCGCATCTTTGGAAGATCTGCGAGGACATGCTCGCCGTCTGCCCTGAAGCGATCATGCTGCAATATGTCAACCCGATGGCGATCAACACCTGGGCGATTTCAGAAAAATACTCCGCCATCAAGCAGGTCGGGCTCTGCCACTCGGTGCAGGGCACGGCGATGGAACTGGCGCACGATCTCGGCCTTCCCTACGAGGACATCCGCTACCGCTCGGCCGGCATCAACCACATGGCCTTCTACCTGAAATTCGAGCACCGCCAGCCCGACGGCTCCTACCGCGACCTCTATCCGGATCTCGTGCGCGCCTATCGCGAAGGTCGCGCGCCAAAGCCCGGCTGGAACCCGCGCTGTCCCAACAAGGTGCGCTACGAGATGCTGACCAGGCTCGGCTATTTTGTCACCGAAAGCTCGGAGCATTTCGCCGAATACACGCCCTATTTCATCAAGGAGGGTCGCCCAGATCTGATCGAGAAATACGGCATTCCGCTCGACGAATACCCCAAGCGCTGCATCGAGCAGATCGAGCGCTGGAAAGACCAGGCGCAGGCTTACCGGTCGGCCCAGCGCATCGAGGTCGAGGAGTCCAGGGAGTATGCCTCCTCGATCATGAACTCGGTCTGGACCGGCGAACCGTCGGTGATCTACGGCAATGTCCGCAACAATGGCTGCATCACCTCGCTGCCCAGCGACTGCGCCGCCGAAGTGCCATGCCTGGTCGATGCCTCCGGCATCCAGCCGACCTACATAGGCGATCTGCCGCCGCAGCTGACGGCGCTGATCCGCACCAACATCAACGTCCAGGAACTGACGGTGCGGGCACTGATGAGCGAGAACCGCGAGCACATCTACCATGCGGCGATGATGGATCCGCACACGGCGGCTGAACTCGACCTCGACCAGATCTGGTCACTGGTCGATGATCTCCTGGCCGCTCACGGCGACTGGCTTCCGGCCTGGGCGCGGGTGAGCCGCAAGACCGAGGCCGCCTGACGGCCGATCCCGGGCTTACTTGGGCTCGTCGGCGTCGGGTTCTTCCTCGTCGTCGCGGGCCTTGATGACATAGGCGCCCTTCAGCCAGCGGTTGAGGTCGATGTCCTTGCAGCGGGCCGAGCAGAACGGAAAAGTGTCGCGCGCCGACGGCTTGCCGCATTCGGGGCAGGGGCGCTTCGGCCGCAGCGGCGTGATTTTGGAGTCGGAATTCATGGCCGTGCGGTCAGCCAGCTCTGATGGATCTTGAAGCCTTCGCCGGAAAGCAGGGCAACCGTCTCATAGAGCGGCAGGCCGACAATGTTGGTGTAGGAGCCGACGAGCTTGACGACGAACGAGCCGGCGAGGCCCTGGACGGCATAGCCACCGGCCTTGCCCCGCCATTCGCCCGAGGCGACATAGGCTTCGATCTCCTCGCGCGGCAGCCGCTTGAAACGCACCCGCGTCTCGACCAGCCGCTGGCGCAGCTTGCCGCCCGGTGTGATCAGGCAGATGCCGGAATAGACCCGGTGCGAGCGGCCGGACAGCAACCCGAGGCAGTTGGCGGCATCGTCCAGCGTTTCGGCCTTGGGCAGGATGCGCCGACCGACCGCGACCACCGTGTCCGCCGCCAGGACGAAGCTTGGCGCATAATCCGTCTCGGTCTTCAGCGACGCGAACGCCTTCTCGGCCTTTTCCTTCGACAATCGCTTGGCCAGCGAGCGCGGATGCTCGGCACGCAGCGGCGTTTCGTCGATATCGGCTGGCAGGATACGGTCCGGCTCTATGCCGGCCTGCTGTAACAGTTCGATGCGGCGCGGCGAACCCGAGGCAAGCACCAGCTTCTGCAAAATGCTCATCGCGTTCCGGCCAAGCCTTGATCTTACTTGAAGCGGTAGGTGATGCGGCCCTTGGTCAGGTCGTATGGCGTCATCTCGACCAGAACCTTGTCGCCGGTCAGCACGCGGATGCGGTTCTTGCGCATGCGGCCGGCCGTATGGGCGATGATCTCGTGTTCGTTTTCGAGCTTTACCCGGAACATCGCGTTCGGCAACAATTCCGTCACGACACCCGGAAACTCGAGGACTTCTTCCTTCGGCATTCGATACCTTTGCTTGGATGGCAGTTCCAGCGCCCCGGCTGGAATTTCGGCGGAACCTATATGATAATCGTCCGCTTGTGAACACGCTTAATCCGTCGCGTTTTTTGCTTCTGAAGCCAAGAAACGTCGACTTATGCGCAACTTCAGCCGTTCGCGCACGTCGCGGTAAGCCGCCATGATCTGTTCGCGTGTGCCGCCGGCATTGGTCGGGTCCTGTGTCGGCCAGTATTCGACCTCGACGGCGAGCGAGCGGGTGAGCTCCAGCGCGGCATGGTGCGCCTCCGGCGCCAGCGTCACGATCAGGTCGAAATAGTCGTCCTCGAGATCGTCCAGCGTCCTGGGATGACGCTCGCCCAGCGACAGGCCTTCCTCCGCCAGCACGGCATCGACGAACGGGTCGCGCTCGCCGGCGCGCACGCCGGCCGAGGCGACGAAGATGGTGGCGGGCAGCATCCGGCGCGCCAGCTGCTCGGCCATTGGCGAACGCACGGCATTCATACCGCACACGAACAGGATCGAGCGGGGCAGGGCGCCGGGTACCAGGGCTAGCCCCGCCAGTGCAGCACGCAGACCAGCGTGAACAGCCGGCGCGCCGTGTCGAAGTCGATGTCGATCTTGCCGGACAGCCGGTCCATCAGCGTCTGCGAGCCTTCATTGTGCAAGCCGCGCCGGCCCATGTCGATCGCCTCGATATGGCTCGGCGTCGAGGAGCGGATAGCGTCGTAGTAGCTTTCGCAGATCATATAGTAATCCTTGACGATGCGCCTGAGCGGCGTCAGCGACAGGATGTGAGTGATCACCGGGGTGCCGTCCTCGCGGGCAACGGCGAAGACCAGGCGCTGCTCCGCCAGCGACAGTTTCAGCCGGTAGGGGCCGGCGCCGCTGTCGTTGACGGGCTGAAAACTGTTCTCTTCGATCAAATCGAAGATCGCGACCGCCCGCTCATGCTCGACATCGGGCGTCGAACGGCCGATCGATTCATCGAGTTCGACATCGATCAGTTTTGCGCGGGTTTGATCGGAGCCCGTCATCTCGGCCTACATGTTCAACCGGATAGCGACGGAGCGGCCATGCGCGTCGAGCCCTTCCGCCTTGGCGAGCGCGATCGCCGCCGGGGCCAATACGCGCAACTGCTCCGGCCCGAGCTTCAAGATCGAAGTCCGCTTGACGAAATCGAGCACGGACAAGCCCGAGGAGAAGCGCGCCGAGCGGGCGGTCGGCAGCACGTGGTTGGAGCCGCCGACATAGTCGCCGATGGCTTCCGGCGTGTGGCGCCCGAGAAAGACGGCGCCTGCATTGCGCATCCGCGACAGGAAACCTTCGGCATCGTCGATGGCCAGTTCGACATGTTCGGCGGCGATGCGGTCGACCAGCGGCAGCGCGGCCTCGACGGTCGCGACCTCGATCACCGCGCCAAAATCGCGCCAGCTCGCCGCGGCCGTTTCACCGCGCGGCAGGGTCTGCAATTGACGTCCTACCGCCTGTTCGACCGCGATGCCGAAGGCCGGATCGTCGGTGATCAGGATCGATTGCGCCGACACATCGTGTTCGGCCTGGGCGAGCAGATCGGCGGCGATCCAGTCGGGATTGTTGTTGCCGTCGGCCACGACAAGCACTTCCGACGGGCCGGCGATCATGTCGATGCCGACCGTGCCGAACACCTGGCGCTTGGCCGCCGCGACATAGGCATTGCCCGGTCCGACGATCTTGGCAACCGGCTTTATGGTCTCGGTGCCATAGGCAAGGGCCGCGATCGCGTGCGCGCCGCCGACGCGGTAGATTTCGGTAACGCCTGATATGTCGGCCGCCACCAGCACCAGCGGATTGATGATGCCACCCGGGGCCGGCACAACCATGACAACGCGCTCGACGCCGGCCACCCGGGCCGGCACCGCGTTCATCAGCACCGAGCTTGGATAGCTCGCCGTGCCGCCTGGCACATAGAGCCCGACCGCCTCGATCGCTGTCCAGCGCCAGCCGAGCTCGACGCCGGCGGTATCCGTGTAGCGATCATCCTTCGGCCGCTGCCGCTCGTGGTGGGAGCGGATACGATCGCGCGCGAATTCGAGCGCTTCGATCGCCTTTGGGTCGGCCGTCTTGTAAGCGGCCGCAATGTCTTGCCTCGACACGGCAATGCCGAGGCTCGCCAAATCGGCCCGATCGAATCGTTGCGTGTAGTCGATCAGTGCCGCGTCACCTTCGGCGCGCACACGCGCGATGATCTGGCGAACCGCTGCGTCGACGTCCTCGGACACCTCGCGCTTGGTCGTCAGGAAAGCGGCGAAGCGCTGCTCGAAATCGGCGTCGGACTGGCGAAGCGTGATGGCCATGGGGTGCTCAAGCCTTGTGGACGGGCCGTGACGTGGCTTCCCACGCGCCGCCAACGTCGGCAAGGCGGGCCTCGATGCACTCGACATCGAGCATGATGGTGCCGCCGCCCGAAAAGATGAGTTCGACGATGCCGGCCGGCTTGCTGATCTCGATGAAGCTGATCGCCAGCAGGGACAGCACCTCGGCCGGCTTGTCGCGGGCAATGCCGTTGGTCTTGGCCCCCAGCACCCGGTCGAAATGCAGCACGGCCTGCCGCCGCTCATTGTGCTGGCGGAACAGGCCGGATTTGGCCTCCCAGACGAAACGGTTCATGGTCAGCACGAAACGCTTGGCCGCAGGCAGGAATTCGAGGTCCGACACCTTCATCACGGCGTCCTGGACATGGGCCGAGACGATGCTCAGATCCTGGTCGTCGAGCGCGATAAGCTTGAGGGCAGTCATGCGGATTTCGCACCTAAGGTTGATTTCAGCCCTCTGTTAGGCGGTCTTTCCGGCCGGTGCAACCGCGACACGACTTCCACCCGAGGCAATTGCCTCGGGTTGGCGGTGCTGGCAGGGGGATGAAGGCCCTACGGGGCAATCTCCGTCCGAAGTTGCCGCCGTCCGATCGTCAGGCGGAAATCCGCTCGATCACCGCGCCGCAGTTGGACAGCTTTTCCTCCAGCCGCTCGAAGCCGCGGTCGAGATGGTAGACGCGGTTGACGGTGGTCTCGCCTTCGGCGGCGAGGCCGGCGATGACCAGCGAGACGGAAGCGCGAAGGTCGGTGGCCATGACAGGCGCTCCCTTCAGCTTCGCCACGCCGTCGACGATCGCCGTCTGGCCCGAAAGCGTGATGTGGGCGCCGAGCCGAGCCAGCTCCTGGACGTGCATGAAGCGGTTTTCGAAGATCGTCTCGGTGATGCGCGACTTGCCCTTGGCCATGGTCATCAGGCCCATGAACTGCGCCTGCAGATCGGTCGGGAAGGCCGGGAAGGGCGCCGTCGTCACGTCGACCGGCGAAATGCCGGCGCCGTTGCGCTTCACGCGGATGCCGGAATTGGTCTGGGTGATCTCGGCACCCGTCTGCGAAATCACGTCGAGCGCGGTCTGCAGCAGCTCCGGCCGCGCACCTTCGAGCACGACATCGCCGCCGGTCATGGCGACAGCCATGGCATAGGTGCCGGTCTCGATGCGGTCGGGAATGACGCGCACGCGCGCGCCCGACAGCGATTCGACGCCGTCAATGGTGATGGTCGGTGTGCCGGCGCCGGAAATCCTGGCGCCCATGGCGTTGAGGCATTCGGCGAGGTTGACGATTTCAGGCTCGCAGGCGGCGTTTTCCAGCACTGTCTCGCCCTTGGCCAGCGAAGCCGCCATCATCAGCACATGGGTTGCGCCGACCGAGACCTTGGGGAAGACATAGCGGTTGCCGACCAGGCGGCCATTCTTGGTCTTGGCGATGACATAGCCGGTGTCGACGTCGAGGTCGGCGCCAAGCGCCTGCAGGCCTTCGAGGAACAGGTCGACGGGGCGCGTGCCGATGGCGCAGCCGCCGGGCAGCGACACCTTGGCCTCGCCCATGCGGGCCAGCAGCGGGCCGATCACCCAGAATGACGCCCGCATCTTCGACACCAGCTCGTAAGGCGCCGTCGTGTCGACGATGTTGCGGGCGGAGAAGTTGATGGTGCGCGAATAGCCTTCATTCTGCTTCTCGCGGCGGCCGTTGACGGAGTAGTCGACGCCGTGATTGCCCAGGATCCGGATCAGTTGCTCGACATCGGCCAGATGCGGCACGTTTTCCAGCGTCAGCGTGTCGTCGGTGAGCAGCGAGGCGATCATCAGCGGCAAGGCGGCGTTTTTCGCGCCCGAGATCGGAATGCTTCCGGCAAGCTTGTTGCCGCCGACAATTCTGATGCGATCCATTGGAGAACGTCCCTCTCGGCCAAAAAGGCCGGTTCAATCGTTTGAGTATCGGCCCGTCTAGACCATTGGCCGGTGTGGTTCAAGAAATAGGATTTCCCGGCATCCGGGCCAAGAGTGGCTGATTTGAGTTAATCTTTCCGTATTTCCTTGGCCGAACCGAGCCCGTCCGGCCTTTGGTCGGCTTCCCCTGTGCGGCGCGAGCGCGACTGCGCCTTGCGTTTCTGCAGATTGGCGCGCAACTGCTCGGCCAGCCGCTCCTTGCGGTCCGTGCCACCCTTTTTTGCTGGAATTGTCTTGTCGCTCATCGTCCCGTCCCGGCCGGCGACCCGGCCAAACCTGCCGTTCAGGGATAGCCAACATTGTGGCGCCGCCATGTCATGGAAAGCTATCCGGCAAAGGCTTTCACAGAAGCGTTGTTCTTGGCCTTGCGCTTGCCGGTTCGATATGGCAGAAGCCCCGCCATCAGCGGCTGCGGTAGCTCAGTGGTAGAGCACTCCCTTGGTAAGGGAGAGGTCGAGAGTTCAATCCTCTCTCGCAGCACCAGTCTTTTCCGAAGCAGCATCAAAAACTTAGAGTTTTCCGTGGCTTCCGCCTGTGCGGACTGTTATGGGAATGTGCTCTGGTATGGCTGGAGTTCGGTGGAGAATGCGGGGTCTATCCAAACGCAAAGGCTCTGAGGTTTGGCAAGGCAAGTTCCGAATCCCTCAGCGCCTCTGGGATCGGCGCGACGATTTGTTGAAGCTGGGGGCTTCTGGGATCGGGAAAAGCCAGGAGTTCACGAAATCGCTGGGGGAGCGGGATCGAGGCCAGGCAATGCGCGTCTACCGCGAACGGCTGGACGCCTGGGAGCGACTCCTGGAGACCTGGCAGGCGCTTCTTGACCATGGCCCGCAAAGCCTTGGCCAAATGGACGCGGTGAGGGTGGCCGCGCTCGGGGCCGCTCGCCGCTGGGAGGCCTTCAAGGATAATCCGCTGGATGCCCCCATTGCGGCCAATGGCTCATTCCCTCGCCCGGTCTTCGTCCCATCTGACACCACGAGAACCCATCTCGCAACCTTGTCACCAGAGGCACGGGAAGCGGCGCGGCTGGAAGGCATTGCCAATGCTCGGCGGCTGCTTGATGGCGGGCCTATTGAGCGGGCCAAGGGGTTACAAGATGTCCGCGACGGCAGGGGCTTTCCGTGGTGCTTCCCCGAGTTCAGCGCAGTCGGACTCGCTATGATGGAAGACGCGCGGGGCTCGGCCATATCGGAAGACCTGGGGGCGGTGGGCATCACGGCGGCGGATGAATGGTCGCGTTTCCTGGTCGGCCTCGAGGGAATGGGTGCTAAGGGAAGGCTTGCGGCAAGCCTTGAGGCGCGTCTATCGGGGGACCTTAGCGAACCGGCATGGGTCGCCGATGCGAAGCAGGCGGCTTCTCCTTTGTCGGAGCCGAAGGGGGCCAGTGCCAAAGGGGTCACCTTCGAGGCGATCATTGACGCCCAGGTCACTAAGAAGAAGGCGGGTCAGGGCTCCAAGCCGATGCCCGATAAGTCCGTCAAGAAGTATCGGCGGATAGCGGAGGCTTTCGCTGCTCATCGCGGCTCTAAGAATGCCGCCACGGTGACGTTGCGGGAGGTCGAGGCCTGGCTGGACGCCATGCAGGACGAGGCTGGGGTCTCCAACCGCACGATTGCCGACAGGCTCGTGGCCATCGGTACCATCATCAACTGGGGCAAGAAGCAGCGAGATCACCGCGATGCCATGGCTCAGGCGGAGACCATCTCCGGGCGCGTAGAGTTGCCCAGTTATGTGGAGAAGCCAGCGGACGAGACCTCCTATACCATGGAGGAAGCCCGCACGGTTCTGCTCGCGGCGCGGAGGGAGGACGACGCCAGCAAGCGGTGGCTGCCTTGGCTGTGTCTCTATGCCGGCCTGCGGATCAGCGAGGCGAACACGCTTAGGAAGTCCGACTTCTTCCAGGCGGAGGGCCTCTGGTTCTTCAAGGTGACCAGCGCCGGAAAGCGCTCCCTCAAGACAGCAAACAGCGAGAGGCGCATCCCGGTCCATCCGGCGTTGGAGGCCGAGGGCTTCCTGGCGTGGGTGGAGGCCGCTCCTCACGGCCAGCTTTTCAGGGATGGCGCAACGTCGCTCATCGGGCGGTGGGTGCGGAGCAAGCCGGTGGGTCTGGTGAGGTCGGGGCTGTCACCTAACCACGGCCTGCGCCACCTCTTCGTCGGTCTTTCCCGTCGCTATGGGCTGGAGGGGAGCGCGGCGGAGTATCTCGCGGGGCATTCCACCCAGGCGGTCCACGCCAAGTATGGCTCCTCGGATGTGATGCTGCCGGGGCTCGCGGCAGAGCTGGGGAAGATTCAGCCGTTGTTGGAGACGCCAAAGGGCCAATAAGGCGCGTGGGACCCGGAGAAAGGGAGAGGCGCTTGTGGGGGCCGCGAATTTGCCCCCCCAGGGGTCTTAGGCCCGCACTTCACTAAGTCGATAAGGACGCGAAGGCCAACGACGTTGACGCTGGCAAACGCCCGCGTGAGCCGCTACTTGTTTCAGCCTCTCTGTTTAGGTCAATCGCGCGGGAGCTTCGGATGCCACGACACAATGTAGGATCGAAATCCTCCTCGTCCGCAAGGATTGAATATCTTCGTGTGCAGAACTTCCGGGCTCTCCGCGATGTGGAATTCAAGAAAATAACTCCCCTTACAGTGCTGCTGGGCCCTAACGGGAGTGGAAAGTCCACCGTTTTCGATGTGTTCGCGTTCCTATCGGAGTGTTTCGAGTCCGGGCTAAGACGGGCATGGGACAGGCGTGGCCGAGCAAAAGAGCTGAAGACCCGGGGTGCTGAGGGTCCACTAGTAATAGAAATTAAATATCGAGAAGCGGGTTTCCCCATCATTACGTACCATCTGGCTGTTGATGAACGGAATGGGTCCCCGGTGGTCAAAGAGGAATGGCTCGCTTGGCGGCGAGGAGAGCGCGGGAAGCCGTACAGATTTCTGGACTACAAGGAAGGCATCGGAGGCGCGGTAAGCGGCGAGCTGCCTGACATAGAAGACAGACGGTCCGAAACGCCCCTCAAGTCACCCGACTTGATCGCCGTCAATGCCTTAGGTCAATTCGCGGAGCATCCTCGGGTCGCCGCTTTGCGAGACTTCATTTCCGGTTGGTATGTGTCGTACTTCTCGGTCGAAAACACACGCGGCCAACCTGAGGCTGGTCCGCAAGAACGGCTCTCCCGAAGCGGCGACAACCTAGCAAACGTCATCCAATTCCTTGCGGAGCAGCATCCTAGCCATCTGGAAAGAATCTTTGCAGTACTGCGGCAACGAGTCCCTCGTATCGAACGCGTCTTAGCTGAAGCGATGCCAGATGGTCGGCTATTGCTCGCGATAAAGGACGCTCCTTTCGACAACCCAATACTGGCTCGATTTGCATCAGATGGCACGCTTAAGCTCCTTGCTTATCTTGTGCTTCTCTATGACCCGGCGCCTCCGCCATTTATCGGAATAGAAGAGCCAGAGAACTTCCTTCATCCTCGGCTGCTGCCAGGGCTGGCGGAAGAATGTCGAGCGGCATCAGAGCACGGCCAGCTTTTGGTCACCTCACATTCTCCGTTCTTCATCAATGCCTTGCGTCCCGAAGAGGTTCGGGTCCTGTTCCGTAGCGAGGAAGGATACACCCAAGCCTGCGTGGCATCTGAAATTCCGGGAGTACGCGAGTTTGTCGCTGAAGGTGCTCTCTTGGGCCACCTTTGGTCAGAGGGGCATTTTGGACTAGGCGACCCGCTCGTAAATCAAGGCGCTCCTCAGCTCGATTTCTGGAGGAGGGGATGAGGGCTGAGCATTTCGAGATTTTGGTAGAAGAACAATCTATGGAGGAGTTTTTACGAGAGTTTCTCCCTAAGTTCTTTCTCGACCAGGCAACCTTCGCAATCTATTCCCATCAGGGAAAGAGCGATCTTCTTAACAAGCTCCAATCGCGCTTGCGAGCTTACCGGAACTGGCTACCTGAACATTGGCGCATTGTAGTTCTCGTAGATCGGGACGATGAAAATTGCCATGACCTCAAGGGCCGCTTGGAGGAGGCAACACAGGTCGCCGGATTGAGGTCTAAGACAAACCCCGGCCATCTCGGTTGGCAAGTTGTAAATCGCATTGCAATAGAAGAGTTGGAGGCATGGTTCTTCGGATGCTGGTCCGCAGTTGGCGCTGCCTATCCGAAAGTCTCGGCATCTATCCCCAAAATTGCCGCCTACAGGCACCCCGACAACATCCTTGGCGGGACATGGGAGGCCATGGAGAGAATCCTCAAGCGGGCCGGCTATCACGCAAGTGGGCTACGAAAGCTTGAGCTTGCGGCCGCAATCGGAAGGGAAATGGATACTGCCCAACTGAATCAATCGCCGAGTTTCAACGCCTTTTGCGACGCCCTGAGAGAGGCAATGACGTAGGCTGTCTCCAGAGGTTGTGGCGTTCGCCACCTCCTAAGCATTGGCCTGAGACACCAGTCTTGCCGGGAGTTCGACCACCACTATCTTGAGAGCGCGAGCACGGACCGACCGGAATCCGCCTGATGGCCAAACGGCGTAAGCGAGAGGAATACCTCTTCCTCATGGCAAACTTGGATAGCCAAGAGGTTCACCTCGGCAGCAGCGGCGATGGATCGCTCAAATACCCAAGGCATATCGGGACCTACGTTGAACTTACCGGCACGCTTGAAACGCCACTAAACGGAGTTTCATCAATCGCCGCATCGATCTCCGAGGTTGAGGGATCACTTCAAGACAGTGGCTTTAGGACCGGGATGATTCATGCGGTGAAGCCCGTCGTCTACTTTTCTCTTTGGGCCGATCGCCTCGCAGTCGACCGATTGGTGGTGCTGATTGCCGCGAAGCGCCTGACAGAATTTCACGCCAATATCGAACGACCTCGCTACGGCAAAGCGTGGGTACTAAACTGGTCCCTACGAACCGCACCCGAGGAAGGGTAAGAGGCCTACCGGATCACTGCGAAGGTCGCTCACGCGAGGCGTCCCATTCACGGGACAGCGGACGGATTTCCCCCCCGTGCCACCCCTGCCATGAGGCTGTTCTGGCCGAGAGTTCAAGGGCCAAACTAAAAGGGGAGCTTGCTGGTGCGTACCGGAATAGATTCTGGGGAGCAGCCGTCGAAAGTGCAACGAATATAATGGCTTCATGGACAGTCTCATATGGGCTTGCCCTAGTGAGTCCACCGAGAATGTCTTGATGCAGTCTCATAAGGATTGGTATTGACATTTTGAGACGGTCGGATCAAAGAGTTAAAGAGTCCAATGATCCTATCGGAGCGTCCATTGATGAAGACCCCAGCGACCACGCCAGTCGGTGCCGGCCAACTTGTCGGCTACGCCCGCACCTCCACCAGCGACCAGAAGGCCGGGCTTGAGGCCCAGCTAAGAGACCTCTCCGCCGTCGGGTGCACCAAGGTCTTTCGCGAGGAGCTTTCCTCCGTGGCGGCCAAGAGGCCCGAGTTGGAGAGGACCTTGGACTACCTTCGCGAGGGCGACACCCTCGTCGTCACCAAGCTTGACCGACTTGCCCGCTCCGTGGCTGACCTCGTGGATATCACCGCCAAGCTCCGCGCCAAGAGTGTTGCCCTCCGCATCCTGGCGATGAGCCTCGATACGGCAACCCCGACAGGAAAGCTCATGCTCAACCTCCTGGGGTCAATCGCGGAGTTCGAGCGGGAGTTGATGCTGGAGCGGCAGCGGGAGGGTATCGCCAAGGCCAAGGCCGAGGGGAAGTACAAGGGAAGGGCTCCCACGGCCCAGCGAAAGGCCGCCGAGGTCATCAGGCTCAAGGCAGAGGGCAAGACCGGGGACGCCATCGCCGAGGAGCTGGGGATTGGCAGGGCGAGTGTCTTCCGCATTCTCCGGTCGGCGTAGGAGCCTGCACCCTCCGTCATTGCACAGGTTAAACTTGTTGCCTGAGGGCTCGCCGTCGCCATACTGGGGAGCGCAACTCTAATAGGAGACTGCGCATGACCGCCCCGACCCTGGCACCACTCCCGGTGTCCTCCGAGGAATTCCAAGACCCAACAACCGCCATTGCCTTCGCCGTCGACTGCCTAGAGGACTTCGAGATCGGTCCTTTCCTGATGGACTGGAGGGCCAGGCGAGGCCTTGAGGGTTGGCTCCAGCATGTCATTTCCGTACGCGCGGAGGTCGCCGGGTTCTACTCGGATGATACTGGCAGCCCCTCGGGGTTCGGTGCAGGCTCAGCCATCACCCGCCTCCTAGAAGCCACCCGGCTCATCAAGTCCCAGGCCCGAGACATGCCGCTGGGGATCTCCATAGCTTTCCTGGCGGCTGCCGTCTGCGGATTTGACCCTCGGAGCCCTGGCGGTGATGCGATGACGTTAGAGGAGCTTGCGAAACGCGTGGAGGTATCTCCCACCACAATGTCCCAGCATCTCAGATACCTTGGTCCCGGATACCGGAAGGGAACGCCTGGCCTCGGGTTGGTGGAGACCGCGCGACATCCCGACAATGGCCGCAAGAAGATCGTCTTTCTGACTGCCAAGGGGCGCGACCTTATGGCGAAGATCGACCGCCTGTTGGCTGGTCCCAGCTAAGTAGCCGGGAAGGGAGGCGCTGCGGATGGTCCTCTGTGGGCGAATTGGCGCACCTCCCGCGCCCGGCAGGCACTTACGATGCCGCCACTGATCGAGGGCAACCCGTTGAAATTCCTCGGAACGGTAAAATAGTGCATCTAGTAAATCCGCCACTGTTAAAGCAACATATTGGGGTTGTTCGAAAAGTTTTTAAAAACTACTTGCAGGTCCCGGGCGACTTCGCTATTTGAAGGCCGTATTCCAAAATACATCACTCACAAAAATTGAAAAGATACTCCGCAGTGCCCTCCTTCATAGGGTGGCGCCAGGATATGCCCAAGACATACGTCCGGGGAGCCGCCCTCTATTTGGATGCGGTGCACGGCCAGGATGACGCCTACTCCGCTTCCCCTTGAAGCGATGGACCACACGGACCTACGGCCCTCCGCGCGAGGGTTAGGGCGGCCTCTGGCAGACAGGCCTAAGCACATACCATCTGTCCACTCGGCTCGAAGAGGGTCGGTGCTGCTCCTCCCATACGGCGCCTAGGTAGCTAGGTGGAGAACACGGGATGAGGGGTGGAAATGGTCCGGGAGTGACGCCCTCCTGCTGATGATGGCACGGCAGTGTCGAAACCGCTGTGCACGAGCCGCGCACCTATCGCCGGCAACAATCCTAGGCCCACCCATAGAGTGGCGATATCGCCCACCCTCCAGGCACTGGGCAAGGCCGGAAGCGGGCGTGGCGATCCACCCAATGCCAACGCTGACAAGGAAGGAGACAACCTAATGTCCGTCATAGAAGTTCCATTCGACCCTGAGGAGATAAACGATCCGACTACCCTCCGCGCGATCATCGAAATTGACCGAGGGCCGCGACCGGAAGCCTTTGCCCCGCCTCAACACGCCGGTTCTTACGGAGTCGTTCTGTGGGGGCAGAGGGACTTGCATCACCTCTGGGGGGCCGGCTGCGCCAAGAGCGAAGACACCCTCAGAGCTGCCGCCGTACTCCGCGTTCTAGAGCACCGGCGGGACGACACCAAGCTCATCGTCCACACTAAGGGGCTGGTGGGCCAGCTCGTCCACGTGTCCCGCAGCAAGGGCCTCAAGGCCGACCTTAAGACGCCTTTCGACGGCTTCGAGTTTCTGAAGCCCATCCAGGAGGCCCGAGATCGCGGAGAGTGGGGGTTGGTGCCATTCAAAGCAAGGGTGGAGGAGCCAGAAGGATACCACCGCGCGGTCCGGTCGGCGAAGTCCGGGCTCCGTATCGCCCTGAAGATGCTCCCCATAATCTCCACCATCGCTGCTCAGCACAAAGACCCTTTCAACTTCATCGCGGCTACCGACAACGACCCCGACCCGGACGGCCTGATGAGTCGCCTGGAGGCTGCCCATGGATAGCGCCGGGTCTCGTTACGGCATTGAATACCGCGCTGCCGCACCCTCCGACCTCTCGCCCCGCCGCTGTGCCGCCCCTGGCTGCAAAAACCTCACGCAGCGCTCCGCCAGGAACGGCCTCTCGGAGACTCTGTGCAAGCGCCACGTCGAATTCAGACGTCGCCACGGCACCCACTGGAGGAGGAGCTACACTATGGCAGAGCTGCGCCCCTTCCAGACGGCGGCGCGACGGTGGCTCAAGGCCCGCCAGGGCGACCTCAACTTAGCCCGAGTCGTCGCTGCCCTGAGTGGCCTCCTGGCAGGAAGCGGGGCCGCCCGGACTGCCCAGGACGCTCGATGGGCCGGCACGGAAGAGAAGGTGCGGAACGCCTTTGCGCGGCTCCATGAGGCCGGGAAGTCGGGGGAACAGCTTCTCCTGATCACCCTCACCGTGAAGGCCGCCCAGGCAGCTCTCGGGCCGAGGGCCAACCCGGAGTTCCAGTATGTCCAGATCGCCAAGATGGCCCATCGGCTTGCCTCCGGGACCCATGTCCGCTCGGCGCTCTATGGCACCTACTCTCGCTACCCCCGCGCGGAGGGGGCCCTCATGCGGCTCCTGGGGCAGACCATCGAGGACATCGCCGGGATTGTCGCGGACCCGGAAGCGGTGGGCGAGGTGGTGGAGGCGGCGGGGAGGCACGAGCGGTGACGCACTTTGACGAGAGATCGGATCAGGACCACGACCCACCATCGGTCCTTCTAGGTGGCGAGGAGGGCACCGTACCTTCTCCACCTCGCACCATCATGCACGACCCTTGGCTGACCGTCAGGGATGCATCCCCTTTGGCAGGCCTTGCGGCCTCCCTCCATGCCAACCTTGAGGCAGCCTCCAGCCGCAACACAAACCGAAAGCCCAGGGCCGACGCCGCCGAGCGGCGCCTCGCGGTTGTCCAGAACCTCGTGGCTAACCTCGCGCTGGTGGCCCTCCGCCATCCGCCAGGAACTCGCCTGGCCGTCCAGGCCGACAAGAAAGCGGCTACTCGCTACGACCGCAAGGACTTGCCGCGCGGTCCCCTCATCGACACCCTCAAGTCCCTGGCCGAGGACGGGCTGGCGGTATATCACCCGGCGGTCTTCAAGCATCTGCGGACAACCGTCGAGCCTTCAGCACGGCTCCGCTCCACGTTGACCCAGGTCGGCGCATCCCTGGTGGACCTCCGCCGCGCTCCTGGGGCAGAGACGATCATGCTCAAGGCGGTCGTCGCGAGGAACAAGCCGAAAGTGCTGGTGGACTACACAGACACAGGGGAGACCCTCCGGCTTCGCGCTGAAATGGAGACCATTAACGATGCGCTGGCGGGGGCGGATATTCGGCTCTGCGGCGAGCGTCAGCCGCCCGACCTACTCGTCCGGGTCTTCCTCGTGGATGACTCGGATGCCCCCACTACGTTCGACGGCCACGGGAGGCTCTTCGGGGGCTTCTGGCAATCCCTCCCACGGGCGAAGCGGCTAGGCCTCACTATTGGCGGGGAGCGTTTGGTGGAGTTGGACTATCGCGCCATGTACGTTCATCTCGCCTACGCCCTCCAGGGGGCGGCCGTGCCGGCGGGAGACCCGTATGCGGTAGCAGGCTTGGAAGGGCATCGGGACGCCGTAAAGAAGGCCGTCGCATCACTCTTCTTTCGGGATGGGACCTTGCGCCGCCTCTCCGGGGAGCTGCGAGAATTGCTGCCTGCGGGGTGGACGGCCAAGAGGCTCTCGGCGGCGGTGGAGACCAAGCATCCCGCCATCGCCAACCTCCTCGGAACCAACATCGGTCCGAGCCTTGCCAACTCCGAGAGCAACATCCTGGTGGCTGTCCTGCTTCGGCTGGCCGCTGCGGGCATAGTGGCGCTGCCCATCCATGACTGTGTGCTCGTCGCCGGAAGCGCCAAGGCGGCGGCCATGGCGGCGATGCATGAAGAGTCCAAGCGGCTGGTGGGGGTAGCCCTACCCGTCGAGGAAAAGGCCAGCCAATAACTCGCTGCTATAGGGAAAATAACTCGCTGCTAAAGGGCTCCAGGTGGGGCCTTAGGGGAGTTAGAAGGCCGCCGCTCCGCCTCATCTTCGGCCCACTAGGAGTAGGTGCTCAATGTGACTGCTTTGAGCACCGGACTCTCGCATTACCTTGAGGTGGCGATGAGGGGCGAAGCCCTCTCTCTTAGCTACTAGGTCTGTTGCACTGGGATCACCGTGAGGGGCCGCTTCAGGAATCCCGGCGAGATAGCCCAGCCCCGCTGGACCTCATCGAGCTCCTCGGTGGCGAACATGAAGACAGCAAATGACTGCCTGAAGACCGCGAAATGAGCTGACATTGAGCCACTGTCTTCCGGGAGCACACTGGCGACCCGAAACTGCTCGCCCACCTCAAAGTTGCCTTGGCGGAGGGTTCGGCCTGGGCCACACATGGCCAGGAACTCTTTAGGCAGTGCATCCTGATAGGCTTGGAGGTTTGAGTACCATTGAATCGCCACAGCTCCGGTGGTCGGCAGGATGCGCCCGGTAGTCGCGGTGTGCAAAGCGAGCCCCAGTTTCGATGCGAAGATCGTCATGGACCTGGCGACTATCGGCCCGTCAATCCTGAGGAAGTTCCATGAAGGGAGCTGGGCGGCAATGTCCCGATGGCGGATCAAAGTGCCAAGCTGGTCTCCCTCGGGGCGGACCTCCCTGGAGAATCCCGGTATGCGAAGCACCGAGTGGATGAGCTTCTGAACCTCCGCCCGCCCGGCCACAGTCTTGGAGTCAGGCATCATGCGGCTCAGCATAGCGACCACGAGGTCGGCCTCACGCGACGCCTCGTTGCATTGTTTGCAGGATCCGAACTCAAGACCGCGCGGACGATGCTTGCCGTCGAAGATACTACGCGGCGGGTAGTGCTCTACAGTCTCGCTTGGGGTCCCGCCGCCGCAGAAGATGCAGAAGGGCTGCTCTCTTCGGATGCGCTGAGAGAATGACTCACGCTGCTTGGCTTCCCCCATGCCAGTTCCTCCGCCCGCCCGCGTTCGCTACCCGGTGATGGAAGGTATTGAGCCAAGTCATTCCCCCAGTTGTATCGGCGAGCGAATCGCCAAGCAGGCCCGAAGATCGGCACAGCCAGCCAAAGTAGCATGCGATCGTGGCCGGAAGAGCGCTCACCTGAACCGAGAACGCCGGTCTACAATCGGGGCAGGCCTGAACACTAAGCCATCGAGGGAAGGCAATGACAACGTCACACGAGGGTTAAAATAGTCCTCAGGTAGTTCTGGCGGATTTTCAATGAGTACGTTCGGGACTTGGATTGTTGCCCTGCGATTGGCCACCGTAAAATCCCTCGTTGCCCGTGTCAGCTGATCCATAGCTTCTTCAAGCGTCGCAAATTCCCGAGTATCCCACACCGACTTTTCTTGGATGCGGCCCGAAACTGATAAACCCCAGGCGATGTCCTCTCTCTGCTGACGAGCATCAATTTTGAACTCTATGAAATCGGGAAACCTTGCACCAAAGAGCTTGGAGAGGAATGAAGGTGGGTTGCGATTGGGCTCGGAATCAAAGTCGAACAGAACTACTTTGCAAGAGCCTTCTTTGCGCCATCGCCCTTCTCTGGACGCGTCAAAGGCTTGCTGTTCGAGTTGCTTTTGACGTTCCTCCTCGCGTATTGATGCTAGCCGCTGTAGCTCGATTCGGCGGTGGACTTCTGCCTCAGCGCGTTTGGCAAACGCTTCATCCATGCTTGCAGCCCGATCAGGGTATAGCTCAGCGAAACTCTGGATGCATGCAGCCTTGGCGGCATCAAGTGAAACTTTGAAGAACTCCTTGCCGTGACGGTTGGGAGCCAGATGTGCATGAGCGCGTTGCTCGACGGCACGCGGATCACCTTCAACCGGCAACGTCCATTCGATTCTAAAGCCGGTCGGAATACCGGTAACGCCGGACAATTCGGATGCACGTTTAGCGACGGTTCCAGTGGTGAATCCAACCTTGAGCAGCCCTGGCATCGAGGGGTTGCTAAGGACGTAGACGCTTCCCTCAACGACCGCGTCAAGCTCGCTTGGGGCATAGACAACGAGGCTATCGGGGACGACGGAGAAGTATTCGTTACGATATCCTGACCTGAGGTGACGGATTTCATAATCGAAACGGACACGGTCTCCCACGGTTATCGGTGACAATGCATCGTCTGTAAAAATGGTGAACTTGTCGTCGCCGATGTAGAAGCTGTGCGCTTGGTTTCCGCTTTTAGCGACACGAGACGAGCATTCTGTCGCAACTCCATCCGCCTGCTTTACCTTGAATTTACTGTATGGACGTCGCTTCGACTCGGGAATTTCAATGGACACGAATTCATTCCTACGGCTTGAAAAGGGCGAGGCGGCCCGAACCTTCAAAAATTGAAAATGGACCACGGGAATGTTCCGTACACCTTATCCCAAAGGCTTCCGTCAAGTGGCTCGAATCGGCGTTTAAGGCAATCTACAACCCAAGCCCCAATTCAGCCAACCGCCCTGACCCACATGGAGCCTTCCGCCAACCACATCCCCAAACGGAACCCCGTGCCCCGCACTATGGCCACCGCAGCCCTCCTATCATGCAGTCTAGGCTCCTGTGGTCATGGCCAGAACCACATTATCTTCAACACCGGAGGGCTCGGGGTCTCGCCGCAGGGGGTCCGGAGCACCATAGGTAGGCGGCGGTCCGGAAGATCAGACCGCAGGGCCCTTGAGGTCGATGATGATTTCGCTTTCAGTAAGCCCAGAAATTATCGAGACTGGGAGTTAGATCGGTGGACATCAACAATTTCCAACGTGTTGGCTCGGTCAGCAACGCCCATGCCGGGAGGGACTTTGAAGAAGCCGCCCGTCTCTTTTTTGAATCAACTGGCGTTATGCTTCGATCCAATTTCCCGGTCTCTGTTGGGCATGGAATCAAGAAAACTCATAGGTTTGATCTCGGGAGCGAAAACCCGCCCATTCTGGTCGAATGTAAATCGTACACGTGGACGTCAGGGGGGAACTCACCGAGCGCAAAAATCCGTGGAATGAACGAGGTGATGCTGCTCTTCAGCGTGGCCCCTACCAACTATCGAAAAATACTCTTCGTTCTGAAGCATCTGCGTAGAGAGATAAGCCTGGCAACTCACTACGTGAAAACACAGGGGCATCTGATCAGTCCGGGGATCGAGGTTTGGGAGTTCGACCTGGAGGCCAAGAACGGCACCCGCGTCCTCTAACGGGCTCCCGGAGGATTTCTCACGGTTGCCATTTTCGAGTATCTGGCTTCTATACCACTCAGCGTTTCGAGGGAGTGGGCATGGCGGCGGGTCGCGTAACACAGGCGGAAATCAACAAGGCGGCATGGGCGGCCTGCGACACCTTCAGGGGCACGGTCGACGCGTCGGTCTACAAGGACTACGTGCTGACCATGCTGTTCCTGAAATACATCTCCGATGTGTGGAAGGACCATTACGAGACCTACCGGAAGGAGCACGGCAACCATCCCGATCTCATCGAAGCCCTGATGAAGAACGAGCAGTTTGTGCTGCCCAGGGGCGCGAGCTTCTACGATCTGTACGGCGACCGCCACAAAGCCGGTAATGGCGAGCGTATCGACAAGGCGCTTCATGCCATCGAAGAGGCGAACGGCAACAAGCTTCGCGACGTGTTCCAGGACATTTCCTTCAACGCCAACAAGCTCGGCGACGAGGAGCAGAAGAACGACATCTTGCGTATGCTGCTGGAGGATTTCGCCAAGGACAGCCTGGATCTCAGGCCAAGCCGGGTCGGGAGCCTCGACATCATCGGTGGCGCTTACGAATATCTGATCTCGCGTTTCGCCGCGTCAGCCGGCAAGAAGGCGGGCGAGTTCTACACTCCTGCCGAAGTCTCCACTTTGATGGCGCGGCTGGTCGAGCCGCAAGAGGGCGACGACATCTGCGATCCGACATGCGGCTCAGGTTCGCTCCTGATGAAGTGCGGCCAGGAGATCACTCGGCACACCGGCTCAAGGAAATACGCGCTCTACGGCCAGGAGGCGATCGGCTCGACCTGGGCGCTGGCCAAGATGAATATGTTCCTGCATGGCGAGACCAATCACCAGATCGAATGGGGCGACACCATTGGCAACCCAAAGCTGCGCATGGCGGAAGACCGGCTGCGCCATTTTGATGTCGTCGTCGCCAATCCTCCCTTCAGTCTCGATAAATGGGGATCTGAAAAAGCCGCCACCGACCGCTTTGGCCGCTTTCGCCGGGGCCTGCCGCCGAAGACCAAGGGCGACTACGCCTTCATCCTGCACATGATCGAGACCATGAAGCCGCGCACCGGTCGCATGGCCGTTGTCGTGCCGCACGGCGTTCTCTTCAGGGGATCGGGCGAGGGCGAAATTCGCCGCAAGCTCATCGAGGAGAACCTTCTGGATACGGTCATCGGCCTGCCCGAAAAACTGTTCTTCGGCACCGGCATCCCCGCCGCAATTCTCGTCTTCCGTAAAAAGAAGGCCGACGACACCGTACTGTTCATCGACGCCAGCCGCGACTTCGAAGAAGGGACGAACCAGAACCGGCTGGGCGAGGAGCAGCTTCTCAAGATATTTGCCGCCTTCGATGATCGCGTCTCGATCGATGGGTACGCCCATCTGGCGATGGCCAAAGAGATCGCCGACAACGACTACAACCTCAGCATCTCGCGCTATGTCGATACCTTCGAGGCGGAGGCGGAGATCGATCTGATGGCGGTACGGGCGGACAGGCTCAAGCTGAAGGGTGAGATGGCTAAGTTGGAGGTGAGGATGGAGGAACACCTTAGGGGGCTTGGTTTCGTATGAACGGAGAGGAGTCGAGGCTCGGCGACTACTTTGTTAGTCGACGCGAGCGGGGAAAGGCTGGGCTGCCGACCCTTTCCGTGACTCTCGACCGTGGATTGGTCCGACGTGATAGCCTGGATCGAAAAACGGATACGGCGCTCGCTGACGAAGAGCATCTTCGGGTGCATCCCGGTGACATCGCCTACAACATGATGCGTATGTGGCAGGGCGCGTCGGGTCTCGCACATGAGGAGGCCCTGGTCAGTCCAGCTTACGTCGTGCTTGCCCCTAAGCAGAACGTTGATCCCAGGTTCGCTGCGTATCTCTTCAAACTCCCGGAAATGGTTCACAGGTTCTGGGCCTATTCCTATGGCCTGACCAACGACCGGCTCCGCCTATATTTCAACGATTTCAAGCGTATCCCGCGAGCATTGCCCCCGGTTCCCGAACAGAGAAAGATCGCCGGCATCCTCTCGACCTGGGACGCCGCCATTGAGACGACCGAAAAGCTGCTCGCCAATGCTGAAGCACAGAAGCGTACCCTGATGAACCATCTGTTTGCAGGGCGGATGCTGGCAAATCCTGCCGGCACGGATAGTTCGGGCTGGAAGCGATGCGAGCTTGGTGAAGTCTTTTCGGTTCAACTCGGAAAAATGCTTAACAAGAAAGCGAAATCTGGCGATGAGCAATGGCCTTATCTGACGAACGTGGATGTTCGCTGGGGCCGGATCGAAATCGACGACCTAAACACCATGACTTTTACGGCAGCCGAGCGGCGGAAGTTTCGGCTTTTGCCGGGTGACCTCCTGGTGTGTGAGGGCGGTGAGGTGGGTCGATCGGCGATATGGCGTGGGCAAATGGTCGAATGCTATTATCAAAAGGCGCTTCATCGATTGAGGCCCATAGAGGGTAGAGTTCTTTCCGAGTTCATGTATTTCTTCTTGGAATACGCGAGCAGGACGAACTACCTGAGGGACTATACCTCCAGGTCGAGCATCGCACATTTGACTAGAGAAAAACTCCTGACGCTGTTAGTGCCCGTCCCCCCGCTGCAAGATCAACAGAGAATCATTGCAATTCTTTCGTCGTGCGACAAAGAGATAGAGGCACTTTCCGCCCAGCAGGATAGCTTAGAACGCGAAAAGTCCGCCCTCATGCAGCAACTGCTCACGGGCAAACTACGTGTGACGTTGTGACATGAACGCCCCAGAGCGCCCAAAGACGGATGAGGAAACCCAGGCTAAGGTTCCGGCGCTCGCTCTCTTGATGAAGCTCGGCTGGTTCTATTTGTCGCCGGCCGACTGCCTGAAGTTGCGCGGTAGCGAGCGAGCGGTGTTGCTCGATACTGTGCTGCGCGACCATCTCACAGCCTGGCGCTTCGCGTATCGCGGCACGAGCCATGCGCTCTCCGCTAGCGGCGTGGCTCAGGTCTTGAAGGCGCTCAACGACATTGGCCTCAATGAGGGCCTGACGCCTGCCAACGAGCGGACCTGGAAGCACCTCGCCCTCGGCGTCACCGTGTCAGAGTTCATGCCGGACGGACACAAGCATTCCGTCACCGTGCCGCTGGTCGACTTCGCGGCCCCTGCGAACAACCGCCTCAACGTCACCGAGGAACTTTCCGTCGAGCGGGAGGGCGGGCATGGCCGCTTCCGACCCGATATCGTGCTCTATGTCAACGGCATCCCTCTGGCCGTCATCGAGGCCAAGCGCCCCACTGGAAGCCATGCCGAAAAACTCATGCTGGCCGAGGGCGTTTCGCAGCACCTGCGCAACCAGAAGCCGGACGGCATCCCTGCGCTCTATGCCTATGCCCAACTCCTCCTTTCCATCTCCGGGCAGGACGGCAAGTACGCCACCACCGAGACCCCGGCCAAATTCTGGTCGCTGTGGCGCGAGGAGGAAATTCCCGCCACTGACATCGACTCAATGGCCAACGCCAGGCTAACGGCGCAGCAACATTCCGCCCTGCTCGCCGAGCGCCCGGCCCATGTCCGCGCCTTCTTCGATGGCCTTTGGTCGAAGCCCGTGGCCGCCACCGGTCAGGATCGGCTCATAGTGTCCCTATTGCGGCCCGATCGTCTTCTGGAGTTCGTCCGCTACTTCCTCCTCTTCGATCGCAAGCTCGGCAAGATCGCAGCCCGCTATCCCCAGGTCTTCGGCATCAAGTCGATGCTGGCGCGGATGGAAAAGCGCAACCGCGACGGCGGGCGCGAGGGCGGCGTCATCTGGCACACCACCGGCTCGGGCAAGTCCTTCACAATGGTTTTTCTGCTGAAGGCGCTGCTGATCCACGACGCTCTTGCCCGCTGCCGCATCATCGTCATCACCGATCGGATCGACCTGGAGCGCCAGCTGTCGACCACCTTCATGGCGGGCGGCGCCTTCGGCTCTGCGGTGGCGACGAAGAAGGATGGCGAGAACGCCAAGGCCTCATCCGGCCGCGACCTGGCGCAGCGCATCGGCTCGGGCACCGAGCGCATCATGTTCACGCTGCTGCAAAAGTTCAATTCAGCGACACGCTTCAAGGAGTGTCACAACGCGTCCGAAGACCTCATCGTGCTGGTCGACGAGGGGCACCGGAGCCATGGCGGAGAGAACCATGAGCGGATGCGCAAGGCCCTGCCCAACGCAGCATTCATCGCTTTCACCGGGACGCCGCTACTGAAGGACGACAAGACGCAGAACAAGTTCGGGCCGATTCTCCACGCATATACCATGCAGCGGGCGGTGGAGGACGGGACCGTAACGCCACTCCTCTATGAGGAGCGCCGGCCAGTGGTAGACGTGAATGCCGAGGCGATCGACAAATGGTTCGACAAGATCACCACGGGCCTTTCCGACCAGCAGCAATCCGACCTGAAGAAGAAGTTCGCCACCCGTGGCAGCGTCTATCGCGCCGGCAACCGCATCGACCTCATCGCCTGGGATATCGCCACGCATTTCTCGCAGAACTTCAAGGAGCTTGGCACCGGGCTGAAGGCGCAACTGGCGACCGACAGCAAGCTCTCCGCAATCCGCTATAAGCAGGCGCTCGATGCCACGGGCCTTGTCACCAGCGCCGTCATCATCTCGCCGCCCGACACCCGCGAAGGCCATGAGGACACCGTCGAGGCAAAGACCCCGGAAGTCCAGAAATGGTGGGCGGCCAATGTGGGCAACGATGCGGAGGGATATGAGCGGCGCGTCATCGAGGATTTCGGCACACCGGGCAAGCCCGACATCCTCATCGTCGTTGACAAACTGCTGACCGGCTTTGACGAGCCGCGCAACGCGGTGCTCTACATCGACAAATATCTCAGGGAGCACAATCTTCTCCAGGCCATCGCGCGGGTGAACCGCCTTCACGAGGCCAAGCAATTCGGCTTTCTAATCGACTGTCGCGGCATCCTGACGGAGCTCGACACGTCGCTGAAGGACTACCAGGACCTCGCCGAGCGCACCCAGGGCGGCTATGACATCGAGGATATCGAAGGCACCTTCGCCAGCGTTGCGACCGAGTACAAGCGCCTGCCTGGCCTCCATGCCTCGCTGTGGGCAATCTTCGGCAGCGTCAAGAACAAGGGCGACCGCGAGCAGTTCCGCCTGGTGCTGACTCCGGATTCGGTCCTTGGCGAAGGCGATGTGAGCTTCGACCGGAATCAGAAGGTGCGAGAGGACTTCTATGCGGCGCTGACCGAGTTCGGCATGTGCCTGAAGTTGGCCCTGTCATCTCGCGCCTTCTTCGAGGATGGCTCTTTCAGCGAGGCGACGATCGCCGACTACAAGAAGGACCTGAGGTTTTTCACCGAGCTGCGCATCCAGGCCAAGCAGGACGCCATGGAGACGGTCGATTTCTCTGCCTACGAGGAGCAGATACGCAAGCTGGTCGACAAGCAGGTCGTCGGCGTCGAGATCAAGGAGTCGGAAGGCGTCATCGACCTCACGGGCTTCACGGACCACAAGCAGGCCGGCTATGACGCCTCCGCCTGGAGCGACGACAAGGCCCGCGCCGAGACAGATGTGATCAAGACCCGGCTGACCAAGACAATTGAGCAAACCTTGGCCGATGATCCCTATGCGCAGGCGGTCTTTTCGGACCTGTTGCGGCAGGCGATCAAGGAGGCGGAATCGCTTTTCGATCACCCGCACAAGCAATACATCCTGTTCAAGGACCTGGAGGAGAAGGCGCGGATGCGGGCCAACCCTCATGTCCCCGACCGCTTCCCGGACAATCCGCATGCGCAGGCCTATTTCGGTCTGTTCCCGATTGTCCTAGGCGAGGTTGCCGCGCGGGATCGAGGTGAGGACTGGCTTGTCGCCGAGGCCTTCCACATCGACGGGATCGTGAGCAACTCGGTAGCGACATTCTCGATCAATCCGGCTAACATCGAGGCCGACATCAGGAACAGGCTCCTGCCGCGCTATTTCAAGGCGCTGGGAGGGCTGGACAAGGCCCAGGCGCTGGTAGACCGCATCGTCGAGATCGTTCGCCTAGGGGCATCCCGTGGCACTCTCTGAGCGCAACCTGTCGACGCTGCGCTATGGCGACGAGAAAATCGCCTATGCCGTGCGGGTCAACCCTGCCCGGCGCGAGCGCATTGCCATCCATGTTCATCCGGATGGAGCCGTCGAGGTCGAGGCCCCCGAGGACGCCAGCGAGGAGGCCATCCGCAAGGCCGTGATGAAACGCGCCCGCTGGGTTCTCCGGCATATAGGCGATGCCAGGAAACGCTTCGAGCATGTGCTGCCACGCCAGTATGTCAGCGGCGAGCAGGCGCTCTATCTCGGCCGCCGCTTCGTGCTGAAAATCATGCAGGTCCCCAAGGCCGAGCGGTCTATCAAGCTGAAGCGCGGCTTGCTTGTCGTCGCGACCGATAACCTTGACAAGGCGGCGCTCCGGGCTCGCTTGCGGGCCTGGTATCGCGTCAAGGCGCGGGACTACTTTGCCGGCCGGATCGCGGCGATCTCAAAGGCGCTCCCCTGGGTCCAGGAGCCACCGCCTTTTCGGCTGCTCGACATGAAGCGACAATGGGGAAGCTGCGCTACGGGCGGCTCGGTCACCCTCAATCCGTTCCTGGTCAAGGCTCCGCGCGAGGCCGTCGATTACGTGATCACCCACGAGCTTTGCCACCTCAGGGAGCACAACCACAGCCCCGAGTTCTTTCGCCTTCTCACGCGCTCCATGCCGGGCTGGGAGGCCATCAAGTCCCGCCTGGATCATAGCGCCGAGATTATCCTGAACGACTGAAGAGCTTGCGCTAATCGAAAGCGAGTTCCTTTGGCCGGGATTGGCCGACCACAGCGCAGCCGCCTGCCAGATTTTAGCGGCGTTCAGGTCTGGACGTGGTGTGCCGGCGGCGGCCCGCTTGGGAACACTACTTCAACCCCGAGTTCTTCTGTGGCTTTTGCCATGAACCTGTGGATTCGGTCATATGTGAAAGCCTGAAGAGCATTCATCAGCCGGCGATAGCCTGGGAACTCATCGCCTCGGATTGTAAAGCCGACTTCAGGCTTGGCCACCAAGGTACCCTCTTCGAAGCCGACGATCATGGAGAAGTCGATCCCTTGGCTCGCCTCCTCATGGGCGTATCGCTTGTGCCGCAAGTCCATGATCCGATCATGAATCTGTCGCAGTTCTTCATCTTTGTAGACACGGTTCGGGTCCAGCTGTGGCAACCCTCTGGCCCCAGTGGTGAACAACCTGCCGTACGTCACTGAGAACGCGAGGATTAGCCCATCAATCTCCATTATGCCCTCTAGCGTGTAGTCGGCTTTAAGAGTTTCCATGCGGTGGAGGTAATGATCAGCAGTGCTCACGCAGAACATGACATGGCCCCAAGTCATAAGGGCTTGGAGAGGACGGCTGTTTCGGATGTTTTCCGCACTAACGGTGCTCATGGGTGAGGCCTGTCGAACGACCTGGAGAAAAACGTCACTAGTGATGCGCACGTGCCGAGCATAAGCATCGCATCTTCTTCAACAACGGCCGCGTCTCCCGCGTCCAGCAGAGGATGCCTAACGCCGGGCTCGTCGCTTCCGAACCCATAAAGTTGCATGATGGCGCGACGAAGTGAGACATGCAGCGGGCGCCGTTTGCTGAGTTCATCAAGCGCGTCAGATACTTTGCTCTTGCCCGTAAGGGTTCGGACGACAGACTCAACGGCATGCAGGCTTTCGCGAATGCTGTCCGCGAAGTTTCCCTCCGAGAGTTCCGAAGCCGCGCCCTTGAGGTGTGCAATCGCTCCGACTTGGCCGGCTGCCTTTGCGCTCTGAAACGCTTGACTAACTGACTGTGCTTCTTGCTGCGAGCCGACAGGCATAAGCGTGTCACCGTCGACCAATCGATAAGCTGCATGTTCACTTTCGAGTACGTAGGCCACATCCGCTGAAAAATTCATCCCTTCAGCGATTCTAACCAGCGCCTGCACGATCCCGAAAATTTGCTTGGCTGTGGCCTCATCGAAGATGCGCTCAAGAATCTCCAAGTTGTATTCTTTTCTGGCCGGGAACTTCGTAGCGAGTTTGCCCAAATGCTCCACATAGAAGCGTCTCAAAATGGTAGTCCACCAAGGTCCTAAATCCAGCCTCTTGTTTTCCGCCACCATCTCCGCTTCCACAGCGTCCACAATAGTATGCAGCAGGCGGGCGCGAAGTGTGTCCGGCATTTCCTCGGGCAGAAGCTGGCGCGGGAGTTCGTCCAGGCCCTCCGCCTGTTCAAAGGTCAGATTTTTACGCCGTTGAAGGTCGTCATCTGTCGACATCGGAAAGCCCCTACAAAACCCGATGTTGGATATAGCTCAACCATGCGATGGTGCGCAAAAAATAGCACAGCTCTAGGGAGCCATGCCGACGTCCCTATCCTATGTCTCCTATCCAAGTTGAAAGTGTTGTGATCTACTGTTATGGGACTAGATGCGTTGGCCCTGAAAAGCGCTTTGTTTTCAATGCTGGGGTGCCGCCTTGAGGAACTTCAATCCTCTCTCGCAGCACCAGATTTCCCTCTAGATCCCCGAACTGACCCGCTTTCACGCCCGGCTGATATCAGCTGTGGAGATGCGTCAGTTCGAAGCCGGCGTCATCCTGGGCGTCGGACAGGTGCTGTTCGGCGGACCGGAACATGTCCGAGAACTCCATTTCGTTCTCCAGCATCACACCGCCGACCTTGATGGTGAGGACATCCTCGGTGCCTTTTGGCGCGAAGTAGACTTGCGCGATGCGCTTGCGGATGCGCTCGCCGATCTCCTTGGCCTCCGCTTCGGTCGCGCCAGAGAGGAAAACCCCGAACATCGAGGCGCCGATGCGCCCGATCAGGTCCTCCTCGCGCACCGACGACTGGATGGTCGAGACGATGAGCCGCAAGGCCTCGTCGCCCCATTCAAGGCCGAAGCGCATGTTGATGGACCGGAGGTGTTCGGGATGGATGATCAGGAAGGCGCCCGAGCGCGGTCCTGGCCCCGGTCGCCTGGCTGCCCGCCGTTCGACCATCGACGTGAAGACCGGCCCGTTCAGGCAGCCCGTCAGCCTGTCATACGTCCCGGACCTGTTGAGTTCCTGTCGGTAGCGGTGGATTTCGACCCGATTCCAGCCGATCAGCGCGAAAAGCGGCAGGCCGATGATCACCGGCAGCAGCCCCGCGGTGATCATGCTGCGGGCGAACGGGGTCAGCGCGTCGCTGAACAGCAGCAGGTAGTTGATCCCAAGGGAAAGGCCGAGGCTCCCGGCGGTTCCCAGCAACGTCAGCCACGCAACCTGCTTCCAGGGCCGGGCAGTGGTGGTCGCCATTGGTCTCGTCATTGGCCGATCTCCTGTCAGGTCTGCTGGTATAAGGCCTGCCTGCCGTAATTTCGGTTTCGCCGAACTGTACAATTTGATGGAAAAAGGCCGAATGGTGTTTTTCCATACCAGGACGAAGCCGGTTTGCGAAAAACCCTGCGCTTTGACGGTCAACTTCTGCCTATTGCGGCGGCCCGAAGATGCCCATCCCGGCATTCCTGGCAATTGCTTCCGCCTTGCCATAGATGCCGCCCGGCAGCGCCATCGCCCAGCCATTGGCGACGAGCCAGGCGCCGACATCCTGCTTGCCTAGCCGGCACGGCGCGGCGATGGCAAAACGCTCGGTTTCCGGCGGCAGGAAACAGTTCAGCGCGCGCCCCCGCAGCCAGGCATTGAAGGCCGCGCGGGCGCGCTGGCCGCAGGGCCAGGTCTCGTCGCGAAACGAACAGGTCTGGTCAGCGCCGATGTCCTGAGCTCCGCTGATGGCCACCTTCCAGCCCATCGATTCGAAAATCGCCGACGACGTTGCAATCGGGCGGTAGAGCAGGGTTTCGTGCCAGTCCTGCGGCATGGGTGTCTTGGGGCGGACGGCGAGACCGAGTTCTCCGAGCGGCGGTCGGGCTTCGACCCGCTCGATTTCCAATACGTCAACCGGCGGTGGAGCGATAAGGCTCTCGGCAATCCGCCGCGCCGGTTCCCGCAACTGTCCGCCAGGAATGGCCGCGGCGGCCGCGGTTGGTTGCTTGCCGTCAATCCCCAGGGATGGTGCACGGGCGGGCCGGTCGAGAGAAAGCAAGGCTCCGGCCTGCAGGATCAGCACAATTCCGAGCACGAGCTCGAGGCCCCCGATCGCGATCACCAGGCAGGCCCGCCGACCCATCAGTCCGGCGACGCGTTCGCGCAAGGTCCCGCCGGCAACCGGTCAGAAACCCGACGTCGATTTGGCAACCAGTTTGAGCGCACCCTTTTCTATCCGGTAGAATGGCATCGATCTTTGGCTGGAACCGTCAGCGCGAAAACGGAACAAACCCGTCGATCCGCGAAACCCGTTCGGGTTTTCCAGCACCTGTTTGCTGAAGCCGTCGGGTCCGACCGCGCTGGCAATCCCTGCCGTCAGGGCAACCATATCATAGGCATAGGCCACATTGACGTCGGCAGGGTAGTTATATGTCGTCCTGAAACGGTCGGCGATCGGTCCGGTTTCGCCTGGATCGAGCGTGGCGATGTATGCCCCCTCGAACAGCGGATCCATGGGGCGCTCCAGCCAACGGTCGGTTCCGACGACTGAAACGGCTTTTCCCGGAATGCCCTTTGATTTGAGGGCGGCAAGGACGGGCGCGGGGCTGGCATCGCCGCTGGCAACGATGACCGCGTCGGGAGCGTCGACGAGTGAACCCATCTGGTCGACCGCCTTGGCGCCGCCATCGCCGGCCGAATAGGGCAAGGTGACCGCGAGCGTCGCGCCATAGATGCTGAGGCCGTTCGCCACCCGCTTCTCCACGGCGCTGGCGTTCGAGCCTTCCGCGACAAGCAAGACGAACTTCTTGCGGCCTTTTGCGGCGAGCCCCGCGGCACCCGCCGCGGCGCTGTCGGCTTCGCTGAGGCGCACGGCATAAACCCCCGCGCTGCCCGCGAAATTGTCGGCAAGCGCCAGAACCGGCGGGCGTTTCGAGCCGGACAGCGTGGCAATATGCTGGGCAGCCGGCAGTTCGGTCGGACCGATGACGACCTTGGATCCCGTGGTGATGGCTTGCACCGCCAATTTGCCGGCCTGGGTGCTGTCGCCTTTCGTGTCCTCTATCGTCAGCGTCAGCAAGCCATTGCCGATATCCGTCATCGCCAGCTTGGCGCCGTCGCGCATCTTCCTGCCGGTTTCCCCTGATGCTCCGGGAGCGGACAAGGGCAGCAGCATCGTGACTTTGGCCGAACCGGTGCCGAGCGACTGGGTTGCCTGGGCCGGACTGGTGCCAGCGCCGCCATTCTGTCCGCCGGGAGCGGCAATCGCCCCGGGATCGAGCACCTCCGAAACGCTGCCTTTCGACTGGCAGCCCGACACGACCAGGGCGAGCGCCAGGGCGATTGCCCATTTCTGCGGACTGCGGCCCTGCCGGACAGCTGCCATGATTGCTCCACCCCGTCTGCCGCCGGTATTTCCCGGTCTGGTCCTCAATTAATCTTATGGCGGACTCGCCGTGCCGTCTTGCTGTTCTTTAGCCGCCGGAAAGCCGGGCTCTCAGCGCGCTATGATCTGTCTGGGGGGCACAGTGGGCGCCTTGGTCGCAAAACGGACCAAGGCTGGCCAAGGCGATCGTTGCGGCGATCGCCCATGAAATCGATCCGTCTGGTGTCATGATGGCCAACAGGCGCGGCTTATATCCAGTCAGTGCATGTATTCGACCATGCGATCGTGGAAACACTCGCATTTGTTGAGCGTGTCTTCGTCCTTGTAGTTCGTCTTCAGATAGCCATAGGCCATGCCGCAGGCGACCTTGGCTTCCGAAGCCCAGACGAAGGCAGGCCGGGATGAATTGATCCATTCCGAACTGTTGGCGACGGCAACCGATTCGTCCATCAGCTTCACCACCTGCGCCTTGAGGTCGACGATGTTGTCGTTCAGCACCAGGTTGGACGTCCCGACGGTGCGGCAATAGTCGCCTACCGGTTCCCCTATGATGTCGGCGGCGAACCCCGTCGATCCCGCCAGCAGCAGCAGCGCGGCCGAAGCCAGCAATTTTGCACAACGCTTCATTTAAGTCCCTCTCCAAACCTCTATTTTACGTTTCTCTAATATGTAGCACGGGAGCACGGCCACGCATAAATGCTAAATGGTGGCCGTGTGCTGTGCGTGAGTGTTGTCGTCATAGAGGATCGTGATCGTGCCAGCGGCGGGTGTGTTCGTAAGTTGCGCCACGTCCACAAAATTGGCCGGGTTACCCGAGCCGCTGGTGTCCACACTCAGCGCGCCAGTCCCGCTGTTGTAGTGCACGTAGTTGCTGATGTTACCAGCCGGCGCCGTGTCGAAGAGCGCAGTCAGGTCGATCTTGTCGCCGTCACCGCCCACGCCGCTGTAGTCGCTGATGAGATCCTTGATGTCGAGGTGGTCGAGCTTGAACGTGTCGGCCCCCGTGCCGCCGATCAGCGTGTCCTGTCCGGCACCGCCGACAAGGACGTCGTTGCCGCCACCGCCATTGAGTGTGTCGTTACCGGCGCCGCCCGCGAGATAGTTGGCAAAGGCGTTGCCGAACAGATGATCGTTCCCGGCGCCGCCGATCAGGCCCTCGATGCCGGTAAGCGTATCGCCAGCGGCGTCGCCGCCGCCGATCGTTCCCGCCGACGGGTTGTTGGGGTCTGCTGGCGCGCCCGATGCATGACCGTCGTCGGCAAGATGGATCGAGATGGCCGCAATGCTGCCGGTATAGTCGACAATGTCGGTTCCGGCTCCGCCTGCGATCGTATCGGTATGCGAGCTCCCGGCGATCACGTCGTCGCCTGCTGTGCCTGCGAGAGTGAAGTTGCCCGAGCCATCCCCCGCCACCACATGAACGCCAAGAGACTGCGTACCGGTGGTGTCACCATCCTTGTCCGTTGCTGAGATGGTGAAAGCCAAATTCTGATCTTGAGGCAAGACGTTGTGTGTGAGGGAGACGTTCGAGAACTGAGCGCCTTGCCCCGAGACGTTGACCGCGCTGACCTGCAACTGGTTGAAGCTGATAGACGGATCAATCACGAATGTTCCGGTTGACGTGATGGATATGTCACCGGACGTGGAGGTATTGGTGAGAGTGTTGGTCGCAACCCAATGGTAGGTTCCACCTGCACCGTTCAGCGAATTGACCACCAAACTCACGGAGTCGTTCAACTCAGCATTGCTGCTGGCTGGGTTATCGACCCCGATTCCAGTTCCAGGAGTGTGGAACTCCATTGTGAAGGTTTCATTCCCACCTACGAAGGTGTTTCCGACACCAAATCCGTTGTTGTTGGAGTTGATCCCATCTGGGCTTGAAAATTCAACATGGCCGTCGGTGGTTTCGCGCCAGTTCGGCCCGCCAGCTGGAAGGCTCTGTAGCGAATAGGTTATTGTCGTGCCTGCATCGGGCTTGAGGAGGTCGAACTCGTATGTTCCATCCGACCTTACCGTGAGATCGAACACCTCGGTTGCGCCGGCATTGGCATGGAGGGTGGTAGCCCCATCGGCAGCAGTCGTTGTGCTGTAGACAATGCCTGCGATCGCCGGACCCGTGATGTTGAAGTGATCAATGCCGTCCGCACCGGGCACCAGCGAGAAGAAGCCGGCGACCGAACCAATCTCGTTCGGGATGGTCGCCGAAGTGAAGGAGCCCAGCGAGGGACCGTCATCATGGAAGGTCGCCTTGGAACCGAGGTCGATAGATTGCGAAGCCTTGTCGCCGTCATTGTCCGTCACCGTTGCCGTCAGGGTTACCAGCCCCGAGGTCAAGCTGATGCCTTCCGAGCTGTCGGTCGGGTTGTCCACCGTGTTCTCGTGCACCGCACGGAACTCCGTCAGCGTCACGTCGCCGGTCGCCGCATTGGTGCTCAGCGTGAACACCAGGAAGGCCGCGTCGCCGCTGTGGCCGCTGACATATCCGGACACCGTGCTGCCGCTCTGCGTAAGCACGACCGCCGTGTTGGTGGCGCTGTCGATCAGGTTCGACGCCACGCCCTGAGCTGAGACGCTCAATCCGTAGCTGGTGGCGGCGCCGTCGGCGCCCTGCACCATTGTAAACATTCCGGCAAAGGCGGCTGTAGATGCGGTCAGCGCCGCGTTAGGCGTCGAACCATTCGCCAGATAGCTTTCGTCGACGTTCAGCGTCGGTGGCACCCCCCCGCTCAGCGTGATCGAGGGGCCGTCGTCATGGATGGTGATCTGCGCGCCCAGGTCGATGCTGGCGCTCGCCTTGTCGCCGTCATTGTCGGTCACCGTGGCGGTCACCGACACCAGGCCGGCGCCCAGCAGGGTGCCTTCGCTGGTGTCCGGGGTCTCGCCCGAGCCTTCATGCACGCCGCGCAGTTCGGTCATCGTCACCTTGCCGGCGGCGTCGACCGTCAGCGTGAAGACGGTATGGCCAAGGCCATCCTTGCCGTCGACTTCGCCCGCCCCGTTCTGCACCAGCGTCACCGGCGTGCCGGTGAGCGAGTCGACCAGGGTGGTCGTGGAGTTGTTGATGGTCAGCGAATAGGCGGTCGAGCCGGACTGGCCGTCCGCGCCCGGCGTCACCGCGAAGTTGGCCGCGAAGTTGCCGGACGAGACGTTGCCGACGCCCCCGCCAACCGAGCCGATCACCGGAATGAAGCT